>Ga0111538_10009636_pt1 | contig 12878 bp, 6 predicted proteins | sample SoiMethybrSBSTD1_FD_79669 | JGI IMG/M metagenome (GOLD analysis project Ga0111538, IMG submission 79669) | Bulk soil microbial communities from a Populus tree surrounding site in Tennessee, USA - Soil MetaG P. TD hybrid SBSTD1 (version 2)... | ecosystem: Environmental > Terrestrial > Soil > Tree...
ACTCGCCTGGCAACGTGAGGTCCTTGAGATCGGCGCCGAGCAGCTCGAGGCCAGCCGCCGTCGCGACGGGGGCGGCCTGGCCGGCCATCTCCTTCCCCAGCGTCGTGCGCGCCTGCAGCAGTGCGTCCAGCGAGCTCGCGGCAATGGCGGTGCGCAGGGCGAGCTGCAGCGCCGTGTATAGCGCGACCTCGTAGTTCTCTACGCCGTTCACCGCGAGCGCCGGGTCCACGATGCGATAGCGCGCGGCGACACTGACCTTGATCGCAATGCCGTCGGCGCTGAGCACTTCCTGTCCGCCGACGGCAATGACTTTGGGGCGAACGTCGACTTTTCGGATCATGGACGTCGCCGACCACATGCGGTACTGCCCGGGCCCAAGCACGCGCGTGAACCGTCCACGCGCGTAATGCAGCCCGCGCTCGAACTCGAACACGGTCACGCGGGGGAAATGTCGCTCGAGCAACGTGCTCGCGATGGCGAGCGCGATGAGGGCGAGAACGATCACGACGACCAGGTACGCCAGGCCGGACACGAGACACTCCTGTGCGCGGAGCGGGTGGGGAAACGCCCCGCCTCGACGAACCCGGAAGCGGCTGCGGAGGTGTGAACCTGCAGAGCCGCCGCCTCCGTGCGCGAACGCCGGTCCGACGAGGCGGAACGAGGAGGGGTTTCCCCCGACATTCCCGATGAGGGATTAGGAGGGTAACACGCAGACCGAAAGGACTACGTCCCCGCGGCTGCTCCCGACTCCCGCGGAAAACCTACTCGTCGAACGCGACGTCTCGAAAGACGTACGCCCGTGCGCAGCGGCGTACACGTGCGGTGCCCGCGCACGCCGGGCGGCGATCCGCGCATTGGGGGCCTAACGCGCGGCGGCGGCCAGCGTCACGGACGCCGCTGCGTCCTGCAGCGTCCGCGCAAGCGACGGGTCCACGCGTACCGTAACGCCATCGTGCGTACGAACGGTCGCGGGAAGACCCACCGGCGTTCGCTCGAAGATCCGGGCGTACATCACCAGGGCGGCGAGATACGAGCCGGCGACGGATGCGTGCAGGCCGTCCGAGTAGAGCTGAACCCCCGGATCCTTTTCCCATGTGGAAAGCCACGCGCTGGCGACGGGAAAGAGCACGCCACCGATGTCGTCGGCCGCAAGGCGGTAGGACTCGATTGATCCGGCGAAGTCACCGCGTCGATTCGACGGTGGCCACGTCTGATACATCGCGCCCTTCGCGCCGATCTTCCTGATCTCGGTGGCGAAATTCCGGGCGGCGAGCCGCAGCGTGTCGCGATAGATGCCCGCGGGTGTCCACCCCTGCTGCATTACGACCCACCCCCAACCGCCCTTCGCGATCTCCCGTTGCGCCACACCGTCCGTCCAGTGGTCGATGAGCGCGTAGTCCGGCAGCGTGCGACTCGCGACCGCCAGCTTCTCGCCCCCCGCAGAATCGGCGAGCGCCTGCAGGATGCCGGGCACGTCGTTCACGTACGTCAGGCTGTTGCCGATGAACAGGATTCGCGTGCCCTCGCCGAGGAGCTGCGGTCCGGCCGGGGTCCCGCTCAGGCATGCCGAAAGGAGACAGGCGCTGATGACCGGCCAGAGCGATCGCAGCGCCCGACGTGCTCGTGATGCACCCAGCGACAGCCTCACGTGACGCTCCCATGCGCGCAATGTGAGGGTAGGGTGTCGCAGGGACGCGTCCGCTACAACGTGAGCGTGACAAGGCGACTCGAGCCTGGACGACACGAATCGAGGCGACAGAAATCCACCCCTCCGGGGGACGATGGCTCCGGTCATGCGCAAACGTGAACAGCGAGGTGCGGCAGGAACTCGTTGGCGGTATGCTATTGAAACCGCTCCCTCAGAGAAGTGCTGAAACTCTTGTCGGTCCGCGAACGCAAGCTGGCGATCGCCCTCGTCTCCGCGATCGCACTGGCGTCCCTCATCGCGGTGCGAGGCCTCGACCTCCGGGCGCGTCGTGAGCAGATCCTGCAGGCGGGCGACCGGCGTGCAGCAGATCTCGCGCGCATACTCGCGGGCTATGTGCGAGAGACGCTCGCCGCGACCGATGCCGCGCTTCGCCAGCTCGCGCTGCACGGGCGGCACATTGGCGGAGCCAACGCCGCCGGCAGCGAGTGGCTCCCCGCGCTCGAGGCGGGCGGCGTGGGGCTCACAGGGGTTGGCTCGATCTCGATCGTCGACAGTTCCGGGATTATCCGCCACTCGACCCAGCCCGTCATCGTCGGGCAGTCGGGTCGCGACCAGTTCGTCTTCACCCGGCTCGCCTCCGACTCGGCCGACCACCTTGTCGCCGGCATACCGGTCCGCACCGTGCCAGGCGATGGGCCCTTCGTCATCCCGCTCGCACGGAAGCTGAGGACCGCGGCGGGCAGGTTCGACGGAATTGTCATCGCGTCGTACTTCCCGGACTCGCTCCGCGAGTTCTTCCGCACGGTGGACGTCGGGCGTCAGGGCGCGGTGACGGTGTTCAACGACGCCGGCGCCGTGCTCTTTCGCGAGCCATTCGAACGGAGCTCGCTCGGCGAGCTGGCGACGAGCAGTCCGCTCGACGCGGCGGCCAAGTCCCAGGGCGACTCGGGATACTTCCGCGGGCGCGTTCGAGCGGAGGCGCCCATGCTGCGCACCGCATTTCGCTCGCTCGAGCCGCGACTCAGCGTCGCCGTTTCCCTGAGCGAGCCGGAGCTGTTGGCGGACTGGAGCCGCGATGTCTCGAGGTCGCTCACGCTGGGCGTATTCCTGATCGTTGCCGTCGCCGCGTTCCTGATGGTCCTCTACCGGCAGATGGACGTACGCCACGCGGCCGAGCAGGCCCTCATCCGGTCGCAGCGTCTGGAGTCGCTCGGCCAGCTCACGGGCGGGGTGGCGCACGACTTCAATAACCTGCTCACCGTCGTGCTCGGGAACGTGTCGCTGCTCAAGACGGTCACGGCGCAGGGTGGCCCGTCGTCGCAGGATGAGTCGTTAGGTGAGATCGAGCGTGCCGCCAAGCGTGCGGCCGAACTCACACGCCAGCTCCTCGCGTTCGCGCGGCGGCAGCCTCTACTTCCTCGCGTGATCGACCTCACGACGGCGGTCGAGAGCGCCGAGCCGATGCTGCGTCGCCTACTGGGGGACGGGAACACGCTCGAGCTCGTGACGACGAAGGGCGAAGCGCTCGCGAACGTGGACCCCGTCCAGATCGAGACCACGCTGCTCAACCTGTGCATCAACGCGCGCGACGCGATGCCGAACGGAGGGACCCTCGTCATCGAGACGGGCAGGGCGACGCTCGATGCGCAGTACGCCCGCACCGCCGGCGACGTCGCTCCCGGGCGGTATTCGGTGATCACCGTGAGCGACACCGGAAGCGGAATCCCGGCGGAGCACCTTCCCCGGGTGTTCGAGCCGTTCTTCACGACGAAGCGACCGGGCAAGGGCACGGGACTTGGCCTGAGCATGGTCTACGGCTTCGTGAAGCAGTCGGGTGGGCACATCAGGGTGTCCAGCGAAGTCGGGCACGGGACGTCGGTGAGGATCTACTTTCCGGAGTCGACGGGGACGCCGGCGGTCTCGACGCCCGCGCCGGGCGACGCTCCGCGCGGCCAGGGCGAGGTCGTTCTGCTGGTCGAGGACGAGCCGGTGGTGCTCGGACTGGCTGAACGGCTCCTCACCCAGCTCGGCTACAGCGTCCTGGTGGCGAAGGATGGTCAAACCGCCCTTGCCCTGGTGAAGCCGCACACTCAGCTGGACCTGTTGCTGACTGACGTGGTGCTTCCGGGTCAGCTCAGCGGACCACGGGTCGCCGAGGAAATCAGACGAATGCGACCCGATCTTCCCGTGCTATTTGCGTCGGGGTACTCGCAGGAGATCATCGAGCTCGGCGCGCACGGGGGCGAGGACGTGCGATTCCTGGCGAAACCTTACGATCGCCGAAAGCTCGCGCAGGCCGTCCACGAAGCGTTGCACCCCGCGGCGATTCGGGAATCCTAGCGGCGCTGCCGTCGACACGACCCAACGCTGGAATGAACGATGGAGCAGGAGGAAGCCGTCGCGCTCATTGGCGCGGCCGTGGGGGACGTTGGCGGGACCTGGGCCGATCTTGGCGCGGGCACGGGTACGTTCACCCGTGCGATCGCCTCGCTGATCGGCGCATCGGGCGTCGTGTACGCCGTGGATCAGGACGCGCATGCGCTGCGGACGCTGAACCGAGCGCCGCAGGATGCGGCGAACGCGGCGATTCGGACGGTCGTGGGCGACTTCACCGAGGCGGTCGAGCTGCCGCCGCTCGATGGCGTCGTGCTCGCGAACACGCTGCACTTCGTGCCGTACGCGGATCAGGCCCGCGTGCTGCGGCAGGTTGCGCTCTACCTGACGGAGCGTGCGCCGATCATCGTCGTCGAATACGAGCGACGAGTCGCCAACCCGTATGTGCCCTTCCCCATCGGGTTCGACGCGCTTGTCAGGTTGGCGCGCGAGTGTGAGCTCGGGACGCCACAGCTTCTGGCAACGAGGCCGTCGCGCTACCGGGGATCGATCTACTCGGCGGTCGTCAGCGGGTAGTGGAGCGGGTGTCATTCCGAGCACGGGGCACCCGGCGGGCCGATGAGGAATCGTCGAGCGGTGGTTGATTCACCGCGGAGCGCGCGGAGGTAATCTCCCGACCGCACCGGGCGACAACTGCCAGACAGGATGGACAGGATGAACAGGATGAACAGCCACGAGGGAGATGAGTTGACTGCCACGGTTGTTCCTTGCTCAGCACCTGCGCTCGTCGTTGTTCATCCTGTTCATCCTGTTCATCCTGTCTGGCAGTTTGCAGTGGCTGTAGTTCACCCGCACATTCCAGCCGTTCACCGGCCGCCGTTGTGAACGACCCCGGGACGCTCCGCCCAACGGAGCATCGCCGTTCGTCATTCACTTCAAAAGGCGCGTTGTGTCCCGCAGAATTGCTGGGAGTCGTCCCTGGCGTCCGGCGCGGCGAGGAGGCGCTCAGGCCATTCTCTGCGGGCTCCGCGCGCTCCGCGGTGCAATCACGGCAGAGTGCGGTCGTACGAACCCGGCCGCTGCGCGGGTCCGCCCGGAAAGCCACGCGACGGCATGCCTAACGCAGCACCATGCCGTCTCATCACCGAAGAGCCTCGAGCTGGTGATTTGTAGGACGGGCCCGGATGACGTACACTCCCATGTCATACCGAGACCATCCGATGCCAACGTTCTCAATCCCCGGCCCCGCCGGCAGCCTTCACGTCGTCGACCTCCGCGAGGAGAGTCCGGAGCCCTCCGGCGCGCTGCCCATGGTGTTCGTACACGGCATGGTCGGCCACACCGGTTTCTGGAACGCCGCGCTCGCGGCCTGTGCGGATCGCCGCCGCGCCGTCGCGGTCGATCTTCGTGGCCACGGCAACTCGAGTGCGCCCGGGAATGGCGACTACTCGGTGGCTGGATGCGCGAGCGATGTGCTCGCCGTCGTCGACGCGCTCGCGCTCGGACCGATCGTGCTCGTGGGCCACAGCTACGGTACGCTCGTCACCATCGATGCCGCAGTGGACCGACCGGACCTGGTCAGGCGACTCATCCTCGTCGACCCTCCGTTCGACTGTACGCGCGTCTCGGATGAGGTCCGCAACAGCCAGTTCCTCCCGTTTCTGGCGGCGCTCGAAACGGACAAGTGGCATGACATTGTCGAGAAGGCGTTCGAGCAGGCGCTGCTCGGGAGTCCCACCGGCGCGGCGGCGTCGGTGCGGGCGCGTTTCGCAACGATGCCGCGGGATGCGATGCTCTCGATGTACCGAAGCATGTTCGCGTATCCCTCATCGGCCGCACTGGAGCGCTACCTGGCGGCGCCGGGCGCATCGGCGCACGCGATTCTCGCCCCGGCCAACGCCTGGCCGAACAGCCTGCACAAGCTCGTTCCGGCGCTGACGTCGAGCCTCGTGCCGAACGTGGGGCACTGGATCATGCTCGACGCGCCCGACCGCTTTGTCGCGGCCCTCGAGCAGGCGGCCGCGCTGTAGGCGCACTCCTTCCGGAGAACGATCATGATTGCTCGCACCTGGCGCGGCGTCACGCGCGCCTCCGACGCCGACCGCTACGCGGACTACGTCGCGGCGACAGGCCTGCGCGCGTATTCGGAAACCCCGGGCAACCTGGGCGCGCTGCTCATGCGCCGCCCGGTCGACGCGGACGGCGCGCCGGGCACCGAGTTCCTGGTGATCTCATTCTGGGAGTCGATGGAGGCCGTGCAGCGCTTCGCCGGCCCGGAACCGTCCCGGGCGGTGTTCTACCCGGAGGACGACGCCTATCTCGTTAGGCGCGAGACGACGGTGGACCATTTCGAGATCGTGGTCCACCAGGATGGACCGACGCGCTCCGTGGGGTAAGGTTGTCATTCCGAGCGGAGCCGCGCGAAGCGCAGGCGAAGGCGAGGAATGACCTACGCGGTCGCGCTCGGAGGGGCCAGGTAGACCAGCGACGGATCGTACGCCCACAGCGCTACGCCCACCGTCGGCAGCATCGACTCGAGCGTCATGTCCACCGGCCGCACCGTCGTCCCCCCCGGCGTCTCGCGAAGCTCCGCCGCGAGCGCCGCGAGCGACCGGCCCCGCGCAAACGACTCCGCGATCGTCCGCGTCACCCGCGCATGCAGGTCCGGCTCGCCGAGCCCCACACCCAGGACCGCGACTGCCGTCCCCTGCCGGAACAGGTCCGCCGCGAAACCGTTCCGCAGGAGCAGCTGATGCATCGCCTGCGTGCGACCCCGACCGCGCGACGGATCGAGCACCACGATCGGACGGTCCGGCCAGCGCGATTGGCCTAACGCGCGCGTGACGCCGCTCGGCGTCAGCGCATCACCGCGCGACGCCGAAACGTTGTCGCCGGAACCCGTGGCCCGCGCGTCCAGCACGATGCCGCCCAGCGACGCCGATTCGCGCAGCGGCGCGCGGACGTGAATCACGTCCGGATGAAACTCCGTGCAGATCTGGCGCAGCTCGGCCACCGCGACGCCCTCGCGCACCGTCGTCTCGAAGCCCGCCTCTTCGTACACGCGCGCGAGACGATCGGCCGCCGCCTCTTCCTCCGCGCCCGTCGACCGTGCGAGATCCGCGGCCGGCGCAAGCACGAGCGCTCGCAACCGCTGGTCGCCGCGCTGCAGCCGCCGGAGACGATCGAACAGCAGGGCCGACGTCGGCCCGTCCGCCTGTCCCGTCGCCGGAAGACCGACGCTCGCCTGAAACGCCGTGACCGCGACGCGCGTCTGCGGCCCGTCGATTCCGTCCGCGAAGACGCGTGTGCCGGTGATCGTCGCCAGCGCACGCTGCACCCAGGTGACGTGCGTCCGACGTGCGTCGACCACGCGAACGCTGCGATACAGCGTGCCAATGCGCCGGTCGACGGTGAAATACGCGGGCTCGTCGGTCTGCTCCGCGAAACACTCGATCGGCAGCGTGTCGAGCATCGGCGCGCTCACCTCGAGCCGTACGTCGACGGGCGGCAGGTCCCGCTGACTCGGGTCGCACAGACGCGTATCCCACAGCTCGCGCGGGCCTAACAAGCGCCCGAGCTCGCGGATCGTGCCGACCCACTCGTCGGCGAGCAGACGCGACACCTGATACGGAATGGCCTGCGATCGCGCCGCCTCGAGATCGCTTCGCAGATGGACGAGGGCCGGCGTGCGCTCGGTGGCCTCGGTGAACGCGACCGAGCCCGCCTCCTCTCCCTCGACACAGATCTCGCCGGCGACATCCATTCCTGACACGCCAAGCCGTACGACGATCGGCGGGCGCTCGCGCGAGACGGACGCCTCGAACTTCGGCGGACCGCGCTGCTCGCGAAGCTGCGCGGCTGCATCACGCTGGCCCAGCGCCTCGTAGCGCGAGATCGCCTCGGCCAGAAAGTGCTGGCGATCGTCGGGCGTGGTCGCGAGCTCGGCGCGCAGCTCGTCGCACCGCGCCGCCCAGATGCTCGGCATGTCGCCAGGGCCCGACAAGAGCGGCGCCGCGAGATCGGCCATCGCGCGGGCGTCATCCTTCCTGCCGGCACGAGCGAGCAGTGCCGCCTCGCGACTCGCGACCACGCCGGCCAGCACGCGCGCGTCGCCCGGGCTGGCGATGAACGCCAGCGACGCCTCCCGCGCCTGGCGCTCGGGGTCCGGCACCTGCAGCTCGCACTCGAGGTAGTGCGCGAACGCGACCGTCGTCGCCGGCGCACGGGAGAGCGTACGAGCAGAGACGCTGGCGAGCCACCGCCGCGCGTCGTCACGCGCACCAAGCGCGAACGCGATGCGTGCGCGGTCGAGTCGCGACCACGAGCACAGCGACCGGCTCGACGCCGACGCCGTGTCGTACGTGACGCCGAGCCGCTGGGCCAACTTCAGACCGTCCTCCCCGAGCCCTTCGAGCGGTGTGAGCGGCGCGAAGTCCGGAAGTGCCACCGAGAAGGCCTGCCGAGCAGCGCCGGGCGGCGAGATCCGATCGATCGCCTTGTCGAGCAGTGCAACGTATCCCCGCGCGTCATCACCGCGATCACTCGCCAGCGCGGCCACCGCCACGCGCACATCGACGCGCGGAATCCGCCGCGTTTCAGGCGGGCACGAGCTCCGCAGGCGATTCGCGGCATTCGCCGACTCGTGCCGCGCATCATCGAGCCGCACCGCATCCGCGCGCAGACACGTCCACGCATCACCGCGCGGCGGCAGTGAGATGCGCTCGGCCTCGTTCAGGTGCTGCTCCGCCATGTTGAGGTTGCCCACACGATAGAGCAGCAGCAGCACCTTCTCGTGGAGGTCCGTGGCGCTCTGCTCGACGCGCTTCACGCTCTGCGCCCACAGCTGGCGCGCGGTCTCGAGCTCGTCGAGCGCCGCGCCGTGCCGGCCCATCACGGACAACACGCCACCGCGCGCGGATCGCGCGCGCGCCTGCGCGACGGCCGCGTGCATCTCGACACTGGAATTCCCCGCCTGCAGCGCCGAGAGCTCGCTCGCCGTCTCGAGTGCGGCGTCCAGCCGCCCGAGCGCGGGAGCGTGGTCGCCGACCCCCGCAAGCGCTTTTGCCTCCAGGACCTCGAGCTCGGCACGCGTCGCCAGCCACAGGGCGCGCTCGTCGACCGGCGCGCGGTTCGACAACGCTGCCAGTGCCGACGCGCATTCGGTGGATGCGTTCCGCACGGCGCCGAGCGCCTGACGCGGCTCGTCGCTCGCCAGCCACGTCTCGGCGAGGCGCGCGGTCACCTGGCAGCGGTCGATGGACGCGCGACGCAGCCGCGCTCGGACCAGCAGCAGCTGCTCCGCGGCGAGGTCGTACCGGTCATGGAGCGTGCAGTGCGCCGCCAGGAGCTGGCGAAGCTCCAGCAGTTGACGCGGTGCGATCCCGGGGTCGTCCTCGGCCAACTTGATCGCTTCGGCGAGATGATCGATCGCCTCCGGTTCTTCGCGCGTCGCGAACACGCCTCCGAGCGCGACGGCGAGCTCCATGCGGTCCGCGCGCGAGGTCATGGAGGGGCGCACTTCCTCGAGCCGCTTGAGCGCATCGTCGGCGTTGCCGTACCGGGCGTCGATCTGCGCGCGGAGCACCGCCACGGTGCCGCGATTGATCTCCAGCGTCTCGTCGCGGCGCTGGAGCGCGTCGAGATCATCGAGGGAGCGTTCGGCTTCCGACCACCAGTCGACGTCCGCAGCGCCGCCAGTCGTGGCGCCGAGCTGCAACGCGGATCGCGTCTTCGCGAGCAGCGCGTCACGCAGCAGATCGGCGGACACCACGGGCGTGCCGTCCTCGCGAACGATGGGGCGACGGTCGTCGTCGAGGTACTCGGGCTGCGTGAGCTCCGTCGCGATGTCGAACACGAGCCGCACGTCGTTCTTAGCGCTCGCGGCATGCAGCGCGCGGCGCCACGATCGCTCGGCATCAGGCCCACCGAGCTGGAACTTGTGGAACAGCATCGCGCGGGTCGCGCGAACCCAGCGGCCCGGATCCTGGCTCTCGATCTCGCGCGCGACGCGCGCGTAGTACGACGCCGCTCGCTGCTGCAGCCGGCGATACACCGGCTGCCGCTGAAGCTCGCGGCGCATCGGCCGAACGGCGTCCTCGTGGAAGATGACCGTATCGCGGTCTGCATCCGCGCGGACGAAGGACAACGTGCTGGTGTACGCCTCGAGTCGCGCCCAGAGGTCGTCCATGTCGAGCAGCACCGGGACGGGCCTGGTGTGCGGCGTCGCATAGAAGGGATGCAACGGGTCGGCATCGCGGCTCGGGTCGTCGTGCTTCGATTCGCCGCCTAACGCCGCCTCCATCTCCGGGAGCAGCACGTCCCGCGCGAAGCTCTTCGTGAGCTGGCGCGGGACGACGCCGTAGCGCAGCAGCCAGCAGAGCGCCTGGTCCGACGCCTCGATCCGCCGCAGCACGCGATTGACGAGGTACTTGAGCTCCGGGTTCGGCGACGCGCGCACCTGCTCGGCCGTCATCGCGCCGCCGAGCTGCCATTCATCCGCGTACAGCGACAGGGCGAACGGCAGCCCGCGCGAGGCTTCCGCCATGGCACGAACCGCATCGCCGTCAGGGAGGCCGCGAACGGCGACGAGGTAGTTGACGCTCTCCACGACGTTGAAGCGATGGACCTCGACCTCGCGCGTGACGCTGCCGAAGGCCGCGTTGAAGCCCTTGAGCTTCGTATCGTCGCGCAGGTCGAACCGGCCGGCGAGCACGAGTCGCAGGTTCGGATACGCGTCGTGGACGTTCGCCAGACACGTGATGACGGCGAGCAGATTCGTCGTACGCCGACGGATGACATCCTCGATCGTGTCGAGCACGATGACGACGGCGCCCCCCACCGTGTCGCGCAGCGTGTCGGCGAAGTCATCGGTCACCTGGCGGCCGAGCCGCTGCTCGCCGGTGACGTCGAGGATCTCGCCCGTGTGCTGCGCGCGTCCCTCGACCGCGAGGTCACGCGCGATCGAGGCGTACTCGTCGTACTTCTCGATGAAGCCCGAGAACGGCCGACCCGCAATCTGGGTGTTCAACTGCTCGGCGAGGCGAACGAGCACGAGCCAGGGCGCCTCGGGGAGCACCGTCGGGTCCGTGAAGTCGAAGTCGATCCGCGCGTACGGGACGCGATTCGGCACGCACTTCCGGGACGCTAGCCACTGCAGGAAGATCGTCTTCCCCATCCCGCCCTGCGCGGTGAGGTCGATGATCCACTCCTTCTCCGCGGTGTTGATCGAGGCCGAGCTGGTCGTGTTGATGCGCTGGATCCGGTCCCATTCCTCCTTCATGAACTCGCGCTCGAGCGCATGCGCACTCTTCGCGAGATCGCCGGCGAACGCGCAGCGTGCCTCGTAGTACTGCTGCAGCGCATCGTGCATCTCGATCAGACGCGTGATCGCCTGACGACGCTCCGTCGGCTGGTCGCGCTGATCCCGGTGCCTGACGAGTAGTGCGCGCTGGCCGCCGATCGTCTGCAGCACGCGAAAGCAGGCGGGCACGTCGAACTCCGCATCGGCCGTGCGGTACATCTGGTCGAGCCGCTTCCCGGCGCGATCCGGATCCGCGAAGGCGAGGTGATACAACTGCTCGGCTTCCCAGCCGCCACGTGGCGCACCATCGGCCATCGACAGATGCGCCACGATCGCCTGACTCAGCGACACCCCGGTGACCGCGTCCGTGTACCCGGGCGCCTTCTCGTTCGGCGCGAACCACTTTTCCAGTCGGGCGGCTCGCATGTCGGCGCGCATCCGGAAGAGCGGCAGCGCACCTCCCACCCGCTCGATGTCCGAGTGGCCGAGCAGCCAGCCGACGTCCGACTCGGGCTCGTGATCGGTCGAATCGGGAATCGCCGGGAGGTTCGGCAGCAGGACATCCCGAACCATGCCTTCGTCGAACACGACGGGAATCGCCGCGCGTCGCAGCAGGACGTGGCGCCGCTCCGGCACGAGCGTATCGGCGATCTCGGTCAGGCTGCCGAGGTGGCTCGATCGGGCAAGCAGCGCGCGAAGCGCCGTCAGCGAGTCGGAACTCGGGCTGGTCGTCACGGGCCGATACCCATGGCCATGATCTTCCCGATGGCATCGAGCTCGCTACGCCCCCAGCGCTTGTCGTGCGGCGCGGCGCTCATCTTCTTGCTCACCCACCCGATGAGCTCCTCGGCGCGCTGGCGGTCGAATCCGCGGTCCACGGAGAACTCGCGGGCCAGCAGCTCCCAATCGGCCGGCGCGAACCATTCGAGCTGGCAGTCCGCACCTAACGCCGACAGGTCCGACAGGCCGAGCGCCTTGAGCTGCGTGGCGCCGGCGGTGAGGATGAGGCGCACGTTCTTCACGTCGCCGTTCGCGATCGGCTCGATGAGCTCGCGGCGCAGGTCGCCGCCCGGCTTGAGCTCTCCAGGCACGATGCCGACGCCCGTCGTGTCCGCGATGTGGTCGAGCACGATGACCACGAGCTGGTTGGTCGCGAGCTTCCGCAGGCACTGCCGGAACAGCTCGCCAGCCTGCTTGAGCGTGTCCTGATGCGCCACGCCCAGCTTGAAGTCGAGGCCGTCGTCCCGCTCGGGTCCGGGCGTGAGGGGCACCACCTTGCCGCGCAGCAGATGGTACAGCGCCGCGTTGAAGGGATCGAACTGCTGGTGGATGTTGGGCCGCAGCACGCCCGCGGGCTCGTTCTCCGACCCGCGAATGAGGCGCAGCACGTCGATCGCATTGAACGTCGCGCGTTGATCCTTGAAGCTCACGTGAACCACGAGATGGCCGCGCAGGAGACATCCCTCGAGGCATCGCCACACGAGCCACGTCTTGCCGACCTGCGACTCGCCCAGCACCAGCAGCAGCTTGCTGAGCTGCGGTGTGAGCGCGCGAACCTCGGCGCCCTGGCGGAGCCGCCGCCGCTCGTCGCGTCGG
>Ga0111538_10009637_pt1 | contig 12878 bp, 11 predicted proteins | sample SoiMethybrSBSTD1_FD_79669 | JGI IMG/M metagenome (GOLD analysis project Ga0111538, IMG submission 79669) | Bulk soil microbial communities from a Populus tree surrounding site in Tennessee, USA - Soil MetaG P. TD hybrid SBSTD1 (version 2)... | ecosystem: Environmental > Terrestrial > Soil >...
CGCTCAACTTCCGCGTGAACTACACGTGGCAGAGCGACATGTTCTGGGCGACCGACAACATCGCGAAAGAAGACGCCTACGGCTTGCTCGACGTGCGTGTCGCGCTGTCGCCGCCGAGCTCGCCGTGGGCCGTCGCGCTATGGGGTAAGAACGTGACGGACGAGCTGTACCGCGTCAACATCATCTCCTTCTTCGGAGAAGAAGTGTCGCAGTTCGGCGTGCCTCGCACCTACGGCGTCGACTTCAGCTACAAGTTCTGACCATGAACGACTACATCGACTTCGTGAAACGCCTGCAGGCCGCCGCCGACCGCCGGGATCGCGCTGCGATCCTGGCGATGGTCACGCCGGATCTCGAGTATCACTATCACGTGGGCTCGAAGCCGGTGAAGGGACCCGAGGGGCTCGGCCGCTTTCTGGACAGCTACTGGAGCCGCTACAAGGACGGCGAGTGGCACATCGACACTTTCGCCCAGAGCGGCGACAAGCTGCTGATGGAGGGCTGGGAACAGCTCACGGAGATCGCTACTGGCCAGCGTGTCACGAACCGCTACATGGGAGTCATGGAATTTCGCGACGGCAAGATCGCGGGCTGGCGGGACTACTTTCAGCTGAACCGCCCGCCCGCCGCCTGAGGGCCGCTGCAGCGGAGGGCTGATGCGCACGACTCCGCAGCACCTCGCGGACGAGTATCGCGCGAGCGGCGCGTGGTCCGAGCAGCGGCTCGGCGACCTGTACGCCAGTTCAGCAGCCGTCGAGCCGGCGCGGATTGCGATCATCGACCCCCCGAATCGCGCCGCGCTCGACGGCGCCTTGCCGCGGCGTCTCGACTGGCACTCGCTCACTGCATTCATCGACGCGACCCTGGTCGCGCTCGCCAACGCCGGATTGCGGCGCGATGACGTGCTCGTCACGCAATTGCCGAACGTCGTCGAGTACGCCGCCGTCTATCTCGCGTGCGCACGGTTCGGCGTCGTCATCAGCCCGGTGCCGATGCAGTTCCGTCGCGCCGAGCTCGAACCGTTGTGCCGCCTGACACGAGCACGCGCGTTGCTGACCGTGCAGACGTTCAAGGGCACCGAGCACGCGCGCCTCGCAACGACGATCGCCGACGGCCCGCAGGTCCTCGTGCTCGGTCGCGAAGCGCCTGAAGGCACGCGTCCTTTCGCCCCGGAGCCGAGCGCAGCCAACTCGGCTCGTGCGCACGAACTGGAGCTTGCGGCGAACGTGAACGCCGACGACATCGTCACGATCTGCTGGACCTCGGGCACCGAAGGCGTGCCGAAGGGGGTGCCGCGCTCTCACAATCACTGGATTTCCGGCAGCCTGTGTCACTACGACGGCGCGCAGATTCGCCGCGGGGATCGACTGCTCAACCCGTTTCCGCTGGTGAACATGGCGGCGCTCGGCGGCTGCTTCATGAGCTGGCTGCGCGCGGCGGGCACGCTGCTCCTGCATCACCCGTTCGAACTCCCGGTGTATCTGCAGCAGATCGCGACCGAGAAGCCTGAGTACGCAATCGCGCCGCCGGCGGTGCTGATGATGCTGTTGCAGAACGAGTCGCTCCTGCAGGGCGTGGATCTTTCATGTCTGCGCTGCATCGGCTCGGGCTCGGCGCCGCTGCCGCCGGTGATGATCCGCAGCTACAAGGAGCGTTACGGCATCGAGATCATCAACAACTTCGGCTCGAACGAGGGCATCGCGCTGTGCAGTGGCCCGGTCGAAGCGCCGGATGCGGAGTCGCGCTCGCGACTGTTCCCGCGCTGGGGCCGGCCGGAGCTCGACTGGCCGCAGCGCATTGCGAAGATCACGCACACGCGCCTGATGGATCCGGAGAGCGGCACCGAGACAGTCGAGCCGCGCCGCGCCGGCGAGATGCAGATTCGCGGGCCGGTCGTGTTCGACGGCTATTTCGCTGCGCCGGAAATCACGGCTCGCTCGTTTACCCCCGACGGCTGGTTCCGCACCGGCGATCTGTTCGAGATCGACGAGAGCGGGCGCTACTACCAGTTCGTCGGACGTCTGAAACAGCTGATCAATCGCGGCGGCATGAAGATCTCGCCGGACGAGATCGATGCCGTGCTGGCGGAGCATCCGGACGTGGCGGAAGGGGCGGCGGTCGGCTATCCGGACGAGGTGCTGGGCGAGCGGATCTGCGCCGTGGTGGTGCCGAAACCCGGACGCACCGTCAGCGTCGAAGACCTGCAGACGCACTTCCGCGCGCGCGAGCTGGCGGTCTTCAAGTGGCCCGAGCGCGTGCGGATCGTCGAGCGGCTGCCGCGCAACCCGCTCGGCAAGGTCATTCGCGGCGAGATTTCGCAGATTGCCGCGCGCCCGTGAGCGCGCTCAGGGCATGCAGCGTGTCGAGATATTCCTTGACGGCGTGGATGCGGCCGTCGCGGACCACGAACAGGAAATGGTAGCGATTGTGGTACAGCGTGCCGTTCACCAGCTGCGCCTTGCTTTCCGCCTCGACGGCGACGCGATCGTCTTCCGCCGTGATGGCGCCGACGCTGATCTCGATGCCGTGCGGCAGCAGCTCGAGATTGCCGGCGAGACGCCGCTCCACGGTGGCCTTGTCGACCCAGCCGGCCGCGGGGAATTCCTGCGGGTGGCCCGGCAGCCACCATCTCGAATCGGGCGCCAGCATCGCGAGCGCAGCCTGGTAGCGCCCGTAGGCATAATGATCGAGGAAATCGCGGACCAGCTGCTTGTTGGCGTCGAGGCTCATCGGCAGTACCATGTGAGTCAGTCTCGTAATGCAACCGTCAGCATAAGGCATCCGGAGTAGGCATGCGAACCTATCGCGAAGAAGCGACCCTCGATCCTGTCGACCGGCCCACCTGGGTGGACGGCGTCGACAATCCCTATCTGCACGGGCCGTACACCCCGGTCATTTCCGAGATCACCGCGGTCGACCTGCGCGTGACCGCCGGCGAGATCCCGGCCGACCTGAGCGGCGCCTACATGCGCAATGGGCCGAATCCCGTGCTGGAGCCCAAAGGGCAGTACCACTGGTTCGACGGCGACGGCATGGTGCACGCCGTGTATTTTCGGGACGGCCGCGCCAGCTACATCCGTCGCTGGGTGCGCACGCAGGCGCTACGCGATGAGCTCGAGCAGGGCCGCGTGACCTTGTCGGGCATCATGGGCCCGTTCGATCTGCAGCGCGGCAATGAAGGTGCGCGCGGCACGAATCCGGACTACGTCAAAGACACCGGCAACACGACGCTGGTGTGGCACAACGGCCGCGTGCTCGCGCAGTGGTACAACGCCGGCCGCACCTACGCACTCGATCCGCTGACGCTCGATACCGTTGCCGATGAGACCTTCGGCGGCGCCGTCGACGGCACGTTGAACGCGCACGCCAAGTGCGATCCGCGCACCGGCGAGCTGATCGACTACGACTACGGCGACTTCAAGTCCTACCTCACGTACTACGTCGTCGGCGCCGACGGCAAGCTGAAGCACAAGACGCGCGTCGATCTGCCCGGGCCGCGCCTGCCGCACGACACGACGATCACGCCGCAGTACACGATCCTGCACGACTTCCCGCTGTACCACGACGTCGACGTCCTGCGTCGCACCGGTCATCGCGTCGTCGAATTCCATCGCGAGGTTCCGTCGCGGTTCGGCGTGATTCCGCGCTACGGCACGCAGGAGCAGATCAAGTGGTTCGAGTTCGAGCCCGGCTACGTGCTGCACATGGTCAACGCGTGGGAAGAGGGCGACTGGATCACGATGGACGGCTGCTTCCAGCCCGATCCGACGATTCGCCGCGATCCTTCCGAAGGAGCGCTCGGCTCGATGCTCGCGTACCTGCGTTATCGCGGGCACCTGCGTCGCTGGCGCATGAACATGCGCACCGGCGAGAAGCACGAGCAGCAGCTCGACGACGCCAACGTCGAGTTCTGTTTGCCGGACATCCAGTTGTACGGCGTGAAGGCGCGCTACTCGTATCACCAGCGCGTGCCCACGGACATGCAGACGCTCGTGTTCGATGCGCTCGTCAAATATGACCACGAAAGCGGCTCGCGCGAAGTGTACGAGTACCCGAAGGGCTGGTACGGCAACGAGACGCCCTTCGCGAAGAGCACTCGCGGCGGAGCAGAGGATCGTGGCTACGCGGTCACGGTGGCAACCCACGCGAAAGACTACAAGTCGGAAGCCTGGATCTACGATGCGCAGCGCATCAGCAAAGGTCCGATTGCACGCGTCGCGCTGCCGGGACGCGTCCCGATCGGCTTTCACGCACAGTGGATTCCGGGCCACCGGTTGTGGCGGTGACGCATCCGCCGTGGTTCGATCCGGGGATGCCGCGGCGTGAGGACTGCGTCCTCAAAGCGATCCTCGACGATCGCGCCGCGCGGGTTCCGGACAGACGGCTCGCGCTGTTCGAAGATGGTACGCAGTGGAGCTGGCGCGAAGGTCGCGAGCAGGCTCGGGCTCAGGCAGCTGCGTTGCAGGCGCTCGGCGTGCGCGCCGGCGATCGTGTCGTCGCGTGGCTGCCGAACGGCCCGGCTCTCGTTCGCGCCTGGTTTGCAATCAATTATCTCGGCGCGATTTTCGTCCCGCTGAACACCGCTTATCGCGGCGCCTCGCTCCAGCACACGATCAATGCATGCCGCGCCAAGCTCGTGCTCGCGCACGCGGCGCTCGTCGAGCGGCTGGAGGGTTTGTCGCTGGAGCACGTCGAACGCGTCATCGTGCTGCCGCAGACGGAGCTGCTCGGCGATGCGAGCGAGCTCGATGACTCGGCGCAACCGCAGCCGTGGGACGCGCAGTCCGTGATCTACACCTCGGGCACGACGGGCTTGTCGAAAGGCGTCGTGTCGCCGTATCTGCAGCTCTACACCACCGCGAATATCGTCTACGGCTACCTGCGCGAAGGCGAGGGAGTCCTGGTGAACCTGCCGATGTTCCACGTCGGCGGCACCAGCTCGCTGATGATCGCGCTGATCCGCTCCGGTTCGTTCCATCTCGTCGACGGCTTCAGTACCGACCGCTTCTGGGACCAGGTGAGACGCGGCAATTGTGCGACGACATCGGGACTCATCGGCATCATGGGCGCGTTCCTGATGAAGGCGCCGTCCCGCGACAACGAGCGCGAGCACCCGATCCGCTGCATGACGGGATTTCCGATCAACGAGCAGACGGTGAAGATCCGCGACCGCTTCGGCATCGACTATCTCACCGGCTTCAACATGACGGAGCTGTCCGCGCCGCTCGTGAGCGAGTTGAACACGACGGTGTTCGGCGCGTGCGGCCGCCCGCGCACCGGCGTGCAATGTCGGCTCGTCGACGAGCACGACGTCGAAGTGCCGGACGGCACGCCGGGCGAGCTCATCGTCCGCAGCGATATGCCGTGGACCTTCAATCTCGGCTACGACGGCTTGCCCGACGCGACCGCGCACGCCTGGCGCAACGGCTGGTTCCACACCGGCGACATGCTGCGCAAGGACGCCGAGGGCAACTACTACTTCGTCGATCGCCTGAAGGACGCGATCCGGCGGCGCGGCGAGAACGTGTCGTCGATCGAGGTCGAAGCGGCTGTGCGCACGCACGCGGCCGTCGATGAAGTGATCGCCGTCGGCATCCCGGTCGAATCGGAGGAAGAAGTGATGGCCGTAATCGTGCCGAAGCCGGGCCAGACGATCGATCCGCGGCAGCTGATCGAGTGGCTGACGCCGCGCTTGCCGTATTTCGCCGTGCCGCGCTTCGTGCGCATCGTCGACACGATCCCGAAGACCGAGACCAACAAGCAGCGTAAGTTTCCGTTCCGCGAGGCCGGCGTCACGCCGGACACGTGGGATCGGGTCGCCGCAGGGCTCGTGCTGAAGAGAGAAAGATTGGTGTAGGTTGGGCTTTAGCCCAACTGCTGTCGGGCTGAAGCCCGACCTACATCCTCGACCTTCGCGGCTTCCGTTGCGAGGAACGTGGCGAGATCCTCCGGCGTGTACTTGCTCTTCACCGTGTGCGGGAATGCATGCGCGGGGCGCGGCGCGCGGTCGAACCAGAATGCTTCCGGGCCTGCGCTCGTCGGACGCGTCGCAGCGAGCCACAAAGCCGTGTCCGCACCTTGCGCCGAATCGCGCAGCACGCTGCGTAGTCTGCGGCGGAAATTCGGCATCGCAGTCTTTACGCCGTCGGTGTCCGCCCATCCCGGATGCATCACGTAGCAGCGCAAGCCGCTGTCGCCGTGGCGCGTTTGCCAGTATTTCACCAGCTCCGCTTGCCCGCGCTTATGCACGGCGTACGCGTAAACGCCGTTGTACTTGCGCGGTTCCGTCACACCCATGTAGTCCAGCGTCAACGGCGCGTTGTACATGCCGCCCGAAGACATCTCGATGATCGTCGCGTGCGGCGCCAGCGCTGCGCCTTGCAGCAAGCCTTCCGTCAGCACCCAATGCGTGAGCAGGTTCGTGGCGTAAGAAGTCTCGAAGCCTTCCGCCGTCGTCGACAGATCGTCGAGCAGAAGTCCGACGTTGTTCACCAGCACGTCCACCAAAGTGCCGCGCGAAACAATCTCGCTGGCGGCGCGCCGGGTGTCGGCGACGAGCGAAAGATCGACCACGAGTGGGATCACGCGCCCCGGGCCGGAGGAGGAGCGCACCAGCGCATCGAGCTTTTCGCGGCTACGAGCCAGCGCCAGCACCGATGCACCGCGGCGCGTCGCACCTTCGACGACGGCGCGGCCGATCCCGCCGGTCGCTCCGGTGACGACCCAGGTCTGACCCTTGAAGTCGGCCTGCAGCGGCTGCCACGTCATGGCGCGGGCGCGATAACCGATGGCAGAGAAGCTGACCAGGAAACGGCCGTAGAATCCGATCACCTTCTTGAGCCTGGCGAAGTCCATCGAGCCTCCGGAGTAAGGCCCGGGCGGTTGCTGCTCCGGGCGGGTTCGATTATAAGTCTCGTTATGCAACTGACAAGCGCAGGGCCCGCCGCCGTGCCGTTCCGGGAGACGGATTTTCTCCCGGTCGACCTCGCGGTCGAGCGGCGCGCCGACGGCGCGATCGTCCTGCGCTCGCGCATTCCGTTGCGGGAATTCGAGCCGTGCCTGCCGCGTGTGCTCGCGGTGCAGGCCGCGCGCCTCGGCGACAAGCCGTATCTGGTGCAGCGCCGCGGACCGCAGCGGGCCTGGACGCCTCATTCCTACGCCGAAACCAAGCGCGACACGGATGCCATCGCGCAATGGCTCCTCAACCGCAAGATCGCCCGCGACCGGCCGATCCTGTTGCTCTCGGGAAACTCCATCGCACACGCGCTCGTGAAGTTCGGCGGCATGGCGGTCGGTGTGCCGGCGTGTCCGGTCAGCGCCAATTACGGGCTGATGGACTCCAACTTCGCGCGGCTGCGGCACGTCGTACAGCTCACGCGGCCTCGTGTCGTGTTCGTCGAGCAGGCGAAGCCGTTCGCACGCGCGCTCGAGCAGGTCGATTTCGGTGATGCCATCGTGCTCACGGCGACGCCGGGAGACGCGCCGCGCGGCGCCGAGTCGCTCGACGATGTCCTCGCCACGCCAGTGACCAGTGCCGTCGCGGAGCGGATCGCTGCACTGCGCGGCGACGACCATGCTGCTTACATGCTGACTTCGGGCTCGACCGGTCCGCCGAAGGCAGTCGTGCAGACCTACGCGAACATCACGGCCAACATCGCGCAAGCCCTGCAGACGATCGGCAGCGCAGCCGGCTGGCACACCACGACGATGGACTGGCTGCCGTGGAATCACGTCTCCGGCGCGTTCGGCAAGATGAACACACTGGTCGCCGGCGGCACGCTGTACATCGACGACGGCAAGCCGATTCCCGGTCCGCTGTGGCAGGAGTCGCTGCGCAACCTTCGAGAGATCACGGCCAGCTACTACGTGAATGTTCCGCTCGGCTATCAGCTGCTCGTCGAGGCGCTCGAAGCGGACGAAGACCTGCGCCGCACGTTCTTCCGCGAGCTGCGAGTGTTGCTGTACGGCGGAGCGGGATTGCCGCAGCCGATCTACGAACGGCTGCAGCGACTTGCTGTCGCCACGACCGGTAAACGCATCATGCTGATCTCGGCGTATGGCTCGACCGAGACGACTTCCGGCTGCCTCGCGATTCACTTCGAGACCGACAAGGTCGGACTCGGCGTGCCGATGCCCGGCGTGAGCGTAAAGCTCGTGCCCGTCGACGAGCGCTATGAAGTGCGAATCGCGGGTCCGGTCGTCACGCCCTGTTATCTGCGCGATTCGCAGCGCACGGCGGAAAGTCGCGACGAGGAAGGCTATTACCGGATGGGCGATCTCGCCGTGTTCCACGATCCGCAGCGCCCCGAGCAGGGGTTGGCGTTCGCCGGACGCCTCGCCGAGGAATTCAAGCTCGGCAGCGGCACGTGGGTGTGCGGCGGACAACTACGCGCCGAGCTCTTGCGCCGGCTCGCCCCGCTGATCGACGAGCTGGTTCTCTGCGGAGAAGGGCAGACCAACGTCGGCGTGCTCGCGTGGCCAAACCGTGCCGCGCTCGAAAGCGGTGGCGTTGCGGGTCTGCAGAGTGCAATTCGCGAACGGCTCACGGCGCACAACGCTGCCAATCCAGGCGCGAGCACAGCGGTGCGTCGCGTGTTGCTGCTGCAGGAACCGCCGAACGCGGGCGCGCACGAGCTCTCCGACAAGGGCACGGTCAATCGCAGTGCGGTGCTGCTGCGCCGGAAGGCTGATGTTGAGAAGTTGTATGCGGAGGCAGCAGACGTGATCAAGGTGGACTAGGCAAAAGAAATTACTCTCGCCAAGTCCGCCAAGACGCCAAGGAAGAAAGAGGAATTTATTCTTCTGGAATTCTTTTCCGCCCTTGGCGTCTTGGCGATCTTGGCGAGAGATATTCCGGTCTCTGATTCTTTTCCGCAAAGAGGTCAGACGATGGAAATCTCCAACTCGGTAGTGCTCGTCACAGGCGGCAATCGCGGCATCGGCGAAGCATTCGTGCGCGCATTCGTTGGCGCCGGCGCCAGGCGCGTCTACGTCGGTACGCGCCAGATCAGCGCCGCCGCCCATCTCGTTGCGGAGGCGCCGGACCGTGTCGTCGCCATCGAGCTCGATGTGGCCGACGAGAAGTCGATCGAGCGCGCAGCGCGCGAGTGCCAGGATGTCTCGATCCTGGTGAACAACGCCGGGCAGTTCCTGAATCAGACGCTGCTGAAGGCGCCCGATCTCAGCGCCGCGCGAGCGGAGATGGAAGTGAACTACTTCGGACCGCTCGCGATGTGCCGTGCATTCGCGCCGATCATGGCGCGCAGCAAGCAGAGCGCGATCGCGAACGTGTTGTCGGCGGGCGGCCTCGTCGCCGTACCCAACATGGGCGGATACAGTCCGTCCAAGTTCGCCGCGCGCGCGATGTCGACGTGCCTGCGAGCGGAGCTTGCGGCGCAGGGCACGACCGTCTCGGCACTGTTCGTCGGCTCAGTCGACACGCGCATGGCGAGCCACGTCAAAGGCAACAAGGAAAAGCCGGAGACGATTGCGGCCGCCGGGCTCCGGGCAATCAGTCGCGGCACGGAAGAGGTCGATACGGACATCATGGCAATCGAGGTCCGCGCACAGACAATTCGCGAACCTGAAGCGCTGGCGCGCCGCTTCGCCAAGGCGCTCAACGCAACCGAGATCAACACCGGCCGCTAAGCAGTCGCTTGCTGACCGATGAGCCGCGCGAACGGTGCGCGCGTCGAAAGCGCCAGCAGGCTGGTCACGGGCGCGATGACGATCGCAACGATCGCCAGCGAAGAACCGATGCGCAGCGGATCTTCATACACGTAATCGTTCAGCAGTCCGACCGACAGCGGACCTAGCGTGCTGCCGATGATGCTGGTCGAGAGGTAGTAGATTGCGGACGCCTGGCCGCGCAGCCGATTCGGAACGGCTTCCTGCACTACCTGAATCGCGGTGCCTCCGGGCAACGTCATGAACAGCAGCGCCGGCGCATACCACGTCAACGAGCTCCACCCATCGTTGGCAAGCCCAGCGCCGGCGAGCAGCGGACCTGCAACCGCCATGCCGACGACGGTGATCCAGATCGCCGGTTGCGCGACACCGCGCTTGCCGAGATGCGCTGACAAGAGGCCGCCGAGCACAGTGCCCGCGCCGCCGAACAGGAGCAGCACGATGCCGTAGCGCAGGCCGGTCTGGCCGGCGGTCCAGCCGTGAACGCGAATGAAGTGAGCGGGAACCCAGTTCAGCACCGCGTAGACCACGACTGAGTAAAAGGAGACGGCGACGTAGTGGCGAACCATGAAGTCCGCGTGCTCGAGGATGAAGCGGTCGATGCGCGCCGCGCCGGTGGCAGCTGCGAGCTCATTGCGCCGAACGGGCTCGAGAATGGTTGCGAGCAGCGGCAGCAGTACCATCCCACCGACGCCCACGAGGATGAAGGCGGCCTGCCAACGGGCGACCTCGCCGAAGAGCGGCAGCTCGAACACGTCGCGATGGGACACGAGCTGGATCACCGTGCCGCCGACGATCATCGCCAGGCCGGCGCCGACCGCTGCCGCGGCTGCGTATACACCGATCGGGGCAGCCCGCCGCTCCTTCGGAAACGAGTCGCTCATGATCGACATGGCGGCAGGGGAGAGCGCGGCTTCGCCGACACCGACTGCGATGCGCGCGAGAAATAGCTGGACGAAGGTGGCTGCGAGTCCGCAGGCAGCAGTTGCCGCGCACCATAACGCGGCGCCGACGGCGATCAGTCCGCGACGCGAAGTCCGGTCTGCGAGCCAACCGAGCGGCAGGCCCATCAGCGCGTAGAACACGCCGAAGGCGAGGCCGGCCAGCAGGCCGATCTCCGTGTCGTTGAGCGAAAGGTCGACTTTGATCGGCTCGATCAGCAGACCGAGGATCGTGCGGTCGACGAAGGACACGATGTACGTGAAGGTCAGTACTGCGACGGTCCACCAGGCGCGACCGGGAGCCGGCCAGGCAAGCTGCATCACCTTGCTCCCGGTTGTTTGGCGAACAGGTCCTGGAACGACGCCATTGCGTCGGCAAACTCGGTCGCGCCCTCCATGTCGACGAGCTGCTCGAGGTCGGCTTCCAGCATCTCCGGCGTCACCTGCGCCGGCTCCGCGTAGCCGAAGCCGCGGCTCTCGACGTTGGCCGCGCGGCGGAACATGCCTTTGCCCGCCATGATCACGTGGCCGTTCAGGCGCGTCTGCTCGCTGACCAGCAGTGTCACCACCGGCGCGACGAACTCCGGCTTCATCGTGGTCATGAACGCTTCGGGCAGGTTCCCCTGTCGTGCAGTCATCGGCGTGGCCGCAAACGGCGCGATCGCGTTCGTCAGGACATTGTGCGTCCGGCCCTCGATGGCCAGCGCGCGTGTGAAGCCGATCAACGCTGCCTTCGAAGCGGCGTAGGCGGACAGGCCATGCAGCCCGTGCAGCCCGGCGTTGGAGGTGGAAACCACGATGCGGCCGTATCCAGCCGCCCGCATGCGCGAGTAGGCGGCGTGCGTGACGTAGAGCGAACCGTGGAAATTGATCGCGAAAATCCGCTCGAACTCCGCGACGCTCACCTTGTGGAACGAAGAGCGCTGATCGACGCCCGCATTGTTGACCAGGACATCGATGCGGCCCCAGGTATCCAGCGCCTGCTGGACCATCCGCTCGCCCGCAGCCGGATCTTCCACGCTGTAGTAGTTGGCGATCGCCTCGCCGCCGGCCTGGCGGATGGCCGCGACCACCTCGTCCGCGCTCGCAGGCTCGGCGCCGGACCGACGTCGGTTGTTGACCAGGACTCGCGCGCCGCGCGCCGCCAGATGCAGCGCGTAAGCGCGGCCGAGGCCTTTGCCGGCCCCGGTGACGATGGCTACTCGCTGGTCGAAACGAATCGTTGCTCGAATCATGGCCGTTGCCATCCCGCACCGCTGCGCCTACAGTTCGCGCGATGCCTTCCAATGCCAAGATGATCGCTGCCAGCTCGGTCACGCGCGCACTGAGCGTGATCGGCGACCGTTGGACTCTGCTGATCCTGCGCGACGCGTTCCAGGGCGCGCACCGCTTCGAAGAGTTCCGCAACCTGAGCGGCGCGGCGCGCTCGACGCTCACCAGCCGCTTGAACGGGCTGGTCGAAAACGGCCTGCTGGAGCGGGTCCGTTACTCGGCCGCGCCGCCGCGCTTCGAATACCGCCTCACCGCGATGGGCCTCGCGCTGTACGGCGTGACGCTGGTGACGTGGCGCTGGGAGCATCACTGGGCGCCGAGCGGCGCCGGCATCCCGCGCTATCTGCGCCACAACGTCTGCAAGCATGCGATGCAGCCGGACACGATGTGCTCGAACTGCGGCGAGGTCGTCGAGCTGCGCGACACCGGCTACGAAATCGTCGCGACGGCGGGCCGCTCGCGTGCCGCCACGCCGCGCTATCGACGACTGTCGTCGGTGAACGCGGAGAGTCATCGCGGCACCAGCAGCGCGTTCGTGCACATCACGGACATTCTCGGCGACCGCTGGACGCCGCTGGTGCTGTGCACGGCGTTCCTCGGCCTGCGGCGCTTCGACGAGATCCAGAGCAGCCTCGAGATCGCCACGAACATCCTCACTCACCGCCTGAACTACCTGGTCGACCATCGCATTCTAGAGCGCCGGCAGTACTCGGAGCGGCCGCCGCGCTACGAATACCGGCTGACGGAGAAGGGGCGCGACCTGTATCCGCACGCCCTGATGCTGATGCAATGGGGCGACAAGTGGCTCGCACCGGCCGCCGGCCCGAACATCCGCGTGTTCCACAAGAAGTGCGGTGCGCGTCTGAACGCAGTCGTGGCCTGTAGTCACTGTCACAAGACCATCGATCCGCACGACGTCACCTTCCCGCCGGTCGCGAACGAATCGATCGGGCGGCGTGGCGCGGCTGCCGGCTGACG
>Ga0111538_10009638_pt1 | contig 12878 bp, 1 predicted proteins | sample SoiMethybrSBSTD1_FD_79669 | JGI IMG/M metagenome (GOLD analysis project Ga0111538, IMG submission 79669) | Bulk soil microbial communities from a Populus tree surrounding site in Tennessee, USA - Soil MetaG P. TD hybrid SBSTD1 (version 2)... | ecosystem: Environmental > Terrestrial > Soil > Tree...
TCTTTAAACAGCCCAGATTGCGTCACCACCACTGCCACTTTTGCATCTTCAATCATGTACCTCAACCGCTCAGGCGGATAGACGGGATCCAAGGGCAGGTAGGCGCCACCGGCTTTCATCACGGCCAGCAAGCCGACGATCATCTCCTGGCTGCGCTCCATACACAGACCGACCTTCACCTCAGCGCCTACGCCAAACTTCCGCAGGTAGTGCGCCAGCTGATTGGCTCTCCGGTTGAGCTCATGGTAGCTGAGGCGCCCTGCTTCGTGGACGACTGCCACGGCATCCGGCATCAGCTCTACCTGCTGCTCGAACAACTGGTGCACACAGCGGTCACGCGGATAATCTGTCGCCGTTTGATTCCAGTCAAAAACCACCTCCTGCCATTCGGTCTCGGTCATCAACTGCACCGCCATGACTCTGCGATTCCCATCCTCTGTCATCCCTTTCAGCACTTGCTCCAGATGCCCGAGCAACCTCCTGATCCGCCATCCGTCATATAGCTCCGTCGCATAATCCAGCGCGCATTGGATTTCTCCACCCGCTTCCACGATTGATAATTCCAGCTCAAATTTTGCCGATCTCAACTCCATCGGCTCGTTTTTCATGCTTATCCCTCTGATCGAACCCGTCTCTCGTGGCACGTTCTGCATCATAAATATCACCTGAAACAACGGTTGATGCGACAGACTCCTTTCAGGCCGCAGTTCCTCGACGATTTTGTCAAACGGCATGTCCTGATGCATATATGCCCCCAGGGCTGTCTCTCTCACTCTTGTCAGCAACTCGCTCACCGTCGGGCTGCCTCCTACATCCACCCGCATCACCAGAGTGTTGACAAAGAATCCAATCAGTCCTTCCGTTTCTCTTTGATTTCTTCCTGCGATGGGTGTTCCCACGGCGATGTCCAACTGCCCGCTATGTCTGCTTAACACTACCTGGAAGCCTGCCAGCAAGCTCATAAACAAGGTCACTCCTTCTCGCCGGCTCATCTGCCTGAGCTCCGCGCTTAGCTCCCTTGACAGAGAAAACTTCTCGCTCGCCCCATGGTAACTGGCTACGGCCGGTCTCGGCCGGTCTGTCGGCATTTCCAGGACGGCTACTCCATCGAGTTTCTCCTTCCAGTATTGAAGCTGGTTTTCCAGGACTCCTCCCTGCAGCCACGTTCTCTGCCAGACTGCATAGTCGGCATACTGGATATCCAGCTCGGGGAGTGGAGATTCCTGTCCTTGTGAGAAGGCTTCATAGAGTTGAAAGAACTCTCTGATGATAACTTCCATCGACCAGCCGTCGCTGACGATATGATGCATACTGACAACAAGTACGTGCTCAGCTTCAGCCACTCGGATCAATTTCGCTCTTATCAACGGCCCGTTCGACAAATCAAAATCTCGTCCCGCTTCGTTCTCGACAACCTGACGAACCCGTTGCCGTTGCTCTGACTCATCGGTATTGATCAGGTCTACGAACTCCAGTCGAACATCAGCGACTGAACTTATCTTTAGGCCGGGCTCACCATCGCCAAAGGGAAAACTTGTCCGCAATACCTCGTGGCGAGAGACGATCTCATTGAAGCTCTTATATAGTGTGTTCGCATCAAGGTTGCCACTGAGACGAACCGCAAACGGTATATTGTAGGCGGTGTTTCCGGGGCGTAGTTGGTCTATGAGCCACAATCGCTGCTGCGCAAATGAGAGCGGCAAATTTTGATCTCGCGCTACTTTAACCAGAGGGGGAGCAGACGCTTTTTCTCCCATTTTTTGTTGCTGTTCGACTTCGGCGGCTATGGCTGCCGGCGTTGGATCGGAGAACAGGCTTCGCAACGATACTTCCACTCCCAGCACACCACGTATCCGCGATACCACCTGCATGGCAAGCAGCGAGTGCCCTCCCAGCTCGAAGAAGTTGTCGTGGATCCCTACCCTTTCTACTCTCAGTACCTCCGACCAGATATCGCACAGGATCTCTTCTACCGCACCTTGTGGAGCGATGAAGCTTGCCTTTTGAGAGCTAAAGTCTGTCCCCGGGAGAGCCTTACGATCGAGTTTGCCGTTCGAAGTCAGCGGCATCGCTTCGATTTGCACAATCGCTGCGGGTACCATGTAGTCAGGCAACTGCTCTCCCAAATAGCTCCTTATCTCTGCGATCGAAACACTCTCGATGCTCATTGGAACTACATAACCGACAAGCTGCTTTTCTCCTCTCCCGTTCTCTCTCTCAACTACAGCGCACTGCTTCACTCCTTCATGCCCCGCCATCACTGCCTCGATCTCGCCCAACTCGATCCGATATCCCCTCACCTTCACCTGTTCATCGATCCGCCCCAAATACTCCAGCTCTCCTCCCGAGGCCACTCGCCCGTGGTCTCCACTCCGATACAATCTTTCACCTTGTTCTCCTAATATGCTCGGCAGGTACTTTTCTGCCGTCATATCTGCGCGATTCAGATATCCTCTCCCTACTGCCGTTCCCCCTATGTATATTTCCCCGGTCACTCCTATCGGGACCAGCTGCATCTCCTTGTCCAGCACGCACACTCGACTGTTCGTAACCGGGCGCCCGATCGGCACTCTCTCGATCCTCTCGGTCCTTCTCACTTCCCAACCACTGGCATCAATCGTCGCCTCCGTCGGCCCATACAAATTGCACAACTCGGCTGTCGTCGTCCGCATAAACTTCTCAGCCAACTCCGCCGTCAACAGTTCTCCCCCACTGTATACCAGTCTCAGCGGGCTCCCGCCTGTCAATCCCTTCTCGTTTCCTACCATCTCTCTCAGCAGCGTCGGAACCACCTGAAGGATCGTTACGCCTTCTTCCCATATCGCCCGACCAAGGTACTCTACATCTCGTTGCCCTCCGTCTCTTGCGACCACGACTGTCCCGCCTACCGACAACGGTAGCCAGAGCTCTGTCCCCGCCGCATCAAATCCAATCGCAGTCTTCTGCAGCATCCGGTCTTCCGATCCCAGCGGATAGAGCCTCTGCATCCATCGCATATGGTTACATACCGACCTGTGCGGTATCATCACTCCCTTCGGCCGCCCGCTCGATCCCGACGTGTAAATTACATATGCCAGGTTCTCAGCTTCCACCTTTACATCTATCTTACTAGCTCGTTCCTCTCCTATCTTGCCCCATTCTTTATCCAAACAAATCTCTTTCACACTATTCGAGGTAAGAGTTCCCTCTAACCGCTCCTGTGTAAGGACTACCAATGCTCCTGCCTCTTCCAACATATACTTCAGCCGCTCCTTCGGATAACTCGGATCCAGCGGCACATACACTCCTCCACTCTTCAGTACGCCCAGCGCTCCGATCATCAGTTCCACGCTGCGCTCCAGGTAGAGCCCAACCCTCTGCTCCACTCCCACGCCATGACGCTTAAGATAATTTCCTAACTGGTTTCCTCGTCGATTCAACTCTTCATAACTCAGATACTCTCCCTCATACACTATCGCCACTCCATCCGGGCGCGCGTCTGCCTGCGCCTCGACCATCCCATGCACACTCTCGATGTCCCATTCGATCTCTTCTCCTCGCGCATACTCCGTTAATTGCTCCTTTACTTCTGCGCTCAAGACCTCCAGCAGCTCCACTCGTCGAGCTGGATCATTTAGAGCTGACTCGAACATCGTCCTCAAGCTCCCCCATATTCTCTGTACTTCATTCTCAGTAATTCTGTTCTCGTCATACTCCAACTGACAACGCAACTTCCCGGCGATCTCTATCGCCGTTAGCTTTATTCGATACCGATCCGTTACTGTGAGCAGTGACTCGAGCGAAAACGCGTGTCCCTCTCCTATGTCATGCGCCGGCAATCTCAGGTATTCGAAACTTATCTGTTGAGTCCTGTTATCTCCAGCTGCCTCATTCAATATCATGGGGTCAAAGTAGAGTTGTTCGTCCGAGAGCTCGACGAGCAGACGATGGACGTCAAGCACGACATCCTCGAAAGAACCGGCTGGCTTCGGAAGAAACAAAAAAGGCACTGGCCGCGATAACAGGCCTATGACATCCAGCAGCACGTCCTCCATACGACCATCGCAACAAACACTCATCGCCGCCTCTGCGGCCCCTTCCATTCGGCACGACACCAATCCCCAGCATGCCAGCAAGAAACTCTCTCGGCTCACACCCAATCGAGCACAAAACGATTCTGCCGTTCCCCACAATTGATCCGCTTCTTGTATCCGAAACACTCTGGGTTGGAAGTCGTTCGGAACCAACTCCTGTCGTCCCTGCAATTGTTCCAGACTCGCAATCCGCTCACGCCAATACTGCCTTCCTACGTCAAATTCGTCCTTTTCCAAACACTCATTCATCGTCTCTGAAACATCAACATACTGGACTATCGGCTCCGCTAGAGGGCGTTCCTGAAGGACACTCCCATAGGCCATGCCGATCTCACGCCCCAACAAATGCAGACTTCTCGCATCGGCATTGAGCGCAGACACTTCAAGTTCGAGCAGGTGTTGCTCACGGTTCAACATCAGATGCTTGACACTCAGAACAGCCTGTGCCTCCGAATCCTCTTCCGTTATCCCAAATACTTCTAGGAATGCCCCACACTTAAGCGCCTGCTCTATCATCGGCAGGGCGCTGATATCCTCATAGACATATGCAAAATCGGGGTCTTTAGAGATAACCTGCAGTGGCTGCGCCATTCCGGGGAGCAATTCGAACCTCGTCCGGAGCGCTTCGTGACGTTCCACCAAGCTGCGCAGCGCCATCGCCAGGACCTCGGGCTCCAGCTCGCCGGTTACGTTGAACACGCAACGGCTTCGGTAAGCCTCTTTACTATCCAGCTGCGCGAGCAGCCAGATCTGTTTCTGTTGCGGGGAGAGATCAAATCCCTGCAGCATCTCGGTAGTCATCGGTGTACCTCGCGATTGATGCCGATCGAGTCCGAACGGGTATACGGTTCAGCCATCGCAACCAGGATCCGCCGGGGCCCCACATAAGGTTCACGAGCATGTGCCGTCAGCATGTTGTCGATAATGACGACGTCTCCCGTTTCCCACGGAAACGAAACCGATTCGTTCGCATATGCCTCTCGGAGATGCTGAACCACCCCATCCTCAATAGGCGAACCGTCACCATAGTAAGTATGGTTGGGAAGGTCTCTTTGGTCATACATTGTCAAAAGCTGTCGGCGCAGTTCCGGCTCGACGCTCGAGATATGGAAAAAGGTCGCGTGATTGAACCAGACCGGTTCATTTGATACTGGATGCATTGCGATCGCAGGCCGTTTTTGTCGGGTACGCAAACCGTGAGCGGTCCATTCCCACTCGATAGCCGCTTCCCGGCAGTAGGTCTCGACGCGCTCCCGATCCTCGGTTTGAAATGCTGTCTGCCATGAAAGGCCGAAGTGTGGAGTGTAATTGCGGACATACATCCATCCCTTCTCTCGAAACTTGTCGACCACCTCCGGATCAATTCGCGCCAGGATTCTGCGAGTATCCGCCAGCGGGGTTTCTCCTCCCTGCCGCGCTACAATCTCGCACCAAAAATATAATTTTTGCGGAAACGTTATTGCATAAGAGTGTTCATTGTGAGGAAAGATGCTTCGGTCACTCGGGTAGTCTGTAGAAGTATAGATATTCTCTATGACACGCGACCGTGGCGAGCTACGTTCGCGATATGGAAGAGCTGCGCCGGAGACAGACTCGACCAACTGCCGAAACTGCTCGGGACGGTTCATCGCAAAGCCGCGCAAGAGAATCGCGCCATGTTGCAAGAGCTGTTTTGCCAGGGTGGAACGGTGCGCTTTAGCCCATGCGATAGGGTCCAAATCTCTGCTTCGTGCGCTTATTACCAGAGGTAGACCGTGGGCAGGGTCGAACACCTCGACCGTTACCAGATCTTCTGAGGAAACCGCTATCGGTTTTCGGCGTGACAGGATAAATGGCGCACTACTCTTCGGCATCCGATCATCGTTCATATTTCTTTTAGGGATTTCGGTCGGGCTCGACCGCCTAGACCTGCCGCGTAAGCAGCTGGGTTGTTAATGCCCTCTTTAGAGAGCCCTTTCGTTTCGCACGGTATTCTTTGGTGAACTCATCGAGTTTCGTTTCAAGAACATTGAGAGATTGGTCGTATTCCTCGATTACAATACTCAGTAGTTTTTGCAATTGAGCCATCAGCAACTCTGCATCGGCTGGATGGATCGCGTTCACCGCATAGCTCAACGCCCCCCTCAATCCCATTTCGCTTTCTCCTACTCTCAGCGCTAAGGTATATTTTGCAATCTCATCGCCAATGGGAAAGGGTATTACTTTCATTCCCTCCAGTCTTCCACCTTCTTGCGGTACATTCTGCAGCACCAGGCTCGCCTCAAACAAAGGCGTCCGCGACACGTCCCTTGTCGGCGCGAGTTCTTCCACCAGTTTCTCAAACGGCACATCTTGATGCGCATTTGCTCCAAGCGTTACTTCTCTCACCCGGGCGATCAATTCTCTAAAACTTAATGCCCCATCAAGCTTCACCCTCAGCACCAACTGGTTCACAAAAAAACCGATCAGCCCCTCTGACTCGAAACGGTTCCGGTTGGCTATATCGGTACCGACGACCACATCCTCCTGCTTTGCATACCTTCCCAAAACTATCTGATAGGCTGCCAGCAAGGTCATAAACAAGGTTACTCCTTCTCGCCGGCTCAGCGCTTGCAGCTCATTCGTCACTTCTGCTGTAATCTCAAATGGCGCATGGCCAGCCTTGCGACTGCTTGTCCGCGGGGTACCTTGCCCCTTTCGCAATTTCAGCATCGGCGCCCCACTCAGTTGCCGACGCCAGTACTCCAACTGCCGTTCCAGTACCTCTCCATCCAACCTTTTCCTCTGCCACACCGCAAAATCCGCATACTGTATTTCCAATTCCTTTAACCTCGATTGCGCCCCGAGTCGAAACGTTTCATATAACTCCGTAAACTCCTTTACCAAAACTCCACTTGACCATGCGTCGCTCGCCACGTGATGGATGCATACCACCAGCACATGATCATTCTCCCCAAGGTATACTAACGCGGCCCTCCATACCGGCCCCTTCTTCAGGTCGAACACTCGCTGTGCAACTTTTGACACGATCTCTCCGGCCACTCTCTCCCGCTCACCTTCTCCCATCCCATCAAATTCGATCATTTCCAACTCGACTTTGCTTGCCTCCTGGATTACCTGTACCGGCTCTCCTCCTCGCGACTCGAAATTGGTCCGCAGCACTTCGTGCCTTCGCGCAATCTCTTTCAAGCTCTGTCTCAGCGCCGCTGCATCCAACGTGCCCACGATCCGCACCGCCGTCGGGATATTGTATGCCCAGCTTTCCGGCTCCAACTCCTGCATGAACCACAATCGCTGCTGCGCGTAGGACAAGGGCAGCTCCGCTTCACGACTCACTCGCACTATCTCAGGCGATTCCACTCCTCCCCCGACTCTCCGCTCTTCCATTACTACCTTTGCAAGCTCTCTCACCGTCGCATTCTCGAACAGCGATCGCAACGCCACTTCCACCCCCAATACTTTCCGGATCCGTGATACCACCTGCGTGGCCAGCAATGAATGTCCTCCCAGTTCGAAGAAGTTATCCGTTACTCCTACTTTCTCAACTCTCAGCACCTCTGCCCAGATTCCGCAGATGATCTCTTCTACAGCAGTGCTCGGTACGACATGCTGAGGAACTACTGCAATCAGCTCCGGCTTGGGCAAGGCCTTGCGATCTATTTTGCCGTTCGCCGTCAACGGCATTTCATCCAAACGCACAAATGCCGCCGGTACCATATAGTCCGGCAATTTCTCCCGCAAATACTGTTTCAAATCCCTAGCATTTACCTCCTCCTTCGCCACCAGGTAGGCCGCCAGTCGCTTTTCGCCCGGCTCGTCCTCTCTCGCCAGGACGACAGCTTGTTCGACGGCAGGATGCATTTGCAGAACCGTCTCGATCTCACCCAACTCGATCCGATACCCTCTGATTTTTACCTGATGATCTCGCCTTTCCAGAAACTCCAGAGTTCCATCCGGAAGATATCGCACGATGTCTCCCGTAGCATACAGTCGCGCTCCCGACTCTCTGCTGAACCGATTCGGAATGAATTTTTCTGCAGTCATCTCAGGTCGATTCCGATATCCTCGCGCCAACCCTATTCCGCCGATATACATCTCTCCTGCCACTCCCACCGGCAGTAATTCATGGTTGCCATCAAGCACATAAATCTGCGTGTTGGCGATGGGCCGACCTATCGGGGGCGCCTGAATCGGCTCATCTTCTGCTTCCAACGGCATCCAGGTAGTGACGGCCGTGACTTCCGTCGGCCCGTACTTGTTTACTAAAGCGAACGGCAGCCCCCGCGGCGGCCGGCGGTGTAATTTATCTCCTCCCGTGAGCACAGCCCTAAGTGCGCCCCCCGCCGGCCACTCCTCTTCCAACAACACCTCCAGCAACGGAGTGGGGAGAAAACATATGGTGATCGACCGCTCCACAAACCATGAATGCAGTTTCGGCCGGTCTGCTCGCGCTTCATCATCGGGAATATGAACGCTTGCGCCGGCCACAAGGTAGGGCCAGAGCTCCCACACCGATGCATCAAAGGCAAGTCCGGATAATTGACTCTTTCGATCCGACGCGCTGACTTGATATGCGAGATTGTGCCAGGTTACTAAATTGACCAATCCACCATGTTCGATCTCGACACCCTTTGGATGACCGGTAGACCCTGAGGTATAGATCACATAGGCCAAATGCGCCTGTGTCGCGCCTTTTTCAGGATTCTCTCCACTCTCTCGGGCAATCAGAGTCCAATCCGCGTCCAGTCTCACGACTTCGACCTCACGCTGCGGGTCGACGATATTTACGCCGGTCTGTGTCAACAACACCATGACCTGCGCATCCAAGAGGATCTTTGCCGAACGTTCCGCTGGCGATGCCGGGTCCAGCGGCAAATAGGTTCCACCCGATTTGAGAATACCCAACCTTCCGATGACCAAATCCAGCGAGCGAGCGACACAGATCGCGACCGGTGATTCCACCCCCACCCCCAATCGTCGAAGGTAGTGCGCCACCCGATTAGCCCGCGCATTGAGCTCCCGGTAAGACAAAATTTGATCCGCAAAAGTGACGGCAACAGCATCCGGTGTCCGCGCAACTTGCTGCTCGAATAACTCGTGCAGGCAATAATCTTTCGGATAATCGGCTACCGTATCATTCCAATCGGCGATTAGCTGTCGGCATTCCTGCCGGCTCAACAGCGGAAGGGACATCACCCGGGTTTGTTTATCTTCGCCCATCTCTTCCAGCAGTCGCCCGAAGTGCTCCAACAAGCGCCGGATCCTCCATCCGTCGTACAACTCTGTCGCGTATTCCAACGCACCGTGGATTCCATCTTCACGCTCGACCATCATCAGGGTCAGCTCAAACTTTGCCGATGCCAGTTTCATCGGCTCGCCTTTCAATGTTAATCCTGCTATTTCAGAGGCCTCTTGCGGCACATTCTGCATCGCGACCATCACCTGAAAGAGCGGTTGATGAGAGAGGCTCCGCTCCGGATGGAGTTCCTCGACCAACTTCTCAAACGGCACGTCTTGATGCGCGTAGGCCCCCAGCGCCGTCTCTCTCACTCTCCCCAACAACTCTCTCACCGTCGGGTTGCCTCTAAAATCCACTCGCATCACCAGCGTGTTGACAAAGAATCCGATCAACCCTTCGATCTCTCTCCGATTCCTTCCTGCGATCGGCGTGCCGACGGCGATGTCTTCCTGTCCGCAATACCTTGCTAGTAACGACTGGAAGCCCGCCAGCAAACTCATAAACAAGGTAACACCCTCTCGCTTGCTCAGATGCTCGAGTTTGTTCGTCAACTCTGCCGAAACACGGAAACTCTCGCTTGCTCCTCGGTATCCGGTCACCGCCTGCCTTGCTCGATCGGTCGGCAACTCCAACACTGCCACCCCATCGAGTTTCTCCTTCCAGTATTGAAGCTGAGCGTCTAAGACTTCTCCCTGCAACCACTCTCTCTGCCAGTCTGCATAGTCGGCGTACTGGAACTCCAACTCCGGCAACGGTGAGCGATAACCTTGCCTGAAGGCCTCATACAAACGAGAGAATTCTCCGACCATGATCTCGATGGACCAACCGTCGCTGACGATGTGATGCATAACCACAATCAGAATGTGTTCGTCTTCCGCCATCTCAATCAACTTCACTCGGATCAGCGGCCCGCTCGATAGATCAAATCCACGCCTCGCTTCTTCTTCCAAGACTGTTTGTAGGTTCTGCTGTCGCTCTGCTTCATCCGTCTGCTTCAGGTCGATGTAGACCAGTGGCAGTTCACCGACTTCATGAATCTCTTGTCGAGGCTCTCCATCATTGGAAGGGAAGACAGTCCGCAACACTTCATGTCGGCGGACGATCTCGTTCAGAGCCCTCTGTAACGCATCCACATCAAGCCGACCACTCAGTCGCACCGCGCAAGGAATGTTGTAGGCGGCGTTCTCAGGCTCCAGCTGATCGATGAACCACAACCGCTGTTGCGCAAACGACAGCGGCAGCTTCTCCGTTCGATCTGACCTGATCAGCGGAGGGACAGACGTCCTTTCTCCCGATCTCTTAAGCCGTTCGACTTCTGTCGCCAAACCCGCCACTGTAGAATTGGTGAATAGACTTCGTAACGATATCTCCACTCCCAGAACGTTCCGCACACGCGAGACTAACTGCATGGCAAACAGCGAGTGCCCTCCCAGTTCGAAGAAGTTATCCGTTATTCCTACTTTCTCTACTCTTAACACCTCCGACCATATATCGCATAGTATCTCTTCAACGGCGCTTCGGGGAGAGGCATAACTCCCATTTGGCGAGTCAATCTCCGGCCTCGGCAATGCTCGTCGATCGATCTTTCCATTGGCCGTCAGCGGCATCTGTTCAAGTTGTACAAACGCGGCGGGCACCATATAGGCAGGTAATCTCTCCCGCAAGCCGTTCCTCATCAGGCTGCCGCTTACCTCATGTTTACCGACAAAGTAACACACCAACCGCTTATCACCCGGTTCGTCTTCTCTTGCCAGCACAACCGCTTGGTCTACTGACGCATATTCATTGATCGCCGCTTCGATCTCCCCTAGCTCGATCCGATATCCTCGGATCTTGACCTGATGATCAGCTCGTCCCAGATACTCGATCTCTCCTCCTTCCAGATAGCGTCCGACGTCTCCCGTACGATAGAGTCGTCCTCCGGCGCTATTGCTGAATGGATTGGGGACGAACCCCTGCGCCGTCTTCACCGGGTCATCCAGATATCCGCGACCCACCCCGACTCCTCCGGCGTAGATCTCCCCTCTTACCCCAGTAGGGACTGGAGAAAGCGTCCCATTCAAGATATACATCTGGAGGTTTGCAATCGCTTTTCCTAGCGATACATTTGCCGTGTTAATTGCTGAGGTCCGGCTCGCATAATAATGTGTCACATCGTCCGAGCATTCGGTTGGCCCATAGGCGTTCATTACTCGAATTTCCGGACAAGCATTCGACCAGCGGCGACATAACTCGGTGGGGAAGGCTTCTCCGGTTACCAGCATCCATCTCAGCGCCCGTAGGGAATTCACGGGGTTCGTATTTATCAGTTCTGAAAGCAGCGCTTGCAACAAGGACGGCACCACTTCCGCTATACTCACACTCTGTTCCTGCAATACACGGAGCAGGCCGACCGGATCTTGCGCCTCTTCATCCTTCACGATCACAACTTTCCCCCCGACCAGCAGGAGGCTCAAGAACTGCCATACTGAAATGTCGAATAACTGAGATGCTGTTTGGGCAATGATATCCTGCCCAGTTAACTCCAAATCTCTGATCTTCGCGAACAGATGGTTGATCATTCCCTCCTGCTCAATCATTACTCCTTTCGGCGTACCGGTTGAGCCTGAGGTGTAAATCAGGTAGGCTAGGCTTTTTGTGTCAGTACGCGGAGGCAGATTTTGATCATTCTGCTCCCATTCAACCAGATCTTCGATGACCTCGACCGGTACTCCACATCCCGATTTCCAGATGCAATCCTCGACCTCAATCGTTGACTCCCTCGTAGACAGAACCAGTCTCGCCTTACTCTCAATCAACGCATTTTTCAGCCGAGCCGGCGGGAGAAACGGATCCAGCGGTAAATAACTCCCTCCAGCCTTGAAGATCGCCAGCATTGATATAAGGAAACCGGGCGCGCGGTTCGCGGCTACTGCCACAACCGTCTCCGGCGAGACATTCAACGTTCGTAGACAATGGCTGAGCTGATTGCTTCTCCTATTCAATCCATCATAGGTGATGTGCTCTCCTTCATAGCTTACGGCCACCGCCTCCGGCGTCTGCTCCACCTGCTGCTCGAATAACTCGTGCACACAACGGCCCCGCGGATAGTCGACCGTCGTTTGATTCCATTCGACAATCACCTCCCGCCGTTCCTTTTCATTCATCATCGTCAAATCCATTACCCGGATTTGCTCGTACGATGCCATCTCTTCCAGCACACGCTCCAGGCGCTTCAACAATCTCTCGACGCTGCTTGCCTCGAATCGCCCGTCATCGTATTGCAAGCTTAAAAAGAGTTCCTTTCCCGGCGCCGTTTGTAGAGCGAGCCCATAGTTGTTTTTCTCAAAATATCGAGGTTCGCTCACTCGAAAACCTGATCCTGCCTGCTCGCGAATCCCTCCGTCCAGCGGATAGTTCTGGAAGACATAGATCGTTTCAAACAGCGGCACTCCTCGCGGCGCTTCACTCCACCCCTGCACCTCCATCAACGGACTGTACTCATACTCGAGCGCCTGGCTTTGACGCTCGTGCAGCCTCCTCATCAAATCTTTTACCCGCTCGTCTTCTCTGACCTCCACCCTCACCGGCAGCGTGTTGATGAACAA
>Ga0111538_10009639_pt1 | contig 12877 bp, 13 predicted proteins | sample SoiMethybrSBSTD1_FD_79669 | JGI IMG/M metagenome (GOLD analysis project Ga0111538, IMG submission 79669) | Bulk soil microbial communities from a Populus tree surrounding site in Tennessee, USA - Soil MetaG P. TD hybrid SBSTD1 (version 2)... | ecosystem: Environmental > Terrestrial > Soil >...
GGACGATTACCAGCTCATCCTGCCGACGCTCATCCTCGAGCGCACGCCCTTCGCCGTGCAGGTGCTCTTCTTCGGCGCGCTCATCTCCGCCATCCTCTCCACCGCGGGCTCGGCGCTGCTCGCACCGGCCGTGGCGGTCGCCGAGAACATCGTGCGGCCCTGGCGCGAGCGCCGCGGTGCGGCCATGGACGACGCGAAGCAGCTCACGACGATGCGCGCCACGGTGCTCCTGGCAGGCGCGGCCGTCCTCTTCATGGCGCTCACCTCGAAGCTGTCGATCTACCAGCTGGTGAACGAGTCCGGGAAGGTGGTGCTGGTGTCGTCCTTCGTGCCGCTCGTGGCCGCGCTCTTCTGGCCGGGCGCGTCGCGCCAGGGCGCGCACCTGTCCATCGCAGCGGGCCTCGTCACCTGGATCGCCCTCGAATTGTTGGCGGCCGAGTCGCTGGTACCGCCACCCCTGGCGGGGTTGCTCGCGAGCGCGGCGGGCATGCTGGCCGGTACCTGGGCGGCACCGCGGCCGCCCGCCTAGCGGCATTTCAGCCCGCCTTTTCCGCATTTCGTCGCTTTCCCCTATCGGGGCCCCCGGCCGGGCTCCTAGAGTGCGTCCAAGTTCAACGAACACGCACCGACAGGAGAAGCCGCATGAAACCGTTCGAATCCGCCGAGTACCCGAGCAGCGCTGCCGTGTCCAGCTTCGTCACGGTCCTCGTCGCAGGGTGGTTCGTCCTCGCCAGCGGCGCGATCCTGAGCGACCAGCATTCGGAAGGAACGCTGGAGATGGCTCGCACTCCGTCGCTCGCCGCCCACGTCGCCACGCCCGACGTCCACTTCTCGATCACGGTGGAAGCGCGCCGCTCCACCGCCAGCTAAGGAGTTCTTCCCGCCTCCTGCCCCCCAGGAAGGTGATCATTCCGGGCCCTCGCGGCCCGGTTTTTTTTGGACCCTCTCACCAACCCTCCCAAGGCAGGGGGCGAGCGCCGTCCGTTCCCTCAAAGGCGCGTTTCGTCCCTCCCCGGTGGCATGGGCGCGGGATCGCACGTTACAGTCCCGTGACGCCATGAAATCCCACTCGCACCTCTTCGAAGGCCTGACCGTCCAGCGGGTCCTCTGGGTCACCATCATCTGCCTGGTGGCCACGGCCATCTCGGTCTGGTTCTTCATCAACACGTACCTGGACCTGCTGGTCACCGCCTTGTGCGTGGGCTACACCAGCATGGTGCTGTTCACCATGGCCGGCAACGTCCGCCAGGCCCGCGTCCCGCCCGAGGGGATGCAGGTGATGGCGGTCATCGTGGGCTCGGTGCTGGGGACGATCCTCGCGGGCTTCGTGAAGGGCCGCGACCTCTCGAACATGTTCTCCGAGCGCATGGTCGGCGTGGCGATCAGCATGGGCCTGGGCATCGGCTTCGGTTGCGTGGTGGTCGCCGGCGCCATCCTGCGCGCCAAGCACGCCCGCGACCAGGCGCGCATCGCCAAGGCCGAGGCCGAGCGCAACCAGCTGGAGAAGAACGTGCTCGAGGCGCGGCTGCAGCTCATGCAGGCGCAGGTCGAGCCGCATTTCCTCTTCAACACCCTCGCCAACGTGCAGCACCTGGTCGAGACCGACGCCGCCGCCGCCTCGCGCATGCTCGACAGCCTCATCCAGTACCTGCGCGCGGCCCTGCCGCAGATGCGCGAGGGAACCACCACGCTGGGACGGGAGCTCGAGATGGCGCGCGCCTTCCTCGACATCCACCGCGTGCGCATGGGCTCGCGGCTCGATTACGCGATCGACGTGCCGGAGACGCTCAAGTGCCGGCCGTTCCCCCCGATGATGCTGATCTCGCTGGTCGAGAACGCGATCAAGCACGGGGTCGATCCGTGCTGCGAGTGCGGCAGCATCACGATCCGCGCCGCCGACGACGGCGGGCGCCTGCGTGTCTCCGTCGCCGACACCGGCGAGGGCGTGAAGCCCAAGAAGGGCGGGGGCGTGGGCCTCACCAACATCCGCGAGCGCCTGAAGGCGCTCTACGGCTCGCGCGCCGCCCTGGTTCTGGAGGAGAATGCGCCGCGAGGCGTGGTTGCCTCGATCGAGGTGCCGGCTTAGGGTCAGATTCCAATTCATGCGCGCTGGTGGTTGCCTTTTGCCCCGGTCTTCCACGACATTGGAGTCTGACCCTGTTAATTCCCGCCGTTAGGCGTCGCGTCTGACCCCATGCCTACAGCCGTTATTGCCGACGACGAGCCGCTGCTGCGCGCGATGCTGCGCACGCGGCTCGCGCGCCTGTGGCCGGAGCTCGACATCCGCCATGAAATGGCCGACGGACGCGACGTGGACCAGGTGATCGAGGACCACGCGCCGGACCTGTTCTTCCTCGACATCCACATGCCCGGCGTGAACGGCCTGGAGGCCGCGCGCGCCATCGGCAACCGGGCCCACATCGTGTTCGTGACCGCGTACGACGAGCACGCCGTCGAGGCCTTCGAGCGTGGGGCGATCGACTACGTGCTCAAGCCCTTCAACGACGAGCGCCTCGCCGTCACCGTCCTGCGGTTGAAGGAGCGGCTCGAGCAAGCCGACCCGCCCGCCGCGCTCGACGCCCTGGTCGAGCAGATCGCCGGGCGCCTCGGGGCGAAGCCGGTCGAGCGGCTGCGCTGGATCAAGGCCTCCGTGGGGAGCAATGTCCGCCTCATCCCGGTGGAGGAGGTGCTGTTCTTCCAGTCCGACGAGAAGTACACGCGCGTGGTGACGGGGGACTCGGAGGCCCTCATCCGCAAGCCCATCAAGGAGCTGCTGGACGAGCTCGACCCGGAGAAGTTCTGGCAGGTGCACCGGGCCACGATCGTGAACGTGGACCACATCGCTTCCGTCCGCCGGGGGCTGAAGGACCAGGCGGAAATCGCCTTGAAGGGGCATCGGGAAACCCTCGTCGTCTCCCGCGCCTTCACCCACCTTTTCAAGCAGATGTAGGCCCGTTTCGCCCGTCCCAGCGGCATTTCACCCCCCCGCCTCTGCATTTCGCCGCTCCCCGGTGGTCCCGGGTGGTCCGGGCACCCAAACTGGGTCCCATCGAAGCCAAAGAGACCGCCCATGACCCCTCTCCTCCAGTCGCTGGGACCCAACCTGCCTGTCGTGTTCACCTTCCTCGGCGTGCTGATGCTGTCCGTGGTGACGGCGGTGATTGCCATCCTGGCCGACTCCTAGAGGCGGGGCCCGGCTAACATTCCTGCAATGAAGCCCGTTTCCGAGCTGCTCCACCGGACCCCCTGGTGGGCGATGATCCTGGCTGGCCTGGCGACCTTCGCCGGCCTCGCCGTGTTCATCACGCCGTATCACCTGATCTCCTACCGCGACGACGGCAAGACGGTCGAGGAGTCGCGCGCCATCAAGCGCGAGATCGACAACGCGTTCGCCGAGAACGCCATCAACGTGGGCCGCGGCGTCGTGCGCGGCATGCTCGCCCGCACGACCGATCCGGAGCGCCGCGCCGAGCTCGAGCAGGCGCTGGCCGGCCTCGAGGAGGCGCGCACCGAGCTGCGCGTGGCCGGCGCCGAGGTGATGCGCGCCAAGCGCGAAGCCCTGGAAGCCGCCCGGGCGCATACGGCCGAGATCGCCAGGACGGTCGACGCCGCCCGCGAGACGCTCGAGGCGGCGCGCGAGGGCACCGAGCCGAAGGAAGTGCGCAAGGAGCACGAGGCCGCCCTCAAGGAGCTGCAGAAGGCGTTGCGCGAGGCGCGCCGCGCGGAGCGCGAGGCCGAACGCACCCTGAAGCGCGCCGAGCGCAACCCCACGATCGGCATCGGGCCCAAGATCGGCGACGAGCCGATCATCCAGGTGGAGATCGACGCGCACGCGCCGCCCGCGAAGCCGACGGATTCCGCCCTGCCGGCTCTTCCCACGAAGCCGACGGATTCCGCCATGGCGGCACTCCCTGCGCCGCCGGCGGTACCCGCGGAGGCCGCGCCGCCCTTGCCGCCGCTGCCGCCCGAGGTCGCGAGCCGGATCCGCCGCGGCGTGACGGGCGACATGTACCGCATGGGCATCGGCGCGGCCCTGATCGCGCTGCTCGTGCCGCTCTTCCTCGTGGCGGTGGTGATCAAGTTCTTCGTGGACCGCTCGCGCGCCTCGCTGCGCCTGGCCGACCTGAAGCGCAAGGAGGCCGAGTTCGCGCGCATGACCCAGCAGGTCACCGAGGCCAAGCTCGCGGCGCTGCAGGCGCAGGTCGAGCCGCACTTCCTCTACAACACGCTCGCGAGCGTGCAGGCGCTCACCGAGGTCGATCCCGCGCGCGCCAACGAGATGACGGGCCACCTCATCCAGTACCTGAGGAACGCCCTGCCCAAGATGCGCGAATCGGTCTCGACGGTGGGCCAGGAGGTCGAGCTGGTGCGCGCCTACCTCTCGATCCTCAAGATGCGCATGGGCGAGCGCCTCGCCTTCACCATCGACGTGCCCGAGGCGCTCGCGGCGCTGCCGTTCCCGCCGCTGATGCTGCCCTCGCTGGTGGAGAACGCGATCAAGCACGGCCTGGAGCCGCAGCGCGAAGGCGGCGACGTGCACATCACCGCCTCCGCCGATGGCGGACGGCTACGCCTCGTGGTGTCGGATACGGGGCGTGGCTTCTCCGAGACGCCGGGCGCCGGCGTGGGCCTCGCCAACATCCGCGAGCGGCTTGCCGCCCTCTATGGCGGCGGCGCAAGGTTCACGCTGGAGGCGAACACGCCGCGCGGGGTCGTCGCCACGATCGAGGTGCCCGCGGAAGGCACGCGCTCGCAGGCCACGCCGGCCGCCACCGCGGAAACCGCGCCTTCATCCACCGGGCCCGCCGCGCCTGCATCCACCGGCGCTGCCGAGCAACCGGCGCCGCTGTCGCCGCCGCCACGACTCCAGCCCGAGATGCCCGCGCCGACGGTGGCCGTCGAGGGCACCTTCTGGACGCGTACCTGGGAGGTGCTGGTCAAGCTCGAGCGTGGCTGGCGAGTGGCCCTCTATTACCTCTTCCTCGTGCTGGTCGGCGCGACGGCCGTGGCGGCCGTGGGCTTCTTCCTTGGCGCGGCGCTGGGCGCGTTCCCGGTCGAGTTCGGCGACGGCCCGGTGTCGGGCCCGGCGCGCGTGCCGATTTCCATGGTGGCGGCGATCGTCGCGTTCATCGTGGTGACGCTCGCCCTGGGCATCGTCACGCTCTTCCTCTACGGGCTGGGCTTCTTCCTCTTCGCGATCGCCGTCTTCGTGTTCTTCGTGGTGCTGCTGTCGCTCTCGCCGATCCTGGCGCCCATCGCGCTCGTCGCGCTGGCGGTGTGGTGGATGGCGAAGAAGCGCAAGGCCCAGAAGCCGCCGCCGGCCCCGCCGCGCATCGAACCCACGCTCGCCGAGTAAAATCGGGGGATGCCGACCGCCATCGTCGCCGAGGACGAGCCGATCCTGCGCACCCAGCTCGAGGGCAAGCTGAAAAGGCTCTGGCCCGAGCTCGAGATCATCGCCTCCGTGGGCGATGGCGCTTCCGCGCTCGAGGCGCTCGAGGACCGTGCGCCCGATTTCATGTTCCTCGACATTCAGATGCCGGAGATGACCGGCGTCGAGGTCGCGAAGCACGTGGGCGGGCGAGCGCACGTCGTGTTCGTGACGGCCTATGACCAGTACGCCATCCAGGCCTTCGAGACCGGCGCCGTGGACTACATCCTCAAGCCCGCGACCGACGAGCGCCTGGGGGTCACCATCGAGCGGCTGAAGGCAAGGCTGGACGCGCCCACGCCACCGGCGGACCTGAACGCCGTGCTCTCGCAGCTCACCCGCCAGATCTCCGCGGGCAAGCAGAAGCTGCAGTGGATCAAGGCCACCATCGGCCAGACGCTGCGGATGATCCCGGTGGGCGAGGTGCTCTTCTTCCAGTCCGACGAGAAGTACACGCGCGTGGTGCTGCCCGAAGGCGAGGCGCTCATCAAGACTCCGATCCGCGAGCTGCTCGACGGATTGGATACCGACGTCTTCTGGCAGATCCATCGCTCCACGCTGGTGAACGTGAACGCCATCGCCGCGGTGACGCGCGACTTCCGCGGCCAGGCGCACGTGAAGATCAAGGGCAAGGACGACAACCTGGTGGTATCCCGGATCTATTCGCACCTGTTCAAGCAGATGTAGGCGGCCCTCCGGGCCTGGGAATAAACGGGGTCAGACTCCAATTAAGTTAATCAGGCATTTTCGCGTTGCAAAAACCACGCGATTAACTTAATTGGAGTCTGACCCCAATTATGGGAGTCTGGCCCCAAATGATTTACCAGCTCGACGACCGCAAGCCTGCCTTCGAGGGCGACTACTTCGTGGCGCCCAATGCGGCCGTCATCGGCTCGGTGTTGATGAAGCGCAACGCCAGCGTGTGGTTCAACGTGACCGTCCGCGGCGACAATGACCTCATCACGCTGGGCGAGAACGTCAACGTCCAGGACGGCTCGGTCGTCCACACCGACGGCGGGATTCCCGTGACGCTGGACAAGAACGTGAGCGTGGGCCACCTGGTGATGCTTCACGGCTGCACCGTCGGGGAGAACTCGCTCATCGGCATCGGCGCGATCGTGCTCAACCGCGCGGTGATCGGGCGCAACTGCCTCGTGGGCGCGGGCGCGACCGTGACGGAGGGCAAGGTGATCCCCGACGGCTCGCTCGTCCTCGGCGTGAACAAGGTCATGCGCCAGCTCTCCCCCGAGGAGATCGCCATGAACACCTGGATCGCGGAGCACTACGTCGAGCGCGCCGAGCGCTACCGCCGGGGCCTCAAGGCGATCGGCTGATGTCGCGCCGCTATCGCGGCTCCCTCGTGGTGTGGGCGTTGCTCCTGGCCTACGCGAGCCTGTACCCGTTCCTGCCGCTGCGCCCCCCGGGCATGGAGGCGGTGACCGGCTTCTTCACCGCGGGGCGCTACGTGATCCGCTCCGACATCGCGTTTAACGTGGTGGCCTACCTCCCGCTGGGGATCTTCGCTTGCCTGTACTTCCGCGGCATCGGGGACGAGCGCCGTGTCGCGATCCTCAAGGCCGCGGTGCTCAGCGCGGCGTTCAGCCTCGCGATGGAGGTGATGCAGCTCTTCGTCCCCAACCGCCACGCCTCGCTGGTGGACCTCGCCTCGAACGCCGCCGGCGCGCTGCTGGGCGCGCTGTGCTTCGCCGAGCCGATGTACTCGCTCGCCACGCGCCCGCTGGGCGAGCTGCGCGAATCGCTGGTGATCCCCGGGGCATGGGGCGATGCGGGCCTGGTGCTGGTGATGCTCTGGCTGCTGGCGCAGCTCAACCCCGCGCTGCCCTTCTTCGGCGCGGGCGACATCGGCGGCGAGGCGCGCATGGAGATCGACATCCTTCGGGCCGCGGCGGTGGCGATGTCGATCTGCGGCTTTGGCCTGTTCGCGTCGGCACTGCTCAAGCCCGAGAAGGGCAGCCTGCGCGTGACGCTCGTGCTGCTTTCGATCGCGGTCTGGCTCAAGTTCGCCGCAGCTCCACTGCTGCTGCACTCGCACTACCGCGCCGAGTGGGTGGACGAGGCGCGCGTCGCGGGCCTGTTGCTGGGCCTGCTCGCGTTCGTCCCGCTGCGCGGGATCTCGCGGCCCGGGCGCATCTACCTGGGCCTCGTCCTCACCCTCGCCGGCGCCCTGTTCTCCAAGATCTTCGGCAGCTACAGCCCGGTGGAGGAGCTGGTGCGCCTATTCCGCTGGCCGCACGGGCAGATCGGCAGCTTCGCCACGCTCACCCGTTTCCTGCACGAGCTGTGGCCGTTCGCGGCCGTGGTGTTCCTGAGCTCGCTCTGGGTGCGCGAGCGCCGCGCGGTCGCGGCTGCCGGTGCCGCCAGCACCGGCGCCAGCTCATGAGCGCGCGGATCCTGCGCGGGCGAAGGTGACGCTCTCGACCTCGATGCGCCGGTTGGGCTCGAGGCACTTGTCGAGCGCTTCCAACTCCCATTCGGCGCCGTCGTCGCCGCAGTACACCACCGGGTGGCTCGCCCCGCTGCCGACCGCCTTGACGCGCTCGGACGGGACGCCCCTTTCCACCAGGTAGTCCCTCACCGCCTCGGCGCGGCGCTGGGTGAGCTTGAGGTTGTAGCTTGCGGTGCCAAGCGTGTCGGTGTGCGCGGTGACCCTCACCTCGCCGATCTCGCCGGCCTTGATGGCCGCGGCGATCTCATCGAGCTTCGCCATGCGACCGCGCAGCGTCGCGTGGTCGGATTCGAACAGGTCGCGTGCCGCGAGCCTGAAGCGCTCGGTGCGCATCGACGGCACTGCCGCCGTTCGCGCCCGTGGCCCGATCGTCGTCGCGACTCTCGCCGCTGGCGCAGGTGCCGCGGCGACCCTGGGCGCAGGTGCGGTCGTGGTCTTCTGCCCCGGGGTCGGCACCGTCGCTGGCTTGCGCGGTACTGGCGGAGCGGTCTCGGCGATTCTCGGTGCGGGAGGGGGTGCCAGGGCGGCCCCCTGCGCCGGGGCCGCGAACGTGGGTTCCGGCCCAAGCGGCGTCGATTCGGCCGTGGTGGGCCGGGCCGACTCCTCGGGAATCGCGGGCGGGAACGTGACGGCTTTCGGCGGCTCCTCGGGAGGCTTCGCTGGCTCTGCGCGCCGCGAATAGGGTGCCGGCGGCGGATTCGGGTCACGCCGCGGGAGCGACTTGTAGTAGTAGCGCGGCTCTATCGGATCCGGGATGGAATAGCGGGGCCGGGCCTCGTAGGCGCGGTAGTTCGGCGGCGCCGGCCCCTCGTAGCGGTTCGAGTAGGGCGGGTCTTGCGCGGTGGCGACCGGGATCGCGAAGCTGCAGGCGAGCGCCGCAATGGAGAGGGCCCGGAATTTCATGACGGGTTTGGAACCCGGCGCTCCACGGTGATGCTCTCGACCTCGACGCGGCGGTTGGGCTCGAGGCACCGGATCAGGGCCTCCTTTTCCTCGTTCGAGCACTGCACCACCGGATTGGCCTCGCCCTTGCCGGTCGCGCGCAGGCGCCGGGCCTCGACGCCCTTTTCGACCAGGTACTCCTTCACCACCTCCGCGCGCCGTTTCGAGAGCTCGAGGTTGTACGCCTCCGAGCCCAGCCGGTCGGTATAGCCGGTGATGTCCACGTCGTAGATGTGGCGCTGGTCCTTGAGCACCGCGGCGATCTCGTCCAGCTTCGGCTGCGGCCCACGGAGCCTCGCCTTGTCGAAATCGAAGAGCTCCCGGGCGGAGAGCGTGTAGCGCTCCACCTTCGGCTCGGGAATCGTGGCGACCTTCGGGGCGGGTGGCGCCGGACGCGCTTCGGCGCGCGGGGGAGCGGGATAGGGTTGCGGACGCTCGACGGGAGGCGGCCCGTAGTAGTACTGCGGCGGTGCCTGGTAGACCGGCGGCGCGACGACCGCGGCGGGCGGATAGAGCGGGTACGAGTACGCCAGCAGCGGAACGGAGCCGTACCAGTACGGCCGGTATGGCGCCCGCGCGTAGTAGTACGGTCGGTAGTACGGTCGGTAGTAGGGGCGGTAGTAGCCGGGATGCCCGTAGCCGCGGTAGTGCTGGGCGAGGGCTTCGGGGGCGGGAAGTGCGCAGGCGATCGCAGCGGTGGCGATGAGGGGAAGGAAATTTTTCATGGTCGCGGACCTCCGGGAGTCTCCCGAACGCGCGAGCACGGGGCGTCGTTGACGCCGCTCCTCCAACTAGCTCATCAGCCGGCGCCGGAAAAGGGTGAGCGCGACGAGAAAGCCGCCCACGCCGTAGGCGAGGAGCACCGCGACGTTCAGCATCGGGTGCTCGGGCCAGCGGCCGAGCAGCAGCGGGCGGCCGAGCTCGATCGCGTGCGTGAGCGGCAGCGCGGCCGCGACCGCCTGCAGCCAGCCGGGCATGTTGGAGAGCGGGTAGAACACGCCGCAGAGCAGCATCATCGGCGTGAGCGCGAGCGTGAACCAGTACATGAAGAAGTCGTACGACTTCGCGAGCGCCGTCATGATGAGGCCCAGGCCCGCGAAGGTGAGGCCGATCAGGAAGGCGAGCGGCAGGATGAACGCCATGGTCCACGACTGCGCGAGGCCGAGCGCCGCCGCCACGATCAGCACCGCGGCGCCCGAGAGGAAGCTCTTCGAGGCCGCCCAGACCCACTCCGCGAACACCACGTCCTCGAGCGAGACCGGCGCGTTGAGAATGCCCTCCCACGTGCGCTGCACGTGCATGCGCGCGAAGCCCGAGTAGAGCGCCTCGAACGACGCCGCGAGCATGGTGGAGTAGCAGATGGTCCCGCCGGCGAGGAACGCGATGTACTTCACCCCGTCGACCTCGGGCACCATCGCGCCCAGGCCGAAGCCGAAGCCCACCAGGTAGAGGAGCGGCTCGATGATGTTGCCGAGCACGCTCTCGGCGGCGAGCTTCCTCCACACGAGGTAGTTGCGGCGCCAGACGGCGACCCACGAGAGCGAGACCTTCATCATTCCCGCATCTCCCGTCCCGTCAACTTGAGGAACAGGTCCTCGAGGTTGCCGCGCCGGTGCATGAAGCGCAGCTTCGGGAAGCCGCGCAGGTTGGCGATCGCGGGCGCCGGATCCTTGAGGTAGCAGAACGCGGTCTCGCCGTGCAGCTCCGCGCGCACCGAGAGGCGCTGGCCGTGCTCGCTGAACCAGCTCTCGACCTCCTCGCCGTACACCTCGACCACCTCGGGCTCGATGTGCTCGGCGATGAGGTCGTGCGGCGGCCCCTCGGCGAGCGTGCGCCCGTGGTCGATGATCTTGAGGCGGTCGCACAGGCGCTCGGCCTCGTCCATGAAGTGGGTGGTGAGCAGGATCGTCTTGCCCTGGCGCAGCAGCAGCCGCAGGCGCTCCCACATCTGGTGGCGCGCCTGGGGATCGAGGCCGGTGGTCGGCTCGTCGAGGAAGATGAGGTCGGGGTCGTTCACGAGCGCCCGCGCGAGGACCAGCCGGCGCTTCATGCCGCCGGAGAGCTCCTGGATGCGGCTATCCGCGCGCGCCTCGAGCGTGGCGAACTCGAGCAGCCGCGGCAGGCGCTCTTCCACCTGCGCGCGCGTGAGGCCGAAGTAGCGTCCGTACACGAGCAGGTTCTCGCGCACGGTGAAGTCGGGGTCGAGGTTGTCCATCTGCGGCACCACGCCCACGCGGATGCGCCCCTCGCGCGCGGCCTTGGGCACGGGGTGGCCGAGCAGCGTGATCTCGCCGGCGTCGGGCGTGGTGAGGCCCAGCAGCATGCGCAGCGTCGTGGTCTTGCCGGCGCCGTTGGGCCCCAGCAGGCCGTAGCACTCGCCCTTCGCGAGCTCGAGGTCGATCCCGGAGACGACTTCGCGCCCGGCGTACGACTTGCGTACGCCCCGTGCCGACAGGACGGTCACTTGATCCAGCGCGCGACGATCTCGCGCAGGATGTGCAGCTTGCGGTGGAAGAAGTGCTCGCCGCCGGGGACGACGACCACCGGGACCTCGCGTGCGGCCGCCCACGAGAGCGAGTCCGAGAGGGGCACCGTCTCGTCGAGGTCGCCGTGAAGCACGACCGTGTTCCCGGCCGTGTGCCGGCCGATCTCGCCGAGGGTCGGATCGTTCGGGTCGGGCGCGTCGCCCATGCCCGCGGCCGTGATGCGGCGAAACCCCGGTGCCACGAGCAGGAGTTGCGCGAAGTCCGCGCTGGCGCTGGCGCGCGTCGCGATCGCGCCGCCGAACGAGAATCCGGCGAGGTGCAGCGGCAGGCTCGCGTGCTCCGAGCGAGCATGCGCGATCACGCGCAGCATGTCCTCGGTCTCGCCGCGGCCCTCGTCGTGCAGGCCCCCGGAGGCGCCGACGCCACGGAAATTGAAGCGATAGGTGGCGAAGCCCGCTTCGGCATACACCTTGGCGAGCGTGGTGATCACCTTGTTGTCCATCGTCCCGCCGTAGAGCGGGTGGGGATGGGCGATCACCGCCACGGCACGGGGCGAGGAGGGTACGTGGGCGGCAAGCTCGATCGCTCCGGCGGCGCCGGGGATGGTGACGCGCCCGGAAGAATTCATGGCACGCATCTTATCGATTGAGGGGCGCCGGTTGAATAGGAGTACATTGCGCTGTTCGGTTCAGAAACCTTCCTGCGTTTCCCGTCGCTCGGATTGATCCCGGGAGTTTGGCATGATCCCTCGCAAGGCCCTGCATGGCGCGTTCGCCTTCGTTGCCGCGTTGTTCCTGTCGGCCGCGGCGCACGCGCAGCTGTTCCGGGCCTACCTCGACCCGAGCGGCAGCGATGCCAACCCGTGCACCCTGGCGCAGCCGTGCCGCCTGCTGCCGGCGGCGCTCACCGCCGTGGCGAGCGGCGGCGAGATCTGGATGCTCGACTCGGGCAACTACAACACCGGGCCGGTCGCCGTCACCAAGTCGGTGACGATCCTGGCGGTCCCGGGCGCGCTGGGCAGCGTCGTGGCCCTGGGCGGTGATGCGATCGTCGTCGCGACGCCGGGGGTCAAGGTGGCGCTGCGCAACCTGGTGATCGTTCCCTTCCCGGGCAGTGGCGGAACCAACGGCGTCAACATGACCAACGGCGCCGTGCTGACGGTGGAGAACTGCCTGATCGCCAACCTGCCGGGATCGGGCATCTCCGTGAACGGGAGCGCCATCGCGCGGGTCACGGACACGACGATTCGCGACAACGGCGCGAATGGCCTGCTCCTGGGCAACGGCGCGCGCGGCACCGTCACGCGAACCACCGTCAGCGGCAACGCCCAGTCCGGCGTCCTGGTGGGCGGAAACGCGGCCAACACCACGACGGCCGACATCGCCGACTCGACGATCGACGGAAACGACTACGGTGTCTTCGCGTTGTCGAGCGCCGTGACCGCCATGGTGAAGGTTTCGGTCCGCGACAGCCGGGTGGTCACCTCGGGCAACAACGGCCTGCTCGCGCGCTCCGACCTGGGCGCGGCCGTCACGCTTTCGGCCAGCAACA
>Ga0111538_10009641_pt1 | contig 12874 bp, 7 predicted proteins | sample SoiMethybrSBSTD1_FD_79669 | JGI IMG/M metagenome (GOLD analysis project Ga0111538, IMG submission 79669) | Bulk soil microbial communities from a Populus tree surrounding site in Tennessee, USA - Soil MetaG P. TD hybrid SBSTD1 (version 2)... | ecosystem: Environmental > Terrestrial > Soil > Tree...
GGCCTGCCCTGAGCCGTGTCGAAGGGCGGCCGCCGACGACACCGCCGGCGCAAGCCGGCTGCACCCGACGACGTCGATGTTGCGCGCGGTCAGCTGGCCGTTGCGAAAGAGCTCCAGGCACCAGCAGGATCGGCCGGTCATCCGCACCGGTTCCTGAAGGTACGGTGGAAGATTCTGGACCGCGGCGTTGTAGAAGTCGCCGGAGGCGGGATCGCGCAGCCACACCCAGCCGGTTTCGACGCCGAGGAGGTCGGTCATGCGGCGGAGCGCCTCGCCCGTCGCCTGCTGCTCGGTGGTGGCGCTGTTCAGCGCTTCGGCCACTTCCTTGAGCACGCGCAGCGCCCGTGTCTGCGAGAAGGGGCGGCGAATTTTTCGCTGACGGCGAGGCACTTCTGCGATTCTAATCTCCTGGTTCCGTAGGGCGCCCCTTCAGGGGCGCCTCAAGGCGCCGCGGACTCATGAAAAGCGCAACGGCGGCAACGACAAGAGCGGTGTGGCCGGGTGGACTCCCGCCCGCGCGCGCTCGCGGCCTGCTGGCGATCGGCGAAGAGATCGAGAGCGCCGAGACGCGCCTCCGCTACAGAATCGAGCGCCTGCTCGGCGAGGGCGGGTTCGGGCAGGTCTACCTCGCGGCGCGGATCGGACGCTCGACCGAGGTGCCCGACGTCGTCTGCATCAAGGCGAGCGCGCGCATCGACGGCTGGCTGCGCGAGGCCTACTTCGGCCAGCTGCTCGACGGGCACCCGCGCGCGATCCGCGTCTTCGACGCGTTTCCGCTCGTCCGCGCCGGCAACCATGTGGTTTACTGCCTGGCGCTCGAATACGCACGGCACGGCGATCTCAGCGCCTTCCTGGCGGGCGCCGGCAAGGGGTGGTCCGAGCGCGTCGCGCGCCGCGAGATCGCCGGCATCCTCGAAGTGCTCGGCAAGCTGCATCGCGGGCACACGCTGCATCGCGATCTCACGCCGCTCAACGTCTTCGTCTGCGACGACCGCCGCCTCAAGCTCGGCGACTTCGGCATCGTCCGGCAGGTGAGCGACCGCCGCGGCATCACCGCGCGGACGATGAACGCGCTGACCGCGCCGAGCGACATCCTCGAGCGGGCGGTGCCGCGCTGGCAGGCGCGCGACGACGTGTATCAGGTCGGGCAGCTGCTCGGCATGCTGATCAAGGGCGACGCGACCGTGCGGCTGCGGACCGAGGAAATCCGCCGGCTGCCGTGCAGCGATCACCTGAAGGAGATCGTCTATCGCTGCCTCGGCGAGCGGCGCAAGCGCTACGACAGCGCCGACGAGATGATCGAGGCGCTGCGCAACCCGCCGGCGGCGCTGAAGCCGGGCATCCTGCGCGCGTTGAAAGGGGTGCACCTCGCCTTCACCGGCATCCTCAGCGTCCGCCGCAGCGAGGCGGTGCGCGCGGCGCGGCGCGCCGGCGCGATCATCCACCACGGGCCGTCGGCCAAGACCAGCGTCGTCGTCCGCGGGCGCCCGAATCCGCTGCAGGCCGCCGGCCGCGACGGCGGCATCAAGCTGATGGAGATCAAGCGGCTGCGCGAGAAGGGGCACCGCATCACGCTGCTGAACGAAGCGCGCTTCTGGCGGCTGGTGGGGAAACGCGTAAGCTCGAAGTTCGAAGTTTGAAGTTGGAATGGCCCCCACTTCTGACTTCGTACCTCGAACTTCGTACTTCGCTCTTGCCGCGTCAGCACGTTAGCAACTATCGTTTTGCGGTCCGCGTGAGGCGAAGACTACGGGAGAGCATAGTGTTCGCCCAGGCGGACCGCTTGCGGTCCGCGTGAGGCGAAGACTACGGGAGAGCTGAGAGGAACCGTTCGCATGGCTACCGTCAGTGCACCGGTTCGGTTGACCGTGCGCCGGTTTGGCGAAACCGGCCGCCGCGACGTCTGGTGGATCCAGCCGCTCGTGGTCGCCGCGGGGCTGGGCACCTTCGTCGTCTATGCGACGTGGGCGGCGTTCCAGGGCCAGCACTACACCTACGGCCCTTACCTCTCGCCGTTCTACTCGCCGGAATTCTTCGGTTCGTCGCCGCACAGCTGGTTCGGGCCGAAGCCGGCAATCTGGCCCGAGTGGCTGCCGTTCTCGCCGGCGCTGCTGATCCTGCCGATACCGGCTTTCTTCCGGGTGACCTGCTATTACTACCGCGGCGCTTACTACAAAGCGTTCTGGGCCGATCCGCCGTCGTGCACGGTCGGCGAACCGCGTTCGAGCTACTGGGGCGAGAACTCGTTTCCGCTGGTCCTGCAGAACATCCACCGCTACATGCTCTTTCTCTCGGTCGCGGTGCTGGTGATACTCGCGTGGGACGCGTGGAAGGCGTTCTGGTTCACCGACGCCGCAACCGGGGCGGTGTCGTTCGGCATCGGCGTCGGCTCGCTGCTGCTCCTGGCCAACGTCATCCTGCTCGGCGGGTATCTCTTCGGCTGCCATTCGATGCGGCATGTCGTCGGTGGCTGCGTCGACGAGCTGTCGCGCGCGCCGTTCGGCCAGAGCGCCTACGCCTGCGTCACCTGCCTCAACCGCAAGCACATGGTGTGGGCCTGGTGCAGCCTCTTCACGGTGGGCTTCAGCGATCTCTACGTGCGCCTGTGCTCGATGGGCGTGTGGACTGACTACCGGATTCTGTAAGACCCATCTCGTGTAGTGTCCGCCTTGAGGCGGACCTTCACGGTCCGGCTGAAGCCGGACACTACGAACGACCTGGCGCGCTATGGACTATCAGACGCACGAACACGATGTGTTGGTTATCGGCGCGGGCGGCGCGGGGCTGAGGGCGGCGATCGAGGCTTCGGCGAGCGGCGTCTCGGTCGGCCTGGTCTGCAAATCGCTGCTCGGCAAGGCGCACACGGTGATGGCGGAAGGCGGAATCGCCGCGGCGCTCGCCAACGTCGACGACCGCGACAGCTGGAAGGTGCATTTCGCCGACACGATGCGCGGCGGCCAGTACGTCAACAACTGGCGGATGGCCGAGATCCACGCCAAGGAAGCGCCCGATCGCGTCCGCGAGCTCGAAGCGTGGGGCGCGGTGTTCGATCGCACCAAGGACGGCCGCATCCTGCAGCGCAACTTCGGCGGCCACCGCTACCCGCGCCTCGCGCACGTCGGCGATCGCACCGGCCTGGAGCTGATTCGCACGCTGCAGGATCACGGCATCCACCAGGGCATCGACGTCCACATGGAGTGCACCATCGTCACGCTGCTGAAGGACGGCGGGCGGGTCGCCGGCGCGTTCGGCTACGAGCGCGAGCGCGGCCGCTTCAAGCTGTTTCGCGCCAGGGCGGTGGTGCTCGCAACCGGCGGCATCGGCCGCGCCTACAAGGTCACCAGCAACAGCTGGGAGTACACCGGCGACGGCCACACGCTCGCCTACGACGCCGGCGCCGATCTGATGGACATGGAGTTCGTGCAGTTCCACCCCACCGGGATGATCTGGCCGCCGAGCGTCTGCGGCATCCTCGTCACGGAAGCGGTGCGCGGCGAGGGCGGCGTCCTCAAGAACAGCGAAGGGCGCCGCTTCATGTTCGACGAGATTCCCGACAACTACCGCTCCCAGACGGCCGACAACGACGAGGAAGGGTGGCGCTACACGCAGGGCGACAAGGCGGCGCGGCGGCCGCCGGAGCTGCTGACGCGCGACCACGTCAGCCGCTGCATCATGCGCGAGGTGAAGGCCGGACGCGGCAGCCCGCACGGCGGCGTCTTCCTCGACATCGCCTGGATCAAGTCGCGCATCCCGAGCGGCGCCGAGCACATCAGGAAGAAGCTGCCGAGCATGTACCACCAGTTCAAGCAGCTGGCCGATCTCGACATCACCGAGGAGCCGATGGAGGTCGGGCCGACGACGCATTACGTGATGGGCGGCGTGAAGGTGGATGCCGAGACGCAGATGTCGACGGTGCCGGGGCTGTTCGCCGCCGGCGAGTGCGCCGCCGGCATCAACGGCGCCAACCGCCTGGGCGGCAACTCGCTCTCCGACATCCTGGTGTTCGGCAAGCGCGCCGGCGAGTTCGCGGCGAAGTTTGCGAAGGAGCAGAAGCCCGCGACCGTCGACCGGCGGCAGGTCGACGAAGCCGCGGCCGGCGCGCTCCAGCCGTTCGAGCGCGGCCCGTCGGGCGAAGGCGCGTATCAGGTGCAGTACGCGCTGCAGGACATGATGCAGGATCTGGTCGGGATCGTCCGGAACGAGGCCGAGATGAAGCGCGCGCTCGAATGCTTCGGGCCGCTGCGCGAGCGCGCGAACCGCGTCGGCGTCGGCGGCCACCGCGAGTACAACCCGGGCTGGCATGCCGCGCTCGATCTGCACAGCCTGCTCACCGTGTCGGAGGCGGTGACGCGATCGGCGCTCGAGCGGCGCGAGAGCCGCGGCGGCCACTTCCGCGACGACTTCCCGGAGAAAGACAACGCCTTCGGGTCGGTCAACTTCGTCGTCCGCAAGAAGAGCGACGGCGCGATGGAGGTCGCGCGGGCGCCGATTGCGCCGATGCCCGGCGAGCTGAAACAAATCATCGACGAGATGAAGTGAGGTAAGGAGCGGGAGGGCTCATGCCATCGACGGCGACGTTCAGGATCTGGCGCGGCGATGCACGAAGCGGCAAGTTCGAGGACTACCAGACCGCGGTCAGCGACGGCATGGTGGTGCTCGACGCCGTTCACCAGATCCAGGCCGAGAAAGCCAACGACCTCGCGGTGCGCTGGAACTGCAAGGCGGGCAAGTGCGGCTCCTGCTCGGCCGAGGTCAACGGCCACCCGCGCCTGATGTGCATGACGCGCCTGAACCAGCTCGACCTCGCGAAGCCGGTCGCGCTGGAGCCGATGCGCGCGTTCCCGCTCATCCGGGACCTCGTGACCGACGTGTCGTGGAATTTCGAGGCAAAGAAGAGCGTGAAGAAGTTCAAGCCGCGCAAGCCGGATGCGCCCGACGGCACCTGGCGGATCAACCAGGTGGACGTCGACCGGGTGCAGGAATTCCGCAAGTGCATCGAGTGCTTCCTGTGCCAGGACGTTTGCCACGTGCTGCGCGACCATCACATGTTCGCCGACTTCGTCGGCCCGCGGCACCTCGTCTACACCGCGGCGCTCGAGATGCACCCGCTCGACACCGAGTCGCGCGCGCGCGACCTGAAAGCGGCGCACGGCGTCGGCTTGTGCAACATCACCAAGTGCTGCACCCGCGTCTGCCCGGAGCACATCACCATCACCGACAACGCAATCATCCCGCTGAAGGAGCGCGTCATCGATCAGCTCTACGACCCGGTCGCCAGGCTGTTCCGGATGATGCGAGCGTAGGGAGACCCTAACCATGGAATTCGAACTGAAGACGTTGTCGCCGGAAGCGGTTTCGCGCGCGCTGGCGCGAGCCGAGCGCTACCGCCTGCTCAACGAGCCGGGCGAGGCGGTCAGCATCTGCCTCGACGCGCTGCGCGTCGAGCCGCACAACCAGGCGGCGCTGACGACGATGCTGCTCGCGCTGACCGAGCAGTTCGACCACGACGCCGCGTGCGTCGCCGAGGCGTGGGAGATCGTCGCCCGGCTCAGCGACGAGTACGAGCGCACCTATTATTCCGGCCTGGTCCAGGAGCGCCGCGCCAAGGCGCAGCTGCGCCACGCCACGCCCGGCTGCGGCCCGCGCGCCTACGAATGGCTGCGCGAGGCGATGAACTGGTACGAGAAGGCGGAGGCGATCCGGCCGGCTGCCAACGACGACGCGCTGCTGCGGTGGAACGCGTGCGCGCGGTTGATCATGCGCGACCACCACCTCGTGCCGAGCGACGAGACGCGGGGCGAGCCGATGTTCCTCGAGTGACGGCGTGTAAGTTCGAAGTACGAAGTCAGAAGTGGGCGTTACTCGGGAGGCCATTGGCCCAAACGTGGCGCCAACGCATCGAATCACCCGTACTTCGTACTTCGAACTTGCAGCGAAGGCGGCGTACTTTCACCGCAGGCTGCGCGCAGCAGCAGCCTGCGCACCCACCAGCTCGAAGCCCCTGGCCTGTGCGTCGCGCTCGAGCGCGGCCAGGCGCGCCGACGCGCCGGCGCTGCCCGATCGCATCTCGATGCGGCCGAGGACCAGGCGTGCCTGCAGTTCGTACGGTAGATACCCGTACTTCTTCGCCCATGCCGCCGGCGCCAATTTCCTCCAGCACGTGAAAGAGCGACAGCGTCTGCTCGATCAAGGTCACGACATACACACGTGTTCGTCGGCACTTCGTCGCTTGTGCCGTCGACGTTCGCCCTTCAGCGGCTGCTCGTCAACCAGCGAACCAGGCTACGAGGCCGGCGTACGCGGATTCCGCACGACGCACAGACGCCTACGAGCCGGCGCGACTGTTGCCGCTGCCGTGCGCCGCACGCCGGATCAAGCCGACGCAAATCAGGGCTTCGAGCGGCGCAGATGCAGACGCGTTCGTCCTTGCGCTGATGCTGTTCGCCGCCCTCGGCTGTAGGTTGGAAGCGTTGAGGTACAAGGACGAGACCATCGAGCAACCGAACCTCAGCGACACCGCGGCGAAGGTGCGCGCGTCGAGCGCGATACCGGCCACCTGGTCAGAAGCTGAGCCTCGTGTTCAGCTGAATCACGCGCGCGCCGGCGGCGCCGGTCAGCTGGCCGAAGTTTCGCGCCTCGATGTTCGTGACCACGGTCGTATAGTTCACCCGGTTGAACGCATTGAACAGGTCGGTGCGCACCTGAAGCTTGAGCGACCGCGGCAGCTCGAAGTTCTTCGCGAACGACAGATCGACGGAGAACAGCCCCGGTCCGCGCAGTGCGTTGTTCCCGTAGGTGCCCGCCCGCAGCGTCGCGCCGGACACCGCGCTCTTCGCGACCGCGGCAAACGCCGCCGGGTCGAGGTACTGCAGCGTCGATCGGTAGTCGTCGAAGATGGCGTGATCCGCGTCCACGAGATCGGGTCTGCTCGCCGAACGCGCCGAGGGTTCTCCGACATTGAACGGCGGCCCGGTCTGCGCGCGCAGCACACCGGCGAACTGCCAGCCGCCGAGAGTGTCGCGCACGAGTGCGGGGCGCGAGGACAGACCGGGCAGCGCGTACACCCAGTCAGCCGCGACCATATGCCTGATGTCGCCGGTGGCCGGTCCCAGTTCGCGGCCCCACTCGAAAAAATCCTGAACGGAGCTGGTCGCGTCGCCCTGGAACGTCGCGCCGATGTCCCCGCCTGTGTACGCCAGCGTTCTGCCCCACGTATGGTGCACGGCAAAGGAGGCGTTGTTCGCGTACCGCTTTCGCAGCGACGTCTGCCACGAGTGGTGGGTCGTCGTCTGGGAGTTGTCGATGTAGTTCCCCTCGCCGAGGCCGGGGTTGGGGCGCCGTCCGGTCACGCGATCGACGGGATTGAACGTGCGGTACATCGGGAACTCGTAGCCGCGCGTGCCGACGTAGGCCGTCTCGATCGCGAAGTTCGAGCCGAGCGCGCGCTGCATGCCGAGATACGTGTTCAGGCTGTACGGCGCATGGATGTCCGGATCGAAGATGTCGGACACCTGCGTCTGGCTGCTCCCCTGCACGAGCCGCAGGATGTCCTCGTTGAACACGGGGAACTGCAGCCCCAGCGCGGCGGCCTCGGCCTTTCCGTAAATGACGCGGAACGGCTGCGTCGGTCCGTTCGCGACCGCGTTGTTGAAGGTTCCCCAGATCAGCGGGCTGACCATCAGGCCGGCCCCGCCACGCACCACGGTTCGACCGGCCGCGTCCGCGGTCCACGCGAAGCCAAGCCGCGGGCCAAGGTTGACGGGATCGGGCTCGAAGGGGTTCTCCGGATCGCGGAATGGACCGAAGACGAAGTTCGCCTCGTCGCGCAGGCCATCGGGGTTGAACAGGCCGGCGGGAAACTCGGACACAGGATTGGCGACGAAGTTCGAGAAGTAGTCGTAGCGCAGGCCGAGGTTCAGCACGAGGCTCGGGGTGACGCGCCAGTCGTCCTGCGCGAACAGTCCCGCCTCGAAGCTGCGCGATCGGTACGGGTTCACGCCGAACGTCACCTGGACACGGCTCGGGATGTTTGCCAGCAGGTCGTCGAGGTTCTCGTAGCGGAGCCGCGGGTTCTCGATGTTGGACCGACCGCCGCCGCGGTGGGAGTAGAGGCCGCCGAACTTGAAGGTGTGCCGGCCGGCGGTGCGGGCGTACTTCTGCTCGATCGACCAATCCGCGGCGCCGCGGCCGTACTCCGCAATCTCGCTGTCGGCGGTGCCGAACCCAAGCGCGGTGATCGTCGCGACGCGACGGCCGCCGACGAAGGACTCGGCCTTGTTCGGATCGACGAAATCCCAGAAGCGATCGATCCGATCGATGTCGTTGAAGTTATAGCCAAACCGTGTTTCCGTCGTCCATCGCGCGCCGCCGGTCACGAAGCTGCCGGTCACCCGCTCCTGGATCCCCTGGAACGTGCGCGGGTTCACCTCCGATACGCGTGGGGTCAGCCGGTACGGCCGGCCGCGCGTGTAAGTGACGGCCAGGTTGCTCGTCCCCAACAGCCGCAGATCGGTTTTGAACACGGCATGGTTGTCGTCGGCCAGCCCCAGCCGGGCGCCCTGAAAACGACCGGTGTTGGCGGTCTCTGCATGCGGCTGGTTGGGTAGCGGGAGCGAGTCGAGAGCGATCCCGTAGACAGGCTGTGCCGCCAGGAGTCGCGCGCGCAGCTGTGCGGTCGGCACCTCGCCCTGGACGAGCGACTCCGCGGTCTCCCGGTAGCCTTCATAGGCGCTGAAGAAGAAGATCCGGTCGCGTCTGATCGGGCCGCCGATCGAGCCGCCGAACTGGTTGAAGGTGAGATCGGGTTTGGCATTCAGGAACGGGTTGCGCGCGTTCAGCGACTCATTCTGGTGGTTCTCGAACGCCGTGCCATGGAAGACGTTGGTCCCGGACCGGGTAATGACATTGATATTGCCGCTGAGCGCGTGACCGTACTCGGCCGGAATCACGCCTTTGATCGTCTGCACTTCCTGAATCGCCTCGATGCTCACCAGGTCGACGTACTGAAAGCCCTGGTACATCGACGTGCTGCGACCCTCCGGGTTGCCGCTCGCGTCGGTTCCGTCCACCGTAATCTTCGTGCCGTTGCGGCCCAGTCCGTTCAAGCGAAAGCCGCCCTCGTTCGCGGGCGTGACGCCGGTCCCGATGCGCAGGACGTTGGAAAAGTTGCGCCGGCCGAGCGGCAGCTCCGTGACCTCGACGCGCGAAAAATTCTCGCGCTGCTCCGGCGCGACGGTGTTGAGGAGCACGGTCTCCGCCGACACCGTCACCGACTCCTGTAGCTGGCCCAGTGCCAGCACGTAGGTGCGGCGCACGTTCTGGCCTCCACTGAGCTCGAGGCCACGGCTCTCGTAGGTCTTGAATCCGCTCAGCTCGATCCTCAGGGTATAGAGCCCGATCGGCACGAAACTGAACACGAACTCGCCGCTCGCATCGGAGGCCTTGGTCGAGACGCCGCCGGTGTCGTCGCGGCGCATCGTCACTGTCGCGCCGGGCAGCGCCGCACCCGACTCGTCGGTGACGATGCCGTAGAAGGTTGCGGTGGTCACTTGCGCGGTGGCCGACCATACCGGGATAACGATTGCGGCGAGCACACACGCCGCGACCAGCATCGCTCGTCTCATGGCACGCCCCTCCGCGTCAGAAGGTCAGCCGTCCGCCAAGCTGGAACACGCGAGCCCCGGTGGTCGCGCCAACAGGCGTAGCACTGGTGATTCGGCCGAAATCGACGTTGTTGATGCGCAGCTCGGGATCCCTGTAGTTCTTGTGATTCAGCACGTTGAACACGTCGGCACGGACTTGCAACCTGCGTCCGATCCCGACGGCGAAGCTCTTGGCCAACGTCATGTTGGTGTGCAACGCGGAGGGACCCCGGGCCATATCCAGCATGTAATTGCCGGGGCGGACCGTGGCGTTGGTGGCCGGAAACACGGGAACCCTGGCGAAAGCCGCCGGATTCAGGTAGCTGCAGCCGCGGGCATCGCATCGGTCCCTCCAGTCCGCGAACACCGGGTCTACGCCGGGCACGATGTCGGGCCGGCTGCGGTCGATTCCCGATGGCTGCTGGACTCGCAGCACGGTGCCCGATCGCGCCTGCACGATGCCGGAGACCTGCCAGCTGCCGAGGACGCCGTTGAGCAGGCCCTGCCCGCCGCGGATCCCCGGGAGCTCGTAGATGAACGAGCCGTTCAGACGATGACGGGCGTCGTTGCTGGTTGGTCCCCGGTCGAATTCCGGATCCCAGAAGTCCTGGTTGCTGTCAAACGACGCGCCGCTGCCACCGCTGGCGATGTAGTACGCGGAGAGATCGCCGCCCTGAGTGCCCTCGCTCTTGCCCAGCGTGTAATTGACATCCCAGGAGTAGCGGTCCGAGAACCGCTTGCGAAGCGAGGTCTGCAACCCGTTGTAGACCATCGTCTGGCTGCTGTCCACGTAGTAGCCGCCGGGCGCTCCGATAGCCGGGTTGGGGCGCACACCCGTCTGTCTGTCGAAGGCCTGCGTAAATTGCCGCTGCAGTGGAAAATCGTTGCCATCGGTGCGAAGGTAGCCGACCTCCGCCGCCATCGTCCGGCCGAACGACCGCTGCACGCTGACCATCGACTGAATCGTATAGGGCACCTGTATGTTCGGGTCGAACAACGAGAAGACGCTTCTCCTTCCGCCCGAATCTGCCAGAGCAAACACCATGGACTCGTCGGTGTAAATGGGCCACTTGATGTTTCTCGACGCAATTTCTGTCCGGTTGTACACGATGCGGAAGGGAATGAACGGGTTCGCCGCGCTTTGTCGAACCGTCGCCGCCAGGTGCGGGCTATACAGATAGCCAAAGCCGCCGCGAACGACCGTCCGCTCGTCTCTGTCCACGGTCCACGCGAACCCGACTCGGGGTCCGAAGTTGTTCCCATCCGGTTCATAGGGCCTCAGCGGATCTCTCAGCGCACCAAAGTCCAGCTTGCGCAGATCGGTGGGGGCTTCAAAATTGACGATCTCCACCTCCACGGGCGTCGTCGGTCGCACCCTGACTTGTCCGTAATAGTCGTACCGCAGCCCAAGGTTCAGCACGAAGCGACTGCCCAGGCGCCAGTCGTCCTGGAAGAACCCGCTGTACTGATCCATCTTGGACTCGTGCGGCGGCGCGCCGAACGAGGTGCTCAGCGACTGCGGAATGTTCGCGAGCAAATCGTCATAGGTCTGATAAGTAAAGGAGGGGTTCTCCGGATTCAAGCGTCCCCCGGTCTCTCTCATGAAACGGAGCCCCGCCTTCACGAGATGCCGCTGGTAGCCACGGCTGACCTTCTGCTCGACGCTGTAGGTCGTGCCCGCCATGTCCCAGATTTCGGACCTCGGCGTCGCGAACGAATTGGTGATGTTGAATGCGGGCATGCGCCGGCCGTACGGCAGGATCTCGGCCGGAGCGTTCGGACCCATCACGCCCAGAAACGCATCGAGCCGCGCCAGATACGTCTTGTTCCACCCGAACCGGCTCTCCGAGACCCATGCCCCGCGCGTCGTCACCAGCTGAGCGGCGATGCGATCCTGCTCGTTCGGAAATTCACGATCGTTCGCATTGTTCAGGACTGGTCTCGGCTCCAACGTGAACGGCCGCAGGCGCGTGTACGTCACGGCAAGGTTGGCCCCGTTGAAGACCGCCACCTCGCCCTTGGCGACGATGTGGTTCTCGGTGCGCCTGCGCGTCCCGAGACCGCGCCACCGCCCGACTCGGGGATCGACGACACCCGATGTCGAGACGATCGGCTCGGTCGGCAAATTGAGCACTCCAAGCACCGTCCTCGTCTCGGGGAACGGCAACGCGCGCAGAATCTCGTCACGGACCGCCTGATACGGCACCACCGTGTCGAGGTTCACCTGCACTTTCTCGCGGTAGCCCTCGTAGGTGCCGAAGAAGAACGCCCTGTTGCGGACGATCGGCCCACCGAGTGTGCCGCCGTACTGATTGAAGGTGCCGACCGGCTGCTGCGCCGAAGAGAAAAAGTTGCGGGCGTTGAATTTCTCGTTCTGGCCGCTGTAAAACGCCGAACCGTGGAAACTGTTCGTACCCGACCGGCTGATCACGTTGACCTGCCCACCGGCGACGCCGCCGTACTCCGCCGGCAGCACGCCCTTGACGATCTGGACCTCCGAGATGGAGTCGAGGCTCATGACGGAGATCTGATTCTGGCCGCCGTACTGGGCCATTGAACGGGCTTCGGGATTCGAGTTCGCCTCGGTGCCATCCACGGTGATGCCGGTGCCGCCCGCAGCGACGCCGTTCATCTGCACGTCTCCCCCGGCCGTGCCGCTCGTGCTCACGCCGGGCGTCAGGCTCATCAGGTTCGCGAGGTTGCGGCGATTGACGGGCAACTCACGGACTTCCTGCGACCCGAGGCTGTCGGCCTGCAGCGAGGCGGACCTCTCGATGAGCGGCGATTGCCCGGCGACTGTCACCGTCTCTTCCAGGGCGCCGACTTCGAGGGTGAACGTCTGACGCACGGTCTGGCCTGCGCCGAGCTGCATACCCCGGTTCTGCATGATCTTGAACCCGGTCAGCTCGATCTTCACCGTGTACGAGCCGCTTGGCAGCGCCGGGAGGACGAATTCGCCGTTGGCGTCCGTCACGGCCTCGCGCGAGACGCCCGTCCCTTCATTCGTGGCCACAACCGTCGCGCCCGGGATCACTGAGGCCGAGCTGTCGCGTAACACGCCGATCAACGTGGCTGTTGTGACCTGCGCATCCACAGGCGAGGCTGGCATCAGGAGCGTGCAAACGAGAAAGGGAACGAACCGTTGAAAGTACCGCATGGTCACCTCGCGAGGAACAAGCCGACGCTCGACCCGGCAATCGAGGCTGACGTTGACAAAAACACGGCGGGGTGTA
>Ga0111538_10009643_pt1 | contig 12872 bp, 12 predicted proteins | sample SoiMethybrSBSTD1_FD_79669 | JGI IMG/M metagenome (GOLD analysis project Ga0111538, IMG submission 79669) | Bulk soil microbial communities from a Populus tree surrounding site in Tennessee, USA - Soil MetaG P. TD hybrid SBSTD1 (version 2)... | ecosystem: Environmental > Terrestrial > Soil >...
CCTCCGCCAGCGAGGCGGCCTCGAGCACGATGAGGCTGCCGCTCCGATCGAGGAGCGGCCCTGCGAGCCGGATGCGGCCGGCCTTCGCCACCGGATCGAGGTGTGCGAGGTGCGCGGGACGGATCGCGGGCCGCCGCTCGCGTGCGTCCGGCGCATCGTGGCCGATGATGACGAAGAGCATGGGGGCAGACCTCCTTGCCCGACCATCGGGCGGGCGTCTATGCTCGAAGCGTGAGCGACGATCGCCGCCGCGAGGAAACGCACTCGCACCTGATCGACTTCCCCGAGGCGCTGGAGGCGTTCTTCTCGCGCATCGGTGAGCTGAAAGCCATGCTCGGGCCGGCCGCCGCACCCGGCGTCGACGCCGTCGCGGAGACCCTGCGCGAGGGGCTCGCGGCGCGCGAGCGCGGCGACGCCTCGGCGGCGGTGACCCTCATCGCGGAGGCCATGGATCGGCTCGCCGCCCTCGCAGCCACCGCCGACCCGGCCGAGGGTGCGATGATGCGGGCCGTCGCGGAGCACTTCCGCGGCGCGCTCGGTCGCGGCGCCGTGGGCGAGGCGCGCGAAGCCGCGGACCACATGCGCGAGCGCTCGGGCAGCGTCCTCCATCCCCGCCGCCGGTCGTAACCTGGAGGGGGACTCCGTCCCCCTCCTCAACGCGGCAAAAGCCGCGTTGAGGCTCCTCCCCCCAGCTCGCTACGCTCGGCCGCGCGCAGACGCGCGGAGCAGTCGTGCGTCGGATGCCTACGGAACCGTTTTCCTTGGCGCTGCCCGGCGGTTCGCGGTAGAAGCGGCCATGGCTGAGGAGCCCGCGGAGAAGGACTGCTGCCGGCGGACCCGCGCGCGGTGGATGGAGCGGATCGGTGCCTATTTCGCGTCCTTTCCGGTGATCAAGGACGTGCCCTGCGACACCTGCCGGGAGATCATCGAGATCCGCGTCTACGAGCACCCGGCGGCCTGAGGCCGGGCACGCCCGGAGCGCGTGCCCGCGCGCGCGTTCTGCGTGTGAAGCGATGGTTGAAGGTGGCCGGTGAAGTTGCGAGAATTCTTGCCTGTGCCGGCGTCTCAGCCCAAGCCGATGTCGCATCCGGCGCAGTTCCGCTGGTTGATTCTCGCCGCGGCGCTGGTGGCCATGGCCACGTGGTGGGGCCTCGGCCTTCCGTACTCGGCCTACGCCTGGCTGCTGGACGATCGGCAGTGGCTCTGGGTGCTCATCTGCTACGGATGGGAGGTCCCGGTCGCGGGGGGGCTCGGCCCCCTCCTCGTCCCGCAGATCTGGCTCCGTCGCATCGAGCGGCGCTGGGATGAGGTCTTCCAGAACCCCGAGCGGGTCGACCCGAGCGAGGCCGCGGCGCTCGAGCGGATGGTCCTCGACTACCCACGCCGGGTCGCGTGGGTGCTCCTGTTCGCGTCGCTCGCGGGGTACGCGGTGGGCGCACTCCAGCTGCGCATCTTCGCGGAGCTGCCCGTCGCGGAGATCGCCAAGGTCCTCGTGCTCGGGCTGGTCACGGGCCTGATCGGCGGTCTCTTCGCCTTCCTGTACCTCGAGTGGTTGCTGGCGCCTCTCCTCCGGGCCTTCGGCACCAACGATGCCCGCGTTCCCGCGGCCGGCCGACGCGTGCCGCTGTACGCGAAGGTGTTCGCCGGCTCGCTCATCCTGACGCTCACCACCGTGCTCGCGCTGGGAACGATCTTCTACAGCCGCGGCGAGCGCATCCTCGAGGAGCAGGTCGGGCAGCGCGTGCTCGTGTCCGTGCGGAAGCTGGCGGCGGAGATCGTCCGCGACGGGCTGTCGCTTCCCGCCGACGTGACCCGCTGGCGGGCGCAAGTGGACGAGCTCGGGCTCGGGCCGTCCGGCTACGCCTACGTCGTCGATCGGGAGGGACGCGCGGTGGCCGGCTGGCCCGGCGCGCACGGCCTCTCGACGGAGGGCTTCCGCGCGTGGGTGGTGAGTGCGATCCTCACAGGGCTCTGTCCGGAAGAGGAGGAGAGCTGCACCACGAGCGACGCCGGGGACGGCCACCTCGTCGACCGTGTCTATACGCCTCGCATCGTGTCCTTCGCGCCGCTCGCCGGCTCCGGCCAGCATCTCGTCGCCGTCGTCGACCGGCGCGAGTTCGGGGCCGACCTCGACTCCATGCTCCGCCGCGGGCTCGTCGTCTTCGTCACGAGCCTGCTCCTCGCGGCCCTCCAGGGGCTCCTCCTGTCGCGCCATCTGACGCGGCCGATCGAGGTGCTCACCGACCTGGCCACCGACATCACGCACGCGCCGAGCGGTCCATGGAAGACCGTCGCCGTGCGGACGAACGACGAGGTCGGCGAGCTGGCCACGGCGTTCAACCAGATGATCACGCGCCTCGAGAGTGCGCGCGGCGAGCTCGAGCAGTACAGCGCCGAGCTCGAGCGACGAGTCGAGGCGGCCACGCGGAACATCACGACGCTCTACGAGGTCACGCGCACGACCACGTCCACGCTCGAGATCGGCGACGTGCTGAAGCTCGTCGCCGAGAAGACGCTGGCGGCGCTCGGGCTCCGCCGCCTGGTGGTGCTCTGGCAGGTGCGGGACCTCGGTGAGGTGGATGCCTACGTCGCTGCCGGCCCGGACCGGCCGGGCGAGTATCTGGAGATCGCCGACCCGGTGGATCTCGGCAGGCTGCTCGACGGCGTACGAACCCCGCTCCTCCTCGCGGACGACGTCCTCCGCGCGCGGCTCCCGCCCGCCATCGCGACACGTCTCGCAGGCGCGAGCGTCCTCTGCGTGCCGCTGGTCTTCAAGAGCGAGCTCCTCGGTGTCATCCTGGCCGGCCTCGAGCAGGAGGGCGACGTGCCCGATCGCGAGTTCGCCGCGGCGTTGGCGAGCCAGGCGGCCGCCGCGCTCGCCAACGCCGGCCTCTACGAGGCCGTCCGGCGGACGGAGGAGGAGCTCCGGAAGCTCTCGCAGATGCGCGCGGACCTGCAGGAGGAGAGCCTCCGTACGATGTCACGCGAGCTCCACGACGGCTTCGGCCAGGTTCTCACCGTGGTCAACATGGACCTCGGCGTCCTCGAGCGCGCCGTCGACCTCGACTCCGCCGCGCTCCGCGCGCGCCTCCGCGACGCCCGCGAGCAGGTGACGGCGCTTCTCCAGGAAGTGCGCACCATGTCGCAGGTGCTGCGGCCGACGATGCTCGACTTCGGGCTCATCCCGACACTCGCATGGTACGTCGAGAAGTTCATCGAGCGGACGGGTATGGAGGTGGACGTTCGCCTGCCGCCCGAGGAGACGCGCCTCCCCGCAGACATCGAGCTGCTTCTCTACCGCATCGCGCAGGAGGCGCTCACCAACGTCGCCAAGCACGCGCAGGCGCGCCACGTGGAAGTCGACCTCGATATCGACCCGCGCGAGGTGCGGCTCAGCGTGGTCGACGACGGCATCGGCTTCGACGTCGAGCGCTTCCGCCGCCGCCCGGCGCTCGCGGGCGTCGGGCTCCTCGGCATGCGCGAGCGCGTCGCCTACCATCGCGGACGGATCGACATCCGATCGCGCCCGCAGGCCGGCGTCAGCATCGTCGTCACCGTGCCGCTCGCGACAGAGCAGGCGGGCCGCGTGCCTGGCAGCGCGCGGGTCTCGGGCTCCTAGCAGGGCGCTGAAAAACTGCGCGTTGCGCAGTTTTTCAGCCGCCTGCTAGCGGAGCAGCCGCTGGCGCTGCTCCGGGGCGGCGGCGTCGATCGCCGTCCACGCGAGCGACAGGGCGGCGTCGACGACGGCCTGGTCCGCGGCCGGGGTGACGCAGGCGGCGGCGAACTCGGGCTGATGGTTCACCGCCGGCATCGACGGGATGCCGATGTAGGGGTGAATCGCGGGCATCGCCTGCGAGATGTTCCCCATGTCGGTCGAGCCGGCGGCGCGGGTGAACGCGTCGCCGAGCGGCACGAACGTGCGGCCGAGCGACTCGGCGTTCCGGCGGTAGAGCGCCGCGAGCGCGGGGTCGTGCCGGACCGGCGCGTAGTCCGGGCTCCGGCGGGTGACATTCCACGTCGCGCCAGTGGCGAGGGCCCCCGCCTCGAAGCAGCGGAGCACCTTCGCCTGCACCTCGTCGAGATCGGCGCTCTTGATTGCGCGCACCATGTAGCTCGCCGACGTGCGCGCCGGAACGATGTTCGCGGCCTCGCCGCCGCGTGTGACGATGCCGTGCACGCGGTCGCCGGGCCGGAGGTGCTGCCGGAGGAGGCCGATCGCGATCTGCGCGATCGTGAGCGCGTCGCCGGCGTTGATGCCGCGCTCGGGGAAGGCCGACGCGTGCGCGGCGTGGCCGGTGTAGTGCACGTCGAGCTCGGAGAGCGCGAGGGTCGGCGGGTCGACGGCGTCGATCGGCGCCGGATGCACCATGAGCGCCGCGTGCACGCCGGCGAACACGCCCCGCTCGAGGAGGAGGATCTTGCCGCCGCCCGTCTCCTCGGCCGGCGTCCCGACGAGGAGGACCGTCAGCCCGAGGTCGTCGGCGACGCGCGCCGCGGCGATGGCCGCGCCTACGGACGACGCCGCGATCATGTTGTGGCCGCAGGCGTGGCCGATGCCGGGGAGGCTGTCGTACTCGGCGCAGAGCGCGAGCGTGAGCGGCCCTCTCCCCGCGCGCGCCCTAAGCGCCGTCGGAAGCCCGCCGACGCCAAGCTCGACGGTGAAGCCGGCGGCGTCGAGCAGCTCGGCGATCCAGCCGGCGGCCTGCTCCTCCTCGAACGCCAGCTCCGGGCACCCGTGGATGCGGCGCGAGAGCGCGAGCACGGGCTCACGCACCTTCTCGAACGCCTCCCGCGCTGCGGCCTTCGCGTTCATCGCCTCACGGGCGCACGATGACCTTGCCCCAGCTCCGGCGCGAGCCGAGCGCGGCGAGCGCGTCGGGCAGCTCGTCGAGGCCGTAGGTGCGGTACACGAGCGGCTTGATCTTGCCTTCTGCGAGGAGCGCGAAGAGGGCATCGAAGGTCTCGCCGATGCGCGCCGGCTCGTTGAGCGCGTGGGCGCCCCAGTGGAGCCCCACGAGCGAGATGTTCTTCAGGAGCACCCGATTCAGCTTCACCTCGGGAATGCGCCCGCTGGCGAAGCCGATGACGAGGAGCCGGCCATTCCAGGCGATGCACTTGAGCGAGCCGTCGGTGACGTCGCCGCCGACGGAGTCATAGATGACGTCGGCGCCACGGTTGCCGGTCGCCTGCTTCACGGCCTCCACCCAGTCGCCGTTCGCGTAGTCGATGGCGACGTCGGCGCCCGCGCGCCGGGCGATCTCGAGCTTCTCGGGCCCGCCGGCCGTCGCGATCACGCGCGCCCCGAGCGCCTTCCCGATCTGCACCGCCGCGATGCCGACGCCGCCCGCGGCGGCGTGGACGAGGAGATTCTCGCCGCGCTGAAGCCCCGCGCGGAAGACCAGGCCCGCATACGACGTCGGATAGACGATCGGGAAGGCCGCGCCCTCCTCGAACGACATGCCCTCTGGCATGCGCATCGCGGCGCGCGCGGGAACCGCGGCCCGCTCCGCGAAGGCGCCCAGCGGCACGGCCGCGAGCACCCGGTCACCGGGCTTGAAGCCCCGGACGTCGTCGCCGACGGTGTGCACGACACCCGCCAGCTCGGCGCCCGGCACGAAGGGGAAGGGCGGCTTCACCTGGTACTGCCCGCGGGCCATCAGGATGTCGAAGAAGTTGCACCCGGCGGCGCGGACCTCGACCCCGAGCATGCCGGGGCCCGACTCGGGCTCCGGCAGGTCGCGCACGGTCAGCTCGGAGGGCTCCATCCAACGGTCGACGACGACGGCGCGCATGCGGCTCCTTCAGTTGCTGGCGTCCGGACCGTCAGCTGCGCTATCCGGGACGTCGATGCGGGTCTTGGCGTTCACGTGTGGCTGGCTCACGGGGCCGCTCGCGGGCTTCCTCGCCGGCGAGGAGGGTCGCCTCAGGGTCCCGGTGCCGTGCTACCTGATCGACCACCCGGGCGGCAAGGTGCTGTTCGACACGGGGCTGCACCCAAGCCTGGCGGAGGATCCGGGCGGGCGGCTCGGGGCGCTGGCGAAGTTCTTCGACGTCGAGTTCACACCGCAGGAGGTGGTGAGCGCGCGTCTCGCTTCGGTCGGCGTCGACCCTGCCGACGTGCGGTTCATCGTCACCTCGCATCTGCACTTCGACCACGTGGGTGGGAACTCCGAGATTCCCAACGCCCGGATTGTCGTGCAGCGCCCCGAGTGGGAAGCGGGCCACGACCCGCAGGTGGCGCGCCGGAACTCCTACGACGCGCGCGATTACGACACCGGCCACGAGGTGCTGCAGGTTTCCGGCGAGCACGATCTCTTCGGCGACGGGCGGGTCATCTGCACGCCGACCTATGGCCATACGCCCGGGCATCAGTCGCTCCGCGTGAAGCTCGACAGCGGTCCGATCGTGCTCGCGAGCGACGCCTGCTATCTCCGCCGTAACCTCGACGGGATGCATCTTCCCGCGGTCGTCCACGACCCGGAAAGCGCCCGAGCCTCGCTCCGCCGCCTGTACATGCTACGGCGGACCGGCGCGCGCATCTTCTTCGGCCACGACCCCGAGTTCTGGGCGACGGTGCCGCAGGCGCCTGCCGCGATCCAGTGACGGCCGGCGCGCGCCGCGCGCTGGTCGTGGGGGTGGGGCTCGGGTTGGTCCTGCGCGTCATCGCGCTGTGGGCCGCGCCGCGCTTCGGATACCTGCCGGATCATCTGGACAACATGGCGTGGTCGAGCTGGGCGGCGACGCACGGGGCGCAGACGATCTACGACATGGAGCCGGAGGTGGTGCCGCTCCATCGGGTGGCGATCGATCCGAATACGAATCTACCGGCGAACTATCTCGTGTTTGCGCCGCACGCGTTCAACTATCCGCCGTTCAGCGCGTGGGTGTTCTGGGTGAAGGGCGTGCTGTGGCACGCGCTCGATTCGGACGTGCGCACGATTCCGGTGCCGCCGGCGTTGCGGGCGGCGTTCGAGCGGCACGGGTTGGCGATGACGGTGCGGTTTCCGCGGGTCAACACGATCCTCGCACGCGCGATCGACGCCCTGCCGAGCTTCGCCTTCGACGTACTCCTGGGGCTCGGCGTGATGCAGCTCGTTCGTGTACTGCGGCAGGCGGGGTCGGAGCCTGCCGCGGGTTTCTCGCTTGTGTTCGCTTCCCCGGTGGTGGTTCTCGATGCTGCGCTCTGGGGGCAGTCGGATTCGTGGATCGCGAGCATGCTCGTCTGGTGCCTCGTATGGTGGCTCCAGGGACGGTGGGTGGCTGCGGGTGCGATGTACGGCTTGGCGCTCCTCACCAAGCCACAGGCGATCCTGTTCGCGCCCGTTCTGGCGTTCGGCGTGTTGGCGCTCTGCTATCGTCCCGCCGGCTCGTGGAAGCGTGCCGGCTCGGCGCTCGGCGCCGTCCCGGTGGCGGTGCTCGCGGTGGTGGTCGTCGCGGCTCCGTTCATGATCCACGATGCACGGAGCGGTGCCGGGGCGTTGCGCTGGTTTGAGCGGAGCTATCTCGGGACGATCGGCTCCGACGAGTACGCCTACACCACGTTGAACGCCTTCAACCTGTGGTGGCTCGACCTGATCGCGCAGGGGCCATCCGATGAGACCTGGTGGAGTCTGCTCGACTCCCGCGTGCCGTCACCGATCGGGCTGTCGAAGGACACCACCGCGGCGCTGCTGCTCGTGCTGGCGGTCGGCGCCGGCGCGGTGGCGTGTGTGCGGCGTCTGCGGTGGAGCGAAGCCTCGTCCGTGACGTTCGCGTTTGTGGTGCTTCTCTCGGCGTTTCTACTGCCGACGCGGGTGCACGAGCGGTACGTGTACTACTGCATTCCGTTCGTAACGGCATTGGCGGTGCAGCACCGTGCGTGGCGGCCGGTCTTCCTGGCCATGTCGTTGGTGGGGACGGCGGAGATGCTGTCGCACCTCTTCGTGAGCGCGGCGCCGGCGTCACTGATCGGGTCGGGAACGGCTGCGCTGATGGCGGTCGCGATGCTGCCGTGGAGCTACGGCGCGATCGTGCAGAATCGGGAGGGAGGAGGGGCGGAGACTGCTGCGGCCGGTTGAATGCCGGCCCCTGGTGTGGCCCGTGCCGAGCATGACCTCGAATGGCGAGGAAGGGAGTCGAACTGCCTCCTTCGCACGCGGCCGCACCAGGACGTTGCTCACGCGAACGCGGGATGCTATGCGGCACGCGTCCTCGTCGCAGTCGGCCACTCGATACGCGCGTGATCCACACCAACCGACAGCGCCGCGATTTCTTCCGCGACCGTCGCCGTCTCCACGCGCGAGTTGCGCTGCTCGCGTGCGCATTCAGCGTCGCCTGCGGCGTGGCCCCTGCCGGGCCGACCCGTATCCGCGTGAACGCGGAGACGCTCCCGTGGACCGACGTATCCCGCTACCAGACCTACCGCTGGTGGCAGCTGCCGCTGCGGGAGAAGCCCGGCTACGGCGAGCGCGAGGCGCTCCTCGACTGGCGCGTACGCCAGGCCGTCGATCGCGAGCTCGCCGGGCGCGGGTATGCCGAGGACACGGCCGGGTCGCCGGACTTCGTGGTCCGCTACAACGTCCGGCTGCGGGAGGAGTCCACCCAGTCGTTCCGCGATTACCTCGCCTATCGAGTCGACGGCGGCGGCAAAGACATGGGCGAGTCGCTGATGGGCTACGAGGAAGGGACGCTGACGCTTGAGGTCGTCGACGTTGCGTCCCGGCGCATCGCATGGCGGGCGATGGCGAGCGCGGTCATCGAGAAGGACCCGAAGGGCAAGCTCATCGATCCCGCAGTGGCGAAGATGATGGAACGTTTCCCCGCGGGCGCTCGCTGAGCTGCCCGAGCTGGCAGGTCGGGGCGCACGCCGCCAGCCACCGATGGGCGTGCACGGGTCGGATGAGAGATCCCGTCCCTCTCATTGAAAACGTGGAGGAGAGGCGGAGACGGGTGCGGCCGCCCCGTCTCCGCCGGCGGGAGGTGCTGAGGGGAACTACTAGGACGGAAGCGGTTCGCTCTTCTTGTCGGACATGGAGACCGGAAGGCCCTCTTCCTCGCGGTTGGCCTCCATGAGCGCGCGCAGGATGCGCTCCATGACGGTGATCTCGGTGTTCATGGACATGAGGCTGTCGAGTGTGCCGGCCCAGTGCTCTTCGGACCCCGAATCGCCGTTCGAAAGGACCGCGAGGTGCCGTGCAGTCTTCAAAATGGCGTCGGAGGCCAGCTTCAGGTGCACGGCCAGTTCGGTAAACGTCTCGCGGTCGATAATCATGGGTTGCTGCCCCCTTGCCGGGGACCGTTAAGCGAATTGGGTGCCAGTGGGACCGGTACCCACGCGGCCACGGCAAAGCGACCCACGGCACTCCGCGTCGAGAATCGCGTGGCACCGCCACGAGCGCCTTTCCTCCAGTTTACCGAGGGCTTGGATGCCGTCGCGCCTGTCTCGCGAGACTTCCCCTTCCGGCATCCGTGCCGCACCTGACATGACCTCCGCGAGGAGGCAGAATTCCTCGGCTTTCGACCTCCAATCTTGCAACGGCGCAGCATAGGCAGCCGCGCAACGAGATGTACGCGCCGCCCATGCGTAGCGGGGGCGCGCCTGCGTGGTCGTCAGGCCTCGGCCTGCCACATCGTGACGCGCGCGGGCTCCAAACGGACGACGGGATTTCGCGCGGGATCTTCGAGCGACATGGCGAGGTACTGCGGGTAGCGCAGGCGGAGCAGCTCGAGTGCGCGCGCGTGCATGATCGGATCGGTCACGACGCGCGCCGGGCCGCGCACCATGAGCCATGCGAGGCGTCGCCAGTCCTCGGCGTAGTCGTCGACGACGAGCGCGGCGCGCGGATTCTCGCGCAGGTTCGCGAGCCGCTTCATCTCACGAGCCGGGCGCCGCTTCGGCTTCTCGTCGGCGACGAAGTAGAGCGCGTCCGTATCGAGCGCAAAGCAGACCGGAATCACGTGCGGCGCGCCGTCGGCTCCCGTGGTTGCGAGACGCGCGACGCGATGGCGCTCAAGGAAGGCGCGGGCCTCCGGGCTCCAGTCCGGCATAGCAGACCTCCTGGCCGGTGAACTCGGCCTGAGCCTCGTGCTCGATCTCGCGGTAGCGTCCCTCATAGCGCGGCGAGAAGTGGAACACCTCGAGGCGCTTCACACGGGCGGCGCGCGCCAGCGCGCCCGCCTGCCGCGCGGTGAGGTGATAGCGCTTCGAGGCCTGGTCCACGTCCGCCTCGAGGAACGGCGCCTCGCAGAAGAAGAGATCGGCGCCGGCGGCGAGGCGGGTCACGGCGGCGACGTTAGCGGGTGAGAAGAGCGTGTCGACGACGTACGCGACCTTCTGCCCCGGTCGCACCGTCAGGAGCTCCTCTCGGAGCGCGGCCAGCGGACGGCGGTCGCCGGGCGCGACCTCGATCGGCGTGTCGTCGGGCCGTCCGGCGCGGATCGCGTCCTTGAGCGCGTTCAGCCAGCGCCCGGGGCGGAGCCCGGCCGCATCGAGGGCATCGGCGCGGACGTTCAGGTGCGTCCGCTCGGTCACGGCATACGCCATCGAGACGATCTTGTGGTCGAGCGGCGCCGCCTCGACGCGGAACACGGCGTCGGCGAGCACCACGCCGTCGAACGGCCTCGGCGCGCCGAGCGGCTCGCGGGCGAAGCGGCGGCTCGCCGCGAAGCGCCAGCTCCGGAGCTCGCGGGCGCCGATCTCGGTCACGTCGATCGTGAAGCGGTACTCGTCGGTCAGGTTCCACGTATAGCCCGCGAGCTTCCCGGCGACGCAGTCGGCCAGGCCCTCGGGGCCGAAGAAGCGGAGCGACGTGTCGCGCGCGAGGAAGATGCGCAGCAGCTGGTCGAAGCCCATGAAGTGGTCCATGTGCGCGTGCGACACGAACACGGCCTCGATGGGCAGCAGCACGGCCGCCGGCGTCGGCCCGATGCGGCCGCAGTCGACCAGGAGCGCGCGTCCCTGCCAGCGGAGCGTGAGGAGCAGGGCGGGGTCGCCCGTCCGTCCGTTCAGCAGGCGAGGACGGATGGTCGTCTTCATTTGCCCGAATACTGGCCCGGCGCGCGGCGCCCCGCTATAAGGCGCCCGCGATGATGCGCGGGCGCTCGGCCGCGGTGCCTCCTTGCGCGTGAGCCCGCGCTCAGCCCTGCAGCTCTTGCAGGATCACGGTGGCCGCCTCGCCCATCATCTCCTGCATGATCTCGCGCATCGATTTGTCGCTCGCCTCGAGCTTCGCCACCAGCACGGTGAGGACGGCGAAGTAGCGCTCCTTGGTATCCATGCGCATCGTGCCGAGGCGCTCCGCCATCGCCTTCACGAAACGCCGGTGTGTGTCGACGATCTGGCGGTCGAGGTTCTTGGGGAGGGCGCGCGGCGGCATGGGCGGAGTATAGAGACGCGTCCCCTGCCGTTCAACGCGACGGCGCTCGTCCTGCTCGTCCTGGGGCTCGTTCCGGTGGCGTCGGGGATCGAAGTCCCCGGGAGTGGTGGGCGGCTGGAGGTGGGTGGCTATCTCGACGGCCTCGCCGTCGTCGAGACGGAGGACGCGCCGCGGCAGCGCCCGCAGGGGCTCCTGTCGCTCACCGTGGACGGCCGCGCCACGAGTACCATCCGCGGCCACCTCCAGCTCCGCGGGCGCGTCGGCGGCCCCTTCGAGGGCGGCCACCAGGGTGTCTACAACTTCGTCCACACCTACCAGAACTACTCGCCGACCCTCGAGGTGCGGGAGGGTTACGTCAACGTGCTCCTCGAGCAGGCCGACGTGCGCCTCGGCATCCAGACGGTCGCCTGGGGGGTGCTCGACGGCGTCCCGCCCACGGACGTGATCAATCCCCGCGACTTCCACGACCCCATCGTCTCCGACTTCGAGGAGCGGAAGACCGGCGTGCCGGCGCTCCTCGGCACCTGGTTCCTGCCCGACGTCCCCCGATTCGGCCTGACCGCGCTCCGGGCGACGCTCGTCTATCTCCCGATCGCCGTGCCGCCGCGGCTGGCGCTCGCGGAGGAGCGCTGGTTCCCTCCGAGCGTCGTACCGGGGACGCGTGTCATCCTGCCGCGCGGCCTCCTCGAGCAGTCGCTCGAGCTGCCGCCGGGCGTGACCATCGCCGACGACGTCGCGGTTCCCGTCACCGTCGGGACGCAGAGCCATCGCCCACCGACCGGGCTCGACGCGGGCGGGATCGGCCTCCGCATCGGCGGGACGCTCGGCGAGCAGAGCTGGAACTTCTACCACTATACGGGCCCCGAAACGTCGCCGGATGTCGAGCTCATCTCGCGTGTGCGTCTCGTGGACTTCACCGTCGACGGATCGGTGGCCACCCTGCGCCTCCGCGCACGGAGCACGCTCCGCCAGGAGCACGACTCGATCCACATGACGGGCGCCGACTGGTCGCGGGCGTTCGGCGTTGCCACGGTGCGCGCGGAGGCGGCGTGGTTCGTCGACCGGCCGTATCTCCGCCCGGCGCGCGATCTCTTCTCGCCGGCGGCGCTGCGCGAGCTGCCGCTCCGCCGCATCGGCCGCCAGCTCCTCGCCGGGTCCGGCCACGCGCGGGTGCCGCTCGGCGACCTCTTCTTCGACCGCGACGCCATCGAGTGGGGCGCCGGCGTCGACTACGTGACGCACGGCTTCGTGCCGCTCCTCCAGGTGAATCAGATCATCGGTCTCGAGCCGGCGCCGCGCCTCCTGGTGGACGACCCCGAGACGCGCTTTACCGCGTCCGTGCGGAAGCCGTTCTTCAACGAGCGCTTCGAGGCGGAGCTGCGGAGCGTCTACACACTCCAGCGGGGCGGCTGGTACGTCTTCCCGCGGCTCGCCTACCACCCGCGGGACGACCTCCGCCTCCGCGTCGGCTACCTCGCCATCGGCGGCACGCGGAACTCGGTCTTCGGGCAGTTCGGC
>Ga0111538_10009645_pt1 | contig 12869 bp, 10 predicted proteins | sample SoiMethybrSBSTD1_FD_79669 | JGI IMG/M metagenome (GOLD analysis project Ga0111538, IMG submission 79669) | Bulk soil microbial communities from a Populus tree surrounding site in Tennessee, USA - Soil MetaG P. TD hybrid SBSTD1 (version 2)... | ecosystem: Environmental > Terrestrial > Soil >...
GCCGCCTGCATGGTGCCCGGCAGACCGAGGCGCTCGATCATCACGAAACCCGAGACCAGCACGCCGATGCCCGCGCCCAGGCTGTTGGTGAAGTAGAGCATGGCGAGCGCCGCGCCGGGCGTGGCCGGGTAGCGGCGGATGAGGCCTCCGCTCATCAGCGGGAAAGTCATGCCCAGGAGCACGGACTGAGGCAGGATCAGCGCCGCGCCGAGCGCCCACTTCACCGCCGCCGCGGCGCCGGGCGTGCCGAGCGCGGGGAGCAAGCGATCGAATGCGACCCCGATCACCGCGATGAACGTTTCGTGGAACACCAGCGCGATGATGCCGACCGCCGCTTCGACGAGGGCGTAGGCGATGAGCAAGTTGCGCCAGCGGGGCGAGTAGCGCGCGGCGAGCCAGGCGCCGACCGCCATGCCGCCCATGAAAATTGCGAGCACCAGGGTCTGCGCGTAGCCGGAATGCCCCAGGAACAGCTTGAGGTAGTGGCTCCAGATCGACTCGTAGATCAGTCCCGCGAAGCCCGACAGCGTGAAGACGGCGTAGAGCAGGCCGAGCGCCCGGCGCGGGGGGAGGGGAGACATCAAGGTATGAGGGCGGCGGGATGAGGGCGGAGGGATGAGGGCGGCGGGCGGAGGGCAGAATAAAGTGTCGGGGAAAGCGTGTCGAGTGATGATTGCGGGACGGACCGACTCCGACCCATTTGTTGTTCTTACTCTCGACTCTCATCCTTCATCCCTCATCCCTCATCCCACATCCCTTGTCCTGGCCCCTCATCCCTCATCCCTCATCCTTCATCCCTCGAACCACGGGCACCGGAGTGGTGGTAATCTGGGCAGTGCGATGAGGCGCACGTCATACCCGAAGACCGCCAAGCTCGCCGACGTGGCGCGGCTCGCGCGCGTGTCGACCGCGACGGTATCGCGCACGCTCTCCCTGCCGCACAAGGTCAAGGCCGCGACGGCAGCCCGCATCAACCAGGCGGTGGAGACGCTGGGCTACGTCGCGCACGGCGCGGCGCGCGCGCTCGCCTCGCGCCGCACGCGCACGATAGGCGCGGTCCTGCCCACGCTCGACAACACCATCTTCGCCAAGACCGTCCAGGCGCTGCAGCGCACCCTGGATCAGGCGGGCTACATGCTGCTGGTGGCAAGCGACGAGCACGACGCGGAGGCGGAAACGCGCGTGGCGCGCGCCCTGATCGAGCATGGGGTGGACGGGCTGGTGCTGCTCGGCACGACCCACCACGAGTGCGTGCTGAAGATGCTCGACACCCACCAGGTGCCGTACGTGCTGACCTGGGCGCTGGATCCCGAGGACCGCCACCCTTGCGTGGGTTTCGACAACCGCGCGGCGGGCGTGCGCATCGCGCGGCACCTGCTCGATCTGGGGCACCGCGAGTTCGCGATGATCTCCGGCTTGACGGCGGGTAACGAGCGCGCGCGCGGCCGCCTGCGCGGCGTGCGCGAGGAGCTGGCCGCGCACGGTATCGCCATCGCGCCTCACCGCCTGGTGGAGAAGCCCTACGCGTTCGCGGCCGGGCGCGAAGGGCTGCGCGAAGTGCTGGGAGGCGCCAAGTGGCCCACCGCCGTCATTTGCGGGAACGACTTGCTGGCGATCGGGGCGCTGGCGGAATGCCACGAGTGCCGGATTGCCGTGCCGCGCGAGCTGTCGATCACGGGTTTCGACGACATGGAAATCGCGGACGTTGTGACACCCGGGCTGACCACGATCCATTTTCCGGCGAGCGAGCTGGGCGCGCTGGCGGCGCAGCATCTGCTCGCGCGGCTGACGGGACAGGAAGTGGCGCCACGCACCGAGCTGCCGGTCGAGCTGGTGGTGCGCGGCTCGACCGCGCCGCCCTTGCTGGAAGGACGTGATTTGTGAGGGGCGATTACTGATGGCGGTCCCCGACGCGGAGTTGCGGCAGTACTACGCCGCGCGGGCGCGGGAATACGAGAGCATCTACGAGAAGTCCGAGCGGCAGCCCGAGCTGCGCAAGCTCGAGCGGCTCCTGCCGGACATGCTCGCGGGGCGCCGCGTCCTGGAGCTTGCCTGCGGCACGGGCTACTGGACGCAGTTCCTGATTCGCAAGGCGCGGAGCGTTGTGGCGGTCGACGCCAGCACGGAGACGCTCGCGCTCGCGGCGGAGAAGGCGTTGCCGCCGGAACGCGTCGAGCTGCGCGTCGCGGACGTCTACGACCTGCCGGACGAGCTGGGTTCGTTCGAAGGCGCCTTCGCCGGTTTCTGGTGGTCTCACGTGCCGGTGCGCGATCAGTCCCGGTTTCTGCAGTCCCTCGACCGGCGGCTCAGCGCGGGGGCCCGCGTCGTGCTGCTCGACAATGTCTACGTGGAAGGCAGCAGCACCCCGATCTCGCACCGGGACGAGGACGGCAATTCCTTTCAGAAGCGCCGGCTGGCGGACGGCTCCGAGCACACGGTGCTGAAGAATTTCCCGACGGAAGGCGAGTTGAACGCGGCGCTCGGGCAATTCGGACGGAACTTCCAGTTCGTGCGGTTGAAGTACTACTGGGTGTTCATCTACGAAAAACCGTGACCAGTGACCAGTGACTGGTGACCGGTCACTAAGCGCTATTTAAAAAACACCCTCTCCCCCGGTTTGGGGGGAGAGGGCTAGGGTGAGGGGGAACGTAGAACAGCGTCCTTTCTTGCGAGAAACCGAGCTTCTCGCTGCCCCTCACCCCAACCCTCTCCCCGTTAACACGGGGAGAGGGGGATTGAGAACGAGAGACGCCTGATGCGCCCGGCCTGCCTGATCTTGCTGGTACTTGCCGTCCTGTGCCCGGGTGCAGCACTTGCGCAGGAGCCGGTGCGCGTTCCGTGCCGCCACGACGACAAGGAATGCGCCGCGAAAGCGCTCAAGGACCATGCCATCACTAAGCTGGATTACTGGAGGTCTGCGCTCGCGCGGCCACTGGAGCAGCGCATCGGTGAAGCGCCCTCCGAGCTTGTCGAATTCCTCACGCTCGACAACATTCAGAGCGGCTTTCCTGACAAGCCGCGTGCCGCAAAGTTGAACAGGGAATTTCTGCGGGACCTACAGGCGGCAATCACGGAGTTGCCTCCCGGCGTCAGGCATATCGTGTCCGGAAAGCTGGCGGGCATACACCTGGTTCGAAACCTGGGAGGAACGGGTTTCACGGATACGATATACGACGCCCACTCGAACGCCGTCGCGGGCTTTATCGTGCTGGACGTCTCGGTGCTCGAGAAGCGGGCAAACGCCTGGGCGACATGGAAGGAAAATACGCCGTTCGAGCCGCAGTCCGGATTCAGGCTGACCGCGCTGATCGAGACCGGGGCAGAGGACAGCAGGAAGAACGCGATTCAATACATACTGCTCCACGAGCTGGGGCACGTAGTGTCCATCAACGAGAAGATCCACCCGTCATGGAACGTCGAGCCGAAGGACGCTTCGACCGACTATCCGTATTTCAACCTGTCGTGGACAGTCGCGAAGGAAAGCAATCGATACCTCACGAAGTTCGACGCGGCGTTCACGCAGCGCAAGGACGTCGTGTATTACCTCAAGGCGAAGCTCCCGGCCGGCCAGATGGTTGACACCTACGACAACCTGCTGCGCACCAATTTCGCCACGCTCTACGCCGTCACGAACCCCGCCGACGATTTCGCGGAAGCCTTCGCGAGCTACGTGCACACGGTGCTGATGAAGAAGCCGTTCGAGATCCGCATCTACCGGGACGGGAAAATCGCGAAGGTCTACAAGTCGTGCTGGACCGAGCAGCGCTGCGCGGCGAAGAGAGCAATCCTCGAGAGCCTCGTGGGCGGCAGGCAAAACTGAAAAAGAAATCAGCCACAGAGATCACGGAGAACACAGAGGGTGGATGCCCGCTGTTGTTTCTTCTCTGTGACCTCGGTGTCCTCTGTGGCTAATGCTTCAGATTGCCAGCAGCGTCTGGTAGTCCGCCATCGCCGTCTCGACCACCCGCAGGGCGTGGGCTTTCCCGTACACGCGCTGAATCCGTATCCGCTGTTCCTCGCCCGGCACGAGCTTGTAGGTCGTGAAGTAGTGCTGCAGCCGCTCGACCAGGACTTCCGGCAGGCCGCTCAAGTCGTCCACCGCGCCCCAGACGAAATCCTTCTCCAGGATCGCGACGATCTTGTCGTCCGCCTCCCCGCCGTCCACGAGCTGCAGGCCGCCGACGACGCGCGCCGGAACGATGATTTCGGAACGGGCTATCGGCCGCTCGCTCATGACGCAGATATCGAGCGGATCGCTGTCTCCCTGCGCTGCGCCGGGACACAGCGCGGCCACGCCCGCGCCGCAATAGGTCTTCGGGATGAAGCCGTAGAGAGCCGGCGCCTGAGACGACGTTCGCTGCGGACGGTCCACCTTGAGGTAGCCCGATGTCTTGTCGACCTCGTACTTGATGAAATCGAAAGGCGTGATCTCGACGTAGGCGTTGACGTACAGCGGCGGTTCGCGCCCCGCCGGCAGGCCGTGCCAGGGGTGCGGGCGCCATTCGGAGTAGCGGGGCGGCTGGCTCACCCCAGCGCCTTGCGCGCCTTCGCCACCGCCGCCTTCACCCGCGCCGGCGCCGTGCCGCCGATGTGACTCCTGCTCTTCAGGGAGCCGTCGAGCGCGAGCGCCGCGTGCACGTCCTTCGCTATCGCCGAATTGAAGCGCTGAAGATCGGTGAGCTTGAGCTCCACAAGCTCGCAGGCGCGCGACTCCGCGAAGCGCACCGCCTGGGCGACCGCCTCGTGCGCCTCGCGGAACGGCACGCCCTTCTTGACGAGGTACTCGGCGAGGTCCGTGGCGGTGCTGTGGCCCTGCCGCGCGGCGGCCTCCATGGTCTCCCGGTTCACCTTGATGCCGCTCAGCATTTCCCTGAATACCCCGAGGCACGCCATCAGCGTGTCGACGGTGTCGAAGAGCGGCTCCTTGTCTTCCTGGTTGTCCCGGTTGTAGGCGAGCGGCTGTCCTTTCATGAGGGTGAGGAGCGCGACGAGGTGCCCGTTGACCCGCCCGGTCTTGCCGCGCACGAGCTCCGCCACGTCGGGATTCTTCTTCTGCGGCATGATCGAGGAGCCGGTGGTGTAGCGGTCGGGGAGATCGACGAACGCGAAGCGCGGGTTCATCCAGATGATGATCTCCTCGCAGAAGCGCGACAGGTGCGTCATCGCCAGCGCGGCATCCGCGCAGAACTCGATCGCGAAATCGCGGTCGGAGACCGCGTCGATCGAGTTCTCGCACACCCCGTCGAAGCCGAGGTCCTTCGCCACCATGAGGCGGTCGATCGGGAGCGACGTGCCGGCAAGCGCCGCAGCGCCCAGCGGCAGCTTGTTGAGCCGCCTGCGGCACTCGGCGAAGCGCTGCGCGTCGCGCGCGAACATCTCGAAATACGCCAGCACGTGGTGGCCGAACGAGACGGGCTGCGCCGGCTGCATGTGGGTGTATCCCGGCATGATCGTCTCGGCGTGCTCGTCGGCCAGTTCCAGGAGCTGCTTCTGGAGCGCCTTCAGGAGCGCCTGCACGTGATCGATGGCCGCGCGCAGGTAGAGGCGCACGTCCGTCGCGACCTGGTCGTTGCGGGAGCGCGCGGTGTGCAGGCGCTTGCCCGGCTCGCCCACGAGGTCGGTCAGGCGCCGCTCGATGTTGAAATGCACGTCCTCGTGCTCGAGCGCCCAGGGAAAGGTGCCGGCGCGGATCTCGGCGCGGATCTGCGAGAGCCCCTTCTCGATAGCCGCGAGATCGCTCTTCGCGATGATGCCGACCGCGAGCAGCATGCGGGCGTGCGCGAGGGAGCCTTCGATGTCGAATTCAGCGAGCCGCTGATCGAACGCGATGGACGCGGTGAAGCGCTGCACCAGGTCGGAGACGGGCTCGCCGAACCGGCCCGACCACGGCTCGCCCCGGTTGTTGTCGTTCGCGGTCATGCTGCTTCAGCGTCCTGAGTCACCAATTCGGCTAGAATTTGACGGGCGGTTTCAGGGGGACGGGCCGTGGGAACGAATCCGGGCAGTCGGCGGAAAGCGGGAAGCGCGTGGCGAGAAGTATAAATCAAAACGCCTACTCCGGCGCCCTGCCGAATTTCCGCAATCTCGGCGTGCTGCTGCGCGTGCTGGTATTCGTCAACGTCGTCGCGTTCGCGGCGGCGGTCGTCAAGACGGACGGCTGGCGCGGTTTGTGGCCGGAGCTGCTGGAGACCTCCGCGCTCGTGCAGCCGCTCCTGATCCTGAGCCTGCTGATGCTGGTCGCCCTGAACGACTGGCTGCGGCGCCTGCCGGATTACCTGGGTTTTCTGGCGGTGATCGCGCTGGAGGTGGCGCTGACGGCGCTCCTGCACAAGCTGGGCCGTCCGCTGCTCGAGCCCGAGCCGGCCCCGCTGGAACGCTACTGCCTGCTGGTGCTGCTGGTTACGGCGGCGCTGCTCGTGTACTTCCGCCTGCGCGAGAGGGCGCTTTCCCCGGCGCTCTCGGAGGCCAGACTGCAGGCCCTGCAGGCGCGCATCCGTCCCCATTTTCTGTACAACAGCATCAACGCCGTGCTGTCGCTGATCCGCCAGAATCCGAAGCGCGCGGAGGAGGTGCTGGAGGACATGGCGGAGCTCTTCCGCGTTCTGATGGCCGACAATCGCGAGCTGACTACCCTGGAGCGCGAGATCGAGTTGTGCCGGCGCTATCTCGATCTCGAGCAGTTGCGGCTGGGCGACCGCCTCAAGGCCGAGTGGCTGATCGAGCGCGTTCCCCCCGGTGCGCTGATCCCGCCGCTGGTGCTCCAACCGCTGATCGAGAATGCCGTCTACCACGGCGTAGAACCCCGTCTCGAGCCGGGAGTCATCAACATCCATATCTACGGGACGCGCGACCGGGTGCACGCCGTGCTGCGCAATCCGTACCTCGGGGAAGCAGACCGCCACGAGGGCAACAAGATGGCTCTTGCCAATATCCGGGAGCGTCTGCAGCTTCATTTCGATGCCGAAGCGAGCCTCACCACCAAGGTACAGGACGGGAACTACGAGGTGCATGTCCTGATGCCGTACCTCAAGGGCCAGGTGACGCATGAGTGACGAGCAGCCGCTGCGCATAGTGATCGTGGACGACGAGGCGCCGGCGCGCTCGCGCATGCGGGACCTGCTCGCCGATTGCGGGCGGGAGATCCCGCTTGCCGTGACGGGAGAAGCGGCTAGCGGGCGCGCTGCGCTGGAGCTGCTTGCGGACCGCTACGCCGACGTCGTCATCCTCGACATACGCATGCCCGAGATGGACGGCATAGAGGTGGCCCAGCACCTGCAGCGGCTCGATGAGCCGCCGTCCGTCATATTTGCGACCGCGTACGACGCGTACGCGATCCGCGCGTTCGAGGTGCACGCGGTCGATTACCTGTTGAAGCCGATCCGCCTGGCGCGCCTGAAAGAGGCGCTCGCCCGCGCCCATCCTCGCCGGCCCCCGCAGCCCGAGGCGCTGCGCAGGCTGCAGCGGGCGCCGCGCGCATTCCTTTCCGTGCCGGAGCGGGGGAAGGTGCACCTGATACCCATAGACGATGTGGTCTATCTCAAGGCGGAGCTCAAGTACCTGACGGTGAGGACACCGGCGCGCGAGTACCTGATGGAGGAATCGCTCACCCGGCTGGAACAGGAATACGCGGAACGCTTCGTTCGCGTGCACCGCAACTGCCTCGTGGCGCGTGCCGCGGTGCGCGGTTTCGAGCGCAGCTCCGAGGGCGGCGAGGCGCACTGGCTGGTGCTGCTTGCCGGCGTGGACGAAAGGCTCGCGGTGAGCCGGCGGCAGCAGCATATCGTCCGGGAACTTGGAAAAGGCTGACGCCTTTTCCAGATGACGGTGCAGCGGGCAGCAGATTCGCTGATCGTATTGCTGGCTTTGGCCGGGGGCGCCGCCGCGGCGGCGGACGAGCCCTACGGCCACGCCGACATCGCGCTCGGCGCTTCCTACCAGGCGCTTGCTGCGGCGCTCGATTTTCGCGACCTCAACGCCGCGATCGCCGGGCAGGGAGCCCGCAAGGCCGCGAAACCCGACCTGGGGCGGCGCGGTTACGCGTGCGTGCGCCGTGACGATGCCTATGCCGACGTGAGTTGCGTCTCCCATGACGAGAAGGTCGGCGGCGTGGAGACGCGCGAGATCCGCATGCAATTCCTGAACGGCGTGCTGCAGCAGTTCTCGATCAGCGCGGACATTCCCCACTTCGACGTGGTGATGGGCGCGATCCGGGCGCGACACGGTCCGCCGCAGGAGGCGGAAGCCGCAGCCGAGGGACGCTACGCTTCCTACCGGTGGAAGAACGGCGTATCGAGCATCGTGGCCTATGGCGGCAAGGACGTCGTGTTCGTATCCTACGAGCTTGCCATCTACCCGGAGGCGGTGAAGAGCCGGCTGAAGAGATGAGCTTCGCGGTGACGAGCTTCGCGGTGACGAGCTTTGCAGTGACGAGCTTCCCGGTGACCGCTATGACTTCGTCACCAGCGGAGCGTGCGTCGTCACCAGCGATAGCGCGCGTCGTCACCAGCGATAGCGCGCGTCGTCACCAGCGGAGCGCACGTCGTCACCCGCTGTTCCTGAGCCCCGACGCAATGCCGTTGATGGTGAGGAGAATCGTGCGCTTCACCACGTCGTCGGTCTCACCCGCCCGGAAGCGCTTCAAGAGCGCGATCTGCAGATGGTTCAGGGGATCTATGTACGGCTGGCGGTTGCGGAAGCTGCGCGCCAGCAGGGGGTTTGCCTCGAGCAGCTCCCGCTGGCCGGTGATCTCCAGCAGCCAGTGCACGGAGAGCTCCCACTCCCCGCGAATGGCGCCGAAGATGCGCTCCCTCAGCGCGGCGTCCGTCACCAGCTCGGCGTAGCGCGAGGCGATGCCGATATCCGATTTCCCGAGCACCATGTCCATGTTGGAGAGCAGCGCCTGGAGAAACGGCCAGCGCGCGTGCATCTCCTTCAGACGCGCGAGTCCGGCGTCGCCCTCGCTCTTGACCCAGGACTCGACGGCCGAGCCGAATCCGTACCAGCCGGGCAGCATGACCCGCGAGGCGGACCAGCTGAACACCCACGGAATGGCGCGCAGGTCCTCGATTTTTCCGGTCGCCTTGCGCGAGGCGGGACGGCTGCCGATGTGCAGCTCGGCGATCTCCTTGATCGGAGTGGATGCGTGGAAATAGTCCACGAAGCCGGGCGTCTCGTAGACCAGGGTACGGAACGCGCGATAAGCGATTTCGCTCAGCCGCTCCATGATCCCGTAGTACTCCTCCAGCTCGTCCGCGCGCTCCGCACGAGGCACCAGGCTGGCCTCGAGCGTGGCGGCGACGAGCGTCTCGAGGTTGCGATGGCCGATCTCGGCGTCGGCATACTTGCTGGCGATGACTTCGCCCTGCTCCGTGATGCGGATCCTGCCGGCGACGGCGCCCGCCGGCTGCGCGAGCACCGCCTCGTAGCTCGGCCCCCCGCCGCGGCCCACCGAGCCGCCGCGGCCGTGAAACAGCCGCATGGCGATGCCGTGGCGCTCGAACACCTTCACCAGCGCGACCTCCGCCTTGTGCAGCTCCCAGTTCGAGGTGAGAAAGCCGCCGTCCTTGTTGCTGTCCGAATAACCGAGCATCACTTCCTGCAGGTTGCCGCGGCTTGCGAGCAGGCGCCGGTACTCGGGAAGCGCGAAGACCGCATCCATGACCGCGCCGCACCCGCGCAGGTCCGCGATGGTCTCGAAGAGCGGTACGATGTTGAGCGCGAGCCGCGGCTCGGGGCCGGTCGTCAGCAGCCCGGCCTCCTTCGCGAGCAGCGCCACCTCCAGCAGGTCGCTCACGTCGTCGGTCTTGGAGATGATGTAGTTCGGCAGCGCCTCGGGGCCGTAGCGCCGGTGGATTGCCGCCGCGGCATCGAACACCTCGAGCTCGGTCGCGGTCGCAGCGCTGTACTCGACGAACGGAGAGCGCAGCGGGCGCGCCAGCGCCAGCTCCTCGAGCAGCACGTGCCTGCGCTCCATTTCGGAGAGTTGCGCATAGCCCGGCCGGTTCGCGCCGCGAGTGAGGAGCTCCGAGACGACATCCTCGTGAACGCTGCTCACCTGGCGCATGTCGAGCGTGCACAGATGGAAGCCGAAAACCTCGGCCGCGCGGCGCAGGTGCCGCAACCGCCCGCGGGCGACCCGCCCGGCCCCGTGAGCCGCCAGCGACTCGGCGATGACGGTGAGCTCGGCGACGAAGTCCGCGCAGCTCGAATAGGGCGCGGCATCGCCGATGGGGTGCCGCATGCCTGGTTCGTGCCCGTGTGCGCGCGCCGTTGCGGCGAGGCGCGTGTAGATGCCGCTCAATGCGCGCCGGTAGGGCTCGTCCATGCGGTGCTCGGAGCGGTCGGGCGAAGCATCCGCGAGCGTGTCCAGCGCCGGACTCACGTCCACGACCCGCCTGGTCTGGGACAGCTCGGCGCCGAGCTGGTGCACTTCCGACTGGTAGAACTCGAACGCCACGGCGGCTTGACGCTGCACGGCCTGCAGCGTCACCTCGGGCGTGACGTAGGGATTGCCGTCCCGGTCGCCGCCGATCCAGTTGCCCATCCGGAGCACGGCTCCGACCTTGACCGGGCCGACGGTCGCGGCCAGCAGGTCCTCGATCGCGGCGTATACCCGCGGCACCTCGCGCAGGAAGGTGTAGCGGTAGTATGCGAGCCCGTTCTCGATTTCGTCGAATACCGTCAGCCGGACCGCCCTGATGATGCGCGTCTGCCACAGCGTGAGGATCACGCGCCGCAGCTGGTCGTCGTTGTCGCGCGCCTCCTCGGGCGTCAGGGCGATGCGGTCGCGCAGCGCGATCAGCCGCGCGATCTCCATCTGGCAGTCGAGGATGCTCTTTCTCTGGACTTCCGTCGGATGCGCCGTGAGCACGGGCGACACCAGGGCGCCCGCGAAAAAGTCTTCGAGGGTCTCGCGTCCGACCCCCGCGGCCTGCGCGCGGGCGAGCGCAAGCGCGATGCTGCCGGGCTGGGGCGGCGATCCCGCCGCCTGGTGCACGCGGCGGCGGCGATTGTGGTGGAGGTCCTCCGCGATGTTGGCGAGCTGGGAGAAGAACGTGAACGCGCGCACCACCCGGTTCGCGGCCTCGTGGTCGAGCGTGCCGAGCAGCGACTCCAGGCCCGCTCTTTCCTCGAGATCGCCATCGCGGCGAAAACGCAGCGCGCTGCGGCGTATGCCCTCGACCAGGTCGAAGAGCGGCTCACCTTCCTGCTCGCGCAGCGTGTCTCCGAGCAGGCGCCCGAGGAGCCGGATGTCCTCGCGCAGGGGCTGGTCCTTGTCGGCGGAGGAATTTGCCGGGCCAGTCCCGACAAATTCTTTATTCGAATCCATATAGAATGACCATAGCCACCCTTTACTCTGAGGAGGACTACACCAATGGTATGCCGTCGCTTGCGGGAAGCACCAGGGTCGTCTGATTCATCACACGTCCTGATCCAACGCATCAAGTGTTGTGCATCGCGGATTCCAAGTCCCGCGCGTTCGCCGGCAACTGCTGGAGACCGCTCGTACCGTCACCATCCGATGTCCTGAACTTGATGGCACTGATTTCGTGCGACACCGAAGATGGACAGCCGTCTCGGGACTCGCGGATGTCTCGGGCCCTCGTTCATAAGATGGCTTTCAGAACCTGTCTCGACATTCAATATGCCTGTTGAGAGAGGTTCGCTTCCCGCGAAAATCGTCATCGCCTCGCGCCAGTCGGCGCTCGCGATGTGGCAGGCGCGCCACGTCCAGTCGCGCCTCTGCGCATTGTATCCCCGCATCGCCGTCGAGATCCTCGGGCTGACCACCGAGGGTGACCGGCGGCTTACGGTCCCGCTGGCGAGCATCGGGGGCAAGGGACTGTTCGTCAAGGAGCTCGAGGAGGCGATGGCGCAGGGACGCGCCGACATGGCCGTGCATTCAGCAAAAGACGTGCCCGCGCACCTGCCGGAGGGCTACACGCTCGCCGCCGTGCTGGAGCGCGAGGACGCGCGCGACGCCTTTGTGTCCAACCGTTACCGCGACCTCGCCGCGCTGCCGGCGGGCGCCCGGGTCGGCACGTCCAGCCTGCGCCGGCAATGCCAGTTGAGCGCGCGCCACCCCCGGTTGAGGATAGAGCCGCTGCGCGGAAACGTCGACACGCGGGTGCGCAAGCTCGACGAAGGCCAGTTCGACGCCGTCATACTGGCCGCGGCGGGCTTGAATCGCCTCGGCCTCAACCACCGGATAACCTCGCTGCTCGCACCGGAAGAGTGCCTGCCTGCGCCGGGTCAGGGCGCGCTCGGGCTGGAGTGCCGGCTCGGGCGCGCCGATCTCGTGGCGCTGCTGGTGCCGCTCGGCGACGAGACGACGGCGCGATGCGTGGCGGCGGAGCGCACATTCTCGAGCGCCCTGGCGGGAAGCTGCAACGTGCCGGTGGGGGCGTACGCCGAGATCGAAGGCGGGCGCATGCGCCTGCGCGGCCTGGTCGGCGCGCCGGACGGCACGCGTACCGTCAGCGGCGAGCGTAGCGGCCCGGCGGCCGAGCCGGAGGCGCTGGGCCTCGCGCTGGCGGAGGATCTCAGGTCGCGGGGCGCGGACGAGATTCTCGCTGCGCTTCAGAATCTGTGACCAGTGACCAGTGACCGGTGACCAGTAAGCCGAAAGCGGACTGGAAGCGTGGAGATCGAACGGCGTGAAGGATGACACGGGGCACGGGTCACGAGTCACGGGTCACTCAGGCCCGCTATCGGGCCGCGGCATCGTCGTCACGCGCCCCCCGCGACAGGCGGAGCGGCTCGCGAAGCTCATCCGCGCTGCGGGCGGCGAGGCGATTCTCTACCCGGTGATCGAGATACGCGACGTCGACGATCCGGCGCGTTTGAACGGCCTGATCGACCGGCTCGAC
>Ga0111538_10009646_pt1 | contig 12869 bp, 12 predicted proteins | sample SoiMethybrSBSTD1_FD_79669 | JGI IMG/M metagenome (GOLD analysis project Ga0111538, IMG submission 79669) | Bulk soil microbial communities from a Populus tree surrounding site in Tennessee, USA - Soil MetaG P. TD hybrid SBSTD1 (version 2)... | ecosystem: Environmental > Terrestrial > Soil >...
GACGCGTCGGCACTCTGCTGAACGACGCAACCGGTGAGGGTGCGCGAGCCAACTGGCACGCGCACTCGCGCGCCAACTACCGGCAGCTCGAGATGATCGGGAACGTTGTAGGTAAGCCGATCGAGAAAAGGAACAGGGACGGCGACAGAGACGTACCTCACGGGTAATTCAAAATGCAGAATTCAAAATGCAAACACTCGGAGCCGTACCGATTTGCATTTTGCGTCTTGCATTTTGCATTACTCGTCCGCGCCCTGCGTCAGAATTGCGCGGACCCGCTTCATGTCTTCCCAGACCTCACGCTTGGACGAGGGGTTCCGCAGCAGGTACGCCGGGTGATACGTCGGCATCAGGATGGCTTCGCGATACTTGTACTCGCGACCGCGAATCCGCGTGATCGGCTCCGAGGTCTTGAGCAGCGACTGCGCCGCGAACTTGCCCAGCGCCACGATGACCTTCGGCTTGATGGTCTCGATCTGGCGGAACAGGAACGGCTCGCACGTCTCCACTTCATCGGGCTCGGGATTGCGGTTCTGCGGCGGACGGCATTTGATCACGTTCGCGATATACACGTCCTGCCGAGTCATGCCGATCGCTTCGATGATCTTGGTCAGCAGCTGACCGGCCCGGCCGACAAACGGCTCGCCCTGAATGTCTTCGTCGGCGCCAGGTCCTTCGCCAACGAACATGAGATCCGCGTTCGGATTACCGACGCCGAACACCACCTGGCGCCGGCCGAGCGTGTGCAGCTTGCATCGCTGGCAGTCAGGGCCGATCTCGACTTTCAGGCGGCTCAAGGCATCGGCTTGAGACGTGAACACTCGAATCGGTTCCGAGGGTTCCATGGGTTCCATGCGTCCCGAGGGTTGAAGTTCTGAGGGTTCCGCGAGCTCGGGTTCCGCCGCGCGAGCACACCATTGGGATTCGCGGCGGAAGCCATCGACACCGAGCTCGCCAAAGAACTCGAGATGGGCGCGGAACTGATCAGCGGACACGATCAGCGCGAGGCAAGTTTGCCGGCACGCGACCGGAGAAGGTGTTCGACACGATCGAGGATAACCGCAGCGATGCGGGCTTTGCTCTGGAGCGGCACCACCTGTTCGTCGCCGTCGCCGACGATCGTTACGGCATTCGTATCGGCATCGAATCCCTGATCCGGCTGCGAGACGTCGTTCGCGACGATGAGATCCACCTTCTTGCGGGCACGTTTCTCGCGCGCCCTGGCGAGGAGATCCTGCGTTTCCGCGGCGAATCCGATCAGAATCGGGCGCTCGCCGCCGAGGCCGGCCCGCATCGATCCGAGGTCGCTCAGAATGTCCTTCGTCCGCTGCAGCGTGAGCGTCAGCGGACCATCGGCCTTGGTCACTTTCTGCGCCGCCGGCGAAGCCGGCGCGTAGTCGGCGACCGCGGCAGCCATGATCACCACATCCGCATTCGACGCCGCCCGCATGACCGCCTCATGCATGTCCGCGGCACTCCGAACCGCGATCGTCGCGTCCACGCTGGGCGGTGTGACGGTGGTCGGACCGGCGATGAGCGTCACCTCGGCGCCGCGCCGCCGAGCCTCGGCAGCGAGCGCAAAACCCATGCGACCGCTCGAACGATTGCCGACATAGCGAACCGGATCGATGTCTTCGTAGGTCGGGCCGGCGGTGACAACCACGCGTGTGCCCGACAGTGACGATGCCGGCGGCTCGACGATGGCCGCCGCAGCCTCGACGATTTCGGCAGGCTCGGCCAGTCTTCCCTTCCCGATCCACCCGCAGGCGAGATACCCCTCACCAGGCTCGACGAAACGCACGCCGCGCGCCGTCAGCGTCTGCAGATTGCGCTGCACCGCTTCGTGCGCCAGCATGTTCACGTTCATCGCCGGCGCGATGAGCACCGGCGCCTTCGTCGCCAGATAGAGCGACGTCAGAAAGTCGTCGGCAATCCCATTGGCGAACTTGCCGATCACGTTGGCCGTGCATGGCGCGACGAGCAGCAGCGCGATGCCATCGGCGATCGCGATGTGCTCGATGTCGGCGTTCATGCCGGGCCGCCACTGCGACGTGATCACCCGACGGCGCGTGATCGCCTCGAAGGTCACGGGCCCGACGAATCGCGCCGCGGACCTGGTCATGACCGCGACGACGTCGTGGCCGCGCTTCTGGAGCCCGCGGCACACCTCAACCGCTTTGTAGGCTCCAACGCCGCCCGTGACGCCCAGCGCGATCAACGCCATCTCAGCCCTCGTCGTCGATCTTCTCGACCTTCCGTCGGAGGACTTCGCGCTGCGCGATGGTCACCTTCTTTTCGCCGGCCTCGCGCGGCAGGGCGCCGCGCAGTAGCTGGCGCGCCCGCGCGCTGGCCACGACGACGAATTCAAACCGGTTGTCTTTCGGATTTCCCTTCATTCGAATGTTCCTATGATGGCTTCGGCATTCGGCCGCATGCGTTGTGTCCGTGCGCGCTCGGCGGCGACGATGGCTTCCAGTCGCCCGACCGCCGTTTCCAGTTCGTCATTGATGACGAGATAGTCGTACTGCGAGTACTCGTCAACCTCGCGGCGGGCTACGGCGAGCCGCCGCTCGATCTGTTCGTCGCTGTCCTTGCTGCGGCCGCGCAACCGCTGCTCGAGAATCGCCGAGGATGGCGGCAGCACGAAGATGCTGACGGCCTCGCAGCCCCGGCTCCGTACCTGACGGGCGCCCTGGACGTCGATGACGAGCACCACGTCCTCGCCATCCGCCAGGGCCGCTTCGGTGTCCGCAGCCGACGTGCCGTAATAGCTGCCGAACACATCCGCCCATTCGAGGAAGGCCTGTTCCCCGATCATGGCCTCGAAGCGTTCCCGACTGATGAAATTATAGTCGACGCCGTCCTTTTCCCCGGCCCGCGCGGCTCGCGACGTATATGAGCGTGACATGCGCAAATCGGGCACGCGTTGCACGAGCCGCTCGACAAGCGTCGTCTTGCCGGTGCCCGAGGGGGCCGAGACGATGAACAGCAGCCCGCCTCGGCCTTGCACGCGGCTCGGGACCGGGCTATTCGACATTCTGGACTTGCTCGCGCATCCGCTCGAGCTCCGCCTTGGCGTTGATGATGAGTTCCGAGACGCCGAGGCCGTCGGCCTTGGCGCCGATGGTGTTGATCTCCCGGTTCATTTCCTGCAAGAGGAAATCCAGCTTGCGCCCGCACGGCTCGTCGCCGTCCACCAGCGCCGACCAGTGAGACAGGTGCGCCCGGAAACGTGTCACCTCTTCGCTGATGTCGGAGCGCTGGGCGGCGCGGACGATCTCCTGCGCGATCATCGCCTGATCGACGGGCAACTCCAGTGCGATCTCGTCGATCCGCTCGCGCAGCCGGCGCTCGAGCGCCACGCGTCCGTCTTCGGCCGCCACTCTGAGCCCCTCGATCAACATGGCCAACGCCTGCTGACGGCCATCGAGATCGGTCCGCAGGTGCCCGCCCTCTCGCACACGCATGGCGTCGAGATCGGCGAGTGCCTGCTCGACGGCGGCTTCGATACTGATCGCGAGACGCGCCTCGACTGCGGGATCGGCTTCGGGCGGCCGCTCGCGAACGGTGATCGCCTGCGGCAGGCGCAGCAGATCTCCCGGCGACAACGTTCCAGAGACCAGTCCACGGCTGCGTGCCTGCTCAATAGCCGCATTCAACGCGCTGGCGAACTCCTCGTTCAACTCGACGCTCGGCGTCGTGTTATTGCGGACCTGGACATTGATGCCGAGTTCCACGCGGCCGCGTGCGAGCCGCTTCTGCAGCAGCGACCGCAATCGCGGCTCGACGTCGGCAAAGGACTGTGGCAGCCGCAGCTGCAAATCCAGAAAGCGATGGTTCACGGCTCGCACGGTGACGGCGATGGTCGCGCGCTCGTCCTCGTGCGTCAACGAGGCGAATCCGGTCATGGATTTGATCACGACGTCGCAATCTCCGGCGGTTCGTCTTCGAACTGCAGCTCGTAGAGTTTCGCATAAGCGCCACGCCGTGCCATCAGTTCGTCGTGCGTGCCGCACTCGACGATGCGCCCCTGCTCCAGCACGACGATCGCGTCGGCGCGCCGAACGGTGGACAGCCGGTGCGCGATGACGAACGACGTCCGGTTCCGCATCAGCGCCACCATCGCATCTTGCACGAGCGCCTCCGATTCGGCGTCGAGCGACGAGGTGGCCTCATCCAAAATCAGAATCGGCGAATCGCGCAGGATTGCCCGCGCGATCGCCAGCCGTTGACGCTGCCCGCCGGACAACCGCTGGCCCCGCTCGCCGATCATCGTCTCGTAACCCTGATCGAGTCCGAGGATGAAGTCGTGGGCGTGGGCCGCGTGAGCGGCGGCTTCGATCGCTTCCCGCGTCGCCTGGGGTATGCCGTAGGCGATGTTCGCGGCGACGGTATCGTCGAAGAGCACGGTCTCCTGTGTGACGAGACCGATTTGCGAGCGCAGCGACGCCAGCGTCACGTCCCGAACGTCGCGTCCGTCAATCAGAATCGATCCCGTCGTGACGTCGTAGAACCGCGGCAACAGATTGACGAGCGTCGTCTTGCCAGCGCCGCTGCGGCCGACGATGGCCAGCATCTGCCCCGCGCCGACCGCGAACGTGACCCCCTGCAGCGTGTCGTCTTGTCCTTCTCCGTAGCTGAAGTGCACGTCGCGGAATTCGATGGACCGCGAGAACCGCGGCAGCGCAACGGCGTCCTGGCGCTCGTGCACTTCGCTGTGCGTTTCGAGGGTCTCGAAGATGCGTTCGGCGGCCGCGGCGGCCTGCTGCAGGTCCGCGTTGACACGGCTCAATTTACGCGCCGGCCCGTACATCAGGAACAGCGCGGTGATGAAGGCCACGAAGTCGCCCGTCGTCAGACGCTTCGCCGCGATTTCCTGGCTACCAACCCAGAGCGCGGTCGCGAACGCGACGCCGCCGATCATTTCCATGAGCGGCGGCAGCACCGACAGCACACTCGTGACGCGCATGCTCGTGCGATAGAAGCGCTCGGACGACCGTTCGAACTTCGCCGCCTCGCGCGCTTCGGCGCCGAACGCTTTGACGATGCGATGGCCGGTCAACGCTTCGGCGCTGACGTGAGCCATCTGCTCCTGGGCCTCTTGGGTGCGTCGCGTGGTACGTCGTACACGCTGACCGAGCCGCACCAGCGGATACACGATGAGCGGTGCGCTCGTCAGACAGACGACCGTCAGCCGGGCATCGTAATAGATCAACACGGCCAGATAGCCGATGAGCGTCAGCGATTCCCTCGCCAGGTCGCCGATCGTGTCAGACACGACGCGCTGCACCTGCGACACGTCGTTGGTGAGGCGCGACATCAAGCGGCCAGTGGTCTGCGCCGAGAAGAATGCGGCCGACTGTCCGAGCATGTGGCGGAACATCAAGTTGCGCAGGTCGCGGACGACGCGCTGACCGACATCGGTCATCAGATACTGGGAGACATACGCGCCAAAACCTTTGGCGGCATACACAACAAGGATCGCGACGATCGTCGAGACCAGGCGCTCGCGCGCCGGCAGCACGCTGTCGAAGATTGGTTTGACGAGCGTCGCCAGCTTGGCCGACGCAGCGGCGTAAATGACCATCGCCGCCAGCGCGCCCGCCAGCCGCGCCCGATGGGGCCGCGCGTACGCGAGAAGGCGGTAGAGCGCGCTCACACGGTCAACCTGTGGTCCGTATACGCTGAAGGAGTATCAGTCACAACAGGCCTTCGACGAAGATTGTCCGGCCGCGAGAACGAAGCGGCGGGTAGTCATTCACGAAAGACATACCACCAGTCAGGAATGATCCCCGAATCCGCGCGGATGTGTACTGTGCCAGCGCCACGCGTCGCGCACGATGGTGTCGAGATCGGCGTGCTTCGGCGTCCAGCCGAGGTCCTGCCGGATCCGCTGCGCCGATGCGTATAGCACGGCCGGATCGCCGGGACGCCGCGGCGCCGAGCGCCGCGTCAACGACTTGCCGGTGACCCGCTCGACCGCAGCGATGACGTCTTTCACTGACGAGGGACGCTCGGTGCCGACGTTATAGGTGGCAGACGCTCCGCCCTGCGAGAGCCGAGCAAGCGCCCGAATGTGGGCATCCGCCAGATCGGCGACATGAATATAGTCGCGCAGGCAGGTCCCGTCGGGTGTCGGGTAATCCTCCCCGAAGATCTCGATCGGACGGCCAGTCGCTGCGGCCTCGAGCGCGCGCGGGATGACGTGAATCTCCGGCGAATGATCCTCGCCAAGCTCGCCGTCCGGATCGGCGCCGGCCGCGTTGAAATAGCGCAGCCGGATCGACGTCATGCCGTAGGCGCGTTCGAAATGCGGCAGCGCGTGCTCAACCGCCAGCTTCGTCTGTCCGTAGGCGTTGATCGGCGCCGTCGGGTGAGTCTCGCTGAGCGGCGTTTCGATCGGTTCGCCATACACCGCACATGTCGACGAGAACACGAAGTGGCGGCAGCCTTCGGCCGCCATGGCCTCGAGCGTCGCGAGCGTCCCGACCACGTTATTGCGGTAGTAACCGCCCGGGTCGCGCACCGAATCCGGCACCGAGAGCCATGCGGCGAAATGCATCACAGCCGACGCTCCGCTCTCGCGGATCGCGCGGCGCACCGCAGCCACATCGCCGATGTCGCCTTCGATCACCGGCGCATCGAGCGCCGCGTCGCGATGTCCAGCGGAGAAATTGTCGTAGATGACGATGCGGTGACCGGCACGCCGGAGCGCTTTGGCGGCGTGGCTGCCGATATATCCGGCACCGCCGGTGACGAGGACGGCAGGCAGATCAGTGGCGGCCAACGGAGTAGTAGGTGAATCGGCTTTGCTTCATCTGGTCGGGAGTAAACAGGTTGCGTCCGTCGAAGATGACCGGTGATCGCATCAGCGATCGCATCCTCTCGAAATCAGGCCCGCGGAACTCGTTCCATTCGGTCACGATGGCCAGACAGTCCGCCCCCTTGAGCGCATCGTAGTTGTTCGTGGCATAGGTGATCTTCGATCCGAAGAGACCGCGCGCGATCTTCATCGCCTCCGGATCGTGCGCCTGGACGGTCACGCCGGCGTTCAGCAGCGCTTCGATCAGCGGGATGGCCGGCGCTTCCCGCATGTCATCGGTCTTCGGCTTGAACGCCAGTCCCCACACCGCCACCGTCTTCCCCTTCAGGTTGCCGAAGTGCTTCTTGATCTTGGTGAATAAGCGGCCCTTCTGCAGCTGGTTCACCCGCTCCACCGCCTGGAGAATCTTGAACTCGTAGTCGCGATCGGAAGCGAAGCGGATCATCGCTTGCACGTCCTTGGGAAAGCAGCTCCCGCCGTAGCCGACCCCGGGAAAGAGGAACGCGTTGCCGATGCGGCGATCGGAGCCAATGGCCCGGCGGACTTGATCCACGTCGGCGCCGACGAGCTCACACACATTGGCCACTTCATTCATGAACGAGATGCGCGAGGCCAGCATTGCGTTGGCGGCATACTTCGCCAGCTCGGCGCTGGCACAGTCCATCACCATGATCGGCGCACCCGTGCGCGTGAACGGGCTGTAGAGCTCCAGCATGATTTCCTGCGCGCGCGCATCCTCGGCGCCAATCACGACGCGGTCCGGCTTCATGAAATCGTCGATCGCCGCACCTTGCTTCAGGAACTCCGGGTTGCTGACGACGCTGAACGGGTGCGTCGTGTTCTGACGAATCACTTCGCGGACCTTCTGGCTCGTCCCGACTGGCACCGTGCTCTTGTCCACGATCACCTTGTAGCCGTTCATCGCCTTGGCGATCTCGCCGGCCACAGCAAGCACGTGCTTCAGGTCTGCTGAACCGTCCTCACCTTGGGGGGTACCGACCGCGATGAAGACGACCTGCGAATCGCGCACTGCCTTCGGCAACGTGGTCGTGAAGGTCAGCCGGCCCTCGGCCCGGTTGCGGCGGACCACTTCCTCGAGTCCCGGCTCGTAAATGGGCATCTTGCCGCGCTTGAGCGTTCGAATTTTGGTCTCGTCCTTGTCCACGCAGACCACGTCGTTGCCCGACTCGGCAAAACACGCGCCGGCCACCAGCCCCACATACCCCGTGCCTACGACTGCGATTCGCATGATCCTCCCGCGTGCGCGACACGCGCCACGTGCAAAAAAACAGCAGAGGCTATCATACCGGCTACACCACTCATGCGGATTCTCGTCGACTACCGCCCGGCCCTGCGCGCGCGCACCGGTGTCGGCGAGTACATCCGTCGGGTCGTGCAGGCATACACCGCCACGCATCGCGACGAGCTCACGCTCTTTACGAGTTCGTGGAAAGACCGGCCCGCGCCCGCGCTCGGTGCTGAGCTTCGCGCAGCCGTCGTTGATCGCCAGGTTCCAGTATCTGTCCTGAACTATCTCTGGCACCGGCGTGAATGGCCGCCAGTCGAACTGCTGGCGGGACGCGTGGACGTCGTGCACGCCGCGCATCCGCTGCTGATTCCCTCGCGACACGCGGCCCAGATCGTCACCATTCACGACCTGTTCTTTCTCGATCACCCAGAACGTGTACGCGACGAGATCAGGCGCGACTATCCACAGCTCGCGCCCGATCATGCACGCCGGGCGGACGCGATCATCACTTCGTCGGTGCGTACCGAACGCCTGATCGTGGAACGGCTCGGGGTGGCCAGGGATCGCGTCTACTGCTGTCCACCAGGCGCGCCGACCTGGACGGCACTCGGCCGTGGGCCGAATGTGCCGCCGAAGGGATACGCGCTGCTCCTGGGCACGCTCGAAGCACGCAAGAACATCGGCGTGGTCCTCGATGCCTTCACACAAGTAGCTCATTCCCCACAGACCCCGAAGCTCGTAATCGCGGGAAGCGCGACACCCGACGCGACCGAGTGGCTGGCTCGTATCTCGCAGCCACCACTCAAGAACATCGTCGAATATGTGGGCTATGTCCCCGACGAACGGCGTGAAGCGCTGTTCGCGGGAGCGCGGATGCTGCTGCTCCCTTCCCTCGATGAAGGCTTCGGGCTGACGGCACTCGAAGCCATGTCGGCCGGCGTACCGCTGGTCGCCTCGAATCGCGGGTCGCTTCCGGAAGTCGTCGAGAGTGGCGGAATCCTCATCGAACCCCACGACACGGAGGGATGGGCATCGGTCATCGATCGCCTGGCTGGAGACGAGACGATGGCGCGCGACCTGGCGTGCGCGGGCCTCGAGCGGGCCAAGGCATTCACCTGGGAGGGGACGGCTGCCCGCCTGGCGCAGGCCTACCGCGACGCGGTCGCCCGTCGAGGAGCGCGCTGACCGAGATGCGAATCGCCATCGATGCGCGCGAGCTTGCCGGCAAGCCGACCGGCGTCGGTCGCTATCTGTCGCAGATTCTTTCGGCCTGGACCAAGCTTCCCGGCGCGGCCGCTCACGAGTTCATCCTCTGTTCCCCTGACGAACACTCTGATGCGGGCTGGGCGCCGCTCACGGTTTCACGCCTCTCGGCCGGTGGACATGGAACGATGTGGGAGCAGCTCGTGCTGCCGGGGCTGATCAGGCAGTCTCGTGCCAACGTCCTGTTTGCTCCCGCCTACACGGCGCCGCTGACCAGTCCGGTGCCCGTCGTGCTGACCGTGCACGACGTCTCCTTCGTCGCGCACCCTGAATGGTTTTCCTGGCGCGAAGGGGTCCGTCGTCGGGTGATGACGAAGGCCAGCGCCAGGCGCGCTGCTCGCGTCCTTACGCAGTCGGACTTCACCAAACGTGAAGCCGTTCGATATCTCGGCCTCGATCAGTCGCGCGTGGACGTGATCTATCTCGGGACGACGACGCTGCGGACGCAAGCGACGCGTGAGCCTCTGGTGCTTTACGTCGGTTCGCTGTTCAACCGCCGCCACATCCCGGAATTGATCGAGGGGTTTTCGCAATTGGCGGCGACGCATCCCACGGCGCGGCTCGAGATCGTCGGCGACAACCGCACGCTGCCGGCGATCGACGTTGACGCGCTCATCGCGCGGTCCGCGGTGCGCGATCGTATTCGGGCGCGGCAATACGTCTCCGACGCCGAGCTCTCGGCGCTCTACGCGCGCGCCTCGGTGTTTGCCTTTCTGTCGGAGTATGAAGGGTTTGGGCTCACACCACTCGAGGCGATGGCGGGCGGAATCCCGGTGGTCGTGCTCGAGACGGAAATCGCACGGGAAATCTACGGCCCAGCGGCTGAGTACGTCGTGCAGCCCGAGCCATCGATGATTGCGGCGGCCCTCGAGCGCGTCCTCGTTGACCAGACCGTGCGACATCGTCTCGTCGAGGCGGGGAGAGCGCAGGTCGAACGCTATTCGTGGGAAGAGTGCGCGCGGCGCACGTTGCAAGTGCTGCTGGCCTGCGCGAAATGACGACCGCTGCCCCGCGCGTCGCGATCGTCATCGTCACCTACAACTCGGCGCGCGACATCGACCGCGCGTTGCGGTCGCTGGCGGACCCTCCACCGGCAACCCCACACGAGATTCTCGTCGTCGACAACGCCTCCGCTGACGACACGGTGACGCGGGTCCATGCATCGTGGCCCGGGGTCCGACTGATCGCGTCGCCAAGCAATCTGGGATTCGCCGCCGCCAACAACCACGGCATTCGCGAGTCCTCTTCCGAACTCGTGTTGCTGCTGAATCCCGACACGAGTGTTCCGAGAGGAGCCATCGATCGGTTGGTGGCGCGTCTGGACGCGCGCCCTGATGTGGCGATCGTCGGTCCGCGGATCGTGGACGGCGAAGGACGAGCCGAGCTGTCCTTCGGGTCGATGATCGCGCCGCTGACGGAGCTGAGACAAAAGGTGCTCGTGGTCGGCAACGACCGAGGTGTGCGGCCGATTGTGTCGATGGTCGATCGCATGACGCGTCGAACGCGCACGGTGGATTGGGTCAGCGGCGCCTGCCTGCTGATTCGTCGCGCGGATTTGGAAGCCGCTGGACTGCTGGACGAACGCTTCTTCCTCTACACCGAGGACGTGGATCTCTGTGCATCGGTGCGCAGGCGCGGACGCACGGTGCTCTTCGCCGCCGACGTCGAGATCCAGCATCTGCGCGGCCGATCTGCGGGTGCGACGACGGCCGCGGCGTATCGGCGGAGTCAGCTCGCCTTCTACGAGAAACACCATCCCGCATGGCTGCCATGGCTTCGCGCTTACCTGAAGGTTCGCGGCGCACTACCCGATAACTCGTAGACGGAGGCTAGGTCTTTCGAGCCCTGTCTCCGCGAGCAACTAATGGAGCAACCCGGCTCAGCCAACATCTCCTGGTCGTGTCCGTCGTGCGGCCGCCGCGTGCCGCGACGTGTCGACGCGTGCAGATGCGGGTTTGCCCATGCTGAAACGTCAGCAGACGAGCCGATCAGCGCACCGCCGCCGCCCGCACCGCAGCGGCAGGACTCGAATCAGATCGTGTTTCTCAGCTTGCTGGTGATCGTCGCCGGCGGGATCGTCGCATTGTTCCTGCTCCGTGAGAGCGCACCGGTCCCCGCGACAGCAGCCACATCGTCCGGCCCGGCAGCGCAGGTCTCGCTGCCTATCGCCGACGCGGCGCCCGCGCTGGTCGACTCGTCAACCGACGGCACACCGGCGCCGGCAACCGCACCGGAGCCGCCGCCCGCCACCGCATCACTCGAGGACGTCGTCAGCCGCGTCCTGCCGGCTGTCGCTTCGATCACAGCAGGACCATCACGTGGAACCGGCTTCTTCATCAAGCCCGATCAAGTGCTGACCAACGCACACGTGATTCAAGGTCAGACGTCGGTGACGCTGCAGGTTGGCAACGCGATGTATAACGCGCGGGTTCAAACCGTCTCAACCGGCAGCGATCTCGCGCTGCTTCAGGTGTTGGGCGCTAACCCCAATCAACCGGTGCTCACGATGGGGTCTGGCACGCACCTGCGCGTCGGCCAGGAAGTCATCGCGGTCGGGTCAGCGCTTGGTGTGCTCTCGAACACGGTGACGCGGGGCATTGTCAGCGCCGTGCGGCAAGTGGGCAACATCACGCTCATCCAGACCGACGCCGCGATCAATCCGGGCAACAGCGGCGGACCGCTCGTCGATCGTTCGGGATTAGTGATCGGCGTGAACTCACTCGCGGTTGCGGCGCAAGCCGGTCAGGGCCTCGCCTTTGCCGTGGCAATCGATCATGCAACGGATCTGCTGGATGGCCAGGTGAGCAACGGCGCCCAGACGCCGCTCACGGCGTTGACCAAAGCGATGGGCGGCCCGAGCGACGCCGATTCGGCCCGAGCCAAGGGTGAACAGTCGTATGCGCAAGTGCTCGAATGGGCCGACCGCAACAGCGCGCAGCTCGACGCCTACTGGGGCAAGTACGCGGGCTCCTGCGTCTCGTCCTCGTCCCGGAACGGGGATCGGCCGTGGTTTGCGGTGTTCGAGACCAACGGCGTCCGCATCGACCCGATGTCGTCACTGAATTGCCAGGGGTGGCTCGATACCGTGCAGAGCAACGCCGCGCCGATTCGAGCGGCTATCGAAACGGCTGGCGAGGCGGCGCGGCAGAGCGGCGTGTATCCAGGCGTCCTGCGAGACCTTCGCCGTCGCTACCGGATGAACTGGTCCGGCTGGGAACACTAAGTCAACTCCCAACTTCCAATTCCCAACTCCCAACCACGCCCAACTCTCAATACCCAACCACGCCGCCCAACTCTCAATGCCCACCCACGCCGCCCAACTTCCAACGCCCAACTCCTAAAGCCGAAAGCCCAAAGTCCAAAGCCAGTAAAATCTCTGGCGACATGCGAGTCGCGATCGATGCGCGCAAGCTCCACGACTTCGGCATCGGCACGTACATCCGCAATCTGCTGCGCCATCTCGCGCGGATCGACCACGACACCGAATACGTGTTGCTATGCGGTGAGGCCGATCACGGCGTCGCGGCCCAGCTC
>Ga0111538_10009647_pt1 | contig 12869 bp, 5 predicted proteins | sample SoiMethybrSBSTD1_FD_79669 | JGI IMG/M metagenome (GOLD analysis project Ga0111538, IMG submission 79669) | Bulk soil microbial communities from a Populus tree surrounding site in Tennessee, USA - Soil MetaG P. TD hybrid SBSTD1 (version 2)... | ecosystem: Environmental > Terrestrial > Soil > Tree...
GCCTACGGATTTTGGAAAGCCCAATCCCAACGACATGGCCGTGTCGAGCGCGGCGGCGGATTCGACGACGCCTTCTTCGAGCACGACCGTAGCTTCCAGCACCATCGGCAGCATCATGCGCTCGACGATTTCGGCGTCGGCGAAGTCGCGCGTGCCGTTCTTCTGGCTCGGGGCGAGCAGCTGATAGCTGTCGGGCGCCGGGACTTTCTTGCGGCGCCCGTTCGCATCCGTTTCGTACCGATAGAATCCGACGCCCGACTTCTGGCCGTAACGTTGGCCGGCAGCCATCACCTTGGTCGGCTCCAGCGGCGACGTCGTCATGCGTTGCGGATAACCGGCGCAGATGACGTCGATGATGTGGCTCATCGTGTCGAGCCCGATCACGTCGGCAAGGTAGGCCGGCCCCATGGGCCAGCCGAACGCCTCCATGGCGCGATCCACTTTGACGAAGTCCGCGCCGTCGAAGACCAGCTGCGCGAAACCCAGCAGGTACGCCGTGAGCAGGCGATTCACCAGAAAGCCGGGACAGTCCCGCACGACGATCGGCGTCTTGCCGAGCGCCAGGGCGTAGCCGACGGCTGTGGCGAGCGTCGCATCGCTGGTGCGAGTGCCGCGAATGACTTCGACCAGCGGCATCACCGGGACGGGATTGAAGAAATGCAGCCCGACGAACTGCTCCGGCCGCGTCAGCGCCGCGGCAAGATCGTCGACGCGCAGGCTGGAGGTGTTGGTGGCGACGATCGCGTCGGCGGCTACGGCCTTTTCCACCTCCGCGAGCACGGCGTGCTTGAGCTTGAGATTCTCGACGACTGCCTCGATCGCCAGCTCCACCGCAGCGAAGCCGTGATAGTCGAGCTGCGGCGTGATGCGCAAGCGCACGGCCTGCGATGCTTCAAGCGTCAGGCGGCCAGAACCGACCTGCCGGGCGAGCAGCCGATCGACTTCTTCGAGGCCGCGGTCCAGCGGACGCTGCGCGATGTCTTTCATGAGGATCGCCGTGCCGGAGAGCGCGCTGGCGTAAGCAATGCCGCCGCCCATGATTCCCGCGCCGACGACGGCTACCTGGCGGATCTTGCGCGCCCGATGAGCACGATCGCCGAATGACACTTCTATGAATTCCGGTTCGATGCGCGACAAGCGAATGACCTTCAAGGCATTGCAGGAGCCGGAATGCTAGCAGCGCCGCCTGCTTTCGTCGCCTTAACGCGGCCTTATGCCGCGTATTAGAGCTATTAGATCCGCTGCCCACCCGCTTGGCTAAGATCGGTCGGGCTTCAGCGACCGTCCGCCGACGGCGTCAAAGAGAACCAGAAACTCACTCGATGAGCGGTGAAAACGGCAGCCACGCACGACTCGATGCGATTCTCACTCGCGCCGCGCTCACGCGACCGCAGCGCGCGGCTGTCATCTTTCAGGACGTCACCTGGACCTACGGCGAGGTTCACGATCGTGCGCGCCGCCTGGCCGGAGCGCTGGCCGCGCTCGGTGTGCAGAAGGGCGACCGCGTCGCACTGTGGGCCGCGAATCGCGCCGAGTTCGTCGAGGTTCTGTTCGGCGTGCCGATGCTCGGCGCGATTGCCTCACCGCTGGATCACTGGTGGACCTGGAAGGATGCGCACAATGCGCTCGCGCAGATCCGTCCGCGCATCCTGATCGTCGGCACTCCGCAGGCAGGTTTTCTCCAGGGCCACGACGACGCGCTGCGTGCCGCGGGCATCGAGCACGTACTGCATCTTGACGATGGCTATGCGAGTCGGCTCGCCGCCGCGACGCCGCTGGGCACGCCGACTCCGGTCGCAGCGCACGATCCTGCTGTCGTCTTCTTCACCTCCGGTTCTACGGGACGCTCCAAGGGAGCGGTCCACACGCACGCCAGCCTGACGGCGGCAGCAGTGACGATGAATGACGAGCTCGAGATCCCGGACGGCGAGCGCACGCTGCACTTCCTGCCGCTGTTCTCGTCGTGCATGGAGCATCTCATTCCGCTGACGCTGGCGCGCGGCACGCACATCGTGCAGCAAGGCTTCGACGCATCGGGCGTGTGGGAGGCCATTCTCAAGTACGGCGTGACGCACTTCGACGCAGTGCCGACGACGCTGCGCCGGATTCTCGAAGCTGCGCCGACGACGATCCCGCCGTCGCTGCGCTCGATCTCGTATGCCTCCGAGCGCATGCCGCCACAGTTGATCACTGCGCTGATCGAGCGGATGCCCACCGTCGAGTTCGTGCAGTTCTATGGAATGATGGAGCAGCTGTGCCTGACGGTCTGCGGACCGAAGGACCAGCTCCGCAAGATCGATACCGTGGGCCGGCTGATGCGCGACGCCGAGCTGTACCTGCGCAACGCCGCAGGCAATGTCGCGGCCCCGGGGGAGGACGGCGAGATCTTCGCGCGCAGCCCGTCGCTGTTCGCAGGCTATTGGCAGGACGAAGCAGCCACTGCGAGCGTGATGTCGGATGGCTGGCTGCGAACCGGCGACCTGGGGCGCTTCGATGGGGACGGCTTCCTGGTTCTCGAAGGACGCGTCAAGGAAATGATCAAGAGCGGCGCGCTCACGGTGATCCCGTCCGAGGTCGAAGGCGTGCTGCTGAGTCATCCAGGCGTGCGCGAAGCCGCGGTGGTCGGCGTGCCGGACGATCGCTGGGGCGAGGCAGTCCACGCATTCATCACCGTCCTGCCCGGCGCTTCGGTAGAGGAGGCGGCGCTGAAAGCGTTCTGCCTCGAGCGTCTCGCCGGCTACAAACGCCCCAAAGTCTTTCACATCGTCGCCGATCTGCCGCGGACCGGCATCGGCAAGGTCGCGCGTCGCGTCGTGCGCGAGCACGCGATCAAGGCAGGTAGATCATGATTTTCGCCACGACGCTGCGTGCGGAAAGAATGCGGAGCCGGAAATATCTCTCGCCAAGAACGCCAAGAACGCCAAGACGCCAAGGAAGACAAGAATCTCACGTCTTGAGAACTCCGAATTCTCACTTTCCGAGTTCTTACCTTGGCGTCTTGGCGTTCTTGGCGAGAGTCATTCCGGTTCTCGTCGCCGTCTTCTCTGTAGCGACTGCATCACCCACGCAGATGAACGACGTTCCTGCGGGGGTCAAAGACCCGGCGCCGGCACGCGATTTCACGCTGCGTGAAGTGATGATCCCGATGCGGGATGGCGTGAAGCTGCACACGCTGATCTTCGTGCCGAACGGCGCGAAGGACGCGCCGATCCTGATGAATCGCACGCCGTACGACGCAGTCGGACGCTCGACCCGAGCCGACAGCACGGCGCTGCTCGGCACGCTGCCGCTCAATGACGAGTTCTACGCGAAGGCCGGCTACATCCGCGTGTACCAGGATGTGCGCGGCAAGTATGGCTCCGAAGGCGACTACGTGATGACGCTGCCGCTGCGCGGTCCGTTGAATCCCATGAAGGTCGATCACTCGACGGATACCTGGGACACGATCGATTGGCTGGTGAGGAACGTGCCGGAGTCCAACGGCCGGGTCGGGATGATCGGCTCGTCCTATGAAGGCTTCACCGTCGCGATGGGGCTGATCGATCCGCATCCGGCTCTGAAGGTGGCGGTGCCGCAGGGACCGCTGCTCGACGGCTGGATGGGCGACGACTGGTTTCACTACGGCGCGTTCCGCAACTTGATGCTCGGATACGCGCACATGCAGACGGGGCAGCGCGGCCCCGGCAAGATCACGCCGAGCTACGTGTTCGACAAGTACGAGGAGTATCTGCGCGCCGGCTCCACGGGCGACTACATCCGCGCGAACGACCTCGACAAGTTTCCGTTCGTCCAACGCCTGCTCGAGCATCCGGCCTACGATGCGTACTGGCAGGGCCAGGCGCTCGACAAGATCATCGCGGCGCGTCCGTCGAAGGTGCCGACGCTGTGGACGCAGGGCCTGTGGGATCAGGAAGACATGTGGGGCGCGAACCATGCGTGGCGCGCGCTGAAGGCGGCGGGTCACGAAGCCAACAACTGGCTGGTGCTCGGACCGTGGAATCACATCCAGGTGAATCGCGTCGGCGATGCGCTCGGCCCGATGAGCTGGGGCGAGGACACCGCGCTCCACTATCGTCGCGAGATTCTGCTGCCGTTCCTCAATGAGCACCTGCGCGGCGGGCCGCACGTCGAGCTGCCACGCGTTACGGTCTACAACACGGGCGAGAAGCGCTTCGAAGGGTTCGACACGTGGCCACAGTCGTGCGAGCAAGGCTGCGCAGGGAAGGCGAAGCCGCTCTACCTGAGCGCAAACTTCACGCTGACGTTCGATGCACCGACGCAATCGAGCGGCGGCGATGTGTACACGAGCGATCCGGCCAACCCGGTGCCGTTTCTGCCGCGGCCGCTGATCGATCCGTTCGGCACCATGACCACGACGACGCTGGGCAACGCCTACGATCCGTGGAGCAAGTGGCTGGTGCGGGACCAGCGCTTCGTCGACGGACGTCCGGACGTCCTCACGTATGAAACGCCGGTGCTGACCGAGCCGGTGCGAGTGCAGGGCATTCCGGTCGCCGACCTTCGCCTCACGACCACCGGTACCGACGGCGACTTCGTCGTGAAGCTCATCGACGTGTATCCGGCCACGGATCCGGTGAACGTCGAGAACAGCGGCTACCAGCTGCCGATCGCGCTCGACATCTTCCGCGCCCGCTATCGTGAAAGCTTCGAGCATCCGACTGCGATTCCGGCGAACAAGCCGACGCAGGTGCGCTTCGACCTGCCCAACGTGAACCACGTGTTCCAGCCCGGCCATCGGATCATGGTGCAGATCCAGTCGACGCTGTTTCCGCTGTACGACCGCAATCCGCAGACGTTCGTACAGAACATCTTCAACGCGAAGCCGGCGGACTACCGCAAGGCCGACGTCACGATCCTGCGCTCGAAAACTCAAGCGACGGCAATAGTGCTGCCCGTCGTGAACTGATGAAAGGGTTGAGGGTTGACAGTTGGCGGTTGACGGCCAGAGAAACCGCTGAGCTTCTGACCGTCAACTGCCAACCGACAACTGCCAACCCACCGGGGAACCGCCATGCTCAAGATCGAGAACCTTTCGCACACGTATCCGAACGGCACGCGTGCCCTCGATTCCGTGAACCTCGAAGTGCCGCCCGGCATGTTCGGGCTGCTCGGTCCGAACGGCGCCGGCAAGTCGACGCTGATGCGGTCCGTCGCGACGCTGCAGGTTCCGACCACGGGCTCCATTCGCTTCGGCAATATCGATGTGCTCGCCGATCCCGAGGCGCTGCGCCGCACGCTCGGCTACCTGCCGCAGGACTTCGGCGTGTATCCACGCGTGTCCGCCTACGAAATGCTCGATCACATCGCAATCCTCAAGGGCTATGACTCGCGCGGCGAGCGTCGCACCGTGGTCGAGACGCTCCTGAACCAGGTCAACCTCTGGAACGTGCGCAACAAGGCGCTGGCGGGATTCTCCGGCGGCATGCGCCAGCGCTTCGGTATCGCACAGGCGCTGGTCGGCCAGCCGCAACTCGTCATCGTCGACGAGCCGACCGCGGGTCTCGACCCGGAGGAAAGCAACCGCTTCCTGAATCTGCTCTCCGAGATCGCCGAGAGCACCGTCGTCATCCTGTCGACGCACATCGTGCAGGACGTCACGAACGTGTGTCATCGCACCGCGATGATCGTCGGCGGCAAGGTGGTGCGCTCGGGGACGCCGCGCGAGTTGATCGGCGAGCTGCGCGGTCGCATCTGGGAGAAGACGATCGACAAGAAAGAGCTCGAAGCTCATCGCGCCACCTACAACGTCATCGCGACTCGGCTGTACGGCGGCCGCACGGTCATTTGCGTGCTCGCCGATCAGAACCCCGGCAACGGCTTCGCGTCGGCGGAGGGCTCCCTCGAGAACGTCTACTTCTCGACGCTGTCGTCCGTGCGCCGCGCGGCCTGAGGTAAGGACATGCTAGCCAAAGTCGCGCGCTTCGAGCTGCGGTATCAGCTGAAGTCGCCCATTTTCTGGATCACGACGATCGCCTTCTTCGTGCTGACCGCGCCGCTGGTCTACTCCGACGCGTTGCGGATCGGGTGGGGCGGCTACGTGACCCGCAACTCGCCGTTCACGACCGCGCTGCTGTGCATGCTTATGACGACGTTCGCGGCCTTCATCGCGACCGCTGTCGTCTCCAACACAGTGCTGCGCGACGATGAGACGGGCTTCGGTCCGATCATCCGCGCGACGCGGCTGTCGAAATTCAGCTACCTGTTCGGCCGCTTCACGGGCGGCTTCCTGGTCAGCTGCCTGGTGTTCCTGGCCGTGCCGATCGGGCTGATCGCCGGCACGTACTGGCCGGGGAACGATCCGGCGACGATCGGCGCGTTCCGGCTCGATACGTACCTATATGCGTACTTTGTCATGTGCGTGCCGACGCTGTTCCTGCTCGGCGCTCTGTTCTTCGCGGTGGCAACGATCTCGCGCTCGATCATCACGGCGTATGTCGTCGCGCTGATCGTTCTCATGATGTACTTCCTCAGCGCGGCCTACCTGGCGCGCGCCGAGTTCCGCGACATCATGTCGTGGCTGGACCCGTTCGCGCTGGCGCCGTTCCGGCATGCCACCGAGCATTGGTCGCCCAACGATCGCAACACGCTGCTGCCGCCGTTCCTGGGGCCGATGCTCAAGAACCGCTTGCTTTGGATGACGGTTGCCTTCGGCCTGCTGGCTCTGACGTGGCGCTCGTTCCGGCAGGACAAGCCGTCCGACGCCAAGACGCCGAAAAGCAAAGCAGCCGAGCCGGTGGAGACAGCGAAGGCGCATAGCGGCGCCGTGGTCGCCTCGTTGCCGCGTCCTTCAACAGATTCGCGCTCTCTGGGATGGGGGCCACTCCTCACGTTGGCGCGCTTCGACGCGCTCAGCGTGCTGCGCAGCCCGGCGTTCTTCGTGCTGGTCGGCATCGCCTTCTTCAACGCGATCGTCGGCCTGTGGTACGCGGGCGACGACTCGGTCACGATCGCGCGTCCTGTCACGCGCCTCATGATCAATGTGTTGAACGAGCAGTTCAGCCTGTTCCCGCTGATCATCGCGGCCTACTACGCGGGCGAGCTGGTGTGGCGCGATCGGGAACGCCGCGTGCACGAATTCATCGACGCGACGCCGGCGGCGGACTGGTCGTTCGTGGTGCCCAAGGTCATCGCCATCGCCATCGTGCTGTTCACGATGGACCTCATCAGCGTCGCCGGCGCGCTGTCGGTGCAGGTGCTGAGGGGCTACACCAACTTCGAGTTCGGGCACTACGTGTGGTGGTACATGGTGCCGTGGCTGCTGAGCATGCTGTTGTACGCGGTGCTCGCAGTGTTCATCCAGATGCTGGTGCCGAACAAGTACGGCGGCTTGCTCGTCACGCTGCTGATCCTCGCCGTGCAGCTCGCATTCCCGCGCTTCGGTTGGGAGAACCATCTCTATCTATACGGGAGCACTTCGCCCGTTCCGCTGACGGACATGAACGGGCAAGGTCCTTACGCGGGCTATGCGGCGTGGTATCGACTGTACTGGTCGGCCGGCGCTGCGGTTCTCGCGGTGCTCGCATACGGCTTGTGGCGCCGCGGTGCGTCCGCGCCCCTGAAGGGTCGGCTGCAGCGATTGCCGTCGCGGCTCAAAGGGACTGCGGGATGGATTGGTGGCGCCGCGCTTATCGTGATGGTCGTCGTCGGCGGCTACATCACCTACAACACGCACCATCTCAACGAATGGCGCACGCTCGTCACGAGCCAGCGTTGGCAGGCGGAGTACGAGAGGCAGCTGTTCCCGTACCGGACGCTGGTTCAGCCGCACATCACCGACGTGAAGCTCGACGTCGATATTCGCGCGGACCTGCCGAAGGTCGTCGTGCATGGCGAGTACATGGTCGAGAACAAGACGCAGGGGCCGCTCAAGGAAGTGCACGTGACGTGGCCGCGCCAGCTCGAATCGAAATCGTTCCTCGGCACCATGGTCATCGCCGAGCTGAAGCTGCCGGTGTGCGACGTGGAAGGCGCGCATCTGACCAAGGAGTTCCCCGATCTGAATTATCGGATCTACACCTTCGATCAGCCGCTCCAGCCTGGCCAGCGCGCGAAGATCGTGTGGCAGACCGTGCGCCAGCAGCACGGCTTCCGCAATAGCGGCAACGAAATGCGCGTGGTCGAGAACGGCACGTTCCTCGACAACTTCCAGCTCGCGCCGGTCCTCGGCCCGAATCATTTCCTGGCGCTGGATGACCGCGCGGTGCGCCGCAAGTACGGGTTGCCGGACGAGCTGCGTCCGCCGAAGCTCGACGACGACAGCGGCCGCGCCTATCACTATTTCCGGCACGACAGCGACTGGGTCAACGCCGAGATCACGGTCACCGCTGCCGCGGACCAGGTTCTGATTGCGCCCGGCTACAAGCTCGACGAGAAGGTCGAGAACGGCCGCAAGACTGCGCACTTCAAGACCGAGGCGCCGATCCACAACTTCTTTTCGATCCAGGCCGCACGCTACGCGATCGGCGAGGACCAGTGGAACGACGTCAAGCTGGACGTCTATTACCATCCGGCGCATCCGTACAACGTCAAGCGCATGCTGAATTCGATGAAGGCGTCGCTGGACTACTACTCGAAGAACTTCAGTCCTTACCAGTTCCGGCAGCTGCGCATCGTCGAGTTCCCGTCGTACATGAACTTCGCGCAGGCGTTCCCGGGCACGATCCCGTACTCGGAAGCGGCCGGCTTCATCACCGACAGCGAGGACCCGAACCGCATCGACTTCATCACCTACGTGACCGCGCACGAGATCGGACACCAGTGGTGGGCGCACCAGGTCATCGGCGCCGACATGCAGGGACAGACCGTGCTCTCCGAAACGCTCGCGCAGTACTCCGCGATCATGGTCATGGAGCACATGAACGGAGAGGCGAACATCCGCAAGTTCCTGAAGAGCTCGCTCGATAGTTACCTGCGCAACCGCGCCACCGACATTCTCGGCGAGGTGCCGCTCGAGGAAGTCGAGGGCCAGGCGCACATCCGCTATCAGAAGGGCGGCCTGGTGATGTACCTGCTCAAGGATCAGATGGGCGAGGACGCCGTCAACCGCGCGCTGCGCGCCATGGTTGCCGACTACGGCTTCAAGGGACCTCCGTACCCGACCTCGCGCGATCTGATCAAGCGTCTGCGCGCGCAAGCCAAGCCGGAGCAGCAGGACCTCATCACCGACCTGTTCCAGAAGATCACGATGTACGACCTCAAGGTGACCGGCGGCCGCAAGACGCGACTGCCGGACGGCAAGTGGAGCGTCGCGATCGACGTGGAAGCGCACAAGCGCTACGCGGATGCGAAGGGTGTCGAGACGGATGCGCCGTTGAACGGCTCCTTCGACGTCGGCGTGTTCACTGCGGAGCCTGGCAAGAAGAGCTTTACCGAAGACAGCGTCCTGTCCTTCCAGAAGCAGCAGGTGCGCAGCGGCAAGCAGACGTTTACCGTCATCGTCGACAAGGAGCCGCAGTGGGTTGGCCTCGATCCGTACAACAAGTACGTGGACCGCGACTCGGAAGACAACGTGCTGAAGGTGGAAGAGGCCGAGGCAGCCACATGAGGACCGTGTTGTCCGTTGCAGCGCTGGTGCTGGCCACCGCGAGCCTCGCTGCGATCGCCGATGATCGCGACGCAGGTTCGTGGCCGACATTGGGGCGCGACTGGCGGCAGAGCTACTACTCGCCGCTGATCGGCATCAACGCAGACAACATCGCGCAGCTCGGCTACGCATGGGGCTACGACCTCGAGTTCAGCAGCACGCTCGAAGCGACGCCGCTGGTGATCGATGGCGTCATGTACACGAGTGGCAACGCAGGACGCACCTATGCGCTGGACGCTGCGACGGGTGCACTGCGCTGGAAGTTCGAGCCGACGCTGGATTCCAAGATCGACTACGAGGGAGCGGGCTACGGCTTCATCAATCGCGGCGTCGCCGTCTCGCAAGGCAAAGTCTTCGTCGGCGCTGCCGACGGTTGGCTGTATGCGTTGAACGCTGCAACGGGTGCGGTGATCTGGAAGGCGCAGACGATCGAAGATCGCAGCCGCTCCTATTCGAGCACCGGCGCTCCGTACGTCGCCGGCAAGAAAGTCGTCATCGGCAACGCCGGCGCCGAGTACGACGCGCGCGGCTATTTCACTGCTTACGATGTCGACACCGGCAAGAAGGCCTGGCGCTTCTACACCGTGCCGGGCGATCCGAAGAAGGGCTTCGAGCATCCCGAGCTGAAGATGGCGTCGAAGACGTGGCCCGCGGGCGCCCGTTACGACGTGGGTCTCGGCGGCACGGTGTGGGACGGTATGGCTTACGACCCCGAACTGAACCTGCTGTACGTCGGCACGGGCAACGGCGCGCCCTGGGATCGCAGGATTCGCAGTCCGGGCGGCGGCGACAACCTGTTCCTGTCGTGCATCCTGGCGATCAATCCCGACACCGGCCGCATGGTCTGGTACTACCAGGTGACGCCTGGCGACACGCTGGACTTCACGGCCACGCAGAAGCTGATCCTCGCGGATCTGCCGATCGACGGACGCGAGCGGCGCGTGATCATGCAGGCGCCGAAGAACGGCTTCTTCTACATCCTCGATCGCCAGACCGGCGAGCTGCTCTCCGCCAAACCTTACGCGAAGATGAACTGGGCCACCGGCGTCGACATGAAGAACGGGCGTCCGCAGGAAACGGAGATGACGGACTACTCGAAGCAGCCACGCGTCGTGCTGCCGGGTCCGGTCGGCGCGCATCAGTGGCAGCCCATGTCGCACAACCCGGTCACCGGGCTCGTCTACATTCCGGCGCAGGAAATTGCTGCGGTCTTTCTGCCGCCGACCGCGCCGTACGAATACAAGAAGGGCACGCTCAACTGGGGCGTGACGCAGGCGCTCGTCGAGCCCGACGGCACCTTGCCCGCGGGCACGCTGCAAGAAGGCATGAAGCTGGATCAGCCGTTGCCGCGTCCCAAGATGTTCCTGCGCGCCTGGAACCCGGTCGAGCAGAAGCTGGCGTGGGAAGTGGAAATTACCGGCGACATCGCGCCCGGATATTTCCTGCGCCGGCCCGGCGGCACGATGAGCACTGCGAGCGAGCTGGTCTTTCAAGGTCACATCGACGGGCACTTCCGTGTCTTCGACGGACGCACCGGCGCGCAGCTCCGCGACATCAACGTAGGCACGAGCATCCTGGCTGCGCCAATGACGTATCGCGTAGGCGGCGAACAGTACGTCAGCGTCATGGCCGGCGCTGGCGCCGCGTATCAGGGGTACGCCGACTACAAGTACGGCAGCCTCGGTCGAATCGTCACGTTCAAGCTCGGCGGCGGCGATGTCCCGCTACGTCCGCTGCTGACGCAAAACGCTCCGCCCGCAGCGCCGTCTGCCTTGCCGCCTCCCGGCACGCCGGAGCAGGTTGCCAACGGTCGAACGCTATACGAGCGCAACTGTGCGCTGTGCCACGCGCAGGGCCGGGCTCCGGATCTCAGCCGCATGAGCGCTGCCACCCACGCGGAGTTTGCGGACATTCTGCTGAAGGGCACGCGCGTGGCGAAGGGCATGCCGAGCTTCGGCAACGCGCTGTCGCAGGCGGATGTGGAGGCCATTCACGCATTCGTCATCGACATCGCCAGTAAAGATAAGAGCTCGCCTGCGCCGCAGGCGGATGGACAACCGTTGGCGCACCGATTCATCGCGAGCTGCGAGACTTACGCGGCGCAGAACAAGCTGACGCCGCTGAGCATCGCAGTCGTCGACGAGTCGGGTGCACTGGTGGCCTTCACCCGGCAGAAGGGCGCAAGCCCGGTCACCGCCGAGGTTGCAGTGATGAAGGCGAAGTCAGCAGCCAAGGTCGGTGCACCGACGGCCGTGCTCGCGCAGGTCGCAGCGGAAGATCAGGCTGCACGCGACACCTACTCATTGCTGCAATTGGTCGCCATGCCTGGCGCGTGGCCCTTCGCCGATGGCGAGGGCACGATCCGCGGGGCAGTCGGCGTCTCCGGCGCACTCGCCAAAGACGACTCCGCCTGCGCCCAGCACGCGGTCGAATCAAATAAATAGGTCGGGCTCTGGCCCTTCCGAATCCAGGAATTTGAATCTCTGGTTCTTCTTGGCGTCTTGGCGATCTTGGCGAGAGCATTTCTTTTTTCTTGCTCTTTCCGCGGACCACCTTTCAGCAGCGTGGTACCCAGTCCATGAGGTGGCAGCGGAGGCGGAAGGAGGAGCCGGAAATATCTCTCGCCAAGTTCGCCACGACGCCAAGGCCAGAATCAGAAAGGGAAAAATTCCAGAGTCGCAGAAGCCCGACCTACAAAAGCGGCTTATCCCCCGTATTAGAGCTATTAGTTATCGTTAGCGCCGGGGCGAGGGCACACTAAGGGTCAGCCTGGTTTTCCGTTGTTCGGGGGAGTGGGAGTGGACAAGACAAACGATCCGAAAGCGATCACGTCGCCGGATCCCGAAACCTGGCAGAGCACGACGCTGGCCGCGAGCCTGAAGAAGATGCCGGCGCGCCAGGAGTCGTTCACGACACTTTCCGGCCTGCCGATCAAAGAGCTGTATACGGCGGCAGACGTCAAGAACGTCGATGCGGCGAAGCACATCGGCTTCCCCGGCGAGTATCCGTACACGCGCGGCGTGCATCCGACGATGTATCGCGCGCGGCCGTGGACGATTCGCCAGGTGGCCGGCTTCGGCACCGCCGAAGACACCAACGGTCGCTACAAGTATCTGCTCGCGCACGGCGAGACGGGCCTGTCGACGGACTTCGATCTGCCGACGCTGCTCGGCTACGACTCCGACCACAAGGTCGCGGTGCCGGAGATCGGCAAGATCGGCGTGGCGGTGGATACCGTCGACGACGTGCGCCTGCTGATGAAGGA
>Ga0111538_10009649_pt1 | contig 12867 bp, 8 predicted proteins | sample SoiMethybrSBSTD1_FD_79669 | JGI IMG/M metagenome (GOLD analysis project Ga0111538, IMG submission 79669) | Bulk soil microbial communities from a Populus tree surrounding site in Tennessee, USA - Soil MetaG P. TD hybrid SBSTD1 (version 2)... | ecosystem: Environmental > Terrestrial > Soil > Tree...
GACTCGCCGCGACGAACGGCGATGGGCACCTTGCCGGCCGGACCGACGACTTCCACTGGGGGCGCAATGAAGGCGCGCTGTGCGCCAAACGCCATCGACTCCTCGCCAACGGCAAAGGAGCTCGCGGTCTGAAGATCGGCGCCTTCACGGATCTTCGTCTCTCGCGTCACGGTGGGGCCGCCGGTGCGCGCGATGCCGAAGATATCGACGGTCACCTGCCCATCCTTGAGAAAGTCCTCAACCGCTTTGAGCTGAACCTTGTCGTTGTTGGCGAACGGCAGCGCCGTATTGGCGGCGGCAAACCGATGCGAGCGAATTTTTCCGTTCTTCGCCGCCGGATCGCTGGAGTCGACGAGCGGCATGTGACAGTCGGCGCACTTCTGCGACTTGGGCGGGTAGTAGAACGACCGGGCACCCTGGCCCGAGACGCCCGACGCCTGCCACGTGTCGTAGTCGTTGAAGCCGCGGAACCACCGATAGTCGTTGACCGGTACGTCGAGATGAACCTTATGGCAACTCGAGCAGAACTCCGGCGTCTGCTCACGGTGAAAAGGCTTGAGGAACGTTTCGCGGTGCGGTTGCGGCGCGAGCTCCAGCAGCTTGTCGTGCACGACGCGCATCACGCCGCTGTCGCTGGCCGCGAGATCGTGCAGTGGCGGGTACTCGATCTCGAAGTCGCCCTGCCCCATGGTGCTGTGGACCTTGGTGATCGCGTGGCACGACGTGCAGCTCAGGCCCGCCTGCGCTTCGGGCGTCTCAATCTGCTCTTTGATCGGCCGATCGAAGCGGCCGTTGAAAAACACCGCGTGGTCGTGACACCCGGCACACCACTTGGAGGGTTTGGTGCCGATGGTGTCCTGCATGTACTCGATCGATTTGCGATACCACTGGTTGTTGAACGACGAGAAGTGATGCGCCGACGAGTTCCACTGCTCGTACAACTCGCGATGACACCGGCCGCAGGTTTCGCCAGTGAGGAAAAAGTTGGCCGGGATGATTCCGCCGACGTTCGTGCCGGCCGACGAGGGGAAGAATGGACTATCGGGGCCGGTGCCTTCGGCCTCCATGCTGGTGGGAACAACGGTCGGATTGTCGATTCGATAGGACTGGCGCCACATCGCATCGCGAGCGGGCCCGGCCACGGCGGCGGCCAGGCCCGCCAGCATCGCCAGGGCCAATGAAGCGCGGACCATGGTGCCGGCTCGCCCTTGATACTTCGAAGCGGCCTGCCAGAGGGAGATCGCGAGCAGCACGGAGCCGGCTGATGACGTGACGACGTGCGCGAGCACGAGCGGGCGGTAGGGGCGCGTGGCGCCGAGGATGAGCACCGCCACTCCCAGCAGCGCACCGGCGCCGAGGACCGCAATGGTCAACCGCACGAGGGACCCGTGGCCGCGAGACCACCGCGCTGCGCGAACGCCGACGACGAGCGCCAGCGCGAGACCGAGTAGAGGATGTAGCGCGACGTTCGCGAAGTACCACAGGGATGGCGCTGGCAACGCGTAGAGGTAAGCCGAATTCAGAAGAAGGACGATGAAGGCGGTGAGCAGGAATCTGAACGCCATGTCATCTCGACTCCGAGCGAGTGGTGCCGCCCTGAAGGCGCGCCAGCGCTTCGGCAAACTCTGGGCTCGCTGGATAACGCTTCGCGTCCTCGGCCAGCCGCGCGCGGGCTTCAGCGTAGCGCTTGAGCAGGACCAGCGTCATCGCGTATCCGAATCGTGCTTCGACCATCTGCGGATCGGAACGAAGGACGCCATCGTAGTGGGACAGGGCCTCCTGCGCACGCCGATCTTGCCGTAGTGCCTCGGCCAGCTGAAACCGGGCGTGCAGATCGTCCGGCGCGAGACGGACCGTCGCGGCCAGTTCGTCGATCGCTTCTTGCACGCGGCCACCCGACAGGAGCAACAGCCCCAGTTGAAAGTGCGCTGGGGCCAAAGCGGGCGCCATTTTCACGGCGGTCCGGAACGCCGTTTCGGCCTCTGCCCGGTCCTCAGCTGCAGACGATGAGGATAGGGCGACGCCAAGCTTGGCGCGAAGGTCGGCGTTCTCGGGGGCGAGTTCGATGCTTCTGCGGAGAAAGCCGGCCGCCACCTTCCACTCGCCGGCTCTCGACGCACGCATCGCACGCGACTCATAGCCGGCGGATGTCTCCAAAGATTCGAGGACATGCTCCATCATCGGATCGGCAAGCCCGACCTCGACCTCGCCGCGCTGCAGGACCTCGATTTCAGCTTTGTCCGGCTGCCCGAGGCCGCGGTACGCCATCGCGAGCGGATAGTGAAGAACAGACGCCCGACCGTCGAGGCGTTTTGCTTGTTCGAGGTAGTCGGCGGCGCGTTGAAACTGGCGGCCGGCGAGAGCGGTTCGCCCGAGCCCATACAGGGAGGCAGCCGATCGCGGGTTCGCCGTCAGCGCCCGTTCGAACAGAGGGGCAGCTGCCTCGGGACGGCCCTGATCCAAGCGGATGTTGCCCAGCCACACGAGCGTGGCCTCATCGTCTGGCCGCAGCGCCCGCGCGCGTTCGAAGGCGGCCGCCGATTTCTCGAGGTCCCCGATGGACCTATAGGTGCGGCCGAGATAGTACGGCCAGCGCACATCGTTCGGAAGCAGACTCTGCGCGTTGAGGAAACACGGCTCGGCCGCCTTGAAGTACTCCGCCGCCAGAAACAGCACGCCCATCTCACCGAAGTCCGCGCCGAGGCCGAGGGGGTTGGTCGAGCGGTTCTCGATTTCCTGATTGAGTGCGGCAAAGCTCCGCTGCAGTTGCTCGCGAACCGGCGCGTTGACGAGCTGTGACACGTCGGGAAGCGAGACTGGCTGCAGCGGCGCTCTGCCGGTGCCGCCAGTCGAGGCGCAGCCAGCGATCAACATCGACGCGATGAGCGCCGATGCTCCGTGCGCCCTCATTGCCCGGTTCCTTCCTTGAGGGTGGTGTACCGATCGATCGCGATCCCCGTCCATTCCTCGACCCGTCCGCCAGGCCAGACCACGCGGACTTTCGCTGGCGTGTTCTCGGCTGACGCGCCCAACCCGACCGTCACCCGCGGGTCGTTCGCCGAGGCATAGCTCGAATCGGCACGGGACCGTCGCCAGATCGTAGGGCCATTCCCCCTGGAGACGGCCACTCGGGCGCCGACCATGTCTCGTGCAGTCGCTGCCCCGACGAGGCGCAATCCGATCCAGTGATTGCGGCTGCCAACGTTGTTGAGAAGGAGCCGCACCGGTCCGTTGTCGTTGCCGATGAGCACATCCAGATCGCCGTCGTTATCGATGTCGCCGAAAGCGGCGCCCCGGCCCAGTTCAGAAACGCCAAACGCGGCGCCGGCGCGCGCGCTGAGCTCCTCGAAGCGGCCGTTGCCAAGGTTGCGAAACAGCTGTTTGGGTTGTGGTAGGAGAGCGCGATCGCCCTCGACCTTCCCGTTCACCGTCAGGACATCGAGCCAGCCATCATTGTCGAAGTCGAACCAGGCGGCCCCAAAACCAGTGAAGGCCACGCTCGAGGGACCCAGGCCAGACTGGGCACTGCGATCGTCGAACGTTCCGGTTCCATCATTCACAAAGAGATTGCTGCCTTCGCCGGTCAGTTCGGTCATGAACAGGTCTTCGTCGCCGTCGTTGTCGAAATCGCCGGCGTCGACACCCATGCTCGCTTCGGCTTTCCCGTGCTCGGGCAGCGCCGACCCGGAGAGGAGCGCAGTGTTCTTGAACGTGCCGTTGCGCTGATTCATCCACAGCTGGTTCTCTTTGCCGTCGTTGGCCACGTAGACGTCGATCCAGCCGTCACCGTTGAAGTCGGCGGCCGTGATGCCGAGAGTGGGACCGAATTCGCGGATGCCTGCGGCTGCTGTGACATTCGTGAACGTCCCGTTTCGATTGTTGTGGTACAGCCGGCTCGGCTGCGGCTGATACTCCTTTGGCAGACAGTAATCCGGCCGACCCGACGCGCCCAGACAGGGCGTACCGGTCTTGATGTCGTACTCGAGGTAATGGCCGACGAACAGATCGAGCCACCCGTCACGGTCGTAGTCCAGGAAGGACGCAGACACGCTCCACCCGTCGTCATTTGTGCCGGTTCGTGTCGAGACGTCGGTAAATGTGCCGTTGCAGTTGTTGCGGAAGAGTTGATTGGGGCCGAAGTAGGTCAGATACAGGTCGGCGCATCCGTCGTTGTCGATGTCGCCAACCGCGGCTCCCATGCCGTAGCCCACGCCTTTGATCCCGCTTTGGTCGGTGACGTCGACGAAGTGCGGCGTGCGAGAGCCATCTGGCCCCATATCGAGGTCATTCCGGTAGAGCCGGCCATTCAAGGTGTTGCGCCCGACCTGACCGCCGCCGCCAAGGCTACGGCGGTCCGCTGAAGCTTCACGCGAAGGCGGAAGGTCGGGCCTACGATCCACAGGTTTACGATCCGCAGGCGGCGTGCCGTCGCCGAGCATCTGACCCTGCACGAGATAGATGTCGAGGTCGCCGTCGTCGTCGTAGTCGAAGAGCGCGACGCCTGGCGGCATGATTTCAGCCTGATAGAACTTGCCGGACATGCCGCTGACATGCGCGAAGTCGAGCCCGCTTTCACGTGCGCGCTCGCTGAACGTTTCCGGGGTGGGTTGTTCTGAACGAGCGGAACCAGGGTTGGGACCGCAACCGGCAAGGGTGCACATTGTGCACAGGGTGCAGAGGATCCACGGAGTCCACCGGGCGTGCCGCCCGCCTGCCGGGAGAATCGGCTGCCGCCTCGGACTCGTCATCGCCCAGACAACCAACAGACCCACTCGGCGGCAGTCTACTCGACGTCAGCCATTCGCAGGCTGAACTCCGTCAGCCCTTTAGCCCTCTAGCCCTTAGCCCTTCACTCCTCACATCCCATCCCCTTACCGCGATCGATTCCAGCGTCCTGGCCTCTGCGGCCGAAACCGCCTTGGAGCGCCTGGACGCGGCGGCGCACTGGTCCCCGGTTTTGTCGGGTCATGCTCGGGCTGTCGACCTGTGTCAGGCCGGTTCTGGTCCGGCTGACGCCGGTGAGGGTCGGGCTGAAGCCGCCCTGAGCTCGCCGATGGGCGGGCAGTACGTCCGCCGCGCTCGGCAGAAGCGCGCCGGGCAGCGTTCATCCGTGCGCGTTCCCGATCCTCAGCTTTCCGTTTCCTGATCGCTGCGATTCGTTCCGCATGCGGGACCTCGAGTGCGGCAGCCTGGCGGCCCGAATAGTCGAAATCGGGAACGACCACGCGCGGCAGCCGACGGCCGATCGCCCGTTCAATCAGACTGACGCTCGCTTCCTCTTCGGGCGAGACCAGGGTGAAAGCCGTCCCGGTCGCTTCGGCGCGCGCCGTACGGCCCACACGGTGCACATAGTCCTCGGCGGCCGGCGGCGTGTCGAAGTTGACGACGTGACCCAGACCGCTAACGTCGATGCCTCTCGCGGCAATGTCGGTGGCGACCAGCACGCGGTAGGTGCCGCGCTTGAAGCCCGCCAGCGCCTCGGTCCGTTGGGCTTGCGACCGATTCCCGTGAATCCGCTCGACGCTGACGTGCTGCTGTCCCAGGAACTTGGCGAGCCGATCGGCGCGGTGTTTGGTCCGGGTGAACACGAGAACGTCGCGCATACTCGCGTCCGAGAGGAGCTTGAGAAGGAGTGGCGCCTTGAGGTGCTGAGGCACCGGATAAATCGCCTGCGTGATGCCGGTGGCCGGCGTCGTCGGCCTCTCGACGTCAATCGTGACCGGGTTGCGCAGCATCTCTCGCGTCAGCGCCGCAATTGGCGGGGGCATGGTCGCGCTGAAAAAGAAGGTCTGGCGCTTGGCTGGAATATGCCGGAGGACCCGGCGGATGTCGGGCAGGAATCCCATGTCGAGCATCCGATCGGCCTCGTCTAGCACGAGGTGCTCGAGTGAGCTCAGCTTGGCGTAGGGGGCGCGAAAGTGGTCCAGCAGCCGGCCTGGGGTGCCGATGATCACGTCCACGCCGCTGCGGAAGGCATGTTCCTGCGGTCCCATTCCCACACCGCCGTAGACCGCCGCGGCGGTCAGGGGGGTATGGACAGCGAGGTCATTCAGGTCCCCGAGGATCTGCGCGGCCAGTTCACGGGTGGGCGTCAAGACCAGGGCGCGGGTCGCCCCCCGGGGTCGGCCCAGCAGCCGGTGCAGGATTGGAAGCAAAAAGGCGGCTGTCTTCCCACTGCCGGTCATCGCCGAGGCGAGCAAATCCCGGCCTTCGATGGCCGGGGGGATGGCCTCGGCCTGGATGGGGGTCGGACGTCGGAATCCCAGGTCTTTGAGGCCCAGGAGGAGTGTCGGGTGTAACTTCAGCGCAGTAAATGGCATCCGAGCATTATGGGCTGTGCCCCAGCCAATCGTGTATACTGTTGCGAGTCAATCTGAGTCTGCCAGCGTTCGAGAGCGTCCCCCCTTGACCCTTTTCGAAGAAGCCCGACTCTCACCTGACGACAAATAGGACAGACCGATGAGCCGTGAACCTCGCACTCCGCCGCCGCCCCGCCGCAAGCCTGTGGCGAAAGCGCCACCCGGTGAAGTGTGCCCGCGCTGCGGGCGGGCGACAGCTCGAGTAGTCGGCCGGTCGGAATCGGTTCCCGTTCTGTATTTGCGGTGCGACGACTGTCACCAGATGTCGGTTGCCCCCGCGTGAGCGCGGCGCGGCGCAGTCTCCCCACTACCAGAACAAACAATTAGGTGCTTCGGCGTAGTTTCGCGTTCGGTATTTTCGGCGTTCTCGGCGGGTAAGACATTTCTCATCGGGTTTAAGGAGAGCACATGGCTTCGACAAACGGCACGATCAAACGGCTCGTCAGCGACAAGGGATTCGGGTTCATCCTCGCGAGTGACGGCAACGAGTACTTCTTCCACAATTCCGCATGCGCCGGCACGCGGTTCGATGACCTTCGCGAGGGTCAGGCGGTGACGTTCGAGAAAGGGCAGGGGCCGAAGGGTCCACGCGCAGAGAACGTCAGGGTTTCCTAAGTCCTACGGTCGCCACGTGGCTCGATGCCGCGTGACGTGATTTGACGCCGTTTGACGCGAGCTCGATGTTGGCGGCTTCCGGGTCGGAGGATTCGTCCTTCGCCCGGATTCGCCTCAATATCAGGTCCTTCTCCCAGGCGATAGGGTCGCCCCCGCACGATCCGTACGAGACACGTGTGACGCCGCGGACGAAATCGCGCAGCCGATTCAGCAGGGTCACGCCTTAGTATCCCTCCGCCGCGCTGCCGTAGTAAATCCCGTTGAACAACAGCTTGAACGTGCCGTGTGGCTGCGCACGCCAGGCTATCTCCGGTCCGAACAGGACAACGCGTCCTTTCCCAATGGGCGCTTCGATGATCTCCACGGCTTGATCCAGATACCGCTGTCCCCACGCCCATCCACTCTTCAGCGGCGCCGGATTGTCGATCCAGGCAACTGACTTCACGCCTTTCGCCGCCGCGTCCGGCAGCAGCCGGAACGCCTCACTCTGATCGAAGAAGATGTTGATTCGCTCCTCCAGGCCGTAGGCCAGCGGATGGGTGTTGTCGACCCGCGCCTCGAGAATCGATCCCGGCACGTAGAACTTCGCGTTGGGCAGCGCGACGTCAGCGCCATTGACGGTTTCGGTCAGCGCGCTCCTGATTGGCAACCCGAGGTGCGACGCGATCGAGGTGGACGAGCCAATCGCCAGCAGCGTGCCGCCGGCCTCGAGGAAGGCCTTGAGCTGCGGAACTGTCCGCGCCACCGTGACGCTGCCGAGCGATTCCCGATACTCCGCCGGAATCGCCGCTGGCTGCGGCTGGTTACCGCCGCCTTCCGCGTCGCGCGTCGGAATCGCGCCATCGACAAAGATCAGCACGTCGTACTTCTCCCGGAGGTTGCCGGCGTCGAGCGTCTTCGGATAGACGACGTCGAAGGGGAACTCGAACTGCTCGAGCAGCCAGCGTGTCCAGCCGGAGGGCATCGATCCGCCGTACTGATCCCAGAGTCCAATCCGCACCGGCTTGAGCTTCATCGCGCCGGCCGGTAAGGCGGAGAGAGCGTCGGCGCTGAGCCCCTTGTCTGTCGCGAGCTTCTGGAGGACGGGGAGCGTGGACGCCTTGGCGGGCACGAACATCGTCCCGGCCGGGTACGTCTTGCCGTTGGCGCTGAGCGGCGCCTTCGTCCAGAAGACGTCTTCGTTCGCCTTCAGCAGTCGGTTGACCGCAATGAAGGCGTCATTGACGGCGTGGCTGACGAGATATCCGCCGCCAGCTGGCGCCTGCGTGATCCGGACCGCAGGCGGGGCCGTCACATCTGTCAGTGGAACGAACGGCCCATCGAACCCTGTGAGGATGCGGTCGTACTTGATGCCCATCGAATACGACAGGTTGTAGCCGGTGACGTCGTACGGCGGCCGCGGCGCCGCTCCCGGATAGGGGATGTCGTCGGGGTGATCCTGCGGCTCGAACATGTCGAGGACGTGCGCGCGGAACGGCTGCGCCGATTTGACGACGTACGACCCGGCTGGATAGGTCTTGCCGTTGACCGCAAAAGAACTGCTCGCGCGGTGCACGACCACTCCACCCTTGATCAGGATGTTGACGAACTTGGTCGCGGTCAGGAAGTCGGGCTGGTCGGCCGGCAGGATGTAGCCGCGCGGATCGCGCATCGCCGGGGCCTGAAGCACGCTGGTGTACAACGCGGGGGAGGCATTGCCTCGGCCTCGGCCTCGTCCGGCGGTCGCGGCGGTCTGCTTGGCGACTTCCGCCTTGACCGCCTCGATGCGCTTGGGATGGATGGTCCAGCTGTCGCGGTTGCCCTTGTCGATGGCGTTGCGCGCCATCTTGTACATGTTGAAGAGGAAGTCTTCCTTGCGCTCCGACGCGAGGTCGAGGATGGCGTAGTTGGTGGTCAGCGAGTACTCGATCGATTGTCGGAAGTGCCACGTCTGCGGCGCGATCGGATTGGGCACGTCGGCCCGGGGCAGTTGCATGTCGGGCACGAATGGGATCTCCACCGGTGTGGGGTTTCCGATCATTTCCGTCAGGATGCCAATCTGATTGTGGAAGTACGCGGTCGTCCGAATCCCGCCGTTGAACCAGGTCGAATAGGGCGCGCCGGTCCGCATCACCGCCCCGGGCTTGCCCTCGACGGCGAGCCGTGTGTGGATGGCGGCGCCGACCGTGTCGATGCCCAGTACCACGAGCGGGTCGAAGTTGTAGTTGAAGGGGTCGCGGAACGGCGGAGCAAAGAGCACGGCGCCGGCAGGACCGGTCTGGTGATGGTTGTACATGATGGCCGGGAACCATTCGCGGTACATCATCCGGTTGGCGTTCTCGCTTTCCGGCTGGTTCATCATGTAGAAGTCGCGGTTGTTGTCGTGGCCGATATACTTCTGATAGAGCCGGGGCAGGCCCGCCATAGAGCGGCGCCGTTGGTCGGGCTCGCGCATGTACCAGTTCGAGACCAGCTCCATCCCGTCGGGATTCACCAGCGTGCACAGCACAATGTCATCGTCCAGGATTCTCATCGTCTCGGCGTCGGTGCGCGTGTTGAGCTTGTAGATGAGATCGATCAGCTGCTGCGCGCCGAGGACTTCGGAGGCATGCAGGCCGCCGTCGATCCAAATCACGGCCTTGCCGTCCTTCGCGAGCTGACGCGCCTGGTCGTCGGTGAGGTTGTCGGCGAGGGCGAGCCGGCGGTTGTTCTGCTTGAAGGTATCGAGTCGCCGATGATTCTCGGGCGACGTAATGATCGCCGTGTATTCGGGCCGGCCTTCGGCCGTCTTGCCGATCTCCACGACCGTCATCCGGTCTGACTCTTTGTCGAGCTTGAGGAGATACTCGGCGTACTGCGTGTAGTTGGCGAGAAAATAGTCGTCGCCGATCTCGTGTCCGAACTGCTGCTTGGGGCTGGTGAGCGCCGTCGAGGGTCGGTTTTGCGCGCCGCCGACGTACGCAAACAGGAGAACGAGTATCAGAGTGGTGGTACTCGTAGTGCGGGACTTTAGTCCTGCCGTGACGGAGGCGGCGAGTCCTGCCTTCGCCCATACCGCCGTGATCATGCGCATCGCTTTCATCCCCCTCACGGCCGAATCTTACACCTCGACGCTCATCGCGTCCCGCACGCCGGCAACTATTTCATAGCTGTGGAGTCGCGCCGAGTGGTCGAAAATCTGAGACGTGACAATGACTTCTTCCGCCTTGGTCTCGTCGATGATGGCCGCGATTCGTTGGCGAACGGTGTCTGGAGCCCCAACCGCCGAGTAGGCCAGGGCTTGTTCAACGCCCAGCCGCTCGGCATCCGACCACTGGCCGTCCAACGTGTCGACAGGAGGCTGCAACAGGCTGGGGGTGCCGCGGCGGAGGTTGATGAACTGCTGCTGGACGGAAGTGAGCAAGCGCCGTGCGGCCGCATCGGTGTCGGCAGCGAACGCGCCGACGCCAACCATCGCGTACGGCGCGGCGAGTGCCGCCGACGGCCGGAAGGTACTGCGGTACAGGTTGAGGGCCGGGAGCAAATACGCTGGCGCGAAGTGCGACGCGAAGGCGAAGGGCAGCCCCAGTTCGGCGGCGAGCTTCGCGCTGAACAGACTCGATCCCAGCAGCCAGATGGGAATGTCGAGGCCGGCGCCGGGAACGGCGCGGACCGGCTGTCCGGGTCGAACGGCGGCAAAGTATCGCTGTAGTTGAACGACATCCTGTGGAAAGGTCTCATCGGCGTTGACGGAGTCGCGGCGCAGCGCCATGGTGGTGCGCGGGTCGGTGCCGGGCGCCCGTCCGAGCCCCAGATCGATGCGCCCCGGGTAGAGCGACTCGAGCGTGCCGAATTGTTCGGCGACGACGAGCGGGGAATGGTTCGGCAGCATGATGCCGCCGGCCCCGACACGTATCGTCGAGGTGCCGCCCGCGATGTGCCCAATCACGACCGCAGTCGCGGCACTCGCAATCCCGGGCATGTTGTGATGTTCGGCGAGCCAATAGCGGCGGTAACCCCAGCGCTCCGCGTGCTGTGCCAGGTCGAGGGAATTGCGGAAGGCGTCGGCGGCAGTGGCGCCGCGGACAATCGGTGCGAGATCGAGGACGGAGAACGGAATCATCAGCCTACTAGTATTGCCCGTGAGTCAGGAGGCCACGAAACCACGAAATCACGAAACCACGAAACCGATTCCTTGAGCGTCGCACGGCCGCCCAAAAGGCGGCTGCGCTGAGTGTGCGCGGCAGAAACACAAGCCATTTGCGCTCTTGACGCCGGCCCGGGTGGTTTGTGTTTCTGCCGCGCACACTCAGCGCGAATCGGCCGGCGGAGCCGGCCGACGTGCGACGCAACTTCTGCGAGTTCCGCGGATTCTGCGGTTGTGGTGCTGCCAGTCTTCTTCGTGTCTTCGTGTTTTCGTAGCAGTGTTTTCGTGGCCTTCCTTCGTGCTCTTCGTGATAACTAGTGCCCGCCAAAAACCAGGTAGCCGCGCTTGCGCAGACTCTCCGCCAGATCGATTTCCATCTGCTGCGCTTTTGCGTAGGGCATCGGATTGAGGTGCGCGTAGAGCCGTGGGACCAGGCGTTCCCCGAACTTCCTCACGACGCGCGCAGATTTGATCCCGGCCTTGTGGTTCTCGAAACGGCGTTCAGGCGTGAGTCCAGTCATGCCGACATAGTAGCCAGCACGGCCATCGCCCCGTGGGTCGCGCAAGAAGACGACATAGACCGAGTGATGACCCGTCTGTTTTGATTTCTTTACGATTGCCTTCGCATCGTTTGTCGCTTCGCTCACGGCTTGGCGCTTCGCCATCGCCTCATTCTCTCGCTAACATGGAGCCGATGAAAGGACCGTTGACCGCGCAATGCATACCACGACCTTCACCCGGAGAGGCGCTGAAGACCGGCGCCGCTTCACGCCCTCACGCGGCGCGGCCGTGCCGCTTCTTCCCGGCCGCCTTGCGCGTCGGCGTCGGGCGGCCACCACTGCGCCGCGCCGGCGTCTGTTTCTTTGTCGCGCCCTGCGCCAGGCTCTGACGAAGGCGCTCCATCAGATCGACAACCTTGGCGTCGCGCGGTTCCGGCTTCGATTCAAGATGGACCTTCTTGCCCTTGACCTTCCCCTTGATGATTCGCATAAGGTTGTCGCGGTACTCATCCGTGTACTTTGAAGGCTCCCACTTCGCCGCCAGGTTTTCGACGAGCATGGTCGCCATGCCCAATTCCGATTTGCGGAGGGCCTTCTTGCCGTCTGGCAGCGCGAGCCCACCGGTGTCGACCAGTTCATCGGCGAAGCGCATGAGCGAGAGCACGATGGCGTCGCCGACGACTTCGACCGCCGCGAGATGCAGGGCATCGCGGAGCACGAACTTCGCGATGCCGATTCGCTTGGTCCGGCGGATCGCCTCGCGTAGCAGCGAGTAGGCGTGTTCGCCGCTTCTTTCAGGAACCAGGTAGTACGGGGTTTCGAAGAAGCGAACGTCGATTTCCTCTCCATGGACGAAGTCGATGATGTCGACGCGCCGTGTTTTCTCCGCCGCGGCCGCCGCGAAGTCTTCCTTGGTGAGAGCGACGAAGTGGCCCTTCGAGTACTCGTACCCTTTCACGAGGTCGGCCCAGGCGACCGGGCGGCCCTCTCGCGCGCACACTCGTGTGAACTTGACGGGCGACTTATCGGTGGCATGAAGCAGCCGGAATTTCGGACGATGGTCACGGACGGCGGTATGCAACTCGACCGGAATGTTCACCAAGCCGAACGAGAGCGAACCCTTCCAGAGTGGCCGCGCCATGTCAGGTCCTTTCGCAAGAGCGGTATCTCTAACCTCTAACCTCTAACCTCTAACCGCTAACCTCTAACCTCTGACCTCCCTGTCTACCACGGCACGGTGGCTTGCTCCAGTTCAAGTTCACTGCGAAGACTGTCGAGATCCCGGCCA
>Ga0111538_10009651_pt1 | contig 12864 bp, 7 predicted proteins | sample SoiMethybrSBSTD1_FD_79669 | JGI IMG/M metagenome (GOLD analysis project Ga0111538, IMG submission 79669) | Bulk soil microbial communities from a Populus tree surrounding site in Tennessee, USA - Soil MetaG P. TD hybrid SBSTD1 (version 2)... | ecosystem: Environmental > Terrestrial > Soil > Tree...
TCTGCTAGTTTTCCAAAAATGTAGTACAGTCCGGGAATAATAATTACCCCCCCAATAGTTCCGAGTAGCATGCCTCCAAGAGCGGAAGCCCCAATCGTCCGGTTCCCTATTGCGCCCGCACCTGTTGCTACGACCAGGGGGATCAATCCTGCAATAAAGGCGAATGATGTCATTAATATTGGACGGAAACGCGTTTTGGCACCTTCGATGGCCGCTTCAAAAACGGAAGACCCATGCCTGCGTTTCTGAACTGCAAACTCTACAATCAGTACGGCATTTTTACCCAACAAGCCCACCAACATGATGATTCCGATCTGAGCATAAATGTCGTTGTCCAGGCCCATCATCTTCAGCAACAAAAACGAACCAAACACGCCGACGGGTAGAGAAAAAATAACCGCCAAAGGCAAAAGAAAACTCTCGTATTGTGCCGCTAGCACCAGATATACGAACGCCAGAACAATAACGAAAATATAAATTGCTTCATTGCCGCTTTGCGACTCATCGAAAGAAAGCCCCTCCCAGGCGATGTCGTATCCTTTTGGTAAAGTCTCCTTGGCAACTTCCCGTATTGCTTGAATGGCGTCTGCCGTAGTATATCCTTTTCCCGGAAGGCCTCGTATAGCCGCTGAGTTATACATATTGTAACGGGTGACCTCATTAGGACCCTGCGTTTTTCTGAGTTTCATAAACGAGGAGTACGGCACCATTTCCCCGTGGTCATTTTTAACAAACAGATTCAATATGTCTGATGGAAGCCTTCTGAATTCAGGAGCGGACTGAACGTACACCTTGAAAAACCGGCCAAACCTTATGAACCCTTGCTCATAAGTACTTCCTATTAAAATATTAAGGTTTTCCATCGCTCTGCCGATCGATACACCTTTTTGCATGGCCACGTTGTTGTCAATTTCCAATTCGTATTGGGGATAATTCGCGGCAAAAAAAGTAAACAAACCCGATAGCTCTTTGCGCTTGCTCAAATCATCAATGAATTGTCTATTTATTTTATCAAAATCATGGTAGTCGGTTTCACTATTTTTATCCAGAAGACGCAGTGAAAAACCTCCGGACGATCCGAATCCAGGAACAGCCGGTGGTTCAAAGAATTCTACAATCGCACCAAGGTTTCTCGATTTTTCCTCCAGTTCTTCCATGATCTCCTTGACGGATTGTTCGCGCTCCGACCAGTTTTTAAGGTTGATTAAACAAGTTCCCGCATTGGAACCCCTTCCTTCAGTCATGATCTCGTAACCAGCCAATGAAGAAACAGATTCTACACCATCAACTTCTTCACAGATTTTCTGAAGCTTTTGGGATACCTGGTTCGTTCTTTCCAACGTTGCGCCTGGCGGTGTTTGAATGATGGCGTAAATGGTACCTTGATCTTCACCAGGAATAAATCCGGAAGGCAGAATTTTATTTTCAACAAATATTCCGGCGCCGAATGCGAACAGTATAACAAACGTGAGGAGTCTCCTATTTACTATCAATCTTAACAGCCCCGTGTATTTTCCCGTAAGCTTTTCAAACCCCCTGTTAAATCCGTCGAGCGAGCGATTCACCCAGTTTGTACTCTTCGGCTTGCCATGGGTGTTCTTCAATATCATGGCACATAGAACCGGTGTGAGCGTAAGTGCAACAACTCCGGAAAGGATAATGGACGTGGCCATGGTAATAGAGAACTGCCGGTAGAAAACACCGACAGGCCCCGTCATAAACACCAACGGAACAAATACTGCTGTCATAACCAATGTGATGGCGATGATGGCACCACTGATTTCATGAAGTACTTCCCGCGTGGCATTATATGGCGAAAGGTTTTTTTCATGCATTTTGGCATGCACCGCCTCAACCACAACGATCGCGTTATCCACAACGATACCAATCGCCAACACGAGCGCAAACAACGTGATCAGGTTGATTGAAAGGTCAAAGAACTGCATGAAAAAGAACGCACCGATCAGAGATACCGGAACGGCTAGTGTTGGAATCAATGTAGAACGCCAATCGCCAAGGAACAGGAACACAACTATGGCTACGAGCACAAATGCCTCGCCTAATGTATGAAGCACTTTTTCGATAGAGGCATCCAGAAATTGAGATACATCATAGCTGATTTTATAGTCTACTCCAGGCGGAAAAGTTGCTTTCATTTCTTCTAGCTTGGCTTTTACTTCTTTGATCACCTCACTGGCATTGCTGCCATAGTTCTGCTTCAGCACAATGGCGGCCGAAGGGCGCCCATCGAGGTTCGAGTAGATGTCAAAGAATTCACTGCCCAGCTCAACTTCAGCAATATCCCCAAGGCGTATACTTTCACCCTCCGCATTCGCCCGGATAATAATACTCTTATATTCTTCTGGTTTACTGTATCTTCCTTTGTAGGTGAGCACGTATTCGAGCGACTGGGCGGCGATACCAGAACTTTGTCCTATTCTGCCCGGGCGACCTATTATACTTTGCTCACCCATCGCCTCCATAACTTCTTCGATAGAGATGTTATATGCACGCATGCGGTCGGGATTTAGCCAGACACGCATAGCATATGTACGACTCCCCAATATTTGTGTTCTGCCTACTCCGTAAATCCGGTTTATTTCCGGAATCATTTTAACACTGGCGTAATTATATAAGAATTTTTCGTCCAGTTTCTTCTCCGTACTGTACAGGTTGACATACATCAACATACTGGGCTGAATAGGCGTGATGATTACACCTTCGCGCTGTACCAGATCAGGTAAGAGTGGCATCACCTGATCCACCCTTGTCTTCACGCGAATAACCGCCTGGTTGGGATCGGTGCCGGGCTCAAAGATTATACTGACAGTAGCCTCTCCGGCGCTGGTAGCGTCTGATGTCATATAACGCATACCCTGAACGCCGTTAATGGCATTTTCCAGTGTAATGAGTGTAGACTTGATCAATACATCGGCGCTGGATCCAGGGTAGGCTATAAAAATACTTACTGTTGTAGGCGCAATTTGCGGGAATTGTGATATCGGCAATTGCTTAATAGCGAGTGCACCCACAAAAACGAAGACCACGGAAATTACAATAGCAAAGACGGGTCTGTGAATAATATTACCAAACATTTTTTTTCTTTTGAGGATGTTTAACTACTCCGCGTATAAATCCAACTGCGTGATCGCAGTTTGCCCGGCTACCAATTCATAGTCGATCTTCTCATTTTCCCTGACTAGGCGCAGGCCTTCAAGAAGTATCTTATCACTTTCAGCTAGGCCCGCCTGGACTGCATAAAGGTGTGGCATTTCTGCGGCGACCTCAATATGTCTTGACTTGACAACATTGTGCTCATCAATTACGAAGACATATTTTTTATCCAAAATTTCGAAAGTGGCTTTCTGAGGAATCAACAATGTGTTTTTAAGCGGTACCTCCAATAAAATATTCCCGGTTTCACCATGTCTCAGGAGTGCTTCCGGATTAGGAAATGTTGCACGGAAGGCGATGTTTCCAGTTTCGTTGTTAAAATCAGCTTCAATAGTTTCAACAACTCCAGTGTGACTAAACAACTTGCCATTAGCCATAGCCAGGCTAACTTTTGTTTTCTCTTTTGTTTTAACATTGGACTCATATTCGAGGTATTCAGCTTCAGGAACATTAAAATACACCCACATTTTACTGTTATCCGAAAGCTCCGTCAGCAAATCTCCCTCGTCTAAAAGACTTCCAAGTCTTACGTGAAAACGATCGATCATGCCATTGAAGGGGGCTCTGATCTGCGTGAATTGCAAATGAACCTGAGCTAAGGCCAACTCAGCTTTTGCCTTTTCAAATTTAGCTTTGGCCATAGCCAGCTCGTTGGGAGCCACTACGTTTCTACTGGCGAGCGACTCTGTGTTCTTGTATTCTATTTCGGCAAAATCAGCTTCAGCTTGTGCTTTTCGAAGCTCGGCTTCATAAAGTGTTGGCATGACTTGAAACAACATCTGTCCTTTTTTTACTAACTGTCCTTCGTCTACAAAGATTTGCTGCAGGTAGCCCTTTTCAAGTGCCCTCACTTCAATATGTTGTATTGAACGAATTTGACATACATAGCTTTTAACAAGCGAAGTATCCATTCTAACCGGCCTTGTAACCATAAATTTGGTTTCTGCTTCCGCTTCTTCGTGCGTTGAACTACAACTTGTGCACCACAACAACGCACACAAGCCCATGGACATGAAAATTTTACTCATCATAATTTTTTGATCTTAAGACAATACAGATTTTAGCTTATTAGGAAATGGTGCGTAACACCAGAGTTGTCCATTGGATCAGCGTCATGCTATCGGACAATGGACAATGAAAAAATTGGAGAGAATAAGCAATTCAATTTGCCTACTCGGGATTCTTTTTCACAATCTGAGCACAATGAATTCGGGTTCGGGGACTTCGAAAAATGAGACACGCGAAAAATACCGACAAAAGGAACAGTGGCTTTGTAGGCGCTCAAAGAAATATCCTGGAAGGTCGGCGTAAAAAAAATTGGTGTAGATATTATCCTTTGAATATTCTTTTAAAGAAATCCGTCTGTTCTCCTCTTCCTCGAAATAGATATCTTCCTTGCCAGCGGTTGTGACAGGAGCGTGGAAGTGTACCAGGCCTTTCATTTGTGTTGTGGAAGAATCGGGAAAATCGGGCCTAAACAAGTGAGCAAACACCTGACTATATCCTGTAGACAGAAGAATAAACAGCGTTATGGGATATTTAAACAGAGGTTTCAACACTAAGTGCGAGAGTTTCGGCGATTTGCCTGCAAAAATATGGACAAAAAGGGTTCACTTTTTTATTTATATTTATTATAGAATGCATAAATATTTTTTATGAACTATACCTTGAATCAGTTGCAGATCTTCCTTAAAATCACACAAACGTTAAGCGTAACGAAAGCGGCTGAAGAACTTAACCTGACCCAGCCCGCAGTTTCCATTCAGCTCAGGAATTTTCAACAACAATTTGATATACCGCTTACAGAAGTGGTTGGCCGCAGGATTTACATTACGGACTTCGGAAAAGAGATAGCGCAATCTGCAGAGGACATTCTTCAGCAGGTAGCGGCTATAAATTACAAAACTCAATCTCACAAAGGTCAGTTAACCGGCCGCTTAAAACTGTCAACGGTATCAACAGGTATGTCTGTGATGCCATTTTTTCTTTCTCCTTTTATGAAACAGCACAAAAGTCTGGAGCTGATCATGGACGTTACCAATAGGGGCAGAGCAATTGAAAGCCTCGAACAAAACACAGTTGATTTTTCGCTTATATCTATTTTGCCAAGTGCACCAGTCGTTGAGAAGCTGGATTTGCTTGAGAATAAACTTTTTCTGGTTGGCAACGGTAAGGAGAAATTTAAGAAAACGCCTTATTCAAAGAATATTTTGAAAGAACTTCCTTTGATTTTTCGCGAGAAAGGATCTGGTACCAGGCAGGTCATGGAAAATTTTCTTGAACGAAGTAAACTTGATGTAATTCAAAAATTGGAGCTCACATCGAATGATGCGGTGAAGCAGGCTGTCATGGCGGAGCTGGGTTATTCAATTATGCCATTGATCGGAATAAAGAATGAATTGCAAAATGGACACCTTCAGATCATACCCGTGAGTGGCTTACCGGTCAGAAACATTTGGCGGTTGATCTGGCTAAAAGGCAAGCGACATTCGCCCGTCGCAAACGCGTTTCTTCAACATGTAAAAAAAGAGAAGGACAAAATTGTTCAGGAGGAATTTGGATGGTTTGAAGGTTATTGAAAAAATCTCAAAGAGATTTATGATGATTAATGATTAATCAGAAACAGCTCTAAGTTTCCTGTTAGTTCTGATACGAAAAGAACCCTTTTTCCATCAGGGGAAAAAGTTGGAATCGCTTCTCTTGAATGATTTTGTGTGAGCGGAATTTCCTTCTTATCTGCTATTGATAACATGTATATTTCGGCCACTTGCTCTTCACCCACATTATAAAGCAAGTCATCGCCGTTGTGTTTCCAGCATAGGTCATACTTTATTGTTTTAGACTCTGTAAGCTGTTCTTCGCCGGTGCCGTCCGCATCCATTAGATAAATTTGGTCACTCCCCGACCTATCCGAAATAAAAGCAATTTTGTCACCGTCGCCATTAAACCTGGGATTTTTGTTGGAGTAATCGCCAGTTGTGATTTGCCGGTATTGAGATCTATCAGCGTTCATAATACAAATATGAGAGCGTTGATTTTCTATGGTAGTAAATAGCAACTTCGATCCGTCACTGCTCCAGTTCACATCTACATCATCACCGTTATTGCTAGTAGCCTGTACGATGTTTCCACCATTGGCATCCATGAGAAAAACATCCCAATTCCCATTTCGATTTGAGAAGAAGGAAATTATGTCTCCCCTTGGAGAAACTTGCCCACCGCCATTGAACGTGGTGGTGTATGTGAGGCGTGTCATAACAGTATCTACTATCCGGATAGAAAAAAGGTCTTTCCTGCCGTCCCTTCCACACTCGCACAGTACTTTTTTGCTATTCTGGAACCAGTTGGGATGATCGCATGAAATTTTCCCGGACGTTAATTGTTTAGTTGTTTTAGTTTTCAGATCATACACAAATAGGCCGTATTTTCCCCCGCGATTAGAATCGAAAACAATTTTCGTCCCGTCCGGACTAAAACGGGCGTGAAAATCCGCTGCAGTATTAAATGTAATCTGGGTCCAATTTTTCGGAATATTCCTGGTCGTTGTTTGTGCTGAACTGACTTGAATAGTCAAAAGGAAAAGGAATATAAGTAGTCCCAGCATGCTCACTTTTCTAGATTTTGACATACATCCCTTTTAATGCAGATATAGTTTTACTTTCAATGCTGATCCAAGATACCAACTGCTAAAAAAATAATCTGTAACGTTGTCCGGGTGATTTTAAATTCACGTTTGAATTAAGTTGAATGGCAAGAATATTCATCACCGGTTCAGCCGATGGGCTTGGCCAATTGACGGCGAAGTTACTGGTCGATCAGGGACATCAAGTGGTCTTGCATGGACGTATCGCCGAGCGCGGACGTGATGCACTCAGTAAATTGAAGGGAGCGGAAAACGTCGTGGTAGGAGATCTGTCGAACACAGAAGAGACAAAAAAACTAGCTGGGGAAGTAAATGCATTGGGTTCCTTTGATACTATTATCCATAACGCCGGAGTGTATCGTGTTCCATCGAAGCTGATCTTTGCGGTCAATACATTGGCGCCCTACATTCTCACCTGCTTAATACAAAAGCCGAGGCGATTGGTTTATCTCAGCTCCGGGATGCATCTGCATGGGCATCCGAATCTGGACAACTTCACGAGAGACATTAGTCGCATCAGTTATTCCGATTCGAAAATACATGTAATGTTGCTCACTATGGCTGTCGCCCGCAAATGGCAGAAAGTATACTCCAATGCCATTGATCCAGGTTGGGTTCCAACAAAGATGGGCGGGCGTGGCGCGCCGGACAATCTTCAGAAAGGATACGAGACACAAGCCTGGCTGGCCGTCAGCAACGATGACGGAGCCAAAGTAACGGGCCGTTACTTTCATCACAAGCGAGAAGTTCAATATAATCCTGAATGCACTGACGTGACGTTGCAGGAGAAATTTCTTAAGCTCTGTGAAGGGATCACGGGCGTTCCATTTCCACAGTAGGCTCACCGTGAGCTTCGAATCAATCAAGGCTGCGAAACAAATCTTGAAAGGGTTTGTTATTGATACCAACTTGAAACCATTACTGTTTTCCTTCGAACGGTCGATTATAAGCAGAGTTCCGTCGTATAGTGGCACTTGGCCTTGACTTTTCTGATTGCATTTACGAGTTTCAGTGTCCCGACCTCTCGTATCATAAACCTCAGTGCAGTATGAAGCCTATTAAATTTGTTTTGATCCCTATCGTGTTCGTCATCACCGCGCTTACTTCGTTTGACAACACCATACCAAAATCCGACCAGCCGGTGCTAGGCACACGGTTCGTGAAGATCATTGGAGTTGCCGGACTGAAATTTAAAGATCTCAACAAGAATGGAAAGCTGGATGGTTATGAGGATTGGCGTTTAACGGCTTCAGAAAGAAGCAAAGATCTTCTCTCGAAGATGAGCCTTGAAGAGAAGGTTGGCTTCCTTCTGATCAGCGACACCCGGATGAAAAATGAGGCTGGCCGTCAAGCGGCAGCTATGGGACCTGTTACCGGAGAGTTCAATGAAACCGATGTCGTTGCAGAGAACAATATCTTCACTGGACAACCGCTTCCAGAACGAGTAATGAGTGCTGCGGGTACGACAAAAGGTGTAAGGGAATTTCACTTGCGTCACTTCATTTACCGTGGGAATGTTACGCCGGCCATTATCGCTGATTGGTCGAACAGGCTGCAGGAGCTCTGTGAAGGTACCTCCCTGGGTATTCCTGCCATCATTGCTTCAAATCCGCGAAATCATGTTACGAATAGTGCCACGATCGGCACCAGCGTTGGCACTACCTCGTTTTCCAAATGGCCTTCTGAGATTGGACTTGCAGCCATGCGTGACCTCAAACTCACACGAGAGTTCGCCGACATCGCTCGCCAGGAATGGGCAGCAGTAGGACTTCGAAAGGGATACATGTACATGGCCGACATCGCTACGGAGCCACGGTGGCAGCGCATAGAGGGGACGTTTGGAGAAAACGCGTCGCTCGCAGCCGACATTATGCGGGAAGTGGTCTTGGGCTTTCAAGGAGAAAAGCTTACGAACACTTCGATTGCTCTCACAACAAAACATTTCCCTGGTGGAGGCGCTACTAAGAATGGATTCGATCCACACTATGAATACGGGAAGGAGGAAGTTTTCCCTGGAGGTATGCTTGAAAATAACCTACTACCATTTAAGGCCGCTATAGGGGCAGGTACATCTGCCATTATGCCTTATTATTCCATACCGGTAGGAACTAAATATGAAGAAGTAGCCTATGCGTACAATAAAGCAATCCTCCGCGACCTGCTTCGAAAACAACTAGGGTTCAAAGGAATAATCAACTCTGATACTGGACCTATTAATATGATGCCATGGGGCGTAGAGGGTTTGAGCATTGAAGACAGATATGCCAAAGCATTGGAGGCTGGCGTGAATATCTTCTCAGGAAATGCCGATCCGGCCCTTCTCCTTAAGGCAGCGAAAGAAGGCAAGGCACAGCTCAAGCACATCGACGAATCTGTCGCATTGTTACTGGAAGAAAAATTCAACCTCGGACTTTTTGAAAATCCATATGTTGACGACAAAAAAGCAAATGAAATAGTTGGCAATGCGTCGTTTCAGGTGAGAGCAGACCTCGCCCAAAGAAAGTCCATTGTGTTGCTCAGAAATGAAACCAAGTCGCTGCCATTGAAACGAGCCGTTAAGATTTACTTTGAAACTTACCAACGGCCTTACGGGAGCCCTGGTAACATAGAACCGCAGGTCTATGCCAACGCAACGTATGGGAGCGACATCACTTTTGTAAGCGCACCTGACGCGGCAGACATGGTGCTATTGTGGGTGAAGCCATCGATGCGCCCCCTTTTCCCGTCCAATGATAAACCATTGCGGGTTACCTTGTCCGAATGTGCTGTAGATGTTAATTATATCAACCAGCTGATCGCAAAAAAGCCAACTATACTGGCCATTAATTTTACGAGTCCCTTCGTCATCAATGAGGTTTACAATGACAAGAGCACATCAATTAAAGGAGTGATCGCAACTTTTGGTTGCGCACCCGAAGCATTGCTTGACGTTGTGAGCGGCAACTTTAACCCTACTGGAAAGATGCCTTTCACGACACCCGTTTCCGAAGAAGCCGTCCTGAATAACAAAGAGGACGTGCCTGGCTATCTGGAAGGAGCTGGATACGGGCTTTTCAAATATGACGAAGGAATGACTTACAAATAGCGTCGAGCAATTATCGGATCTCCTACTACTATTAGTGGTGTTACGACCGTAGCATAACCTGCACGTTGCTTTCCGATGGTATCACACTTCCCTTACCCCTCTCAAGAGGGGACGCTCCAAACGGTCGCCACCTGATATACATTTTGGCATGACGGAATATTACCGAGCGATATTTTGGAAAGGCGCAACGCCAGGAGAACTACGCATCTGTAGCCATCTTAAAAAATTCCAACGACAAGGCCTACACACGTCTCCCCGCCAGCTGGCGGGGAGCTAGAGGGGTGTTATATCTGCTAAAGCTTCGGCGCAAGCGTTAGCTCACTCAGAGCGAAGGCTCGTAACCGGGTTGGCGATCGCTGCTTTTATACTGTGAAAACTTACCGTCAATAATGTAATGATCAACGCTCCGCTTCCGGCATAAACAAATACCAACGGATTTATATCCGTGTGATAGTTATAACTCAATAGCCATCGATGTAAATAATGGTATGCAACGGGTATTGCAATCGCAAATGAAATCAATACCAACACAATAAATTCTTTTGATAATAAACTCCAAATATTAAATATGGAGGCACCGACGACTTTTCGTACGCCGATCTCTTTTGTTTTTTGTTCCGCGACGAATGATGCTAATCCAAACAAACCTAGACATGAAATGAATATGGCTAATGTTGCAAACAAAGAAGCTAACTTCCCTATTCGTTGCTCTGCTTTAAATTTATTTCCATATTCTTCATCTACAAAACTGTACTCGAAGGGAGATGTGGGCACGAGCTTTTTTTGTATCGATTCAATTTTTGACAGTGCTTCCCTTGCGCTCATCCCGGGATTAAGTTTTACCAGCATTTGTCCCAGGTAATCCTGATCATTTTTATCTAGCCAATAAAAGCCAGCACGTACTGGTTCGTAAGGGCTACCCGCCACTACGTCATCCACCACGCCGATGATTTGTCGTGGTTGTTCACCTGACGTTCGTGTAATGAATTCTCCGACCGGATTTTCCAGGCCCAAATATTTTGCCGCGGACTTGTTAATAATTACTGCGTCAGTATCTGTCCCAAATTCCCTGGAAAACTCCCTGCCTTGTAGCACTTTCCACCGAATCGTTTTGCCATACTCCTCATTGACCCACGTCACGGTAAAGTCTGATTCAGCCTCCGGATTTTTACCTTTCCACGTAAAACCTCCCCAATTGTCCCAAATGTCGGTAACGGGGCTGCTCGATAATGCCACGTCGTTCGCCACGCCACTAGCCAATAGTTCATTTTTGACCACCAATTTATTCTTGTTAAAATCTGAGGCGTGAATTGGAATCCGGATCAATCTCTCCCGGTCGTAACCGACAGGGCGATTTTGTGCGTATTGAATTTGTTGGTAGACGACAACCGTTCCGATTATCAAAACCACCGAAACAGTGACTTGTGTAACCACCAGAATTTTGCGGGGCAAGGCCGCATATTTTCCTAAACGAAGGGTACCCTTCAGGACTTTGACGGGTTGGAACGAAGAAAGATAAAACGCCGGATAGAGTCCTGCGAGAAATGATGTTACTATCAAAAAAGCAATGCTTGATATCCAAAAGTAAATGTTAGCAAATGGTAATTTGATGTTCTTGTCTGCCAACGCATTGAATGGGGAAAGTGATAATGAAACCAACAGTAGCGTAATGACGAATGCCAGAAAAACCACCAAAAAAGATTCACATAAAAATTGTTTTACCAGCTGCGATTTCATTGAGCCAATCGCCTTTCTGATGCCCACTTCTTTGGCTCGTTTTTCATTGCGCGCCGTGCTTAAATTCATAAAATTGATGCAAGCAAGCAGCAATACAAACGCACCTACTATTGCAAACAGCCAAACAAAAGTTACGCGTCCTGCCGTAGGATAACCATCTTTGAATTCCGAATATAAATACCAATCCTTCATGGGATGTAGCCACAGATTGGTTTGATACTTTTTTGAAAACTGCGCAACAGCCTCTGGACTATCTTTCAAATACAAATCAGTAATAGCAGCGTTGGCTTGTTCAATAGTAACATTGTCGGCTGTTTGCACAAAAATCCGGTATGCGTTATGTCCCCAGTTATTTTCATTGGTTTTGAAAATCTCATTGTAGGTTTTAATCCCTTCAAAATTTAAGAAAAACTGCGTGTACCCGAAAATGGAATTGGAAGCAACGTCTGCATATATGCCTGTCACCGTGACGTCCAGGGTTGTATTCAATTTCACAAATTGATTGATGGGGTCCTTATCACCAAAGAGCTCTTTTGCCATAGATTCCGAAATAATGATCGCTTGCGGGTCGTTCAGGCTTTCGGGAGTGCCGCGAAGCATTTTCAGCGAAAACATGTCAATCACACCCTTGTCGATGAATTGACCTGTTTTGCTGAAATTATTTTCTCCCACCCGCAGGTTATAATTCGTAGGCCACCAAACCAGGGACACGTGCTTGAACAGATGGCCATATTTTTCAGTCAACACTTTTGACACAGGTTGAGACAGCCCGTTAGTGCTGTAAGTTTTTTGCTCCAATGGCTCGGTGTTCCGCCTGTACACCTCGGCAATGCGTTCGTAATTTTTGTGGCTGCGATTATAGCTTACTTCATCATAAACCCACAGCCCAATCAACATAGCCACAGCCATACCTACAGCCAGGCCACCGATATTGATAAGGCCGTACATCTTGTTCCTGAGCAGATTTCTCCAGGCGATTTTGAGGTAGTTTTGGACCATGGCTTTAGTAAATAACAGATCAGATACATGGAAAAATGAAAAAGGTTACATGAGAGATCTAATTTAGTCAGACTCATGTGCCGAATAGCAGGAATTTCATATTTGCAACTGGGCCAGCAAAAATTTTTATTAGGGAATGTTTCGTAAAGATGGTATTACTTATTTTCACTTCTCGTAACGTCCCTTTTATGGCCCCTGTTAATCTCACAAAATCACAAGCAAGGAA
>Ga0111538_10009655_pt1 | contig 12860 bp, 8 predicted proteins | sample SoiMethybrSBSTD1_FD_79669 | JGI IMG/M metagenome (GOLD analysis project Ga0111538, IMG submission 79669) | Bulk soil microbial communities from a Populus tree surrounding site in Tennessee, USA - Soil MetaG P. TD hybrid SBSTD1 (version 2)... | ecosystem: Environmental > Terrestrial > Soil > Tree...
CATCCGTTCGCAGCGGCCGCCTTCACCATCGCGTACTCGCCGCTGACGTTGTAGGCAGCAAGGGGGAGCTCCGGGAAGCGCTCGCGGACGGAGCGGACGACGTCGAGGTACCCGAGAGCGGGCTTGACCATGAGCCCGTCGGCGCCTTCGTCGACATCGAGCGCAGCCTCACGCAGTGCCTCCCGTGCGTTGCCCGGGTCCATCTGGTGCGACCGGCGGTCGCCGAATGCCGGCGCGCCCTCCGCGGCCTCGCGGAACGGCCCGTAGAACGCCGACGCGTATTTCACCGCATACGACAGGATCGCGACCCGCTGAAGCCCCTCTTCGTCGAGTGCACCGCGGACCGCACCGACCATGCCGTCGATCATCCCGCTCGGCGCGACGACGTCCGCGCCCGCCTCGCCGTGCGAGACCGCGATCCGGCGCAGGACGTCCAGGGTCTCGTCGTTCGAGACGTCGCCGGCGTCGTCGAGAAGCCCGCAGTGGCCGTGATCCGTGTACTCGCAGAGACAGACGTCCGTGACGACGACCAGGTCCGGCTGGGCCTCCTTGAGCGTTCGGATCGACTGCTGGACGACACCGTCCTCCGCGAAGCTCTCGAGGCCGTGCGGATCCTTGGTCGCCGGGATCCCGAAGAGAAGGACGGCCTTGATGCCGAGCGCTGCGACCTCACGAGCCTCCTCGCGCAGCCGATCGACGGAGAGCTGGTCGATCCCGGGCATCGACGCCACCGGCCGACGGATGTCCTCACCGGCGACGACGAAGAGCGGGTAGACGAAGTCGCTCGGCTCGAGGGTGGTTTCGCGAACCAGGTCACGCAGTGTCTCCGTCCGCCTCAGGCGGCGCGGCCGCTTCGCTCCAGGCCCGACCCGGAGCGCCTCGAGCGCATCCGAGTGGAACGACGTCACGCCCTGTCCCCGAACTGGTCCACCAGGGCCTGAATGATGCCGTCGGCAGTCGTCTCGTCGGCGACGAGACCGACCTTGAGGCCGACCTCGCGGGCGACCTTGGCGGTCTTCGGGCCGATGCACACGAGCATCGCGCCGCCCCCAGCCCCGCCGGCCGCGGCGAGGCTGCGGCAGGCCGAGCCGCTCGCGAGCACGACCGCGTCCGCGATCCGGAGCGGGAGGATTCCCCACATCGGCGGCTCGACGAGGATCGTCCGGTACGCGACGACCGTCTCGACGTCCGCCCCTCTCCCGCGGAGCTCTTCGGCGAGATGTGGCTCGGCGATGTCGGCCTGGGGAAGCAGTACGCGCTTGCCCGTGAGGTCTCCCAGACCCTCGGCGATGTCGTCCGAGGCGCGCTTCGCGACGAAGGCAGGCTCGATACCGAGCTCCTGGATCGCTGCTGCCGTCACCGGACCGACGGCCGCAACCTGGCTCCCGGCGACACCGGTCAGGCCCTTCGCCACCGCCGCGACCCCGTTGACGCTCGTCAGCACGATCCAGTCGTAGCTCGACATCGTGTCGATCGCGTCCTCGAGCGCACGGCCCTCCGCCGGCCGGATCTCGATGAGAGGGACGATCGTGACCTCCGCGCCGAGGCGCTCGAGCTCGTCCGCGAGGGACTTCGACTCGGGTCGCGTGACGACGATTCGTACGCCGTAGAGCGGTCGGTTGATCATCGGACGCCCGCCAGTATGCGGTCTGCGCCGCGCGAAAGCGCCTCTTCGGCGAGCCGCTCGCCGATCTCGTGCGGGTTGCCCTCCCCGATGACACGCACCACGTCACGTCCATCGACCGATGCGACCAGCCCCTGGAGACGCACCCGAGGGGTCGTGGCGACCGTCGCCAGAGCTGCGACCGGAGCTGCGCAGCCGCCACCGAGCGCGCGCAGGAAGGCACGTTCGGCCGTCGTCTCCGCCCGCGCCTCGGCGTCGTCGAGCTCCGCGAGCAGGGCGAGCACGCCCTCGTCATCCGCTCGGCACTGGATCGCCAGCGCCCCCTGCCCGGGCGCGGGAAGCATGGTCTCGTCGGACAGCCATTCCGTGACGGCGCCTTCGAGCCCGAGCCGTCGAATCCCCGCGGCGGCGAGCACCGCGGCGTCGTACTCGCCCTCCGTGACCTTGCGGACACGCGTGTCGACGTTCCCGCGGATCGACCGGATCTCGAGATCGGGCCGCACGGCCGCCAGCTGGGCGCTGCGGCGGAGGCTGCTCGTTCCGATCACGGCCCCGGCGGGCAACTCGGCGAGAGAGCCCGCGGTGCGAGCAACGAGGCAGTCGCGCACGTCGTCCCTGGCGGTCACGGCGCCGATCGCGACGCCGGGCGCGTCCTCCGTCGGCAGGTCCTTCAGAGAGTGCACGGCGACGTCGATGTCGCCGTCGCGCAGCGCGCGCTCGAGCTCAGCCGTGAAGAGCCCCTTGCCGCCGATCGAGGGCAGCGGCTCGCCGGAGTCCTGCGTGCGGTCGCCTGTCGTGGAGATGACGTGGGTCGTCCACACAAGCTCCTCGCGCGCTGCGACGAGACGCGCGGCGACGAGCTCCGTCTGTGCGCGTGCGAGAGCCGAAGCTCGTGTGCCGAGTGTCACCGCCGCCGGAAGCGGCGGGAAGCTCACTGATCGCTCGGAGCGGAGATGCCGAACAGGTCGCGCACCGCGTCGGCGACCTCGTCGACGTCACCCGCGCCCGCACGCTCGCGCGCCCGCACGGTGGGATCGTGGAGGAGCTTCGTCACGAGCGAACGGGAGAGGTGTTCGACGCGCTCGGCGACGGCCGGCTCGACGTCACCGAGATCGCGCAACGCGCGCTCGACCTCACGCTCGCGGATCGATTCGGCGTTCTTTCGCAACTCCGTGAGCAGCGGCTCGACCTCGAGCTCCCGGTACCTGCGAACGAAGCTCTCGACCTGCTCGTCGACGATCCCCTCGACCTTCGGCACTTCGCGAAGGCGCGCCGCCATCGCCTCGTCGAGCCCGACGCGAAGGTCGTCCACGTCGAACAGCCGCACGCCTTCGACCTCGCCCGCCGCCCGCTCGACGTCCGCCGGGACCGCGAGATCGACGACGACGAGCGGTCGCTCCGCCCGTCCTCGCATCGCCGCGGCGACGACGCCGGCAGTGACGACCGGCGCCTCCGAGGCGGTAGCGGTGACGACGACGTCGGCGCCGGCGAGCGCCTGCGCCAGCTCGCTCAGCGAACGCGCCTCCGCGCCGAATCGTCCGGCGACCTCGACAGCGCGCTCCATCGTGCGGTTGGCGACCGTCATATCGCCCAACCCGCGGCTCTCGGCGACCGTGAGCGTCTGCACCCCGATGCGTCCGGCTCCGACGACGAGGAGGCGTGCGTGCGCCAGCTCGCCGAGCAGGCCTTTGGCCAGGGAGAGCGCCATCGAGCTGGCCGTCGCAGGATTCGTGGCGATAGCGGTCTCGGTGCGGGCTCGTCGTCCGGCCGAGACGGCCGTCCGGGCGAGCAGATCGAGCACCGGCCCGACCGAGCTCTGCGCGCGCGTCGTGTCGAACGCATCGCCGACCTGGCCGAGGATCTCTGCCTCTCCGAGAACGAGCGAGTCCAGGCCGGCAGCGACCCGGCAGAGGTGGCGGGCGACGTCCTCTCCCGCATGGACGTACAGGTGGTCGAGCAAGAGCTCGCGGGGAACGTCGTGCGCCGACTCGAGCGCGTCGACGAGCTCGTCGCGCGCGTCCTCGAGGCCGACGGTCAGATGGGCGTAGAGCTCGACGCGGTAGCACGTCTGCAGCACCGCGTGCTCGACGACGGCCGGGCAGCGCTCGACGCCGAGGCCGAGCCAACCGATGCGCTCCCGCAGCTCGACGGGTGCGGTGCGATGGCTCAGCCCGAGGCAGACCAGACGCTGCACGGGGTGATCCTACCCCTGCATTCGTGTTCGAATGCGCCCATGCGCACGCTGGGAATCGACGTCGGCGGCACCTTCACCGACGCCGTGTTCCTCTCCGACGGACAGGTCCACGTGGCGAAGGTCCCCACGAGCTCCCGCCAGCAGGAGTCGGTCGTCGCCGCGGCGCAGGCGGCCGGTGCCGACGACGTCGAGCGCTTCACGCACGGCACGACGATCGCGACGAACGCGCTGCTCGAGCGGCGCGGAGCGCGCACCGCGCTCGTCGCCAACGAGGGCTTCGAGCACGTACTGCACCTACGGCGCCAGACACGGGCGCACCTCTACCGGCCCTGCGTCGCGCATCCGGCGGCGCTCGTCCCGCTCGAGCGCTGCGTCGGCGTGCGCGGACGGACCGGCGCCGCCGGCGAGCTCGTGCCGCTCGACCTCGACACGCTTCCCGACATCGACGCGGAGGCGATCGCCGTGTCACTCCTGTTCTCGTTCCGCGACAGCGAGCCGGAGCGCGCGGTCGCCGCCGAGCTCCGGCGCCGCTACCCGGATGCGCACGTCGTCGCCTCGCACGAGGTCGCCCCCGAGTTCCGCGAGTACGAGCGCGCCTCCACGACCGCCGTGGACGCGTACCTCGGCCCGGTCCTGTCCCGCTACCTCGGCGCCCTTGCCGCTGCCTGCGAGGGGGCCGGCCTCCCCGAGCCGCTCGTGATGCGCTCGTCGGGTGGCCTCGCGACGCTCGCTGAGGCCGCTGCCCATGCGGCCTTCGCGCTCCTCTCGGGGCCGGCTGCGGGCGTCGTCGGCGCGGCGCGGGTCGCGGAGCTGGCCGGCTTTCCGGGCGCACTCTCCTTCGACATGGGCGGCACCTCGACCGACGTGTGCGCGATCGTCGACGGCGTCGCGCGGCGTGAGCACGAGCGGCACGTCGGCGGCCTGCCCGTGCGCCTGCCGACGCTCGCCGTGCACACGGTCGGGGCGGGGGGCGGATCGATCGTCTGGCTGGACGAGGGCGGTGCGCTTCGGGTCGGCCCCGAGAGCGCCGGAGCGGAGCCGGGCCCTGCGTCGTACGGTCGCGGCGGCACGCGGGCGACGGTCACCGACGCAAACCTTCTCCTCGGCCGCCTACCCGCAGTCCTGCCGGGCGGCATCGAGCTCGACCGCGCGGCTGCCGAGCGTGCGCTCGACGGCGTCGATGCCGCGGCAGTGATCGACGTGGTGAACGCGGAGATGGTGCGTGCGCTCCGCGTCGTCTCCGTCGAGCAGGGCCTCGATCCCCGCGACTTCGCGCTCGTCGCCTTCGGCGGGGCAGGTCCCCTCCACGCGTGCGCGCTCGCCGCGGAGCTCGACATGACGACCGTCCTCGTTCCGGCAGCCGCCGGGGTCCTGTCCGCCCTCGGGCTGGTGGCAGCCGACGGACGGCGCGACTTCGTGCGCACGTACGTCCTCCCGCTGGACGAGGCAGGCGAGCTCCCGGCGGAGGGCGAGGCCGACCTGCGCTACGCGGGGCAGTCCTTCGAGCTCACGGTCCCCCTCGGGGCGCGGCTCGCCGAGCGCTTCCACGAGGCTCACGACGCGCGCTACGGCTATGCAGACCCGACACGCGCGATCGAGCTCGTGGCCGTCCGGACGGCGGAGATCGCGCCGGCGCCGCCCGTCTCGGTCGAAGGGCCTGCGCTGGTCGCAGGCGGCCCGGAGGTGCTCGAGCTCGAGGGGGCAACGGCGTGGATCCCGGACGGCTGGGCGGGCGCGACCGACCCGCACGGGACACTCGTCCTGCGGAGGTCGCAGTGATTCCAGTCGAGCTCCAGGTGATCGGCGCCTCCTTGCGCGCGATCGCCGAGGAGATGGGTGCCGCGCTGATCCGCTCCGCGTTCTCCGCGAACATCAAGGAGCGGCGTGACTGCTCGACGGCACTGTTCGACGAGCGGGGTCGGATGATCACGCAGGCCGAGCACATCCCTGTCCACCTCGGTGCGATGCCCGAGGCGGTCGCGGCGGTGATGGCCCACGATCCGAAGCCCGCCGAGCCGTGGATCCTCAACGACCCGTACGCGGGCGGCACCCACCTCCCCGACCTCACGATCGTGACGCGGACCGAGCTCGGCTTCGCGGTCACGCGCGCCCACCACGCCGACGTCGGCGGATCCGAGCCCGGGAGCCTTCCTCCCGAGTCGCGAACGCTCGCCGAAGAGGGCGTCGTCATTCCCCCGACCCACCTCGACGACGCAACGCTCGAATCGCTCGTGGCGCGGATGCGGAACCCCGACGAGCGCCGCGGCGACCTCCGCGCGCAGCTCGCTGCGCACCGTCTCGCCGAGGCTCGGGTGGCGGAGCTGTGCGTGCGCCGCGGACGCGAACGCGTGGCCGCGGCCATGAACGAGCTGCTCGCGTACTCGGAGCGGGTCGTGCGCGCGGCGATCCGCGCGCTGCCGGACGGTCGCTTCGAGGGAGCGGACGTGCTCGAGACGGGAGCGGGCCCGTTCGACATACGCGCGGCAGTGACGATCGACGGCGACTCCGTCGACATCGACTTCGCCGGGACCGCACCGCAATACGACGGAAACCTGAACTGCCCGCTCGCCGTCACGCGCTCGGCGTGCTTCTACGTCGTGCGCTGCCTGACGGCGCCGGATCTGCCCGCGTCGGGAGGCGCGTTCGCCCCCGTGTCGGTACGTGCGCCCCAAGGCTGCCTCGTCAACGCCCGCTCTCCCGCGGCCGTCGCGGCGGGGAACACGGAGACGTCGAGCCGCATCACGGACGTGGTCTTCGACGCCTTCTCCAAGGCGATCCCGGTCCCGGCGCAGGGCCAGGGAACGATGAACAACGTCGTGGTCGGGAACGACGGCTTCGCGTACTACGAGACGGTCGGCGGCGGCCAGGGCGCCTGCCCGGACGCAGACGGGCCGTCGGGCGTCCACGTCGCGATGTCGAACACGTTCAACACGCCTGCGGAAGCGCTGGAGCTGTCCTACCCGCTCCGTGTCGAGCGCTACGAGCTCCGCCCCGGCTCCGGCGGCGCCGGGCTGCACCGTGGCGGCGACGGGATCGTCCGCGAGCTGCGCATCCTCGAATCGTGCCGGCTCTCGCTCCTCACCCAGCGGCGCACGTTCGCTCCCCGCGGCGCGAACGGGGGCGCAGACGGCCTGCCCGGGCGGACGTTCTTGAACGGCGAGGAGCTCCCCGCGATTGCGAACCTCGACCTGAAGCCGGGCGACCTGCTCCGCGTCGAGACCCCCGGTGGCGGAGGCTGGGGCGCCCCGCCCGCCTAGAGCCGGTAGACCACGAAGCGCTCGTCCTCGTAGACGACCGGGAGGTCCAGCTCGAGCTCCGTCCGGAGTCGATCGAGCACGACGTATTCCGCGTCATAGCTGCGGGGGATCGAGAGGTCGCCGGTGCGCAGGAATCGTCGCGCATCGCGGGCGCGCTCGTAGGGCCGGTTCTTCTCCGTGTCAGCGACGTGCCCCGGTGGCGCGGATGCGATGTAGACCGGTGCGAACGCCGCGAGCCGGAAGCTCGTCTCCGGATCGGAGAAGACGACGGCCCCTGCGGGAACGTCCGCGCGCACAGCGGAGACGAGGCCCCCGGTGAGGGTCGCGATCTCCGGAAGCGGCGTCGGCCGCAGGTGCAGCAACCCGCCACCGATGACCGGGAGGAGGAACGCCGCAGAGGCGAGCGCTGCCCCCATCTCCAGGGCGGGGCGTCGTCGATAGAGGCCGACGCCGAGCGCGACGACGGCCCCGACGACGGCGAACCACGTGATCCATGCGGGGGCGGGCTCGCGGAGGACGTACTCGAAGTCACCGGGATAGATGATCTGCAGGAGCATCCCGGCGCCGAGTGCGAGCGGGATGAGCAACGGCCCGACGAGACGCGTGAGGACGCCCATTCCGCCGGCGAACGCGAATGCGAAGGGAAGGAAGCCCGCAGCGCGACGGGCCTGGGAGATCGACACGAGATCCGCCAGTGACGTGAAGAGGAACGGCACGAGCATGACCGCGAACACGGCGAGCGACCCTCCCGCGACGTAGGCCGCCCACCGTCGTCTCGCCGCGAGGCCGGCGAGAGGGATCATGAGAAGCGCCGCGATCGCAACGGCGCCCGAGCGCGTGAACACCTCCGGGGCGAGGTTGTACGAGGCGTCGGAGTGGACGACGAGCTGCCCGCCGTACTGCTCGAACGCGCGGTGCAGCTCGGCGGAGTCGGGCGTCACCGAGCGGGTGTCGTTCACGATCGGGCGCAGCCAGACGAGGAACAGCCCCGCCGGAACGGCCAGGGCCGCCAGCGCCAGCGAGCCGGTGGCCACGTCGGCCCGCTCCCAGAGCGCGCGCACCACGAGGAACCCGACGAACGGGATCCAGAGGAAGATCGCGTAGGTCGGATGGACGACCGCGAGCGCGAATCCCGCTGCGGCGGTGGAGACGACGACACCCAACCGCGGCGAGCGCACCGACTCGAGTGCGAGGGCGAGGGCGGCGGGGACGAGCAGTTGGCGCGACGCGGTCGCCGGCAGCGCGAGGAAGACGTACGCGCCGCCCATGCCGGGCGCGAAGCAGATCATCGCGACCTGCGCTCCGGCCGTCGCGCCGGCGGCCCAGGTGCGCCGGAAGAGCGCCCAGCCGGCCTCGAACGCGACGACGACGGCGAGGGGAGCGAGGATCGACGGCAGGTGCGTGACGACGCGCTCGGGGTCCTCGTGCGCGACCTTCGCGACGAGCGCGATGAAGCCGTGCCAGAGCGGGAACGCATAGCCTGGATGCAGGCTGCCGTCCGCGAACTCGGAGACCCGGTCGAGCGCCAGGCCGTCGAGGTCGAGGAGCTTCCGGATGCGAGCGAGGTGGAAGAGCCCGTCGCCCTGCACCATCGGCGCGGACACCCAGATGATCACGCCGACGATTCCGCCCCAGAAGAGCGCGATTCCGCGCCCTGGCACCCCCTCGACGCGGGGCCAGCCGCGCCGCGCTCCGAGGACGAACGCCACGACGGCGACGATCACGAGGAGGACGAGCGTCAGCGTGAGCGACGAGCCGAGCGCGAACGTGACGGCCAGCGCGGCGAAGACGACGACCAGCGACCACGCGAGCGTGGCCGACACGCTCCGGACGCCGAGCGACCGGGCGACCAGCCATCCGGGTGCCAGGACCACGGCGGTCGCGAAGGCGAGCTTGAGGTAGAGGAAGAGGAAGCTCACCGTCGCACGAGCGTCGCTGCGTCCCCGGAGGCGAGCCAGGCGGCGCCGTCCCGGTACGCCCGTCCGCGCTCTCCGCGGAAGACGAGGCCGCGCAGCCGTAGCGAGAAGAGCAGGAGACGACGCGCCCGCTCGGCGACCTTCGGCCCGCGGTGCTTTCCGAGGAAGAGCAAGTGGCCGCGGAGGTTCTCACGGTAGAGCCGCCCGCTGTGCGAGGCGCCGCGCACGTGAACGCACTCGGCGCCTGGGAAGAACACGACGTCCCACCCCGCCTCGTGGAAACGGAAACACCAGTCCGTCTCCTCGCTGAACAGGAAGTAGTCCTCGTCGCACTCGCCGACCTCGTCGATCGCCTGCCGGCGCAGCAGCATGCAGGCGCCCATCACGACCTCCACGGACCGCAGCTCGTCGTGGTCGAAGCCACCTGCGTAGAACCCGTTCAGAGCAGACGAGCGGGGCGCGAGCTTTCGCAGGAAGAGATACTCGGTTGCGAGCCGCCAGACACTCGGGTATCCGCGCACCGAGCGCTGGAGCGTTCCGTCGGGATTGCGCAGACGCGGGCCGACGACCGCGGCGCCCGGCCGCGAGTCGGCGAAGTCGACGAGGCGGTCGAGCGAACCCGGCGTCAGCCACGCGTCGGCGTTCAGGAGCAGCACGTACGCGCCCGTCGTCTCCCGGATGCCGGTGTTCCAGCCCGCCCCGAGGCCGCGGTTCTCCGACTCGACGAGTTGCACGGCGGGATACCGCTTCCGGACGAAGTCGACGGTTCCGTCGCTCGAGCCGTTGTCGACGACGACGGTCGCGACGCCGGCGAGCGAGTCGAGGCAGTTCTCGATCCACGGCAGCGCGTCGTACGTCACGACCACGGCCGAGACGACGCCTGGCTCAGCCATGGCCGACTTCCGGGCTGGGCCTGCTCCGCAGCCCGTCGCGCAGCATGATGAACGCGCCCGGGAACGCGAGCAACAGCGTCACGAGGAAGTAGAGGAAGCCCGCGGCGAATGCCTGGTTCGCGCCGACCCCGACGCTGCCGAGGAAGCTCACGAAGAACGCCTCCCGCACCGCGAGCCCGTTGAGCGTGAAGGGCACGAGCATGACGATGAAGAGCAGCGGCCCGAAGACGTAGTAGATGCGCGGATCGAGGTCGATCCCGACCGCCTTCGCCGCCGCCCAGATGGAGAGAATCCGCACGGCCTGCACGACGAACGTGAGGGCGAACACCTTCCCCAGCAGGCCCGGGTGGCTGCGGTAGTGGTGGACGCCCTCGTAGAGGTGGCGGATCGGCTGCTCCAGCCGGACACGCCGGAGGAGCGGCTGCGTGCGGCGCAGGAGCGGCCTCGCCGAGCGGGCGAAGACGAGGAACCCGAGGAGGAGGGTTCCGAGCACGAAGACGCCCTCGAGCCACAGGTACGCGCTCACGTCGTACTCGCCGATCGAGAGCAGGAACCCGATCGCCCCGAGGACCAATGTCGCCGCGCCACCGACGCCGCGTTCGAGCAGGACGGTGCCCGTCACCACGGTGGCTCGCCCGGGATGCCGCCGTGTGGTCTCGACGACGCGCACCGCGTCGCCACCGAGCGACGTCGGGAGCAGCTGCCCGGCCGTGTAGGCGACGAAGTAGGCGCGCGTCAGCCAGGGGACGCGCTCGTGGATGGAATGCGACGCGAGCAGCCATCCCCAGCGGAGCGCGAGCACGGGAACGGTGACGACCATGATCGCCACGGCGAGGGCGAACCAGGCGAGCTTCGTGTCGGCGAGAACGTCGAGCGTCGTCCCGAGATCGACCTTCCAGACGAGGTAGGCGATCGCGGCGGCGGTCAGGACGAGCGTCCCGACCTGCCGCGTCCTGCGGCTCATCGAGCGAGGACGTCGAGCGTGAGCAGCTCGTACGCCACGTTGGCGGCGGCGATCGCGGTCGGCGACCCGCGACCGTCGAAGGGCGCGCTCACCTCGACGACGTCGTAACCCGAGAACCGGAGACCGCGGAGCGAGCGAACGTAGGCGAACGCTTCGCGGGTCGTCAGGCCGCCCACCTCGGGCGTCCCGGTCCCGGGTGCGTACGCGGGGTCGAGGACGTCGATGTCGAAGGAGAGGAACAGCGGCCCGTCTCCCACCCGAGCGCGAACACGCTCGGCGTACGCCTGGGGCGAGAGCGTCACGAGCTCGTCGCACTCGAGGACCTCGAACCCGAGCTCCTGCGGCATCGCGGCGTCCTCCGGGCCGTAGAGCGACCCGCGCATCCCCGCCAGGAGCGACCTCCCCGGATCGAGGAGCCCTTCCTCGAGCGCGCGCCGGAACGGCGAGCCGTGGTACAGCCGCTCGCCGACGTACGTGTCCCAGACATCGGCGTGGGCGTCGAGCAGCACCAACCCGAGCGGGCCGTGCACGGCTGCGTGCGCGCGGAGCTCGCCGAGGACGACGGTGTGGTCGCCGCCGAGGCACAGCGTCCGCGTACCCGACCGGACGATCGGCTCGAGGTGCTCCGCGATCTGCGTCGACGTGCGCTCGGCGTTCCCCGGCGTCACGGCCACGTCACCGAGGTCCGCCACCGAGAGTCGTCCGAACACCTGCGCCTGCTGGGCGGCGTTGTACGGGCGGAGGGCGATCGACGCGGAGCGAATCGCCTCCGGGCCGAAGCGGGCACCCGGGCGATTCGTCGTTCCTGTGTCGAAGGGGATCCCGAGCACCGCGACGTCCACGTCCGCCGGGTCGTCGACGAGCGGGCAGCGTCCGAACGTGCGGACGCCCGTGTACCGAGGAGCGACGAGCGCGTCGGAGGGCTCGTAGCGCGGACGGTGCTCGTCGGTCACGAGCGCGAAGGTACCAAGGTGGATGGCTGGGGTCGGGGTGGACGCCCCGACCCCAGCCGACGTCGTGCTACGCCGCTTCGGCCTGCGCGACGAGCTCCGGCGAGCCCGCCTCGGCGACGCGCTGCTTCGGCGGGATGAGGAGCGCGAGAATCGCGCCACCTGCGACGACCGCAGCGCCGACCCAGATCGCCGGCACGAGACCGTCGTTGAACGTCTCTGGAGAGTCGTAGCCGCCGTAGCGGGTGAAGAGCGACGCGAGCACCGCGACGCCGAACACGCCTCCCACCTCGCGGATGGCGTTGTTGGCTCCGGACGCCTTCCCCTCCTCGACGGGCTTCACCGCGGAGAGGACGACGTTCGCGACCGGCGCGAAGAACATGCCCATCCCGATCCCGGAGATGATGAACGGGCCGACGAGGGAGCCGTAGCCCACGGTCGCGTGCGAGACGGAGGCGATCCAGGCCAGGCCGGCAGCCTGCAGGAAGAGGCCGACCGCCATGATCCGACCGCCACCGATGCGGTCCGAGACCGCCCCGGCGATCGGCGCGACGACCATCGGCATCGCCGTCCACGGAAGGACGCGGAGGCCGGACTCGAGCGGCGAGTAGCCCTGCGCGGTCTGGAAGAACTGGCTCAGCAGGAAGATCGAGCCGAACATCCCGAAGTACATGAAGAGGGATGCGCCGTTCGCGGCCGAGAACGCCCGGTTCCGGAAGAAGCGCATCGGCAGCATGGGCTCGCGTGCCCGCAGCTCCCAGCCGACGAACGCTGCCAGGAGCACGGCGCCAGCCACGAGCGAACCGACGATTTCGGGGCTCGACCAGCCCTCCGAGTTCCCGTTCACGAGGCCCCAGACGAGACCGAGGAGCCCCAGCCCGCCGAGGACGACGCCCGGAACGTCGAGGGCCTTGTCCGGGCCGTACGACTCACGGAGCTGCGTCGAGAGCGGGAGCAGGATCAAGCCGATGGGGACGTTGAGCCAGAAGATCCACTGCCACGAGATGCCGTCGACGACCGCGCCGCCGACGAGCGGCCCCATGGCGACCGCGAAGCCCGCGA
>Ga0111538_10009656_pt1 | contig 12860 bp, 6 predicted proteins | sample SoiMethybrSBSTD1_FD_79669 | JGI IMG/M metagenome (GOLD analysis project Ga0111538, IMG submission 79669) | Bulk soil microbial communities from a Populus tree surrounding site in Tennessee, USA - Soil MetaG P. TD hybrid SBSTD1 (version 2)... | ecosystem: Environmental > Terrestrial > Soil > Tree...
CAGGCACCTATTTCCCCCAACCCGACCGAACGCGATTGGTCGGGACAGAATCCGGTGCGCTATCCCGATCCCGACGTCATCGCCCTCGACAATCGCTTCCGCCGCTACATCGTCGGCAACACGCCGATCAGGCGGTTGCACACCGGCACGTTGTGGGCCGAAGGGCCGGCGTGGAATGGCGTCGGCCGTTACCTGGTGTGGAGTGACGCGCCGAACAACGTGCAGATGCGGTACATCGAAGACGACGCGCGCGTGACGGTGTTTCGGAATCCATCCGGCAACAGCAACGGCAACACGTTTGATTACGAAGGACGGCAACTGTCCTGCGAGCACGGCAATCGCCGCGTCGTCCGGTACGAGCAGAACGGCACGGTGACCGTGATCGCGGCCGCGTTCCAGGGCAAGCGGTTGAATTCCCCGAACGATATCGTCGTGCATCCCGACGGCAGCATCTGGTTCACCGATCCGATCTACGGCATTCGCGCCTGGTACGAAGGCAACAAGGCCGATTCCGAGATCAAGCCCGGCGTCTATCGCTTCGATACGAAATCGGGTCAGCTCGCGCTGATCACCGACGAGATGTCGGGACCGAACGGCCTGTGTTTCTCGCCGGACTACAAGATCCTGTACGTCGCCGACACCGGCACCGGCCGGGAAATTCGCGCGTATGAGGTCGATGGCGGGCGCGTCCGAAACGGCCGGCGACATGCGCAGCTCGCCATCCCGGGATCACCCGCGGGCTCCGCTGGAGCCGATGGCATGCGGTGCGACACGGACGGCAATCTCTGGGCGGGCGCTCGGCCAGGTGTGCAGATCATCGCGCCCGACGGCGCGGCCATCGGCCTGATTCGGCTTCCCGAAAACTGCGCCAACGTCTGCTTCGGCGGCGCGAAGCGAAATCGGCTGTTCATGACGGCAAGCCAGTCGTTGTACGCGGTCTATGTCGAGACGCAAGGCGCCGGGATCGCGTGAAAAAGAATTGGCGCTGACGGTTACTGTTTCGCGGTGATCTCGAAGCGGCGGCTGACGCGGCCGAGCGCCCGCTCGCCGATCATCGGCGTGGCGCTGGCGGTATAGCGGCCCGGCGGCAAATCCGCCGTCTGGATCTCGGCTTGATTGGTCAGGATCGCGGCCAGCGCGCCGGACCGCGCGGCCATCATGAAGCGTTTGATCGGCGTCGCCGATCCTCCAGGCACGAGCTCGATCACCGTTCGCACCTGCTCGAGCGTCGCCGCATCCGCGGAGATCACTTCCATGAGCGCCGACATCGCCGCACCCTTCGGAATACTTGATGAGGGCTGCAGGCGGCCGTTCGCATCCGCCACACCCACGAGCAGATCGCTGAATTGAACGCTGGCGTCGCCGCGAAGGCCGACCTCGAGCGGCCGTTCGACCACGCCGGCGCGGCGGGACGCATCGAGGACGGCGGCGCGCAGCCGATAGCGGCCGGGCAGCAGCTTCGCGGTCAGCGCGGCGGTCCAGGGTGCCGCGGCGGCGTCGAACTTCTGGCGGCCGGTCGCCACGACATTACCTTCGTTGTAAACCGCGAAGGCCCACTCACCGGGTCCGTTGTTGATCGCGGTTCCCGCTTCGATCCCGAAAATCGTCCGCAAGGTCGAGGCATCATCGCCGCGCATCGTGTACGTCGACAGCGCCAGCGGGATCTGGCCGACGTCGATCGGCTGACGGATCAAGTCGCTCAAGGGGTCGGCCCCGCTGTTCGCGGCCAGGCGCGCCGGCGGAACTGCGCGACGGCGGTTCCGGATCGAGGCGCCGGGCCGCGAGACTTTCACCTCGATCTCCAGCGAGCTCGCGGCGAGATCCTCCGCCTGCATCTCGACGGCGAGCTCGTAGAAGTTGTTGATTTCAGTGCGGATGCGATTGAAGACGCCGGCGCCCGAGCCGCTGGCCATGAAGAAGCCACCACCGGTCATGGCCGCGACGTTGCCGACGCCGCTCATGAACTCGGCACCGCCGTAGACGGATGTCACCGTCTTGCGCGCCGCGACGTCCGCCGAAGCCTGTTGTAAGTGAACGGCGTAGAACACGATCTGTGATTCGGCGGCCTGCGCGGTGAACTGATTGAAGAGCGGCAGCAGATCCTGGCCGAACGGAAAGCCACTCGTCATCAGGACGACCTGCTTGGCGCCACGCATCGGAGCCAGCTGTCTGGCGAGCGAGGACAAGTTGGACAGCACCTGCTGAGTGCGAATCCGCCCCATCTGGAGCATCTCGATCGCGTGCGCCTGCAGTTCGGGCGGACATGGGTTCCGCAGCCCAGCGCCCGGTTGCTTGACGTCCGGGCATTCGCGTTCGACCACTCTCGCGATCGTCTGCGAATCTCGCCGTTCATAGGCGAGAGCCTCCTCCCACGTGATGTTGTAATCGCGCGACATTGGCGTGGTCGGGCGCGATCCCGTCACGCGCATCAGCGCGGCGCGCACGCGCGCGTGATCGCGCGTCAGGTCGGTGCCCGATCCCGGCAACTCCAGGATGCCGGCGGCATCCGCCGGACCCAGCCCGTCGAGAACAGACGAAGCGGCCTCGAACACGACCTTCTCGTTGCCAGGAGCGATCGAGTCGCGGTCGACGACAAACACGACAATGCGGCCGCCCTCGCTGCTATTGACCGCAGGACCAGGCACTGGCGAATCGGCGGCGCGCACGACCGCATCGCCGCCACCGTCGCCGAAGAAGCGCGCGTCCCGCACGCGGCGTGGCTTGCCGTCAAGCGTGACGACGAAATCGCCCACGGCGAGATCGGTGATCGGCTTACCGTCGCGATCGAGAACCGACGCTTCGACGGTGAGCACGTCGACGCCGGCGCGAAACGTCGGCGAGGGTTGCTGCGCGGCCGCCTGCGCGACCGCCAGCACGAGAGCAATGGCAAGCAGCCTGTGCATTGCCCTTATTGCACGATCTTGATCGATGTGCCGAACTGCCTGAAGTCCGAATACTTCGCGCGCGTCGTCGTGCGCGCCATCACCGGTGTGACCTTGACCTTGATCGGGCCTTGATACAGCTCGACCATCGACGCCGGGAACCACAGGTCGATGCCCGGCGGCTTGGCGTAGGTCACTTCGATGTCCGCTTCGCTTTCCATCTTGTCGATGCGAATCGACGGAAGCGGCTGATTGCGCGCGAGTCCCTCACGCCCGCCGTTGTTCGAGCTGGGATTGTCGGGCGGGCGCTGCGCCGGCGCCTGCTGCTCCGGAGCGGTTTCCACGTCGGCGAAGTTGCGCATCTTGAAGCGCGTCCTGACCACGGTTCCGTCATCCGGCTTGACGTGCAGCACGCCGTCAATCGGCACGTCCTTGCCCGCGCGCGTTCTGATCAACGTCGGACGGCGCGTCTCCCTGAACTCGATCTCCCACGTCTCGATGCCGTCGATCTTCTTCGCGCTCTTTCGCGTGAAGACGAAGCGCGCGTGATCCTCTGGATAGAAAAAGAACATGCCCGCCGTCGGCACGTTGAAGTTGCGGGTAATCGGCCCGACGTTGAAGCGCGCGCTCTCGTTGGCGATGCGCGTCAGCTCGCTCGCATCTCCCGAGGAGTCGGTGAGCAGTGAGACGAGGCGATCTTTCCGATCCTGAACCGGACGGCCCTCAGCTTCGACGACGTCGCGGAATCCGGTCCACCCGCCGCCGGCGACCCGGACGATGGCGAATTCGGCCTTGAGATCGCGCGGCCGGCCCATGTCGGCGCCATCGATCAAGACGGTCTGCGTGTACTTTTCGCTCGCCACGACCACGGCGGCCTTCTCGCCGTACGACGCGACGTATTGGCCGACGCGGGCCAGGACCTCGTCGAGTGTCGGGTCGGCCTTCTGCGCTGAGACCGCACCGGACAACGCGACTGCAAGCACAACCACTGCACTTGTTCGCATTAGTAGATACTACGCCCCATGCGGGTCGCGTGTCTGTACGACGTCCACGCCAACCTCCCGGCGCTCGAAGCGGTGCTGGCGGACGTGCGCGAAGCGCGCGCCGAACGCATCGTCGTCGGCGGTGATGTGCTGCCCGGCCCGATGCCGCGCGAGTGTCTCGATCTGCTCTACTCGCTCGACATCCCGACGGATTTCATCATCGGCAACGGCGATCGCGAAACCGCGGCCGCCGCTCGCGGACCGGTGGGCGGCATCATTCCGGAGTTCTTTCGCGAGGCGATGAAGTGGAACGCCGCGCACATGCAGCCGCGCGATCTCGAAGCCATCGACTCGTGGCCGCTGACGCGGCAACTCTCGATTGACGGCATCGGGGAGGTGCTCTTCTGTCACGCGACCACACGCAACGACACGGAGGTCTTTCTGAAGACGACGGCCGACGGCAAGCTGCAGCCGATCTTCGATACGCTCGCCGTGCAGCTCGTCGTCTGCGGCCACACGCACATGCAGTTCGATCGCGTCGTCGGACGGACGCGCATCATCAACGCCGGCAGCGTCGGGATGCCGTTCCAGGATGCGGGTGCGTACTGGGCGTTGCTCGGACCCGGCGTGAAGCTGCGCCGTACCGCCTACGATCTCGAGGACGCCGCCGCACGCGTGCGCGCGACAGCCTATCCCCAGGCGGCGCCCTGCGCGGCGGGTATCCTCGCGCCGCCCAGCGAGCAGGCCACGCTCGAGCAGTTCAAGAATGCTGAATTGAAGTAGCTCGAGCCGCGCCTTCTACCACTCGATACGAAAACCGAATTGTCCTTCCCGCCCGGGCAGGACCTGCGTCGGCTGGGCAAACGGCTCGAGCGCCACATCCCGCCTGCGACCCACCGCCGCGGGATTCTGTCGGTTGAGCACGTTGAAGAACTCGAGCAGCACCTGGGCCCGGACACCCGACGTGATGTTGAAGCGCTTGGCGAACCGCACGTCGAGATTGACAAACGGCGGCGTGGTGAACGCGTTGCGGCCGGCGTTGACGTCGATGCCGTTTACCGTCGCATCGCCGTCGGGATCGACCAGCACGCCGCTGGCCGGAGCCTGGCTGAAGTGGAAGCCGCTCTGCGCCCGGAAGATGCCGCTGATCTGAAACTGGTACGGCAGTTCGACCATGCCGTTCGCCTGCAGCACGTGATCGATCGCGAGATCCGACGGTCCCTTGTCGCGATCGGGTCCATTCAGGAAGGTTCCAGCGGCCTGCACAAGCGTCCCGTTGGCGCGCGTGAATTCGCCGTTCGTGTTCGAACGGCCGGTCGCCGTCTCGGTAACGGCCGGAACCGTGCCGATGAAACTGTCCGATGGCGCCGAATTGATCCCGAGCGAATTGTCGGTCGCCTGCGCGTAGGTGTAGCTCGCGCCCATTAAGAAGCGGTGGCTGTAACGCTTGTTGAAGTTGATGACCAGCGCGTCGTACTGCCCTTCGTAGAACGGTCCGAACGTGCGAATCGGCCCCGACGTGAAGGGCGGCAGGAAGCGGCGGCCGAGCACGCGCGATTCGAAAGCGATGTTGGCGCTTCTCACACCGAGCAGGTTGCGGATATCCCTGTGGAAGTAGTCGGCCTCGATCGCCATGTCCGTGGCCAGCTCGCGCTGCACGCCGATGTTGTAGCCAAGCGTGTGTGGCGTGTCGAAGCTGTCGGCGATGTCCGTGGGCCGAAGCTGCGCCGGGATGATGACGTTGGTGAGATAGCCCGTTGGGCCGAACACGAAATATCCCTGCGGCTGTCCAATCGCGGCGCTCGCCTGGTCCGCATACTGCTGCGCTGTGAGGCCCGTCAGCTGCTGGACGTTCTCGGCGCTGACCACCGTGTTGGCCGGAATCGGCGCGCGACCGGGAGCCACGATGTTGTTGAGGCGATCGACGCCGATCAAGGGGGGCGCCGTCGCGACAACCGGGCAGCGAACATTACCCGCCGTGATCTGCGCGTCGGTCTGATTGCCGACCAGGGCATTGGAGAAGCAGCCGCCCGGCAGCCCGCTCAATAGCGCGATGCTCGACACGAACGACGGCGAGCCGTAGAACAATCGCGGGAAAACCATGTATTGGACGATTCGCTGATCGGTGCCGCCGTAAGCAGGGACGTTGCGCGCCAGGCCAAGCCGGAACTGATCGTAGTAGATGCCGAGATTTCCACGCACCACCGTCTTCGGCGTGACCGACCACGACACGCCGAGCCGCGGCGCGAAGTTGTCCTTGGCTTCGAATTCCGAGTCGTACTCCCAGCGCAGCCCAAGATTGACGGTCAGCTTGTCACCCAACCGCCAGTCGTCCTGCGCAAAGAACGCAGTGTAGTTGTTCGCCAGGTGGATCTCGTCGGCCTGCGGTGTGAGGCCGCCGGCGTCCGCGAGCAGATAAGGGCCGGCGGTGGCGGCGCCGAGGCGCTGGAAATCGTCGGTGCTGGCAAACAACTGATTCTGCTGCAGCCGCGGGTCGGCGCCGTCGACCTTGGTGCGCAGGAAGTTCGTGCCGAACTTCAGATCGTGGCTGCCGAAGAGCCTGTTGGCGTTGGCGTTGAACTCCGTGTACGCCTGGTCGAGATGCTGCGGCGTATTGGTGTTGCCGAACGTGACCGTCGGCAGGTTGCCGAAGATCGAGCAGGTGGCGAGGGTGCACCGCGACGAATCATAGGGATTGAAGAGCGTCGACCCGGTAAAATCCGATTGCGACGGATTCGTCTCGTTGTTCTCCCGCCGGATCGCGCCGCGAAGCGTCACGACATATGGGTTGCCGGGATTCCCCAGCAACGCGGTGTCGGCGATGCCGACCAGCAACCTCGTCGTATCGGTATCGTTGCGCGCCGACGGCAGGCTGTTGGCCGACGAGAGCGGCAGGAAACTCCGGGCGCTGCCGTCCGTGTAGTTCACCTGCTCCGACAACTGATGCTTGCCGAAGCGCTCGTCGAACTTCGCGAACACTCGCGTCTCAGAGAGCTCGGTCGGGACGTCATACGGCGCTTCCTGCGCGCGCAGCAGCTGGTTGACGGTCGCGTTCCCGGTATCCGGATACTTGAAATCCAGCTGGCGCTCCTCGTCGATGTATTCCGCCGAGCCGAAGAAGAACATCTTGTCCTTGACCAGCGGACCGCCGAGCGCCACGCTCGAGTCGTAGCGGCGAAGCGGCAACGGCTCCGTTCTCGTCGGGTCCAGCGAATTCACCGCATCGAGCGCATCGTCTCTCAAAAACAGCGAGCCGACGCCGGCGAACAGGTTGCCGCCGCTCTTGGTGATGACGTTGACGATGGCGCCGGAGGCCTGACCGAACTCGGCCTTGTAGCCGCTGGTCAGCACCTGGAACTCGGCGATGGTTTCCTGGTTGAACTGCTGCGCGGGTCCGCCGTTGACCGTGTCCTTGTTCGACTGCCCGTCGATCAGGAAATTGTTGTTGCCGCTCCGCTCACCCAGCACCGGATTGGACCGGTCGCTATTCGGATCGACCTGGCGGTTGATGGCGACGCCTGGCACCAACTGCAACAGGTCGAGATAGTTGCGGCCATTGACGGGCAGCTCGGTGATCTCGCGCGGCGTGATCGTGGTGCCGGCCGCCGAGGTCGAGACATCGAGCGCCGGCGTGCTCACGGCGATCGTCTCCGCCACGCCGCCAACCTGCAGAGTCGCGTCGTAGGTGACGACGCGGTTGAGCGTCACCTCCAGCGTGACGGAGCGAGTGGCGAGGCCAGTGAAGGCCACTGTGACCGTGTAGGTTCCGGCCGGCAACGCGCTCAGACGGTAGGCGCCCTTCGCGTCGGTCGTGGTGCTGCGTTCGGCGGCAATGCTGACGCCCCGCGCCGTGACCTCCGCACCCGGAACGACGGCGCCGCTCGTGTCGGTCACCGTGCCTTCGATGGTGGATGTCGTTTGCGCGGCGGCGGGCAGGGCCAGCAGCACGAGCGACGCCAGGATCACGACGACGCGGGGAACCTCAATCCTTGGCATCACACTCTCCTCATTGTCAGGCCCATCAACGCGGGGGAACCGCGGCTGCCTATGTAACATCGCTCGTTGCGCAGTGTCAACAGAGCTGCAACAAGCGTTGCACGTGGTCAACTGCGTGTGCTAGCGTTGCCGCGAACTCTTCATCTGACGATGGATGCACTGCGTAGAACACGTCCGGTCGCGAAGCGGCGCCCGCGGGCCACGCGGCAGGCGGCGGCGCCCCTCGAAGTGCGCTTCGCGCGCACCGAGCTCAGCGGGCAGCGCCGGCAGTTGATCAGGGAGATCCTCGACAATCCGGAGGAGGCCTATTTCCTGTCGTCGCGCGAGCTGGCGCGGCGCTACAGCGTCGATGCGGCCACGATTGTCCGCACCATCCAGGCCCTCGGCTATCACCGCTTCGCCGACTTCGCCGCCGATCTGCGCGAGCACTTCGTCAGGCAGATCACGCCGTACACCGTGGCGAGGGCGGCATCACAGCAGAAGCGCAGCCTCGGCGGCCATGTCGAAAACGGACTCGAACGCGACATCGAGAACCTGAGCGTCCTCAAGGCGACGCTCGACACCAATCGCGTCGTTGAGCTGGCCACGCAGATTCACCGCTCGCGGCGGATTCTCGTTGTCGGCGTCGATCTCGCGGCCTCGCTGGCGTGGTTCCTCGCTTACGGACTGATGCCGCTCGGACTGAATGCCGAGGCGCCGGTCGGCAGCGCCGGGAACCTTCAACACAAGATCGATGGCCTGACGGACAAGGACCTGGTGATCGCCATCAGCTTCGGCCGCTGCCTGAGAGACACTATGCACGCGGTGCTGCGGGCGAAGGCGCGGAGTGTGCCGACGTTCGGCATCACCGACGGCAGTACGACGCCGATCGCGATGCATTGCGATGCCTACCTGCTCGCGCCCATCGGCACGCCGTCGTTTACCGGGTCCTACGTAGCGCCGATGGCGTTGATCAATGCGATCACGCTGGCGTGCACGCACCTGCAACCGAAGCGCGCGCTCGCGATCTTGCGCAAGACCGAAGAGGACTACCGATCCGGCGAGCGGTGGTTCCAGGAGCCGCGGCACGGCGCCAACGGCCGCAAAGGCTGACGCCGGACTGTCTGAAAGTGCGAGTGGAGAGTGTCATGTCACGAACCGCATCCATCACCCGAGCCAGTGCAATTGCCCTGGCCCTGCTCGTTAGCCTCGCGCTGTGCGAGGCGGCACTCGCGCAGGGCACGCGGCTGCTGCGCCGGCCCGCCGTCAGCCGCGAACTGATCGCATTCGAATACGGCGGCGACTTGTGGACCGTTGCCCGCAACGGCGGACAGGCGCGGCGGCTCACATCGACGCCGAACGCCGAGATCGATCCGAAATTCTCGCCTGACGGATCACGGCTCGCCTTCACGGCGACGATCGGCGGCAACACCGACGTCTACGTCGTGTCCGTGGCCGGCGGCGAACCCGCGCGCCTCACCTTCCATCCGGGCATCGATGCCGCGCGCGGGTGGAGTCCCGACGGCAGCCGCGTGCTCTTCACATCGACACGCGAGACCGTGCCCGTGCCGGGTCTCCCTTCGATCTTCAGGCTCTGGTCGGTGGCCGTCGGCGCCAACGGCGCGGTCACCGCGATTCCGGACGTGTTGCCGATGCCACGGGCCTTCACCGGAAGCTTTTCACCGGACGGCCGTCGCGTCGCCTACGAGGAGGTCGGGCTCGGGTTCTCGGCCGACTGGGCGCAGAACCAGAGCAGCTTGTGGCGGCACTATCGCGGCGGGCGCACGCATCCGATCCGGTTGATCACCCTCTCCGATCGCGCCGTCGACAAGCTGCCGTGGACCAACAGCAACGACCGCGCGCCGATGTGGGTCGGCGACACCGTCTACTTCCTGTCCGATCGCAACGGCACCATCAACCTGTTCAGTTACCGCGACGGGGCCAAGGACGTCACGGCGCTCACCCGTCACGACGACTTCGACGTGATGAACGCGTCGGCAACGAGCGATGCCATCGTCTACGAGCAGGGCGGCGATCTGCATCTGCTGGACCTGGCGTCGAAACAGGCGCGCCGGCTCACGATTGAGGTGGCCGGAGACTTTCCATGGGCAAGGACGCAGCCGAAGAAGGTCGCCACGATGGTGCGCAGCGCCGTCTTGTCGCCCACCGGCGTGCGCGCCGCCTTCGAGGCCCGCGGCGAGATCTTCACCGTGCCGGCCGAGAAGGGCCAGCCGCGCAACCTGACGCAATCGTCTGGTGCGCACGATCGCAGCCCGGTGTGGTCGCCTGACGGCCGCGACATCGCGTGGCTGTCGGACGCGAGCGGTGAGTATCAACTGATGATTGCCGAGCAGACCGGCGTGACCAAGCCGCGGGCGATCGCGTTGCCGTCGAAGGCATTCTTCTCCGCCCCGGTCTGGTCACCCGATGGCAAGCAGCTGCTGCTCGAAGACAACCATCTGAACCTGTGGACGATCGACGTCGCCGGCGGCGCCGCCAGCAGCAACGCTGTGAAGCTCGATACCGACACCTACGACGACCCGGGCCGCCGCTTCGACGCCGCCTGGTCGCCGGACTCGCAGTGGATCGCGTACTCGAAGAGCCTCGACAGTCACCTGCGCGCGATCTTCCTTTACTCGATCGCCGACAAGCGCGCGCACCAGGTCACCGATGGCCTCTCGGATGCCACGGCGCCGGCCTTCGATGCATCGGGCAAGTATCTGTACTTCCTCGCCAGCACCAACTACGCGTTGCGTATCAGCTGGCTCGAGATGAGCTCGGTCGATCGGCCCGCCACGCGCGCCGTCTATCTCGCGGTGCTCAGCGCCGGCGAGCCGTCGCCGCTGCTGCCCGAGACCGGCGACGAGCCGGTGCGGGGGGCCGGCGATGGCGGCAAACCGGCGCCACCACCGCCGGTGCGCATCGACATCAAGGGCATCGATCAGCGGATTCTCGCGCTTGGCGTGCCCGCCGGCGACTATGCGTCGCTGACCGCGGGCCCGGCCGGGTCCGTGTTCTACCTGGAAACGCCGCGAGGCGGCGGACCGGCGCCGCTCATCCTGCATCGCTACCAGTTGCGCGAGCGCAAGGCCGCGCCATTTCTCGAAGGCATTCGTTCGTACTCGCTGTCGAGCGACGGCAAGAAGCTGCTCTATCGCGCGGACGGCAACCGCTGGGGCGTGGTCGTCACCGATCGTCCGGCCAAGGTCGGCGAAGGCGTCGTCGATGTCGCCGGCCTCGATGCGCTGATCGATCCGCGTGCCGAGTGGGCGCAGATCTTTCGCGAGACGTGGCGGATCCAGCGCGAGTATTTTTACGATACGTCGATGCACGGCGCCAATTGGCAGGCGGTCTATGACAAGTATCGCCCGCTGGTGCCGTTCGTCGCGCATCGCACCGACCTCAGTTACCTGATCGCGATGGTCGGCGGCGAGCTCTCGGTCGGGCACTCGTATATCTCGGGTCCGGGCGATCAACCCGATAGCGATCCGGTGTCCGTCGGCATGCTGGGCGCCGACTATGCGATCGAGAACGGCCGCTACCGCATTCGCAAGATCTACACCGGCGAGAACTGGAATCCGGAGCTGCAGGCGCCGCTCAGCGCGCCCGGCGTGCAGATCGCCGAAGGCGACTACCTGCTCGAAGTCAACGGCCGCGCGCTGGCCCCGCCAACCAGCGTCCATGAGATCTTGCAAGGCACCGCCGGACGCCAGACGCTGATTCGGGTCAACACCACGCCGTCGCTCGAGGGCTCGCGTGTGATCACCGTGGTCCCCGTCCCGAGTGAAGATGCGTTGCGCACCCGCGCGTGGATCGAGAACAACCGGCGGCTCGTCGACAAGCTCTCGGGCGGACGGCTGGCTTACGTCTGGCTGCCTAACACCGGCATGCCGGGCTACACCGCGTTCAACCGCCTGTATTACGCGCAGCAGAACAAAGACGGCGCGGTGATCGACGAGCGCTACAACCAGGGCGGCATGGTCGCGGATTACATCGTCAATGAATTGAACCGGCCGCTGATGGGTTACTTCGCGCGCCGCGACGGCAAGCCGTCGCCGTCGCCGATGGTCGGCATCTACGGCCCGAAGGTCATGATCGTCAACGAATCCGCTGGGTCGGGCGGCGATGCGCTGCCGTATTACTTCAAGCAGCAGAAGATCGGACCGCTGGTGGGCACACGCACCTGGGGAGCCCTCGTCGGCACCCTGGGCATTCCCGCGACGATCGACGGCGGCGGCATCACGGCGCCGTCGCTCGCGTTCTACGACATCAATGGCCGCTGGGCGATCGAGAATGAGGGGATCGCGCCGGACATCGAGGTCGAGATCACGCCCGCCGACGCGGCCGCGGGACGTGACCCACAGCTCGAGCGCGCGGTGCAGGAAGCAATGAAGCTGCTGGAAAAGACACCCGTGAAGCGCGTGCCACGGCCTGCGCCGATCGATCGCACATCGCCACCACGGCGCCCGCCGGGCCAATAGAGGGAGCGTATGAAGCGGCTGTTCATTGCCTCGATAGCAGCGATCGCGCTCGGCGGCGCCGGGCTCGTCGGCCGTCAGCCGGCGGCGCCGACGCTCACCTCGATCGAGGTGATGATCCCGATGCGCGATGGCACGCGGCTCTTCACGCAGATCTACACGCCGGTCGGCGCCACCGCACCGCTGCCGATTGTCTTTCAGCGCACGCCGTACGGCGTCGGACAGAACACGCCTGCAGGCGTCGCGACGGCGCTCGTCGATCTTCCCGCGACCGGTTACGTCATCGCGCTTCAGGACATTCGCGGACGCTTCAAGTCCGAAGGCGCCTTCGTGATGCTGCGTCAGCCGCGCGATCGCACGGATCCCAAGGCGATCGACGAGAGCACCGATACCTACGACACCATCGAGTGGCTGCTGAAGAATGTTCCGGGCAACAACGGGCGCGTCGGCATGGTCGGCACGAGCTACCCCGCGTGGCTCGCGGTGATGGGCGCGCTCGATCCGCATCCGGCGCTGAAGGCCATCGTGCCGATGGCATCGCC
>Ga0111538_10009657_pt1 | contig 12860 bp, 9 predicted proteins | sample SoiMethybrSBSTD1_FD_79669 | JGI IMG/M metagenome (GOLD analysis project Ga0111538, IMG submission 79669) | Bulk soil microbial communities from a Populus tree surrounding site in Tennessee, USA - Soil MetaG P. TD hybrid SBSTD1 (version 2)... | ecosystem: Environmental > Terrestrial > Soil > Tree...
ATGGTTCGACGCCTGAGGCACACAAATGTCCGCTACACGCGATTGCACCCCCCGCAAGTCCCGCGAATCGACGTTGACACGCAGTGCTTGCGCTTTGATAATGGCGACGCTGGCGCACGAAATAGCCCTCACCTTACCTCGTTAGTGCGGCGAGAGCTCTGGCACCGAATTTTTCCCATTGGACATTGGCGTCCAAGACACCGTTTCGCGGTGTTTTGGGCGTTTTTTGTTTTGAGCCTCTGGTGCAGGAGTAACAATGCAACGCTTCGTTCAAGCAGATCCGTATCCGTGGCCCTTTGACGGAGACCTGCGTCCGGAAAACACCGTCGTGCTCGTCATCGACATGCAAACGGACTTTTGCGGCGCCGGCGGATACGTAGACAAGATGGGATATGACCTCTCACTGACCCGCTCGCCCATCGAACCCATCCAGACTGTTCTTGCTGTGGCGCGCGGAAAGGGCTTTCACGTAATGCACACGCGAGAAGGTCATCGGCCCGACTTGTCAGACCTTCCCGCCAACAAGCGATGGCGAAGCCAGCGCATCGGTGCCGGCATTGGAGACCCGGGGCCCTGCGGGAAGATCCTCGTTCGCGGCGAGCCGGGCTGGGAAATTATTGCGGAGCTCACACCATTGCCCGGTGAAACCGTGATCGACAAGCCCGGCAAAGGATCGTTCTATGCAACCGACCTCGAACTCGTTCTCCACCGCAAGGGCATCCGAAACATTGCGCTCGCGGGGATCACCACCGACGTCTGCGTCCATACCACCATGCGGGACGCCAACGATCGTGGGTTCGAATGCCTGATGCTCTCCGACTGCACCGGTGCGACCGACTACGGAAATTACGAAGCGGCACTGAAGATGATCAAGATGCAAGGCGGCGTCTTCGGTGCCGTCGCAGAGTCCAGGGCTTTCATTCAGGGGATCTCATGAAAACCATCGCCACACTCTCTATCGATGCAGAGCCTTACAGTTTCGACTTTTTTCCGGCGGCCTGCGCATTGCTGATCATCGACATGCAGCGCGATTTCCTTGAACCCGGCGGTTTCGGCGAGATGCTCGGCAACGACGTCTCGCAGTTGCGCCGCACGATCGAACCAAACCGAAAACTCCTTTCAGTCTGGCGATCGAAAGGGCTTCAGGTCATACACACACGTGAAGGACATCGTCCAGACCTGACGGATCTCCCACCGGCCAAGAAAGTGCGAGGCCACGGCAAAACCACTATCGGCGACGAGGGCCCGATGGGGCGGATACTCGTGCGCGGCGAAGCCGGACACGACATCATTCCCGAACTCTATCCCTTGCCGTCTGAACCCGTAATCGACAAGCCGGGGAAAGGCGCATTTTTCGCCACAGATCTTCACGCCATCCTGCAGAACCGCGGAATAACGCAGTTGATCGTTACGGGTGTCACCACGGAGGTCTGTGTCCATACAACGGTCCGTGAAGCCAACGACCGCGGCTACGACTGCCTTGTTCCCGAAGATTGTGTCGGATCGTACTTTCCGGAATTTCAAGCGGCGGGTTTGAAGATGATCAAGGCGCAGGGGGGCATCTTCGGCTGGGTCTCGACTTCGGAAAAGGTTCTGTCGGTAGTGGCCTGACGTTTGTTTGAGTGAAAGGAGACAAGCAACATGACAATGATGAAGCCGAAACTATGGGTCCCCGGAGACTGGAATGCGTTCTTCGGATTCGGGACAAACATTCTCGTGAACCTGCTGACGCTTACCGCGCTACTTCGCTTTGTCCTGCGCATGCCCGACTCCCTCGTGTTTGGGCGGATTCTTCCGGCAACGGGTTTGATGTTGTGTCTCTCCACGTTTTACTATGCATGGCTCGCTTACAAGCTGGCGAAGAAGACGGGCCGGTCGGATGTTTGCGCGCTGCCGTCGGGAATAAGTGTCCCTCACATGTTCATCGTCACGCTGGTCATCATGCTTCCGATCGCCGCCAGGACAGGTGATCCGCTTAAAGGCTGGGAAGCCGGACTGACATGGGTGTTTATCCAGAGCTTCGTGCTCATGATTGGCGGTTTTATCGGGCCGTTGATTCGCAGGATAACGCCTCGCGCCGCGCTGCTCGGGACGCTCGCAGGAGTGTCCGTCACCTTCATTTCGATGGCGCCTGCACTACAGATGTTCATGACTCCGGTCATTGGCGTCACTTGCTTTGCAATCATCCTTCTGAGTTGGTTCGGTGGAATCCGCTACGGCGGGATTCCTGCCGGCCTGATCGCCATTGCAGCGGGTACCCTGATCGCCTGGACCTCCACGGCAATGGGTTTGAACTTCGGTGGCATGACGATTCAAGGACTCACCGCCTCTGTCACGGACTTCGGCTTTCACATCCCGTTGCCGGCTTTCGATCATGTCTTCGGTGGATTCGAATTCCTCGGCGTCATCCTTGTGACCGCGATTCCGTTCGGAATCTACGATCTGGTCGAAGCCATCGACAACGTCGAAAGCGCGGCTGTCGCGGGCGACAGCTACCCCACAACGCGCGTGCTCACTGCCGACGGTGTGGTTAGTCTGATCGGGGCTCTCATGGGGAATCCGTTCATCAATGCGGTCTACATTGGGCACCCCGGCTGGAAAGCGATGGGCGGGAGAATTGGATATTCAGCGGCAGCGGGTGTGATGGTCATCCTGCTCTGCTGGTTCGGAACCATATCCGTGATGCTTGCTCTTATCCCGAGCGTCGCGATACTGCCAATCCTTCTCTACATCGGCATGTTGATCGGTTCGCAATCCTTCCAGGAAACGCCGAGGCGCCACGCTCCCGCAATCATTCTCGCGCTGGTGCCGCACCTCGCAAACTGGGGACTCACGATCATCAATAACTCGCTGGCGGCCGCGGGAACGAACGTCGCGACGCTGGCTCCAGCTCAAATGACGGAACTGGTCGCAAAGATGAAGGATCAGGGCGTTCTCTACGATGGCCTGCGCGTGCTGGGCGGCGGCTCGATCCTCGGGGGCCTGGTTCTGGGCGCGATCGCCGTCTTCATCATCGAACGAGCTTTCATGAAGGCGGCCGGCTTCGCGTTGGCGGGTGCCGCAATGACATTTTTCGGCTTCATGCACGGCGAAGGAATCGGAATTGGCCAGACGCCGACTGTCGCTGTCAGTTACGTGATCATCTCTGTAGTTTTTGTAGGTTGCGCGAAGTTCGCAACTGTTCCGAAGATGTCCCTCGAGGAACCGGAGGAGACAGCCGGCGAAAGCGTACCGGCATAATCTATGGCATTGGATAATTCCTCGATCCTGAGGTTGACGGACCTGTTTCGGATTTCGGAGTGGCAGGAGAGCGTGCAGTGGAAACCCTTCCGCGAGGGCGTCGATATTTATCGATTGTATGGGAACGATGAGACCGGTCCCAAAGCCGCCCTTCTTCGGTTTCACCCGGGCGGACGGGTTCCGCTGCATGAACACACCGGCTACGAGCACATCATCATTTTGTCGGGCGCTCAAGTGGACGAGAACAGCCGGGCGGAGGCGGGAACAGTCATCGTGAACCCGCCAGGCACGCGCCACAGCGTGTACAGTGAATTCGGCTGCATTGTCCTTGCGATCTATGAAAAGCCGGTGCGGTTCATAGGAGCGGTCCATCCGCGCCCATGACCAACCGGCCCATACGAACCTTCAGAGAACTAGCCCGCGCACTATCGTTTGTCTGAAATGTCCAAACCAGGAAACATTGCTCTCCGCAAACGCAGTTGTGGTTTGCGGAGGCGCCATTGCCCTCCTGACTCAGGAGGGCAGCGTGATAGAGACGCAGTCGAGATCGCGCGAGGGGTGGTTCCAAAGCCGCATTCTTTCAGGGTTCGCAGAGGAACCACCCCTCGCGCGACCCTATCGGGCCGCGCTGCCCTCCTGACTCAGGAGGGCAATGGCGCTCCGTGGCGCGTCGTTTATTGGGCGAACAGCATCCATCCGGTGCCATATCGGAGCCAGTTTTTCTTGTCCGGTTTTTTCCTTGTGACCAATTTAGGTAAAGATTAAACTGCGCCTCACGTTAAATCACGCGCTCCTCCACGTCAGACTGAGACGCGATTCTCCGAGCCCCCGTCGGCTCTGCAAGCACCACAACAAATGGAATGAATCTTTATGAACAAAAAAGCCTCTCCGGCATTCGTTGTTCTGGTTACGTTGTTCCTGGCGCAGGCGGCGTTACAGGCGCAAAACAGGGTCACGAGTCCGAAGGAACAGTTCGGATTCGATATCGGCGCGGACTATGTGCTCGTCAATTACACGCAGTACGAAGCGTATCTGAAGAAGCTCGACCAGGAATCCGACCGCCTTACCGTCGTGCCCATTGGCAAATCCTCCGAAGGGCGCACGATGTACGCTGGCATCATCTCGGCACCGGAAAACCTCAAGAATCTGGACCGATTCAAGACAATCGCGAGCCGGTTGTCACGCGCTGAAGGAGTGACGGACGATCAAGCAGCGGCACTTGCCGCCGAGGGAAAGTCGATTGTCTGGATCGACGGTGGTTTGCACGCAACCGAGGTGCTCGGCGCACAACAGTTGATCGAGCTGCAGTATCAAATGGTCAGCCGCAACGATCCGGAAACCCGACGCATCCTCAATGACGATATCCTGATCACATGCCTTGTCAATCCCGACGGCATGGAACTGGTTTCGAACTGGTACATGCGGGAGTCTGACCCCACAAAACGTTCCACGGGCAACCTGCCGGTTCTTTACAACAAGTACGCCGGGCACGACGACAACCGCGACTTTTACATGGTGAACCTGTCGGAGTCGGACGCGATCAACCGGATTCTGTATCGGGAATTCTATCCGGTGATCATGTACAACCATCACCAGAGCGGTCCTGCGGGCACCGTGATGTTCTCCCCGCCATTCCGCGACCCTTTCAACTACAACTTCGACCCATTGATCGTTTCGGAACTCGACGAAGTTGCAGCAGCCATGCACAGCCGCTTCATCGCCGAAGACAAGCCGGGCGTGACCATGCGATCGAACGCGAACTATTCCACCTGGTACAACGGCGGCCTTCGCACGACGACGTACTTCCACAACATCGTCGGAATTCTCACCGAGTCGATCGGCAATCCGACACCACAGCAAATTCCGCTGGTTTTTCGCCAGCAGCTTCCGCGGCAGGATCTGATGTATCCGATCGCGCCGCAGCTCTGGCATTTCCGCCAGTCGATCGACTATTCGATTACCGCGAACCGCGCGATTCTCGACTACGCTTCGCGGCACAAGGACCAACTCCTCTACAACCAATACCTGATGGGTAAGAACTCCATCATGCGCGGAAGCCGCGATTCCTGGACCATCAGCCCTCACAAGCTGGATGCGGTCGAAGCGATCGCTACTGCCGATCGGCAGCAGACGCGCGGTGGCAACAACGGGAACGGCAATGGACAACGTGGCGGAAGAGGCGCGGGCAATCTCACCGGTGACGACGCGAAAAAATATTGGGACATGCTGCGCGATCCCAAAACGCGCGATCCGCGCGGGTACATCCTACCTTCGAACCAGCCGGATTTTCTGACGGCTATCAAGTTCCTCAACACCCTGATCAAGAACGGTATTGAGATTCAAGCCGTGGATAAGGCTTTCACACTGGCAGGAAAGACCTATCCTGCCGGTTCCTACGTGGTGAAAAACAACCAGGCCTACCGCCCGCACATCCTGGACATGTTCGAGCCGCAGGATCACCCGGATGATTTTGCCTATCCCGGGGCGCCTCCCACTCGTCCCTATGACAACACGGGTTGGACTCTCGCTTACACGATGGGCGTAAAGTTTGATCGCATCCTCGAAGCATTCGATTGTCCTTGCCGAAAGCTCCCGATCGAAGAGATCAAACCCGCTGCCGGCAAAATCACTGAAGCGAAGACTCCTGCGGGCTACCTCCTCAGCCATGAAGTGAACGATTCCTTTATCGCCACGAATCGTCTGTTGGCCTCGGGCGAGGAAGTGTATTGGGTCAGGAACACATTCTCTGCAAACGGTGTGCAATGGAAGGCCGGCACCAATTTCATCCCGGCAAAGCCCTCGACACTGACGAAGCTTCAGAAGCTTGCCTCGGAAATTGGCTTGAGCTTTGAAGCTGTGGCAGAGAGGCCGCCTGGAGAAGCCTTGATGTTGAGTCCGCTGCGCATCGGATTGATCGACCGGTATGGCGGATCCATGCCCTCAGGCTGGCTCCGCTACCAGCTCGAGAAGTTCGAGTTCCCGTTCACGACGGTGTTTCCACCCACGTTGGACCAAGGCAATCTCACGCAGAAGTTCGATGTGCTTATTGTTGCGAGTGATCTTGCTCCGTCCGGAGCGGCGACCAGCGGCGGAGGTGATGCGCCTCCCGCGGCTCCGCCAAGCAATACTCAGAACATCCCCGAGGAGTTCCGTGACCGCGTCGGATCGATCACCGCCTCCAAAACGCTGCCTCAATTGAAAAAATTTATGGAAGACGGCGGCACTATTCTCACCATCGGGGATGCCAGCAGCATGGCGTTACAACTGGGTCTGCCACTGACCAACGCGCTGGTAGAGACGGCCGCAGACGGTAAAGAGACGTCCCTCCCCGCAACGAAGTTTTACGTGCCGGGTTCTGTCTTGCAGGCAGCCGTCGACACCACGAATCCGCTGGCCTTCGGCATGAGCGATCGCATCGACTTCTTTTTCGAGAACAATCCCTCGTTCGCGCTTATGCCCGAAGCTTCAGCCACCGCAGTGAAAGCCGTGTCGTGGTTCGATTCCGCTGCACCTCTGCGCAGCGGATGGGGCTGGGGACAGAGTTATCTCAAGAATTCCGTCGCCGTGGTGGACGCCCAGGTCGGTAGGGGCAAGCTCTTCATGTTTGGTCCCGAGATCACCTATCGCGGCCAGCCGCATGGGACGTTCAAGTTTTTGTTCAATGGGCTGTTCTACGGACGCACGGAATCCGTGAACCTTAGCGCGAGATAAGAAGCAGGAAAGGAGAGGCCCTATGATGGCAATGATCCCAGTAGTGAGAAGCATTTTATTGTCTGCCGCGGTTTTGTTCGCAACAACTTCAGGCTTGGCCCAGGAAACCTACAAGAAGCCGCCGCAGGCTGTACTGGACGTCTTGAACGCACCGCTTTCTCCAGACCTGGCCGTGAGTCCCTCTCAAGATTTCGCCATGCTCGCAGTTCCGGAAACCTATCCTCCTATTGCGGACGTCGCCGCTCCGATGCTGCGCCTTGCCGGTGAACGCATCAATCCCGCAACAAACGGGCCGCACCGGGCCCAGTACGTCGTCTCGCTGACTTTGAAGAGAATTGCAGACGGCGTTGAATCCAAAATCACGTTGCCGCCAAACGCCAGGGCCGGAAGACCTCGATGGAGTACCGACGGGAAACAGTTCGCCTTCACGAACACCGTGTCCAACGGCATTGAGCTGTGGGTTGGTGACACCGCTACGGCGAAAACCCGAAAGATCTCCGGGGTAACGCTGAATGCAGCCTACGGAGATCCTTTAAATTGGATCAGCCCGCAGACGCTACTCGTTCGGCTCATCCCCACTGGTCGAGGCAAGCCGCCTGCGAAGCCCGCTGTCCCGCTGGGCCCGAACGTACAGGAAACATCGGGTAATGCGGGACCGGTACGAACATACGAAGACATGTTGGAGAGCCCGCACGACGAAGCGCTGTGGGATTACTACACGGCGTCGCAGCTTGCGTTCGTGGAGGTGAGTACAGGCAAAATCACGCCCATTGGAAAGGCGGCAATCTTCGCGAGCGCCGACGTGTCGCCGGACGGAAAATATTTCCTCGTATCGACGCTTCATCGCCCCTATTCCTATTTGCATCCGGCCTCGCAGTTCCCCCGACTGGTCGAAGTGTGGGACTACACCGGAAAACCTGTTCACAAGCTCGCAGACCTTCCTCTCGCGGACAAAACACCGATCGGCGGAGTGCGCACCGGACCACGCAGCGTTCAATGGCAGCCGCTGGAGCCATCCACGCTTGTGTGGATCGAGGCACTGGATGACGGCAATCCGGCAAAGAAGGTTTCTCACAGGGATCGTATCGTGATGTTGAAGGCTCCGTTTTCCGGAGTTCCGGCAACGGAGTTCTTCAAGACCGAGCAGCGATCCTCGGGCCTGGCGTGGCTCGAAAAGGGCCGCATGTCGCTGATCACAGAAACCGATCGGCAAAGGAAGCGCACGCGTACGCTACTGGTCAGCCTCGATAAGCCGGCAGAGCCCCGGGAACTCTGGAGCCGCGACACTCAAGATCGCTATGGCGATCGAGGCGCACCGGTAACGAAGATCACGGATGCAGGTAATCGGGTTGTGGTACAGAGCGGCGATTGGATTTTCCTCCGCGGGGACGGCGCGTCAGCCCAGGGAGATCTACCCTTTCTCGACCAGTTCAATTTGCGCACGTCTCAATCGGAAAGGATCTTCCGGAGCGCTTTGGGCAGCTATGAGACGGTCGTCGCCCTGCTTCGTCCGGACGGCTCCCAGTTCCTGACACGTTACGAAACTCCCGTGGATCCGCCGAACTATCGCATTCGTTCACGATCTGGTGAGATCCAACCGTTGACGAAGTTCGGGGATCCCACGCCGGCGCTGAGAAAAGTCAGCAAACAACTGGTAACGTACAAACGACCCGATGGTGTTCAACTCTCCTTCACGCTCTACCTGCCTCCGGACTACAAAGCAGGTACGAAGCTCCCGACTCTCGTTTGGGCGTATCCCTACGAATACAACGACGCGGAAACGGCTTCGCAGGTTTCGGGGTCGCCTTCGCGGTTTACGTCCGTCTCCGGCGCCTCTCAGCTGTTCTTTGCCCTGCAGGGGTACGCCGTGCTGGACAACGCCGCGATGCCGGTCGTGGGAAGTCTCAACGTCGTCAACGATACGTACATTCAACAGATCGTCATGGACGCAAAGGCCGCCATCGACAAAGCCGTTGAAATGGGTGTTACGGATCGAAACCGCGTTGGCGTCGCGGGTCATAGCTACGGCGCATTCATGACGGCGAACCTACTGGCTCATTCCGATTTGTTTCGAGCCGGCATTGCCCGGAGCGGTGCCTATAACCGCACGCTGACGCCGTTCGGGTTTCAAAGCGAGGAACGCACCCTTTGGGAGGCGCCGGAGACATATCTAGCGATGTCTCCATTCATGTTTGCCGACAAGATCAAATCTCCCATTCTCCTGATTCACGGAGAAGCCGACGACAACACAGGAACATTTCCGATCCAGTCGGAGCGTTTGTATCAGGCCTTGCGCGGACACGGCGCGACAGCTCGCCTCGTGATGCTTCCGGCCGAGGCGCACGGATACCAGGCCCGAGAAACCATCGAGGACGTCCTCTACGAAATGCTCAATTGGGGCGAACGGTTTCTGAAAGACGCCGGGGCGAATGTGAACTGAGACTGGCGTTCGGTATTGAGGAGAAAGCCGCCCCGAAATGGGCGGCTTTTGTCCGTTAGCGCGGGTGATTGCGCGAAGCGCAGAATGACGCTGCACTCAACGGCAATGAAGTCGCAACCGAATCCGGCTGCCCAGGTATGTGACGTACCCTCCGTGCTGCGGCGTTCTCAAATTGAGAATCTCGAGTCCGCAGGTGGCACGTTACAATTTCGCCTGACCATGACTTCAAGTCTCCGCTCCACTGTCTTTCTTATCATCGTGGTTTGCTATCCAACCCTGGCACTGGCGCAAAAATCTCTCGCCGTCTTTGACGAGTTCGCCGACCTCTTTCAGCAGAACTATGCGTTCTTCGATCTACGCGGTGTGGATTGGGAACAACAGAAGAAAATCTATCGTCCCAAACTCGCTGCTTCAACGTCGAACGACGAACTCTTTGCCATTCTCTGCCAGATGGTCGATCCGCTGAACGATGGACACGTTTTCGTTTCGACCGGATCCAAAGGTTGTGGATCCGGCAAACGTCTGGCTTGGGAGGCCAAAGCGGCCGCCATAGAGGATTTCATTCAGAAGAAGTACCTGAAGTCCAAAGCGAAGCACAGCGGACCCCTCACCTACGGCATGATCGATGGATCGACGGGCTACATCGATATCCATCACATGGAAGGCTGCAAATCCTTTCTGGGCTATGCGCGGCGAACCGCGAAAGAAATGGATGAGGCGCTGGTAGCAATGAAAGGGGCGGTAAAAATCATCATCGATGTACGGTTCAACGGTGGAGGCAACGATGAGTGTGCACTGGGCTTTGCCGAGCGATTCACCGATAAGAAGCGGATGGCGTATTCGAAGGAGACCTATTCCAAAGGCTCCTATGGATCTCACCTCGACCTTTATATTTCTCCTGCCGACAAGACAAACACGACGGCCAAGGTCGTCGTTCTCACCAGTCGTGCGACCGCCAGCGCGGCTGAAATGTTTGTAATGGCGATGATGGCTTTACCACAAGTGACGATCCTCGGAGAGCCGACGCGCGGCATCCACTCCGATATCTACTTGAAGAAGCTCTCCAATGGCTGGCAGCTGGGGCTTTCCAATCAGAAGTACATTCTTCCGAACGGCAAGGTTTATGAGAAGGACGGATTGCCACCCCACAATTTCATGAGCTTCAAAGGTGACGTTCTTGAACAAGGAAGAGACGATCTCTTGGAACACGCCATTGGCCTCTCCCGCTAAGACGCTGGGGCGGACGTGAACCGAGAGGTTAAGCGCTGGCGACTTTAGAAGATGGCGGCTTCACGCTCGAGCTGACGAACTGCCGGCCTTCGACAATGGATTCCATCGCAGGCAGCAATTCCCTTTCGGCATCGGACTTGAGCACGTAGCCCTGTGCGCCTGTCCTTAATGCCGCTTCGACAATGTCCCATGACGAATTTTCACTCAGGAAAAGGATCCGGATTCCCGGATCATGCTCGAAGATTCGGCGGGCTACCACGATGCCGTTCAGCGAAGGAAGTCCGATGTCGAGCAGAATCAGATCCGGTCGAAGTGCCTTGGCCTTCTGAATGGCGTCGAGCCCGTCTGCGGTTTCGCCGGCGACCTGCCAGTGAGCACTCGCCGACAATGTCGAGGCGACAAAGCGACGCCAGGGCTCGTAGTCATCGACCAGCAAAACACGATGGCTCAACAATCGCTCCTCATTTTTATGACAGAGGCACGCGAGCGCGAATCAAAGTGCCGCGCTGCGGCTTCGTTTCGATTGTAAGCCTTCCGTCAACTGCTCTCAGCCGTTCTTTCATACTGGTCAGACCGAGGCCGCAGGCCGTAGCCGCTTCAAGATCGAAGCCGGCACCGAAGTCTCGAATCGTCAGCTCGATGTGATCGCCCCCGCCGCGAAGGAAAACCTCGATCTGTTCGGCGCTGCTGTGCTTGGCCGCATTCTGAAGAGATTCCTGCAGCACCCGGTACAGACACACGCTAATGCGTTTCGGCAGTTCCTCCGGTACGCTCTCTCTTTGAAAGCAGACCTCGACGCCCTGCTGACTCGAGATCTCACGGCAAAGAGCGGCAGCCGCGTCCGCAATCCCCAAATACTCGAGCCGCGGAGGGTGCAACCGATGCGAGAGGCCTTGAATATCCTTCGTGAGACTCACAACCTCTTCGTGCGCCTCTTCAAGAGTCCGCTTTCCTTCTGTCGTTGACGCGGCCCGCGCCAACGCGCTGAGGCGTGTCGTGAGCAGTGCCAGCCGCTGATTGATATCGTCGTGAAGCTCTCGAGCGAGATGGGCGCGTTCTTCTTCCTGCGCTTCGATCAACCTCTGGTTGATCGTGGAAAGTGCTTCTTCAGCCAGCTTGCGTTCAGTGACGTCCATGGCCGAGCCAATGTAGCCCGCAAACGCACCGTCACTGTGGTATCTCGGCACACCTGTGTCTCTCATCCACCGGTACGCGCCGTCGTGCCGACGGACTCGATAGTCCATCTGAAACGGTTCGCGGCTGTCGAAGGCCTTAGCGTAAGTGTCCCAACTTCGCTTGCCGTCCTCAGGGTGGATGCCATCCGCCCATCCACTACCAAACGCGGCTTCCAACGGACGGCCGGTGAAGTCGAGCCACGCCTGATTGACATAGGTGCATCCCTTGTCGATGCCCGTCATCCAGATCGTGACCGGAGCCGTATTCGTGATAAGCCGCAATCGCTCTTCGCTTTCGCGGATGGCCTCTGCGGCAAGGGTGCGCTCGATGAGATCTGCCGTTTGCCGGGCGAGGACATCGAACAGTCTGAAGTCTTCTTCGGTAGGCATGTGCGGATTTGTCCAGTGCGTGGAAAGCATACCGAGAGGCTTTCCCGAGCGCGAACAGAGCGGCGTGGATTGCACAGCGCGGATGCCGGAGCGGCGATACTCCTGCTGATCCTGCGTGCCGGCCATGAATTCGCAAGACTCGATGTCGCTAACAACGACGCGGTTGTTTTCGCGGAGCGCGCGCCCGCAAGTGCTCCCCGCTCCCGCCGCTACCCGTTGCCAGTATGCCGCCGAGCTGGGGTGAAAATTCCTCCAGTTCAAGAGGAGCAGCGACTCCTGGTCGGTGTCCAGCATCTGGACGCTGGCCGCATCGGCGGACATCAGCGTGCTCGCGGCATCGAGTATCTGAAGATACAGGGAGTCGCACGTCGTTTCTGAAATCAGGCGCGTGCTGATCGCTTGCAGCATTCTCGCCGCAGCACCATGGTCTGTCATGAAGCGGCCATCATGTCGGATGCCAGTTTTCGAGTCAAACTGTTTGAGGTGCCGGGAAACGCGATCCGCCAGAAGGAGTCGGCTTCTGGCAGGTACCGCTTGTTTGGACTATCCTAGATCAGTTCATAACAGATTCTGGAGCGGAGCAGGTGATCTAGTATGACGGTCGCAATAGACGCAAGGTTGATCTGTCTCTTGCTGATGTTTCTCTTCGCCATTCCGTCGCCCGCCAAGCCGCA
>Ga0111538_10009658_pt1 | contig 12859 bp, 13 predicted proteins | sample SoiMethybrSBSTD1_FD_79669 | JGI IMG/M metagenome (GOLD analysis project Ga0111538, IMG submission 79669) | Bulk soil microbial communities from a Populus tree surrounding site in Tennessee, USA - Soil MetaG P. TD hybrid SBSTD1 (version 2)... | ecosystem: Environmental > Terrestrial > Soil >...
CTGATCATTAACCTCAAGACCGCCAAGGCGCTCGGGCTTGCCGTGCCGCCTTCGCTGCTCGCCCGCGCCAACGAGGTGATTGAATAGCGATCTTCTTTGCTGCACCGCATGAGTCCGCTTTTGGCCCAAAGCAGACATGAGCCGTTGCACTGCACATGTCTGCTTTTGGGGGTAAAGCGGACATAACGATTGCACTGGAAAGGGAATTGCGCCTGACGCGCAATCAAAAACGTGGCGATGGGAAAAAGGTTTCCGGAAACAAACTTGCCCTATCGTCACTCCCAATTTGCGGCGTGGCTTCAGAACGGATTTTTTCCTCGGTTTCAAATTGAAAGCCACAGTTACTGCAAGACCAGAAATTTAGGATAAGTTGCTCCTCATTAAAAAATTCGGCCAATTCAGGGGCTGCGAGCGTATCACCGCATTTACTGCAGATCGCTTCAATTTTGGAATTGTGCACTGATGCTGCCATTGCCAATGAGTGTGAATTTCCAATTCAGCTTTGAAATGGCCACACGTGAGCTCAAGAGCAATTCATATTTGCTTCTTAGTACTCTTTGACATGTTCTTTGCCGCAAGTCCTTGATCAGGATCAAACGACACTGATCCGATTTGTTCCGCGTACACCGCACATGTCCGCCAGTGCAAATGTCCGCTTTTGAGCCAAAGCTCAGGCGTTAAAGGCAACCGCCCATGTAGCTGCCGCGATTAGCTCCGACCTGTCCGTAGACGCCAGCTTGGTGAGTGCAACGTATGGCGCGATCCTGAAATGTCTGGGCGCCTCCCGGACCTGAGCCCGGCAGTGACGGCAAATTCTGAAAGGTCCGTCCCGTCTGTGGCACGTAAACATACCCCGGATCAGTGGCGCTGGGCGGCCTCACGATTTTCGATTTGGGAATGCGTACCTTCTGCGCCGTCCCACGTGGGGACTTATATTTCGGTGCAAGCCATGGTTCTGGCTGTTCCGGTTTGGACACTTGCCGTTTTGACCCTTTTTCCGGGACCATAATTTGGTAGTCATCGCCCAAGATGTTGCCGGTTTGCGCTAGCGCAGGCGTCGCCAACGCCGCCGCCAAAACAATCAACATGATCATCGAAGGTTCGCGCACCATTGTCATAGGATATAACCCCCACACGTTTTAGCTAGTTGGCCTTTGATCCAATCGAATGCGTTCGCTTCTGGCCCATAGCGGACATGCCTAACGACGCAACCAGTGTCGCTATCGGGGACAAAGTAGACATGGCTTTTTGCGGCGCGAATGTCTGCTTTTGACCCAAAGCGGACATTCCATCCGCCGCGATCAACGTCCGGTTTTGGGGTAAGAGCGGGCATGCGCAAATGACGTCGCCCTATTGAATTGCTTCAGACAGAAAAATTCATTTCGGTGGGGGACGTCCGGAATGGGTTTCGTCGAACGGCCAAACTCGGCTCAAAGTTCATCGTGTATCGTGAAAAACCGCAACGACAGAATGCATGCCTGGAGGAGACTGTGCCCGCCATCTTTCTCACTCACATCCCAGATATGCTTAAGAACTACTACGGCGAGCGCGCGCTCGCCGAGTTGCGCAAGCTCGGCGACGTGCGGCTCAACGACACCGGCCACGTGCTCGACGCCAAGGCGCTCGCCCAAGCCGCGCAGGGCTGTGAGATCATAATCTCAGACCGGCAAACGGCCGGCCCGGCCGAGTTTTTCCCGCTGGTGGGTGATTTGGTCGCGTTCCTTCGCGTCGCGGTCGATATTCGCAACATTGATGTCGCCGCGGCTAGCGCCCAAGGAATTCTGGTCACCCACGCGACGCCGGGTTTCATCGCTTCAGTCGCTGAGATGGCCATTGGCTTCATGATCGATTGCGGGCGTCACATCACCGAGGCTATGTCTGTCTACCGCACCGGCCGTGTCCCCGAAGCCCGTATGGGCCGCCAGCTTAAGGGAGCAACGCTCGGCATCATTGGCTATGGCGCAATCGGCGCGCATCTTGCCGAGCTCGGTCTCGCACTCGGCATGACGGTGTTGGTCGCAGACCCCAATAAAAGGGTGACCCGGCCAATGCTCAAACAGGTCCAGTTTGTGGATCTGCTCGCAAGATCGGATTTCGTTGTGTGCCTCGCCATTGCCAACGAGCAGACCGAGAATTTGATGAACGCCGAAGCCTTCGCGCAAATGAAGCCATCTGCCTATTTCATAAATTTGTCGCGCGGCAACTTGGTTGACGAGGCCGCGCTTGCCCGCGCGCTCGACGACAAGCGCATCTCTGGCGCTGCCCTTGACGTTGGCCGCGCGAAGGACCAGATGCCCTCGCTCGCGCTGGCGCGGCGCGCCGACGTGATCGCCACTCCGCACACGGCGGGTTTGACGCCGGAAGCAGCAGAGCACCAAGCCTTCGACACCGTGAATCAGGTCAAGGATCTCATCGCGGGGCGCATGCCGCCGGGCGCCGCAAATCCGGAGGCAGCGCATCGCCTGAGCCGCCTCAAGCGCTCGTGACGGGCGCTGCCTTAGCGATGTCCGCGTCACGTCCGCTTGTCCTACAACGGGCATTAGTGGACGGCACTGGCACGCCGAGCCGCGGTCTCCGAATGTCCGCTTTTGGGGGTAAAGCGGACACGGCAGTTGCACTACGAAATGTCCCTAATGACCCAAAGCGGACATTGATAGCTGCTTCCAATCTCCCATTCCGAACCGATAAAATGGCTTGTCCTTATCCTCGGGGGTGGGGGCGACGATGAGACGGCGCGAGTTCATCACCTTGGTCGGCGGCGCAGCGGCGTGGCCGCTTGCGACGCATGCCCAACCAGCAAAACTGCCGACAATCGGATTTCTGGGTACTGCCACGCCTTCGACGTGGAGCCAATTTGTCGCCGCTTTTGTGCAAAGGTTACGCGACCTCGGTTGGGTCGAGGGTCGTAATGTTGCAATCGAATTTCGCTGGGCGGAAGGCCGTACCGAGCGTTACAGCGAGATCGCGACCGAGTTTGTGCGGCTTAAGGTCGATGTTATTGTCACATCGGGAGGCGCGGTCCTCGCGACAAAACAGGCGACATCCATAATCCCAATCGTCTTCGCGATAGCAACGGACCCCGTCGCCAGCGGGATGGTCGCGAGCTTGGCGCGGCCGGGCGGAAACATCACCGGTCTTTCCATCCAGTCGACAGATCTTGCTAGTAAGCGACTCGAACTCTTGCGTGAGATTATTCCCGATCTCCGCCGGTTGGCGATCGTAGGCAATGCCAGCAACCCCAATGCCCTTATGGAAATGGCCGAAGTTCAGGCAACGGCCCGCTCGCTCGGCTTCGTCGAAGTGATAACACCCAAAATCCGGCGAGTTGAGGATATCGCCCCCGCTTTTGAGGCGCTCAAGGGCCACGCGGAGGCACTCTATTTAACTCCCGACCCGCTGATAATCAGCCATCAGATTCAAATTAGCAACTTGGCGCTACGTGCGCGGCTAGCGGTGATGTCCTTCAACAGGCAATTCGTCGAAGCGGGAGCTCTGATGTCATATGGACCAAACAATTCAGACTTGTTCCGAAGGGCGGCCGAATATGTCGACAAGATTCTCCGCGGAACAAAGCCGGGCGATCTTCCAGTCCAGCAGCCGACGAGCTTCCAGCTAGTGATCAATCTCAAGACCGCGAAGGCGCTCGGCCTCACCGTTCCTCGGCAGATTCAGACGATAGCCGACGAGGTGATCGAATAGGTCCAAATGTCCACTTTTGGCCCAAGGCAGACATGCCTAGTTGCAGCGCAAATGTCCGCTTTTGAGGGTAAAGCGGACATCTTTCCGCACCGCAGAATGTCTGCTTATGAGCCAAAGCCGACCGTCGTTGGCGGCTTAACGACCAGTGCCTGAACTCATATCGCCCCCCTTCCACCGTGCTAGTTTAAGCCGGTACGCCTTTGGTTGGCCTTTGGGGTCACCATGAAAATTCCGCGCAGGACGTTCCTACATTTCGCTGCAGGTGCGGGCGGGTTGCAGATCTTATTGAGAAGCGCGAGAGCGCAAGTCTACCCCGGTCGACCTCTCACTCTCATTGTGCCGTTCGCTGCTGGCGGACCGACGGATACGATCGCCCGGATTGTCGCCGAAGGGATGCGCACTTCGCTTGGGCAACCGATCATCATCGAAAATGTCGGAGGGGCGGACGGCAGCATTGCCGTCGGCCGCGCTTCTCGCGCGGCGCCCGACGGCTATACGCTCAGCATCGGCAACGTCGCCACGCATGTTTTGAACGGAGCGGCTTATTCGCTTTCGTACGACTTGCTCAACGATTTTGAAGCGATCTCGCTCCTCACCGGCGCTCCCGCCTTTATTGATGCAAAAAAACGTTGCCGGCGAAGGACCTGAAGGAATTGATCGCCTGGCTGAAGGCTAACCCCAATAAAGCGTCGGCGGGAGTGTTTGCCACCTGGAGCCGGCTGTTCGGCGCCTATTTTCAGAGTAGCACCGGTACGCACATTCAATTCGTGCCTTATCGAGGGGCAGCGCCCGCGATGCAAGATTTAGTCGCAGGGCAAATCGATCTTATGTTCGATCAGGCGGCGAATACGCTTCCGCAGCTTCGCAATGGCAACATCAAAGCCTACGCTGTTGCCGCAACAAAGCGACTTGCGCTGGCGCCAGACATTCCGACTATGGATGAGGCTGGCGTGCCAGGATTTTACCTATCGGTGTGGCACGGGATGTGGGCTCCTAAGGGCACATCAAAACCCATCATTGCCCAATTGAATTCTGCAATCGTGGCAGCCCTGGCAAATCCAGCCGTACAGCAAAAACTCAGTGACCTCGGGCAGGAAATTCCTTCCCGCGATCAGCAGACGCCGGAGGCGCTCAGCGCATACCAGAGGGCGGAAGCCGAAAAGTGGTGGCCGATCATTAAGGCGGCTAACATTAGGGGGGATTGAGCCGAGCTGCTCAATGCAAGCTCCCCTACGGTATCGGCCAGGGCATCATGCCGTTCTCGAAATATCTCCCTGAGCATATGGGCTCAATCAAGCTTGCGCCTGGGGGCCCATTTGTTGCGGGGTCGTTCGCTGAACTTACACTTGTCTACACCGCTGGCACGTTCGGTATCGACGATACCGGCATGGTCAAGATCTCATGGCGAACCACCTCCGACATGAGCAAGCCGCAATTTGACAAGCCGCGAGCCGCGAACTTCACCACGGTCGAAGCTAGCAACGGCGCCAAGCTCGAAGTCTGGTTCGACAAGCTCAACGTTCGTCCCTACGCCAATACGCTTCTGATCCGTGTAGGCCGCGGATTTCTGCGGCAAGCTGACACCATGACAATTCGTCTGGGTGACCGTCGGCAGGGCTCGCCCGGCTTCAGGTTGCAGACCAATGTCGAGGAGCGTGTCGAATTGAGGACGTCGGTGGATGGGTTTGCAACCTACGAGTTTTGCGAGCTTCCGGAACAGCCGGCGTTCGAGCTTGTGCCGGGGCCGGCCGCGAGCTGGAAGGCGATCTGGCCCTCGCTTGTCGTCGTGGACGAGCCATTCAGATTGGCCATTGTTGCAGAAGACACATGGGGCAATCCGACCGCGGACGCCGAAGCTACCCTTAAGCTCACGCCATCTCGACGGGTGCGCGGCCTACCTGATCGTGTAACGATCAACAAAGGCGACGGGCCGCGCGTGTTTGAAAATCTCGTTGTTGAATCGAAAGGCGATCTTGATCTGTCTGTCGCGATTAAGGAGGTAGAAGTTGCCCGCGCCAATCCTATGCGTGCGGTGACGATCGCCCCTGTTCGTCGGTACTGGGGCGACCTGCATGGCCAGAGCGGCGAAACAATCGGCATGGGCTCCGCCGAGGCCTATTTCCGATATGCTCGAGATGCAGCGTTCATTGACATGGTTGGCCACCAGGGCAACGACTTCCAGATTACCGATGCATTCTGGAAGAAGCTCAACAGACTGACGGCCGAATTCGATAGACCGGGAAAGTTTGTCTGCCTGCCGGGTTACGAATGGTCAGGTAATACTGGCATGGGTGGCGATCGCAACATCTTCTATCGGCGTGAGGGCCGGCCGATCCGCCGCTCGTCGCATATCCTGGTCGAAGGAGAAACTTCGATCGAGGCAGTCTACACCGCGGATGAATTGTTCAAAGCGCTCGACACTGAGGACTGCCGCGTTATCGCGCACGTTGGAGGCCGCTACGCCGATCTGAAATATGCCCACGATGGGCGGATTGAACGCACCGTCGAAGTGCATTCGAGCTGGGGCACATTTGAATGGCTCTTGCATGATGCCTTCGAGAAGGGATTTCGCGTGGGCGTCGTCTGCCACAGCGACGACCACAAAGGGCGTCCCGGTGCCACACGTCCCGGTGCTTCCACCTTCGGCGCGGTGGGCGGGCTCACTTGCTACTTCATGCCGGAGTTGACGCGTGATGCGTTGTTTGAGGCGTTGAGGACGCGTCGACATTATGGCACCACGGGTCCCCGCATCTTTATCGACCTCCAGGGCGTGTTCGATCAACCGGTCACTGGTTTCTCCGAGGACCCCAAACTGGGGCCTGCAGAGGAATTCTCGGTGCGCGAAGCACGCATGGGCGACATTATCCGATCGTGCGCTGTAGCGATGAGGATGTCTGTCGAAGTGATCGGCACCGCGGCGGTGGAGCGCCTCGATGTGCTTCACGGAACGCAAGTCGCGCAAACGGTGCGACCTTACGCGAATGCTGACCTTGGTCGCCGCGTGCGAGTGCTTTGGCAGGGCGCGGAATACCGCGGTCGCGGGCGCGAGACTATTTGGCTCGGAAAACTTTCGCTTCAAGGCAACCGGATTACGCGCTTTGCACCAGTGAATTTCCTCAATCCAGAGCGAACGATTGTGGAGAGTGCGCCCGGTAGGGCGCTAACATGGGATTCGGTGACGACCGGCAATCTTGCCGGCATCGATCTCTGGCTCGATCAAGCGAAAAGCGGCTCAATCAAGATCGAAACCAACGTTGTGTCGGGAGAGGTAGACTTGGGTCGGTTGGCGGGTGATCGAATTTCCTTCGAAGGCGGCGGTCTTGACCGCAAAATAAGTGTCTATCGTCTGCCAGAAAACGAGTGGAGCCGGCGCGTCACGCTCGACCACTCAGTCGCGTTCTCGGGCAAAACCGATCTCCCGGTTTATGTCCGAGTGACACAAGCCGACGGCAATCAAGCCTGGTCAAGCCCAATTTATCTGATCGCCTAACTGGTGGGCGTCACGTCCAGTCTGGGTCAATCACGACCGGCCCGGCCCGACCCGCTGTTCTCAAGAGGCCCGACTTGCAGCACGTAGATTGACGTACGCATGTCCGCTTTTGGCCCAAAGCGGACCATTCGCGGGACACCTATTCCTTGGACGCCATTTCAGTTTGCATCGGATGCTTGCCAGCGCGTTGCGGTGGGCAGCGCCAGCCTGGACATGTTAAATTGCCGTTAGGAGACATCGCAGTAGCAAAGGCGGTGGTCATGGCGGGAAACGGTTTTGAGGTGCGGCGTCTGTCGGGTTCGATCGGCGCCGAAATCTTGGGGATCGATCTTGCGTCCGAGCCGAGCGACAATGTCATCGCTGAAATCCGCCAGGTCTGGCTTGAACACAACGTGGTTTTCTTCCGCGATCAGGACCTGCCGCCAGCCAAGTTTCTGGTGTTCGCTAAGCGCTTCGGCGAGGTGGTCGAATATCCCTTCATCAAGGGTATCGAAGGTTTTCCGGAGATCATCCCGGTCATTAAGCTTGAGCATGAGACGAAGAATTTCGGCGGCATCTGGCACACTGACACCGCCTACCTCGAAATACCGCCGATGGGGACCATGCTGATCGCGCGTGAGGTGCCGCCCTACGGCGGCGATACGCTATTCGCCAACACCTATCTCGCCTATGAGACATTGTCCGAAGGCGTTAAGCGCATGCTCGACGGGCTGATTGCAGTCAATTATTCGGCCAAGGCGGACGTGACTCGTACGCGCGAGGACCGCTTGCGCGACGGCGGCAAGGCTGAAGCGAAGAAAGAATATATCAGCGAGCATCCAGTAGTCCGTACGCATCCGGAAACCGGACGAAAGGCGCTTTACGTCAATATCGGCCACACGGTGCGTTTCGAGGATATGACCGAAGCCGAGAGTGCGCCGCTGCTCAATTTCCTGTTTGAGCACCAGACCAAGCCGGAATTTACCTGCCGCTTCAGTTGGCGCGTCGGCTCGCTGGCGTTCTGGGACAATCGCTGCACGTTGCACAATCCGATCAACGACTATCACGGCTTCCGCCGTGTGATGCACCGCGTAACGTTGGCAGGAGACAGGCCGCGCTAGGATCGACGCTGCCCGTTAAGCGCCCTGATCGGGCGCGCCGACGAGGTGATCGAGTAGGCCGCGGAATGTCCGCTTTCGCGGTCGCTATTGGGGGCAAAGCGGACGTGCCCTTTTGCACTGCATATGTCCGCTAATGACCCAAAGCGGACATTCTTGCCTCGATAGACACTCCCTATCCTCGACCATAAACTCAGGCCGAAATCACAGTTGGTTAGGACAATCTTTATGGCCGGGGCGCGTGCCGAACGGCGGCTGGCTGCCATCCTTGCGGCTGATGTTGCCGGCTACAGCCGCCTAATGGGTACTGACGAGGAAGCTACTCTCGCGGCGCTCATGGCTTGCCGCCACGAATTGATCGATCCCAAGATTGCTGAGTATCGGGGCCGTATCGTCAAAACTACAGGTGACGGGGTCCTGGTTGAATTTCCAAGTGCGGTTGATGCCGTTCGCTGTGCCATCGAAATTCAGCGTGCCATGGCCGCACGTAGCGTTGCCATTCCCGAAGATCGCCGGGTCGAATTCCGTATCGGCATCAACGTCGGTGACATCATCATCGACGGGGGCGATATTTACGGCGATGGCGTCAACATTGCGGCTCGCGTGGAGTCGCTGGCCAGCCCCGGCGAGATCTGCCTTTCCGACAATGCATACCAGCAGATCAAAGGCAAGCTCGCGTTCGACGTCAGTGACTTGGGTGAGCAACACCTTAAAAACATTGCGCAGCCAGTGCGCGTCTATGGGGTGAGGCTAGACGGCACGCCGGAGCGCCCGGCGCTCGTGCTTCCTGACAAACCGTCGATTGCCGTGCTGCCATTTCAGAACATGAGCGGCGATCCCGAGCAGGGATATTTTGCCGATGGCATTTCAGAAGACATTATCACCGGCCTGTCAAAACTGCGCTGGTTCTTTGTGATTGCTCGCAATTCCTCGTTTACCTACAAGGGCAAGGCCGTCGACGTGAAGCGCGTCTCTCGCGAACTAGGCGTGCGCTATATTCTGGAGGGAAGCGTCCGCAAGGGCGGCAATCGTGTACGTATTACGAGCCAGTTGGTCGACGCCACGACCGGCAATCATCTCTGGGCCGAGCGCTACGATGGCGACCTGACCGACATTTTCACGCTACAGGACGAGATTACCAAGAAAGTGGTGGCGGCGATCGAACCCAAATTGCTGGAAGCCGAAGGCATCCGTTCGCAAAGCCGCTCAGCGGAGGATCTCGGCGCATGGGAAATGGTGATCCATGCCAATTCCTTGTTTTGGCGACTAACCAAGACCGAGAGTCTTGCCGCGATCGCCACACTTAAGCGGGTCCGAGTATGCGCCGGCGCATAGTATGTTGGCCTTTTCTCTGTTGTTGGCGCGTCAGTTCGGTTGGCTATCAATGGAGCCGCAAGTCAAGCAAGCAGAGGCCCTCGCTGCCCGGGCTGCGGTACTCGACGATAGCGACCCGTGGGCGCACCTGGCGCTCGGCCTTGTGGCCACCGCCAGGCGGCGCACCAACGAGGCGGTCGAAGAATTCCAGCGTGCACTCGATCTCAACCCAAACTTTGCAGCCGCGCACGGCTATCTCAGCTTTGCGCTCGTCCTTGGCGGTCGATCAGACGAGTCAATCGACCACGGCGAACAAGCAATACGCCTGAGCCCGCACGATCCGCAGAATGCGGTATTCAATGTACATCTCGCTGCCGCCCATTACCAAATGGGCCGTTATGCTGAAGCGGCCAGCATTAGCCGCAAGGCCATCCATCAGCGTTTCGGATTACCCAATGCTCATCGAGTTTACGCCGCGAGCCTGGCGCAGGCCGGCCAGATCGAGGAGGCGCGCGCGGAGCTGGCGCAATTGCAGGAATTGCACCCCGAAAATTCGATTGCGTGGATCGAACAAAACATCCCCTATACCCCCGGCCCGATGGCGAAGCTCCTGGAAGGCTTGCGCAAGGCCGGGATGCAATAAACCTAAAATCTCGGTTGCATAGATGTCCGCTTTTGGCCCAAAGCGGACATAGGCTAGTGCGCTGCACATGTCCGCTTTTGGGGTCAAAGCAGACATCCCTGTTTTTTATCGGCGATCTCGCTGTGCCAATGCCGACCGCTCAGGTGGCGGATCACCGAGCCAACGTGCTGCCATGGAACGTGAGTCCGCCTGCTCACGCGCATCGCGCTCGATCAGCCGGGACATGATGTCGTCGGGGCTGACGCGGTCGATGCCAATGAACCTTCCCGCCGTCAGCTTGTTACGCGGTAGCTTACGGTGATCGACTGGTGCACTCATAGAAGCGAACGCTATCCGCAAAAAAGAAACCTCGCCAGAGCGAGGTTGAGTGGTGAAGGGGCGTAATGATTAACTGGGCACTTGATGCATTGAGACACGACTTAATATGGCTACTAGTGGTCGTGATCGTCATCGTGGCCATCGCTGTCATGAGCCATTTTTCGGGGAGACGGGAATAGCCAACGAGCCTGAAATCCTTCCAAATCGTACGCGACAACATCGGGATGGCCAAAAAACTAAGGCCTACGTCGCGTTTGCTTCACTGTTTGTTGTACTCGTCCTCATATTGTGGTTCGGCTCACAACTTCACGGTTGGAAATTGTGGTCAGCCATATTGTCAAGCGTGCTGTTCGCAATATGGGCGGGTGCGACTATCGGTAGGTTCCTCGGCGGAATAGGAAAAACAGCAAAGTAAAGATGGTCCGCCCCCCAAGCATTAAACGCAGGGTGTGAATCATGCCGAAAAACGCAATCAACGTCGCTATTGGGGGTAAAGCGGACATGACCTTTTGCAGTGCAAATGTCCGCTAATGACCCAAAGCGGACATCGTCGCTTCGATAGACACCCCCGACAGCCGACCATAAACTTGAAGCCCGCCACAATATTAATACGGGCGAACGGCATGGCTAAAGACCGCGTTGAGCGAAAGCTTAAAGCCATTCTCGCGGCCGATGTAGCCGGCTATAGCCGGCTGATGAGCGAGGACGAGGCCGGAACGCTGGCGGCGCTCCAGGCCTACCGTTCAAGACTAATCGGTCCGGCCATCGGGCGCCACGATGGCCGGATCGTGAAATTGATGGGCGACGGGCTGCTGGCGGAATTCGCCAGCGTCGTCGAGGCGGTGGATTGCGCGGCCGAGATTCAGCGCGAGATGGCGGCGCGCAACGCCGGCAAGAAGCGCCCGATGATTTTCCGCATAGGTGTGCATCTCGGCGACGTGATCGTTGAGGGTGATGACCTATATGGCGACGGCGTCAATATCGCTGCGCGCCTAGAGGGCATCGCCGAGCCTGGCGGCATCTGCATTTCACGCCAAGCCTACGACCAAGTGCAGAAGAAGCTTTCGTTCGCCTATCGCAGTCTCGGCCCGCAGAACCTGAAGAACATTCCTGATCCAGTCGAAGCCTTCGCCATCAAAGGCGACGGTCTGGCCGCTGCCGACGAGCGCCAGGAGATCCGGTATTGCCGCGCACCCGACGGCGTCCGCCTTGCGTATGCGATCAGCGGCCACGGATCACCGTTGGTGAAGACGGCGAACTGGATGAATCACCTGGAGTACGACTGGGACAGCCCGATCTTTCACCATCTGTTTCACGGACTTTCCCGCAATCGCACGCTGATCCGCTACGACGCACGCGGCAACGGTCTCTCGGACTGGGACGTGCCGGAATTGTCGCTGGAGGCCTGGGTCAGCGACCTTGAGGCGGTCGTTAACAACGCGGACATCGAGCAGTTTCCCCTGTTTGGAATCTCACAAGGATGCGCAGTCTCGGTGACCTATGCGGCCCGCCATCCCGAGCGGGTTTCGCATCTAGTGCTGCTGGGAGGCTACGTGTTGGGCGCCGCTAAGCGAACGCTGGAAGGTCGCGAAAAGACCAAGGCGCTCGCCACGTTGGCCCGCATGGAATGGGGCGCGGACAGCCCCGCGGTTCGTCAGATGTTCGCCATGCACTTGATGCCAGACGCGACCAAGGAGCAAGTCGATTCGTTCAATGAGTTGCAGCGTCGAACGACGTCCCCCGAACTTGCAGGCCGCTACATGGAGGCGACAGGTGAAATCGATGTGACCGAATTCGCCGGCAAGGTCACCGCGCCGGCTCTCGTCCTGCACGCACGAGGCGATCTTCAGGTTCCATTCGAAGCGGGACGTCAACTTGCAGCGGCGATTCCCGGGGCGCGCTTCATCGCGTTGCAGGGCAGAAACCATGCGCTGATGGAAGGCGAACCTGCCGCCTTGCGGTTCTTCGAGGAACTCGATCTGTTCCTAACAAAGTAGGTAGTTCATATTTGAGGGGTCCGGCGATGGAATGTCCGCTTATGATGCTGTGGACGGCTCCTCCACCGGCGCGCGAGTGCCATGAATGTGGGTGCTGTTAAGGCCCCCACGATTGTGAGGAGCCAAACATCGCGCTGGCGGCGTAAACGAGATCGCGCCGGCCACCCGGCGTGATGTAAAGGTTGGAAAGGGCAAACAGCACGTAATGCAGAACCGGTCGATCTGGCGATCAGGACAACCCACTTTCCCCCATGCATTGTCGAATGCGGGCTATTGATCGGGACCTGATCCGCGAAGGGCA
>Ga0111538_10009659_pt1 | contig 12858 bp, 14 predicted proteins | sample SoiMethybrSBSTD1_FD_79669 | JGI IMG/M metagenome (GOLD analysis project Ga0111538, IMG submission 79669) | Bulk soil microbial communities from a Populus tree surrounding site in Tennessee, USA - Soil MetaG P. TD hybrid SBSTD1 (version 2)... | ecosystem: Environmental > Terrestrial > Soil >...
GACCAAGTAGCTGGGGAGAATCCGATGAACGCGCGGACGGCCATTTTGTCGCTGGTGTGTCTCCTGGGATGGGCGCCGACGGGGGTCGGCCAGGACAAGATCTTCTCGTCGAAGCCCCGGAAGGCGGGAACCGGCATCATTCCCGAAGACCGGCTCGCCGACTGGCGCAACGCCGGCGTCCCGGGCGGCATCCCCACGGACCGCAAGACGCTCCTCGACGTCACGAAGCCGCCCTTCAACGCCGACCCCACCGGCGCGGCGGACGCCCAGCCGTCGATCATGCAGGCGATCGCGAAGGCGGCCCCGAACGAGGTGGTCTACCTGCCGGCGGGAACCTACCGCCTCAACGCCGGCATCTCTCTCGGCACGAAGTCGAAGATCACGCTCCGCGGCGACGGTCCCGACAAGACGATCCTCCACGGCTCCATCTCGGTCGGCGGAGGCGGGGGCGACTGGTGGTATCCCAACCGGCTCAAGATCGACCTCGCCGGAAACGCCATGAAAGGGGCCACGACCCTGACGCTCGCGGATCCGAAAGCCCTCGACGCGATGCCCAACGGCGGCGTCGGCATGCTCTGCCACCTCTCCCTCAAGAACGACCCCAAGCTTCCGGTGATCGTCCCGGGCAGCTTCGAGTACATGCGGAGCCAGATCACCCGCATCGTCGGCCGGACCGACACGGGCGTGAAGATCTCGCCCGCGCTCCAGTTCGACCTTCCGCAGTCGCTCGCGCCGCGCCTGAGGCCCAATGCCCGCCACGCGGAATTCGTCGGGATCGAAGACCTGGCCGTCGACGGGTCGACCGTCAACCTGCAGGTGGGGATCAACCTGTCGACCGGCTACGGCTGCTGGATCAAGAGCGTCTCGGTGACGAACATCGTCAACTACCACGTGTCCCTGTCCGACTCGCTGCAGTGCGAGATCCGCCACAGCACGATCATGAGGCGCAAGGGCGCGGGATCCAACGGCGCCGGCATCCTGATGGGAACGACCGGCTCCTCGCTCATCGAGGACAACATCCTGGCCGAGCAGTTCCCCCACGTCGAGGTCAACGCCTCGACGGGCAACGTGTTCGCCTACAACCTCTGCCACGACAGCACCATCCAGGGCGTCGTGGGATGCTCGATCAACAGCAACCACGGCGCGCACAGCAGCATGAACCTGTACGAGGGCAACGTCTCGCCGAAGTTCCAGTCGGACGGCTACCACGGCAGCTCGTCCCACGACACGGTGTTCCGCAACTGGCTCCACGGGTCGTCGGAGAAGACCAAGGAGTTCTGGATTTGCGTCAACCTCAACCGGTTCACGCGCCACTACTCGATCGTCGGCAACGTGCTGGGCAGCAAGGGCCACCCCTGGATCTACGACAACGCGGACAAAGGCTTCGGGTACGACCAGCACTTCATCTACGTGCTCGGGATGCCCAACATGGGCAACGGCGGCTTCTCCGGCGTCGCCCAGCCCAGCAAGGGGAAGCCGTGGGCCGACTGGGCCTCCATCCTCGCGGGCGGCAAGGGGCCCGGCCCCGGAGGATTCCAGGAGCTCGACCTCGACGTGCGGGCGACGACGCTGCTCAAAGGCAACTTCAACTACAAGCACAACGCGGTGCCGGAGAACGAGTCGCTCGGCGGCGCCGGGCTGCCCAAGAGCCTGTACCTGACCCAGAAGCCCGCCTGGTTCGGGACCCTCAACTGGCCGGCGTTCGGACCCGACGCGGCCTTTGAGAGCAACAAGATTCCCGCCCAGGTGCGGTTCGAGGCCTTGAAGAGGTAGGAGGATCCATGACCCTGACGCTGCTCGTCGCCCTCTCGCTTCTTGCCCAGTCGAAAGCGGGGATATCCGTCTCGGATGGCGGCAAGGAGATGACCGAGCCCGGACCGATCAAGGGCGACGCCGTCCTCAGCAACGGCCGGGTGACGGCCGTCTTCCGAAGGGAGAGCGGCGCGGTGGAGATGGGGGCCGTGCGCTTCCTCCTCGCGGGCGCGACGAAGCTCGTCCGCTCCTCGCTGGTCGAAAGCGGCAAGACGTCCGCGACGATCGAGGCGACCTGGAAGACCCCCAAGGGCGATGCGACCGCGAAGTTCCGGCTGAAGCGGAGCGAGGTCTCCATGGAGGTCTCCCCCGGCGCCGGCGCCGTGAAACTCCGCGTCGAGTGTCCGACCCGCTACGTCGTCCTCCCCGATTTCTTCTCGGACGACATCGTGTTCGACGCCGTGAAGATCCCTCCCGCGACCACGGAGCTTCCGAGCGAGAACTTCCTCCTCCATCTCGCGGGGAAGGGCGAGGCGATCGCGATGGTCGTCTTCGAGAACCGGGACCAGGACGTGACCTGCACGCTCGCGGGAACCGGCGAGGCCCGCAAGGTCACCGGCTCGGAGATCGACTTCGGCAAGGACAAGAAGGTGTGGGTCGCGCTCCTCGAGGCGCCCGGCGTGTGGCACGCCGCCGAGGTCAAGCCGGGCGACGCGAAGCAGGAGAACAAGATCAACTGGACGATGCCCTGGGCCGCCCAATGGCGCGTCGATTTCACCCGGTCGGACGATCTCACGGACAGCTGGGACCTGCTGCTCCAGAAGCAGGAAGGCGGCAACTACCTCAAGCCGTCCTGGATGGGTGCGGGCGCCGAGACCATCCCGGTCAGCCGGGCGCGGTGGACGACGGTCCTGAAGAAGTTCAAGTACCCGTGCTGGTCCGACCCGAAGGGCACGGCCTACTTCCAGCCCCTAGAGACCGAAGCGCTCACGATGCGCGGTCCGGCGGTCCTCTATCCCGCGAACCGCGTCCCGGAGACGCCGCTCGAGGCCTACACGGTCCTCGACATCGCGCGCAGCTCGCTCGGCGCGGGTCCGTGCGAGTACATCCTCGACCTCGACAACCAGAAGTCCTCGAACAAGGGCCACGCGACCTGCTGGACCCGCGACTTCCTGATGGGCGTCTACACGAAGGGCTCGCAGAAGGCGCAGCGCAAGGAGGTTGACGCCAACCTCGACCAGGTGCTCCTGTTCGTGAAGAACATCCGCGGCCGGATCACCCGGTATTCGGATTTCCTGCGCGAGAGGCGCGAGTACCTGGCCGCGCAGCTGAAGGCCCACCCCGAGCTGAAGGAGTCGATCGCGGCGCTCGACCGGATCTGCCTCGAAGCCGACCGCCGCTACAAGGCGCGCGAGGACAAGATCAAGACGCCGGACGTCGTGGCGAAGATGAACGAGACTTTCCGCAAGGAGATCCTGGACCTCGAGGGCCCGGTCGCCCTGGAGAAGTGCAAGGCCTACTCGGAGGCGCTGGTCGAGATCGGCGACAATCAGGACGAACTGGCCGGCGAGCTCCGCTGGGTGGTCCGCGCCTTCCGCCAGAAGGCCGGGCTGCTCGTCGCCTCCGATCCCCGCATGGCCGCCATCACGACCGAGATTCGCGCCAAGACCCACGAGATCTTGAGGAACCCGGCGGGCCACGAGAGCGCGCGCCACTAGACGGAATCGCGATTCCCGATTCGCGATTCGCGATTCTCGAGTACCATCGGGTCGTCATGAAGGCGACCTTTCTCGGCACGGGCGGCACCTACCCCACCTCGTCGCGGAACGTCACGTCCCACGCCGTCCGCGTCAAGGGCGAGACGATCCTCTTCGACTGCGGGGAGGGAACGCAGCGGCAGCTTCAGCGAAGCGGCGCCCGCTTCGGCGTCCACCGGATCTTCTTCTCCCACCTCCATCTGGACCACGTCCTGGGTCTGCCCGGCTTCCTGGGAACGATGGGGCTGCTCGGCCGGTCGGAGCCGCTGCGCCTCTACGGACCGCTCGGCTCGCGGCAATACCTCCAGATGCTCTCGGGGCTCGCCGGGGGGATCGACTACGCGGTCGACATCCAGGAGATGGACGACGGCGCGGTGGTGACCGCCGACGGCTTCAAAGTCGTCGCCGCCCGGGTGGAGCACGTCGGGATGTGCCTCGCCTACCGAGTGGAGGAGGACGAGCGGCGGGGCAATGTCGACCTCGAGCGCGCCAAGGCGGTGGGGATCACTCCCGGGCCGCTCCTGGGGAAGCTCCTCGACGAAGGAACGGTCGAGATCGGGGGCCGCACGGTCCGACGCGAGGAGGTGATCGGTCCGGCGCATCGCGGCCGCTCGGTCGTCTTCAGCGGCGACACGCGGCCCTGTCCGTCGCTGACGCAGCTCTCCCGCGGCGTCGATCTCCTGATCCACGAGTCGAGCTATCTCCACGAGCTTCATGCGGAGGCGGTCGCGCGGGCCCACTCGACGTCCGTCGAAGCCGCCCGCACGGCGGTCGAGGCGGGCGTCAAGCGGCTCGCGCTCACGCACCTCAGCCCGCGCCACCAGGACGTGCCCGATCAGCTCCTGCGCGAGGCGCGCGCGATCTTCCCGGCGAGCATCCTGCCCAGCGACCTCACGAGCTCGAAATCCCGCTCTCCCCGTAACGGTCCGGTGCCCGGGCGGATCGACGGGGTGAATGGCTGCGTGCATCTTCTGCGACATCGCCGCCAAGCGGATTCCCACTCAGATCGCGGGGGAGACCGACGACCTGGTGGCGTTCCACGACACCAATCCCCAGGCGCCGACCCACGTGTTGATCGTTCCACGCCGGCATGTGGCGGGTGCCGAGGATCTGTCCCAGACGGACGCGGAGCTCGCCGGCCGCATGGTGCTCTTCGCGGCGGACCTGGCCCGGACGCTGGGCATCGATTGGTCGGGCTACCGCCTCGTGATCAACAACGGGCCCGCGGCGGGCCAGACGGTCGCCCACCTCCACCTGCACCTTCTCGGCGGCCGTCCGTTCCACTGGCCTCCCGGCTAGCCGGTGATGACATTTCTGCGTCGCAGAAATGTCATCAGGGGCGGAGCGCCGAGAGCGCGGCGCGGGCTTCGGCGGCGGAAGAGAGGCGACGGTTGCGGTCGGCCTCGAGCAACCGCTTGAGGAAGGACGCGTGCGCCGGGTCGAGCTTCTTCGGCAGCGCGAAGCCGCGGCCGTTCTTGCGGGGCGCTTTCCCCGTGAGCGACTCCAGCAGCACCACGCCCAGCGAATAAAGATCCGCTCTGCCGTCCACCTCCTCGGGCCGCCGGATCTGCTCGGGAGCCATGTAGAGCGGCGTCCCCACCCTCATCCGCGCCTTCGACGTCGACGTCGCTTCGGGATCCGGGTTCCACGCCAAGCCGAAGTCCACCAGCTTCACCCGGCCTTTCCGGGTGATCAGGATGTTCTCCGGCTTGATGTCCCGGTGGACGATTCCGACCTCGTGGGCACCGTCGAGCGCGTCCAGGACGCCGTCGGCGATCTCGAACGCTCGGGGCGGCGGGAGCGGACCCTCCTTGAGGACTGCCCGGAGCGATCGTCCCTCGACCCGCTCCAGCAGCATGTAGGGAAGCCCGCCGTGCACCCCCATGTCGAAGATGGTCACGATGTTCGGATGGAGGAGCCGGGCCAGCACGCGGGCCTCGGCATGGAACCGCTGCATGAAGGACGCATTGAAGGCGAGGTGGGGCGAGAGGACCTTCAACGCCACCCGCCGTCCCAGCCGGGACTGAACGGCCTCGTAGACGATCCCCATGCCGCCCTTGCCGATCGTCGAGAGGACTTCCAGGCCGGGAAACTCCGGGAGCACGTCGCGGGCGGCGAACTTCAGGGTGCAGTTGGGGCAGACCAGGCCGAATCGCTTGGCCTGGCTGTCCGGCAGGGGCGCGCCGCAGTCGAAGCAGGTGGCGTCGCTCATCCCAGGGAGGCGAAAATCTCGCGGAGCTCCGAATCCACTTCGCCCTCGCGGTCGACGGCGGACTTCACGACCTCGCGGAGCAGATGCTGCAGCCGGCCGCGCACCCGGAACAGGCGGTTCTTCTTCTCGGACGGGGTCAGGTCCGCGGGAGCCTTCCCTTCGAGCAGGGCGAGGTCCTCAGCCGGCACCGTCTCGCGCAGCCGGGTCATCGCCTGCTCCAGGATCGTCAACGCCCACCCCTTGTAGAAGGCCTTCTCGGGGGTCGCATCCGATCCGCGCAGGTCATCCTCCGCGTCGACGAAATTGAACGCGCCGCCCCGCTTGATCGCCTTCGCGGTCCGGCGCTCGTTGTTGAGGAAGTTTCCCAGGGTGGCCATGATGAACGACCGGAACTTGCCTTTGCCCGGATCGACCCGGCTCAGCAGGTCCTTCTCCAGGAGATGGCCCAGGAAGGACTGGGTAAGGTCCTTCGCGGACTCGACGTCCTTGCCCTTCCGCCGGATGAAGAAGTAGATGGGCTTCCAGTAGTCCGAGGCCAGGCGGTCGATCGCCTGGACCGTCCCCTCCTGCGCCTGGCGGACCACCTCCCACAGGGTGGACTGGAAGCGGCTGTCGGCCCCCCCCATGGACGTTTCGTTTTTTCCCACGACCATGTGCAGTGTACCGGGAAATTCCGGGGGAATTGTCGATTTTTCAAGACCCGGCCCCGCGGCCTTACCTCTTGGGTCAGAACGACTGAATGAGGAGAACGACGATGAACGTGAACCTGCTGCGCGCGAGCTTCGATGCCCTGCGTCCCAATATCCAGCCCCTGGTGGACCGGTTCTACTCCCTGCTCTTCGAACGCTACCCCCAGGTGCGGCCGATGTTCGCCCGCACCAACATGGCGACGCAGAAGCAGATGCTGATCTCGGCGTTGACGTTGCTCGTGGCCAACCTGGAGAAGCCCGAGGTGCTCCAGGGGGTGCTCCAACCGATGGGCGCCAAGCACGCCGGCTTTGGGGTCCGCGACGAGCACTACGACGCGGTCGGCCTGTGCCTCCTGGACGCGATGGCCGACACGGCCGGCCCGCTCTGGACCGACGATCTCACGCGCGAGTGGTCGGCGACCTACGGCGCGGTGGCGGGCATCATGAAGGAAGGCGCGGCGAAGGCCGCCGCGGTGGCGTAACCATGGACGCAACGACGGTCCTGGTCTACCCCAACGGAATCTTCCTTGGAGTGACGGAAACCGATATGATCGCCCTGGAACGGGAAGGGTGGTCGGCGGGGGACCCGCCCCCGCCGGAGACGAATTCGGGGTGACCCCGGCATGAAACTGGACGTCCGGATCCTTCGCGAAAGCTTCGAGTCCCTCCGTCCGCGCGGGGACGAGATGGTCGACACGTTCTACTCCATCCTGTTCTCCCGCCACCCCGAGATCCAGAAGATGTTCGCCCGGACCGACATGGTCGCCCAGCGGAAGAAGTTCTTCGACACCCTCGACGAACTCATCAAGCACCTGGAAGAGCCCGACAAGACCCTCTCGGACCTCCTGGTCCTCGGCAACAGCCACGTCGACTACGGGGTCAAGGCCGACCAGTACGCCCATGTCTGCGACGCCCTCGTCGAGGCGATGAAGTCGGTCGCCGGCAAGCAGTGGACGCCCCAGCTGGACGCCGCCTGGCGCGAAGCCTACGCCAAGGTCGCCGACATCATGAAGAAGGGCGCCGCGCTTCGCCGTCCGTCGAAAAGCTAGTCCGCCTTCCGATTGTTTAAAACCCCCCGCCGATTCTCTACCTCTTCCGGCAGACACGAGGTGCGAGATGATGCGAACGATCGATTTCTGGGTGGGGAACGGCCTTCTCTCGGGATGGTACGCGGTCTTCTACCTGGCGGCGGCGGCCGGCGTGGCGGAGGGGTTCGACGTCGGCGGACCGATCCTCTTCTTCTCGATCATCCACACGGTCGTCTTCCTGCTCTGCGGCGGCGGATCGGCCGGCATCCGGCTGCTCTGGGGTCTCGGCTTCGCGGGCGTGACCGCCCTCGCCGTCGCATTGCCGCCGGGCCTGCCGTGGTTCTTCGTCGTGCTCGTGGGAAATCTCCGGCTGCTGTGGGTGTCCCGCCACGCGGCACCGGCGCTGCTGACATGAACGGACGAGACCGCGAGGGGGCCATCCTCGAGGGCCTTCGTGGGGAGCCGTTCGACAGCCTGTTCCAGGCGCTCGACATGGCCGTGGACCATCCGACGAGTCGCGTGATCGACGCGCTGTTCCGCTGCGCCCACGACCGCGGAGGACCGGGAGGCTACGGCGCCATCGCCGCGCTCTTCACCATCCACAAGAAGATCGGATCTCCGGACGACCGGACCTATCGAACCCTGTTTCTTCGGATCGCCGACATGGACCCCAAGGTCCGCGGCCCCGCCCTCAAGGAGGCGTGCGAAATCCTGGGCGTCCCGGCGACCTGACCGCCGTACTGTATCCGGAGGGTCGCATGGATCGTCGGACGTTTCTTGGAACCGCGCTGTCGGCGCCGATCCTGGCCGCGATGAAGCGGGAGAAATTCGACGCCGCGGCGGAGGTGCTCGCCCAGGCCGCGTCGAGCGGCCGGGTTCACGCCGCGTCGCTCTGCGTGCGGCACGGCAAGGAGACCTTCGCCCGGAGCTTCGGCGCGGCCGCGACCTCGGACGCGATGTTCCTCCTGGCGTCGATCACGAAGACCCTCACCGCGGCGGCCGTCCTGACGCTCGTCGACCGCGGAAAGCTCCGGCTGGAAGATCCCGTCGCGAAGTTCATTCCGGAGTTCTCCGCCGGTCCCCGGAGCGGGATCACGATCGCCCAGCTGCTGACGCACGTCTCGGGGCTTCCGGACCAGCTTCCCGAGAATCAGGACCTGCGCAAGCGCCACGCGGGGCTGGCGGACTTCGTCCAGGCCGCCGTGCGCACGCCGCTGCTCTTCGATCCCGGAACCAAATACAGTTACTCCAGCATGGGCATCCTGCTGGCCTCCGAAGCGGCCCAGCGGATCACGTCCGTGACGTTTTCGGACTTCGTCGACCGCGCCGTCTTCCAGCCGCTCGAGATGAAGCGCGCCGCGATGGGCCTGGGCCGGTTCAAGCGCGAGGACATCGTGCCCAACCAGGTCGAGAACGCCGCGCCGGAGTCGGGCGCCGGCGACCCGACCGCCAAGGAATGGGACTGGAACAGTCCCTACTGGCGCGCGCTCGGCGCGCCCTGGGGCACGGCGCACGCCTCGGCCCCGGACGTCGCCCGATTCTTCGCCGAGTTCCTCCATCCGACGGATCGGATGATGAAGGCCGAGACCGCCGCCCTGATGGTCCGGAATCACAATCCCCAGGGATTCGCCCCCCGCGGGCTCGGCTTCGCCATGGGGAGCAAGGCGGCGAGTCCCGGCTGCTCGGAGAAGACCTTCAGCCACTCGGGCTCCTCGGGGACGTTTGCCTGGGCCGACCCGGCGACCGAGACGGTCTGCGTGGTCCTCACGACGCTGCCCGCGAGGGCGGCCACGCCTCATCCGTATCGGGTCGCCGGGGACTTGGTGGCAAAGGCCGTCGGACCGGAAAAGTAACCGGGTGGAGTTTGCATCGAGCTATACTGGAGCTCCTTGACAGAGCATCCGGTTGCAGACGTCCCAAAGGTGCACCGCCGGGTTCGACAGGGGTGCTGGGCCGGGGCCGCGCTGCTGGCTGCGATCGCCCTCTTCCTCCCGGTCCACCCCATCGTTGAGGGACTGGGTCGCCATTTCCGGACGGTTCACGACTTTCAACGGGATTTCGTCGTGGGCCTGCAGATCCTGCGAGCAGCCTGCGCCCTGAACGGCGCGATCCTCGCGGTCCTGCCGTTCCTTCTGTCCGGCGTCCGCTTCACTCCGTCTCCGACGCGATCCTGGACGACCCGGGATCTTCGTCCCGCCGCCGCGCTCTACGGGATCGCGCTGCTCCTCGCGCTGCCCGGCCTTCGCGAAAGCTTCCAAGTCGACGAATGGCGATGTCTCCTCGAGTACATCCGCCACGGGCCGCTGGTGATCGTGACCCGATCGATCGGCGACAACCACCATCTCTACAGCCTTCTCGCCTGGCCCTTCGTGAAGCTCTTCGGTCCCGCGGAGTGGGCCCTCCGGCTGCCCGCGATCGTCCTGGGGCCCCTCGGGCCGGCGCTGCTGTATGCGCTCCTTCGACGCGATCATAATCCCGGCAAGGCCTTCCTTGCCGCGCTGCCGCTGGCGGCGTCGCCCTTCCTGGTCGCCTGTTCCCACGAAGGCCGGGCCTACGCCGTGCTGTTCCCCGCCCTCCTGGGCCTCTGCCTGCTCCAACGCAACGCCCTCACCGGATCGCTCCGCGCCTGGATCGGATTCATCGCCCTGGGCATCGCGGCCGTCTATCTCCATCTCTTCGCGTCGATGGCGGTCGCGGGCCTCGCGGCGGCCGCCTTCCTGCGGCCCGAGGGACGGACGCGCGACGGCAGGGTCCGGAACATCGCGGCGTTCCTGCTGATCGCCGGCGTCTCCCTGCTGCTCTATGCTCCGGTGCTCGCGAAGTTCTTCGAGTATTCCGAGGTGATCCACGCCCTCAGCCGGGACCGGGGAACCCTCTCGGTGATCACCGAGGGCTTCGTCCTGCCGCTGTCGCCCTTCTGGGCGATCCCCTTCGCGCTCACGTTCGTCGCAGGCGCCGTGTCGTTGCGACGGCCGACCCCCGAGGCGGCCGCGTGTCTCGCGGCGGCGACGCTTCAAATCGCGGTCGCCGAGCTGTCGGCCTCCGACCAAGCGGCGCGGCTGTACGCTCCCGCCCTGGTCCTGGCCTGGCCGGTCATCGGCGCTGCGCTCGTCCGTCTCCCGCGCGGAACACTGCTCGTCGCCGGGCTCATGCTGCTGACGCTGGCGGCCGACGTCTCCTATTTCCGGCAGGGCCGACGGAAGTACCGGGAAGCGGTCGCGGAACTCGGCCGGCTTCGGCGGCCCGGCGAGTCGCTCGCGCTGTTCTTCGACTGCCGTCCGATGAACGCCTACCTGAAGGAACCGGCGGAGGTGATCCCGGCCGGCGTCCTGGCCTCTCAGCCGCCCGACTGGTTCATGATCGTGGATGAAAACCAGATCCGCGCTCCGCAAGCGTCGGCGATCCTGGACCGGGACTACGAGGCGGCGTTCCGGCTGCCGTCGGCCCGCGGCACGGTCCTCGGCTACCGCCGCAAGAGGCGATAACGCGGTCCTCCCCTCGGGGCTCAGCATCATGTGGAGGAGGAGCGCCTATGAAAACGTTCGCCGTTTCGATCCTGGTTCTCCTCGGAGGCTTCGGCTGCGCGTCGGACGAACCCCCACGCGAGATGGCGGCCGACCCGGGCCATCCCGCGGGCATCGCCCATGATCCCGTGAGCCACGTCGAGGTGCGCACCGATTCGCCCTGGAAGTCCTTGTGGAACGGGACCTGGTACTACTTCGAATCCCCGGAGAACAAGATGAGGTTCGACGTCAATCCGGAGGCGTACGTGGTCACCAACGAACGCATGCTGCAGGAGCGCCGGAAAGTCTACCCTTACCAGGTGCAGTGACCTTCTAGGCCAGGATCCCCCGGACCACCTCGCCGTGCACATCGGTGAGGCGATAATCGCGGCCGCTGTGACGATGGGTCAGGCGGGTGTGGTCGAAGCCCATCAGGTGCAGGATCGTCGCGTGGAAGTCGTGAACGTGGACGCCGTCCTTCACGACCTTCATCCCGTACTCGTCCGTCTCGCCGTGAACGATCCCCGGCTTCACGCCGGCGCCCGCGAGCCACGAGCTGAACGCCCAGTTGTGGTGCTCTCGGCCCTTGTGGTCGGCGCTGCTGTTGAACGGCGTGCGGCCGAACTCGGTCGTGCCGACGACCAGCGTCTCCTCCAGCAGGCCCCGCCGCTTCAGGTCCCGGAGGAGCGCCGCGATCGGGCGGTCGACGTTCTTCGCCAGCCGGCCGTGGTCCGCCATGTCGCCATGAGAGTCCCAGTTGGCGTTGGAGCCGGTGTCGATGAGCTCGATGAAGCGGACGCCGCGCTCGGAAAGGCGGCGCGCCGTGAGGCACTGCCAGCCGAAGCCCGAGGTCTGGCCGCGCTTCAGGCCGTAAAGGGCGAGCGTCTCGTCGCTCTCCGTCGAGAGGTCGAACGCCTCGGGCGCTTCGAGCTGCATCCCGGCCGCCGTCTCGAAGGAGCGGATCCGGGCGGCGAGGAGAGGATCGCCGGCGCGGTCCGCGAGATGGTCGGCGTTGCGATCGCGAAGCGCGCGGAGCTCCAGCTCCTGGAGCCCGGAGGACGGCGCCCGGCGCTTGATGTTGGCGATGGGCTCATCGCCCGGCACCACGCGCGTGCCCTGGTGCTCCGCCGGGAGGAAGTCCGACGCCCAGACCTGCATCCCCGCATAGGGGGTGTAAGGAGCCAGCACCATGAAGGAGGGCAGATTGCGGTTCTCCGTCCCGAGCCCGTAGCTGACCCACGCGCCCATGCTGGGCCGCGCGACCGTGAACGACCCGGTATGGAGGCCGAGCGTCGCATTGAAGTGGTTCGAATGGGAGGTGTGCATCGAGCGGATCAGGGCGAGATCGTCGACGCAGCCCGCCAGGTGGGGAAAGAGCGAGCTCACCTCCGTCCCCGATTCCCCGTGCGGCGCGAAGTCCCACTGGGGCCGCTTGAGAAAGATCTTTTCGTAGCCGGGACGGTTCCGGATCTCGGGGTGATCGGCGACGATCGACTTCCCGTGATCGGCCAGCAGCTTCGGCTTCGGGTCGAACGAGTCGATATGGGAGACGCCGCCGCTCAGGTAGACCATGATGACGCGCTGCGCCTTGCCCGGGAAATGGGGCCGCTTCGGGGCCAGCGGATCGTCGCTCGTGCGGGCGTCGTCGGCGAGCAGCCGCGCGACGAGCCCCGGGAGGAGCGCCGAGCCCGCCGCCAGGGAGCGGACGAAGGATCGCCTCGAGCAACCGCAATCGCTCATGTCAGTCCACCGTGATGAATTCGTTCGATCCCATCAGCGTCCGCGCGTAGGCGCTCCAGACGGCGAGCTCCGGCTGCGCGAGAGGCCCGGCCCGGTAGGCGTCGAGGAAGGCCACGGCCCGGTCGCGCTCGCCGGCCGTGGCCGGCCGCTGAAAGCAGATCCGGTGCGCCGCGTCCA
>Ga0111538_10009660_pt1 | contig 12858 bp, 10 predicted proteins | sample SoiMethybrSBSTD1_FD_79669 | JGI IMG/M metagenome (GOLD analysis project Ga0111538, IMG submission 79669) | Bulk soil microbial communities from a Populus tree surrounding site in Tennessee, USA - Soil MetaG P. TD hybrid SBSTD1 (version 2)... | ecosystem: Environmental > Terrestrial > Soil >...
CGCGTCGGCTCGCAGCTCTTACGAGCGGCTCGGGGCCGGCTTGGCCGCCAGTCGAAATCGCGCTGCCCGCCAGACGCGTCACGCCGAGCGCCTGAAAATAAGCCGATGTCGCCAGCAACGCGAAGGGCGCACCTTTCGTAATCAACCTGCATGCCAGGTGGAAACTCATGAACCGTCCCCTCAAGCGAGCATCGTGCCAATCGCTAAGCACGGGAATTAGCGGAGCGCACGAGAAGGCGCGCTGGCCCTATCGTCAATCTGACGCTCGGACGGCGTATTCCGCGCGCGAGACGCGACGAACTGACAAACGAAACGACGTCGGGTGCGCGGGCGCCTGTGGGTCATCCGCAAGTATCATTTGATACTGTCGTTTGATGCTAGCGGCTGGTCGGTCGAGACCTGGGGGCCGCGGAATCTGCCACGCATGTAGTATCGCCAGTACATGTGTAGCAAGACGAGCGAACCTGTGAATGTGTACCCAGCGAGTTCGTTGGGCGGCAGCACGAATAGGACGGTGATGGTGCCGATCCAGGCGAGCGACACCCAATTGACGGGCGCCGAGTAGCGTCCGAGGTGCCACGGTCCGCGGATGCGCGCCTTCCCACCGCCGTCGCCACCCCGGCGTCGCTCGTGTCGCGCGCTCAAGAAGATGGGCAAGGCGTAGGACGCATAGAGTGCGGTCGTCGAGAGGGCGACCATGACGGCATAGGCTTGGGACCACAGCGCGACGGCGAAGGCCGCCGCCGTCGAGATCCAGATGGCGATGTGCGGGCTCTGGTAGCGCGGCGAGACATGCGCAATTGAAGGCGAGAACGGGAGCCCGCCGTCGCGCGCGAACGCGAACAGCATCCGCGAATTGGAGGTGATCGACGAGAGGCCGCAGAACCACATGGCGCCCATGACGACCCACAAGAGCGCGTTGCCGAGGCGCGCGCCGAGCGCCGATTGCAGCACGAAGATGAAAGGATTGGGGGCGCCGGCGGCGGCGGGGAGGTCGACGATGGCGAGGGTGACCGCGAGCAACATGAAGAAGCCGACGATGCCGCTCACGGCGACCGACAGCACGATGCCCCAGGGTGCGTTGCGCGTGGGATCGATCGTCTCTTCGGTGATGTGCGCGCTCGCATCGTATCCGGTGAACGTCCATTGCGCTTGTAAGAGTCCCACCGCAAAAGCGTAGCCATAGGGATACGGCTGATCGGTGAACTGCGTGAAGAGAAAGTCGACGTCGCGCTTGGGCGCGTACCACGAGAGCGCCGCGATGAGAGCGAGCGCGCCCGCCACGTGGTACCAAGCCGACAGCCAATTCAAGATCGCCACCGCGCGAACGCCGACGTGATTGAGAACGGCGTGCGACACGAGGACGGCGGCGTAGAGCGCGACCACGTAGCCGCGGCTCGCCGGAAGACCGAGCATCGGCGCCAGGAACTCGGCGAGGCCGTAGTCGATCCCCGCGGTGATGGCGAATTGGCCCAATGTATTGAGCCAGGCCGTCAAGAATCCCCACCCGGGTCCGCCGAGGATCGCCGACCAGTGGTAGAGCGCACCAGCCGTGGGGTACGCCGAGGCCAACTCGGCGAGACTCGCCGCGACGGTCAGCGTCATGACCGCGACGAGGGGCCACCCGACCGTCATCACCAGGGGACCGCCGAAACGAAGCCCATGGCCGTAAAGAGTCACCGCGCCGGTGAGGATGGAGATAATGGAAAAAGACAGGGCGAAGCTGCCGAATCCGCCCATTTCGCGCAGGAGCTGCTGCGCATAACCAAGGCGGCGAAGTTGCTCGGCGTCGGCGCTTCGTTGCGCCGAGGGGTCGGTCATGTCCGCAGCTTACCGAGCTTCGCGCGGCCGCACGCGGGAACTCGCGGCACGGCGTGATAAGCTGCGTGGATGACGAGCGGGACTTCATTTTTCGAAGCTCCCGCCTCGACAGCCGCCGCGGAGGAGAGACCGTGGGGCGTGCGCTTCGCCGAGTTTTTGATCGTCGGCGGGGCGACGCTGGTCTTGTTCCCCCTGTCGTGGCTCGCGCGCCGGATCTTGGGGCTCGACGATGCGGAGTACGCGGTCGGGTTTGCCATGTTCTACGCCGCGTACGTCATCAACGATCCGCATTTCTCGGTGACGTATCTCCTCTTCTACAAGAACGTGCGCGAGCGCGCGCTCGGGGCGTCGTATACGCTCGCCTACCGCATTCGTTACGCGGTGGCGGGGTTCATCGTGCCGGCGCTGCTTTGTACGTGGGCCCTCGCGGCGATCGCGTCGCGCTCGGCGGAGAGGATCGGCTGGATGGTGCAGCTGATGTACTTCTTGGTCGGCTGGCACTACGTGAAGCAAGGCTTCGGTGTGCTCGCGGTCCTCTCGGCGCGGCGCGGGATTCGCTTCGACGCTCGCGAGCGAGCCGTCCTCCTACTGCACTGTTTTGCGGGTTGGGCCTACGCGTGGGCCAGCCCCGCCGCTCCTTCCGGCGTCTTCGAAGAGAAAGGGGTCGTCTACCATGCGCTCGCCCACCCGCGCTCGCTCGAGATGGCGACGGGCGCGGTGTTCGCCATCAGCACTGCGGCGCTCGTCGCGGTGCTCGCCCGGAAGTGGCGTCGTCTGAAAACATTGCCCTGGGCGCCGCTCGTCGGCTTTCTCGTCAGTATCTGGTCGTGGACCATCTATTCGAGCACCGATCGGCTGCTCCAGTACGTAATCCCCGCGCTCCATTCGCTGCAGTACCTCTTTTTCGTGTGGCTCATGCGGCGCAACGAAGCGCGCGCCGCAGAAGGACCGCCGGCTTTCGGCCGTCCCGCCGCCGTGCGACTCGGGTTCTTGGCTGCGTCAGCGCTCGGACTCGGGTGGATCCTCTTTCACGGCGCGCCCGCTGCGCTCGACTGGCTCTTCGCGCCGCCGACGTTGCGAGGCCGGCCCTTGGGCGCGATGGGGGCCACGCCATATTTCGCGGCGCTCTTCGTGATCGTGAACATTCACCACTATTTCATGGATCACGTGATCTGGCGTCGCGACAATCCCGAAACGCGCTTCTTGCACGCGGCCTAACGCGCGACGCCGATGCTGGCGATCGTGGCCACGTCGTCGGCGCGGAGCTCGAGATCGGCGCTCGCCAGATCTTCCTGCATGTGCTCGCGACTCGAGGTCCCGGTGAGAGGGAGCATGCCCACCTCGAGCGCGAACCGGAACACCAGCTGAGGCACCGTCGCGCCGAGTCGCTTGGAAATGGCCGTCATCACCGGACCCGCGAGCTCCTTTCGATTGGCGGTGAGCAACGAGAACCCTTGGTAGACGGCGCCGGCTTTGCGGCAGAGGTCGCGCACCTCCTGGTCCCAACCCGTGCGCGCGTAACAACGATTTTGCACGAAGGTCGGCGGGAGCGAAGCTTCCGCGCAAAGCTGCTTCAGCTGCTCCGCCGACACGTTGCTCACGCCGAGGAGCCTCACGCGACCTTCTTGACGAAGCGCTTCCATGGCGCGCCACGCTTCGCGATCCTGCATGCTCCAGCCGCGGTCGGACCAAGGTCCGTGCAGAAGGAGCGAGTCGATGGCTTCGACGCCGAGATGCCGGAGCGAACGTTCGAACGACTGGCGCACTTGGTCTGCGATCGCCGCCCCGGGATCGTAAGGGAGGCGTTCATCCTGCCCTCGTGCGTACGTGAATTTCGTTTGTACGAAGATCTCGCCGCGCGCAACGCCACTCGCGGCCACCGCCTGACCCACCGCCTCCTCGACGTAATGCTTGCGCTGATTGGCCGTATCGATTCCGCGAAAGCCGGTCGAGAGAGCGAGGCGCGTCAGTTCTTCCGTTCGCTCCTCTTTCCAAGCCGTGCCGTAGAGGAACGTCGGAAGGCGCCTTTGGGGAACAGTGGGGCCGTCGAGCATGCCTGCATTATAAACGCTTCACACTGCGAGCGCGCGGACGCCGACATTAACGCGAGCGGCGTGCTCGCAACGCTTTTCGATGATGCCGGCGATGCGCGCAGCGTCGCGACCGACGCCGTGGACCATGGTCGAGGACATGGCGTAAAGAAAATGTGCGCCCACGAAGTAGAAGCCCGGCTCCTCCGTAACCACACCGGCATCGTGGCGCGGCTCGCCGCTCGCCTCGAAAATCGGAAGTTTCACGAAGTCGAAGCCCCGTTGGAAGCCAGTACACCAGACCACATTGGCGACATCGAGCACGCGCCCGTCGTCGAGGACGGGCAGACCATCACGCACACCCGCGATGCGTGGCAAACGCTCCACGCCGAGGGCCAGCAGCTCCGCCAACTTCACGCGGATGAGTGGCCCGCCGTGGCCGAGCACCTTCGCGCGCATCTTGCGACCCATCGGCGTGCGCACCGTCATGATCCGGTGAAAGAAGACGCGGAGCAGGAGACGCCAGAGGATGACCTTCGCCCAAAACCCGTCGATGCGGAACGGCACTTGCCCCGTGCTCCGCCCGGACATGAGGACGCGATGGCCGTGCCGCGCGAGCTCCTTCGCGATTTCGGCGCCGGAGTTGCCCGCACCCGCGATGAGAACGTCTCCCTGGCGCAGCGCGCTCGTATTCTTGTAGTCGGCAGAGTGGATCTGCACGATGTCGCTTCGCAGCTCTTTGGCGAAGGTCGGGACGGTCGGCTTCTGGTAGTTGGCCATCGCAACGACGACATGCGCCGCTTCGTAGCTGCGGTCCTTCGTCTTGACGAGATACCGATCGCCGTTGCGGGTGACCGACTCGACGCGAACACCGCTCCGCACGGGGAGATCGAAATGCCTGGCGTAGAGCTCGAGGTAGTCCCCCATCTCGTCCTTGGTGGGGAAGTAGTCGCGCGGGGCGGGGAACGGCAGGCCGTCGAGCGAATCGAGCCACGCCGGCGTGAAGAGGCGCAGCGAGTCCCAGCGCTTTCGCCAGGTGTCGCCGATGCGCGCCGAGCCATCGAGGATGACGAAGCGCAGGCCGCGCTTCTTCAAGTGGTAGCCGACGGAAAGGCCGGCTTGTCCGCCGCCGATGACGACGACGTCGAGCCGATCGCGCTCGAGGAGCGCCGGGATCCGCTCGGAGATGGCTTCGAAAGCAGCCCCTTCTTCGACCAAGGCGTCGAGGGGCATAGGGTGGTTCGCAATCGTCATGGGATCCTCCGAATGTCCGTTCCGAGGCCCAGGCTCACGAGAGCGAGGCGCGGAAGCGGCTTTCATGCATCCCAAACTAGGTCCGGCCCTGCCTCCCCCGCTTCGGAGAGATCCCCCAATTTTCAAGCAAAATAGGCATGGGTAATTTCACCCATCATGCCCGCGAGCCCTTGGGGGGCCCGGTCAGACGAGGCCCTTTTCGTACGCATAGGCCGTGGCCGCGGCACGCGACGCGACGTTTACCTTGGCAAAGATGTTGCTGACGTGCCGGTCGACCGTCTTTTCGCTGAGAAAGAGGTCTTTGGCGATGGCCTTGTTCGTTTTCCCGGCCGCCACCAGGCGAAGCACCTCGAGCTCGCGCGGCGTGAGACCGTGCGACGCCCCGTGGGATTTCCCCTTGGCCGTCGCCGGAGCAGACATGCCGGACAAATCCGTCACGACCGCGTTCAAATCGGCTGACGCGCCGAGCCGCTCGAACACTTGCCGCGCGGCATCGAGCTCGAGTCGCGCGCCGTCTTCGTCGCCGAGGGCACGGCAGGCGCGCGCCAGCTTCGTTCGGATGCGCGCCGCGATGTACGGCGCGCCGACCTGTTGCCACACCTGAAACGAGTGGCGGAGCGGGGCGAGCGCGCTTTGCGCGTCCCCCTCGGCCAAGAGGACCAAGCCACGCGCATGCGCCGCCATCGCGCCGAGCACCTCCGTGCCGCATTGGGCGGCAATGGCTTGCAGCTCGTCGCTCCCCTTGCGCGCGTCGTCGAGGTCACCGTGCGCGAGCGTGATTTCGACGAAGGCCGGCAGAAAGCGCAGCCGGTCGAGGCGATCGGTCGCGCCGCCCAGCACGCGCCGAATGGCGGTGGCCGCTGCCTCGCTCTTCCCCTGCGCGAGGCGCAAGAGCGCGAGCCCCGGCTGCGGCTCGCGCCCCTTTTGGCTCGCTTCGCGATAGAGCTCCTCGGCCGCGCCGAATTCGCCGCGAAGCCGCTGAATCTCGGCCTGTTGGTACAGCGCGTCCGCCTCATCCTGGCGCGCCATGGTCGGTGGGATGCGATCGACGGCGCGCTTCGCCTCTTCGATCGCCTCGCCCCACGCTCCACTCAGCTGCAAGATCTCCGCACGGTGCACGAGGCAGCTGGTGGCGAAATTGACGAGCTGCGGCTGCGCCTCGCACCAGCTCGACAAGGCCGACGTCCATTCGCGGGCCCGATCGAGCGCGTACACGCGATGGCAATTGGAAATGGCGATGCAGTAGATGAGCCCCGCCATGTGCGGTGACACCCCCGCGCCGGATACGGCGAGCATGCATTCGTCAAGCACCGCAAGCCCCCGCTCGGTCTGCCCTTGTCCGAGCAAAACCCGGCCGAGGAAGCTGCGCGCCATCACACATAGGTCGGGCTCGCGGTACCGCTCCCCGATGGCGACGGCTTGCATCGCCGCGGCGTTGGCCGATTCGTAGTCACCGGCCGCAATATGCCGGCGACACGCCGGCAAGAGCAGGTACCCGTGAACGACCGAATCGGCTCCGATCCGCTCGAGCAGCCTTTCGCAACGCACCATCCACCCGCTGGCCCGGGCCATTTCTCCCGTAGCCACCAGTCGGAAACCAAGCCAAAAGGCGAGCTTCGCCGCGTGCTCGAGGCGCTCGGCATCGGCGTGGCACTGGTAGAGCCGCTCCATTCCTTTGACGAACTCGTCGTCGCGACCGCACAGCCCCGCGGCCCACACCATCAGCTCGAGATCCGCGAGCCCGAGCGCCGCTTCGCGATCTGCTTCGAAAAACGTGGCAAAAGCGTCCGCCCAATCGCGGCGCGCGTAGGCCGCCCGCCCCTGCTCGAGGTTCGTCGCCACGTCCGTCACGGGACGAAGGTAGCCTGTGCTCGACGTTTCGGCCATGCTGGGGGCCGAGCTCGGTCCAAGGCTCGGTTCGTCGTGGAGGCGCGTGTGGAGCCGATCATCTCCGTTCAGAATCTCACCAAGCGGTATGCCTCGGGCTTTCAGGCGCTCAAAAACGTCAATCTCGCCATCGAAAAAGGCGAGATCTTCGCCCTTCTCGGTCCCAACGGCGCCGGCAAGACGACGCTCATCAACGTCATCTGCGGGATCGTCAATCCGACCGAGGGTACGGTACGGGCCGACGGGCACGATATCCTCCGCGACTTTCGCGCTGCGCGCGCCAAAATCGGCCTCGTCCCGCAAGAGCTGTCGACCGACATGTTCGAAACCGTGTGGGCGACGGTCAGCTTTAGCCGCGGGCTCTTCGGCAAGGCGAAGAACGACGCGCACATCGAGAAGGTGCTGCGAGCGCTCTCGCTTTGGGACAAGAAGGACAGCAAGATCATGACGCTCTCGGGCGGCATGAAGCGCCGCGTCCTCATCGCCAAAGCGCTGTCCCACGAGCCGCAGATTCTCTTCCTCGACGAGCCCACGGCGGGCGTCGACGTCGAGCTGCGCCGCGACATGTGGGAGATGGTCCGCTCACTGCGCGAGGGGGGGGTGACCATCATCTTGACCACCCACTACATCGAAGAGGCCGAGCAGATGGCCGATCGCATCGGCGTCATCAACAAGGGCGAGATCGTCCTCGTCGAAGAAAAAGCGGCGCTCATGGAGAAGCTCGGCAAAAAGCAGCTCATCTTGCAGCTGCAAAGCCCGCTCACCGAGGTACCGAGCGAGCTCGCCGCCTACCACCTCGAACCGTCCGACGACGGCAACAAGCTCGTCTTCACCTTCGACGCGCAGCGCGAAAAGTCGACCATCGCGCCCCTCTTGCGCAAGCTCGGCGAGCTCGGCATCGAATTCAAGGATCTGCAAACGCAAGAAAGCTCGCTCGAGGAGATCTTCGTCAGTCTCGTGAGGTCGCGTTCATGAATCGGCACGCCATCCGCGCCATCTACATCTTCGAGATGTCGCGCACTTTCCGCACCATCCTGCAGAGCATCCTTTCGCCGGTCATCTCCACGTCGCTCTACTTCCTCGTCTTCGGTTCGGCCATCGGCTCGCGCATGACGGAGATCGACGGCATCAACTACGCCGCGTTCATCGTCCCCGGCTTGACCATGCTTTCGATCCTCACCGAAAGCATCTCCAACGCCTCTTTCGGGATCTACATGCCGCGCTTCGCCGGCACGATCTTCGAAGTCCTGTCGGCCCCCATCTCGGCGCTCGAGATCGTCGCCGGCTACGTCGGCGCGGCCGCATCGAAGTCGATCATGCTCGGCACCATCATCCTCCTCACGGCGCGGATCTTCGTCACGTACGAGATCGCCCACCCCTTGTGGATGGTCGGCTTCTTGGTGCTCACGTCGGTCACGTTCAGCCTCTTCGGATTCGTCATCGGGCTCTGGGCCGACGGGTTCGAAAAGCTGCAGCTCGTGCCGATGCTCATCGTGACGCCGCTCACGTTCCTCGGCGGCAGCTTCTATTCGATCAAGATGCTCCCGCCGTTCTGGCAGAAGGTCACCCTCTTCAACCCCGTCGTCTACCTGATCAGCGGCTTTCGCTGGAGCTTCTACGGCGTTTCCGACGTGAGCGTCGACGTCAGCGTCACGATGACGCTCGTCTTTCTGGCGCTTTGCCTCGGCATCGTGCGCTGGATGTTCAAGACGGGGTATCGCCTGAAGAACTAGGGCATCCCCGCCAGGCTCGCGCGCTCGATTCCGTCGAAGAAATCGACTTCGCCCGTTTCGAGGTTGTACTCGGCGCCAACGACGACGAGGCCGTCGTCTTGGATGAGCTGCTCGAGCAGCTGGGAGCCGTGCCGCAGGTGGTCGGCCGCGACGCGCACATTGGCGCGGGTCGCTTCGCGCAGCAGTGCCGCGCGGTCGCGGGCGAGCTCTGTGCTCATGAGCGGCTCGACCGACGGCCTCACGCGGTCGACGATGGAGCGCAGGTTGCGCGACGACGTTCCCCCGGGACTCTCGATGTGCTCGAGCGTCGCCAGGATGGCGCCGCACCCGGTGTGCCCCATCACGACGACGAGGCGCGTGCCGAAGCGTTCGGCGGCAAACTCGACGCTTCCGACACCCGACGGAGCCACGATGTTGCCGGCCACGCGAATCACGAACAGATCGCCGAGCCCTTGATCGAACACGATCTCGGCGGGAGCGCGCGAGTCGGAGCAACCGAGCACGATGGCGCATGGCGTTTGCTGCTCGGCTCGGCGGGTGTGGCTGAGCAGTGAGTCCAAGCTGCGGACGTTGGTCGTGAAGCGGCGGTTTCCGTCGCGCAGGCGCGCGAGGGCGTCGAAGGCCGACATCGTGGGGCGAATCACGCTCGCCTCATATCACGGCTTGGCCCGGCCTGCCCGGTCGTAAGCTCGAAGCCGGCGTCTGCACGAAGTTGCATGATTTCGAATAGATACTCTTTCTTTTCGAGAAAGTTATATCCCGGTGTCGATCGGACCGATGCCGGATCGTCGCGATCCTAGAGACAGGCTCCCCATGCGGCAAAAGAGCTGCTGCGGACCCGCCGAGGACGAGGAGACGACCATGCGCTTCATGATGCTGATAATCCCCAAAGGGTACGAGACGGCGAAACCGGGCATCGTGCCGGACGCGAAAGCAGTGGCAGCGATGATGAAGTACAACGAATCGCTGCAGAAGGCGGGCGTTTTACTGGCGGTCGACGGCCTTCACCCTCCGTCGGTGGGTGCTCGCGTTTCGTTTCCTGGCGGTAAGGCCAAGGTCACCGACGGCCCGTTCGCCGAGGTCAAAGAGGTCATCGGGGGCTATTGGATGATCCAGGTCAAGTCCAGGGAAGAGGCAATCGAGTGGGCCTCGCGCTGCCCTGGCTCCGAGAATGAGGTCATCGAAATCCGCCAAGTGCAGGAGATGTCGGACTTCCCGGCCGACGTGAGGGAAGCGGCGGCCGGATTCGCCGAGATGCAGCAAAAGGCCGGACGCTAGGCTCCGGTGGGGGGGCCGGACTTGCACCGCGGCTGGAAGATGCTCTGATTCGAAGCCGTGACGGCTTCCGAGACCCATCGCGCCATCAACGCTGTTTGGAGAATCGAGTCGCCCCGGCTGATCGCCGGGCTCGCGCGGATGGTGCGCGACGTCGGCCTGGCCGAGGAGCTCGCGCAGGATGCGCTGGTCGTGGCGCTCGAGCAATGGCCCGAAACGGGCGTTCCCAATAATCCGGGGGCCTGGCTCATGGCGACTGCGAAAAATCGCGCCATCGACCAGCTTCGCCGCCGAAAAAGGCTGGAGCAGAAACACGAAGAGATCGGTCACGAGATGGAGACGCAGCAGAGCACGTCGACGCCCGACATCGAGGCCGCCATCGACGATGACGTCGGCGACGATCTGCTTCGACTCGTGTTCACGTCGTGTCATCCGGTGCTTTCCACCGAGGCCCGCGTCGCCCTCACGTTGCGTCTCTTGGGGGGCCTGACGACGGAGGAGATCGCGCGCGCGTTCCTCGTCTCCGAGCCCACCATCGCGCAGCGCATCGTGCGCGCCAAACGGACCTTGGCCGACGAGAAGGTCCCCTTCGAGGTTCCGCGCGGTGCGGAGCTGGCGGCACGCCTTTCCTCGGTGCTCGAGGTCATCTACCTCATCTTCAACGAAGGCTACTCGGCGACGTCAGGCGACGATTGGATGCGCCCCGCTTTGTGCGAGGATGCGCTGCGCTTGGGGCGCATCCTCGCCGGGCTCGCGCCGAACGAGCCCGAGGTGCACGGCCTCGTCGCGCTGATGGAGATTCAGGCGTCGCGCTCGGCGGCGCGAACCAAGCCCAATGACGAGCCCATCCTCTTGCTCGATCAAAATCGCGCGCGCTGGGATCGCCTTCTCATCGGGCGCGGGCTGGCCGCGCTCGAACGCGCCGAAAAGCTGGGCGGCGCGGGGGGGCCTTACGCGCTGCAAGCCGCGATCGCGGCGTGTCATGCGCGGGCGCTGACCGCGCCGGACACTGATTGGTCGCGAATTGCCGTTCTCTATTACGCGCTCATGCAGCGCGCCCCCTCGCCGGTCGTGGAGCTGAACCGCGCGGTCGCCGTGGGTATGGCCTTCGGCCCCGCGGCCGCGCTCGAGATCGTCGACGCGCTCACCTCCGAAGGTTCCCTTGCCGGCTATCACCTTTTGCCGACCGTGCGCGGCGATCTCCTCTTCAAGCTCGGTCGTTTGGACGAAGCGAAGAAGGATTTCGAGCGCGCCGCCTCCATGACGCGCAACGCGCGCGAGCAAACGCTGCTCCTCGAACGCGCCGCTGCGTGTAAGAAGAGCGGGGCAAACTAGTTCGACTGCCACTGCACGATCTCGTCGACGGCGATGTAGCCCCAAGGCTCGATCGAGTCGTCGACGATTTGGATCTCCGCCATCTTGCCGCGGTACGGGCGGATGTCCCAGCTTCGCCGCGTCATGCTGTCCATCTGCTGCCCGGTCGTGGCGCGCGACAGCTTCCCGTCGACCCACAGCGCGACGCGAAGCTTTTCCACATCGCGCCCGCCCGAGATGCGAAAGACGAGCTCGTCGCCAATGAGCTCGAAGGGGGCCGAACGCAGGGTCCCCGTCGCACCGTTCGCGAGCTTGGGATGATAGCTGTTGATGAAACCGCCGCTCGCTCCGCTGATGTCCCCTTGGCCCGGCCCCTTTTTGAAGGCCGGGTATTGCTCGAAAGCCGCCCCGATCGCGGACCAACCCGCGAAGGGCCCTGATTCATTGAAGTCGATGCGCGTGTTCTCGAGAAAATGCCCGCGTTCCAAGAGGGTGTCGCGCACCCAAATGCCGTCGACCGTGTCGGGAGGAAGGTCGCCGTCGAGGTAATAGCCGTGACGCCAGAGGTCGGCGGGCAGCACGTAAATGCCGACGTAGGTCGGCTTCTTTTCCATGACGTAGTCGACCGAGGCGAGCTTCTCGTGCCCGGGCAAACCATGACCGAAGTCTTTGACCTTCATGTGGGCAATGACGGGGTCGATGATGCCGCACACGTCGATCACATAGACGTCGGAAAGAAAGCCGGTATGGCCAATGAGACCGGTGGCGAAGGTCGCCCCGGGGGGCTTTCGCTCTTTGAGCCACGCCATGAGCGTGCGCTGCCGGCCGTGATCATTGCCCCAAGACGAGATGAGCGAGTCGATGGGCCCCAACTTGCGTTGCCGTCCGGCCAAAAAGGCGAGCAGGGCGATGGCGCTCGCGAACGCAAACCCGGCGATCATGCCGGGCTCGATGCCATACGAAGCGAGCCACCGGCGCACGGAGCGAAGCTGCACGCCTTGCCAAACGACCGCCACGGCCGCCCCCACGAGCAGGGCGAACTGCGGCAGCTCGGGCACGAAGAAGCGATGCCCGGGCATGAAGTCGCCACCGGCATAGACCACGTAGAGAACGTGCAGCGCCAAGTAGACGACGAGAACCCGCACCGTTCGCTCGCGTGCGGCCAGCACGGCGAGTAGGCCCGCCGCGGGGACCCAGGCGCGAACCCGGAGAAAGTCGACGAAGTACTCGAATCCGCGCGCCCAGCCGTCGATCTCGCCGCCGAGCTTCAAGTAATACGTGTTCGGAAAGGGCCAACCGTAATACGCGTAGTGCCAGCCGAAGTAGACGGCATACGGCACAATCCACACGGCCGCGGCCACGAGGGCATCGCGAAAGAGGCGCCGCGCGTCACGTCGGTTTCCGCGCCTCCAGTCGAGCAACGCTTCGAGGAGCTCGTTGCCGAGGATGCACACGCAGAAGAGCGCCGCGTCGGGGCGTGTGAGATGCGCCGCAAGAAGCGCCAAGCCGGCCCCCACGGCGCGCCAGCGCCCTGCCGAGCGCCA
>Ga0111538_10009661_pt1 | contig 12858 bp, 8 predicted proteins | sample SoiMethybrSBSTD1_FD_79669 | JGI IMG/M metagenome (GOLD analysis project Ga0111538, IMG submission 79669) | Bulk soil microbial communities from a Populus tree surrounding site in Tennessee, USA - Soil MetaG P. TD hybrid SBSTD1 (version 2)... | ecosystem: Environmental > Terrestrial > Soil > Tree...
CGCAGCATTGACCATCTGCGCGAGCGAGCCTATCCTGCGGTCTCGACTGCGGGGTAGAGCAGCCTGGTAGCTCGTCGGGCTCATAACCCGGAGGTCGTAGGTTCAAATCCTACCCCCGCTATTTGGCGACTGAACAAGGGCTTGTCGGCTGACGCCGCCAAGCCTTTGTTCTTGCGCGAGTACTTGGGCGCAGATGGTATCCCGCCTCATCCAGCAGCGGTGCCTGTTTGAGCCCTGACCGCGGCGCCCCAACCTCCAACTGCCTGCTCACGTCGTTCTTGCCATGCGCTGCGGGCTGTTTCAGGCTGTCTTGACATCCCGCTGCGCCCCGTTGCGCCCCGGTTCGTGCGTCGCGCGCGCGGCGGGCTCAGAGCGAAGGTTCCGCTGAAGCGGCAGGTCGGCAGTGTGAGGCGAGGATGCGACCGGCACGACCAGTTCGATGGTTGCGCCCTCGCCCGGCTTTGAAGTGATGCGCAATTCTCCGCCGCATTTGCGCGCGATGCCACTGACCAGGGCCAGTCCCATTCCGCTGCCTGTGGAGACGCTCGGACCTTCGCCGGGCGTGCCAGGACGCTCCTTGGTTGTGTAGAACGGCTCGATACTTCGCCGCTTGACTTCCTCGGTCATGCCGATGCCGTCGTCGGTCACTCCCACGACGACCTGCGCGGCGCCATTGTCATCTGTTCGAGCGCGAATCCGGATGAGCCCGCTGGCATGCTCCCCGGTGCTGGAGCGATTCTTGGCGTAGATGGCGTCGCGCGCGTTGTGAACGAGGTTCAAGACGCTCTGGGTCAATCGGTGCGGCGCGAGGCCTGCCGGGGGCAGATCTTCGGGAATGTCCCACTGCATTCTGATTCGCACATCACGCTGCCCGGGATCGGGGATCGAGGATTCGATCAGGTCGCGGACACGCGTGACCCAGTGTTGAAGGACCGTGTAGCCCTCGGTTCCATCGCTGTCGGGATCGCGCGAGAACATCGAAAGGTTCCGCGCCATTTGCCGCAGATGGTCGACGAGCGCGACGACGACATTGAGATCGGCGCGGTGCTCGCCGGTCAGGCGCGAGTCGGCGAGCACGCGGTCCAGTCGGCCACCCAGCGGGAACAGCACGTTGGCCAGGTCGTGGGCCAGCCCGGCGGCGAGCGTTCCGACTGCCGCCATGCGCTGCGACGTGGCCAGTTGCTGCTGGGCCTGAACGACTTCCGTGGTGCGCTTCTCCAGTGCGGCCTGCAGTTGGCTCGCGTGAGCCTGGCGCTCATCGAGCAGATCGTGAACCTCGTGCTGCCGGCGGCGCGACCGCAGCGCGACCTTGACGGTTTCCACGAGCGTGGTCGCCCCAACAGGACGTTCCAGAGGCGTGACCGCGCCGGGCGCGGCTGCCGTGAGTTCCAGCAGCGTGTTCCATCGCGCCTCGCCGCCGCTGGCGAGAACGAGCACCGGCAGTTCCGACCACTCCGGCTGCGCCTTGAGCACTTGAAGCAGCAGCGGCAGTTGCTCGCGGTCGAGAGCCTCCTCGGTCAGCAGCAGGGCTGCGGTTGATGTGTTGATTCGCGGCGCACACTGGGCGAGGGAATCGCAAATGACCGCATGAATGCCGTGCTGCTGCAGCACATCGGCCATCGCCGCCGCATCCTGTCCGAAAGGCGCCACAATCAGAACAGGATGATTGGCGTCATTCCTTGGCATCGAGGGCTTTTAGAATATCCTTCGCCTCTCCCATGAAGGAAGGAACGCCTGTCAGGATCCCGTGAAAATCGGTAAGCGGCTTGCCTATGCGAATGCCTTGGCCGCGATCAAGCCTGAACTCGCGGATCGCCTTTTCGTGTGGCCCGCTGCGTTTCTTGACCATGGCCAGGGCTTGTTTGACGTTGCCGGCCGTCTCGAAGTAGCGCAGCGTGACGACAGTGTCGGCGAGATAACTGAGATCAACCGGCGATTCGTTGCCCCCGACCAGGCCGTGCTGGGCGAGAATGAGAATGGTGATCACGCCCTGCTGATTCAGGTAGGCGCACAGTTCGTGCAGCTGAATGTTGAGGTACTTCTCGCCGGGCATCGCGTTGAGATAGCCGTTGAGGCTGTCGACCACCACGAGTTTGCAGCCGTCGGCGACCCGGCGAATGATCCGAATGGCAAACTCGCCGGGTGAGAGTTCAGCGGGATCAACCTGCTGCACAGACACCATGCCACGATCAACGTGAGGTTGCAGGTCGAGCCCCAGCGCCTTCGATCGCGCGAACATGATCTCGCGCACTTCATCGAAGGCGAAGAGGATCGACTTCTCGCCTCGGCTGGCCATCTGCGTGGCGTACTGAATCGCCAGCGATGACTTGCCGGTTCCCGCGGGACCAAGGATCAGCGTCGTCGTACCGCGGTCCAGGCCGCCGCCGAAGAGTTGATCAAGTTCCTTGATGCCGCTGCTGACCGGTTGACGCTCAAAGGCCTTGTGATGCTCAGCCGCGACCAGCCGGGGAAACACGCGCAAGCCCCCGGTGACGATGCTGTAGTCGTGAAAGCCCTCGCGGTAACTGACGCCGCGCATCTTGGAAACGCGCAGGCGGCGGCGCGTGATGCCGTAGTCGGCGGGCATCTGCTCCATGTCGATCACGCCATGGGCAAGGCTCAGCACGTGCGGGTCCCCGCGAATGCCGCTGGCCTCCATGCGGTCGTCGAGCAGCAGAAGCGTGCTTCCCAGATTCGCGAACTCGTGCTTGAGATTCAGCAGCTGCCTTCGATAGCGCAGCGGCGTCTCCGCCATCAGGCGAAACTCGGACAACGAGTCGAAGACCACCCGCGCGGGCCTGATCTTCTTCGCGTGACCCATGACCAGATCGCTGACCTTGCCCAGCTCGACCTCCGACGCGTGGAACACCGTGGTTCGCGATTCCGGGCGCAGCATGGCTTCAATCGCGGAAAGTTCCAGCAACGGCATGCCGTCCAGCGACCAGCCATGCGAATCAGCGACCTTGAGCAGTTCCTGCTTGGTTTCAGAGAGCGTGACATAGAAAACGGCCTCGCCGCGGCGCACTCCCTCGAGCAGAAACTGCAACGCCAGAGTGGTCTTGCCCGACCCCGGATCGCCCTGCACGACATACAGGCACGTGCTCGGCAGCCCGCCGCCAAGCACATCATCGAGGCCTTCTATGCCGGTCACACATCGATCGAGCTCCTTAGGATGCGGTGGCGCGGGGGGCGCGAGCGGGGCATGGGGGCCGGGGGGGGCGGGCGCGCGGGTCATCAATGCGGTCTCCGAAACAAACATCATACCGGTTCAGCACGACCTAATGGCGTGGCAGGCTATCCCTGATCGCAGGTCCTTCCACTGGATCGGGTGCCTTCCCGACAGAGTCACCGCGCCGGACTCGCGCGCGGCCGTTCGCACAACATCCAGCGATGTGCGATAGCCGAAACGAAAGAGTCGCTGACGGCCGTTGATCGTACCGGCCGATTCTGCTGAGATCGGCCAGGCGTTCACGGCGTCGCGGCGGCAATCGGCAGGCGCGCGGTGATTCCCTTCTTCACGTCCTCGCTGACGTTCTTGCTGCCGAGGTAGATCTTCCAGATCGCCACGGAAAACGGCACATCCTTGATCAGTGTTTCGTGCTCGCCGGGCATGCGAAAATGCACGCCCACCCCGGGCAGGTGCGTCAGCCACACCTCGTTGCCCTTTTTCAGGCGCGTGTCAGCCATGAACTTCGCCAGCGCCTTCTTCTCCTCGGCGAACTGCTCATCGGCGTAGTTGAGGCCGATGCCGTCGATGAGCGCCTCAGCCATGGTCGAGCCGTCCACGTCGCGCTGCATGATGATGTGCAACTGCTTGGCGCAGTCCTGGGTCGCCAGTTCTGCGGCATCCTTGATGGCCACGCCCTGCTGAACATAACTGCCTACCGTGTACACCTTGAACAAGGTCTTGGTGCGCTGCCCAGCGCCGGTGATGACCAGCGTCGTGGTCTTGCCGCCGATATCGCGTTCGATCTTCACCGGGTACTTGTGGTCGCTGCCGGGCACCGCCAGCGACTCATCATCACCATCACCGGCAAGGCTCGCTCCTGCGCTGCCCAACGAACCAGCCAGGGTGAGGGCAAGCGCCATCGCCACAACGACACGACGAACCTTCATGATGTGCGTAAGTATCAGCATCAGCGTGACCTCCATCGCATATGCCTGCGCGCGGCAATCATCGTTTGCCCGTCCTCTTGTCGTTGCCGCATGCTGATCAGTACGAGAGCGCGCACTGCGCCGGCCGGTGTTAGCGGATAAATTCGGTGACGTTCCCTACCGTCGCTGCGTCTGCCGCGACGTGACCGCGGCCGTCGTGGCTGCGGCGCCTCAAGGCGGCCTGCAAACGCTCCCGGAATTGCGGCTGTTGTCGAGGAGTTCCCGTTCGTTCACCACCAGATCGCGCATGCCTTCGATTCCGCCGGTCCTGCGTCAGCTTGTTCGCCGCGCCAAGTGAAACACGACAACAACAGAATCATGCTTCCATGAGCACGAGGCGTGTTACGGACAGGCTCCCCAAGTGGAGATCACGGCCAGCAAATCGTTCACATCCACGGCGCCCGAGAAGTCGATGTCGGCATCACAGGCGTCCGGGGGGATCGGACACGGACCCCAGGTTGTGATGACCGCCAGAAGGTCATTCACATCCACGGCTCCGTCGCCGCCCGGCGGAGCCACGTCAGCCGGACAGGCGCTTGGTGTGGCGAACTGCAACTGGTTGCCGCGCAGGACGAACTCGCCTTGGAGGCCTCCGGGCCCGGTGAACGTGAAGTCCGATTCGCTGAATCCGCTGTTCGAGCCAAAGTTGATCAGCGTGTAGGTTCCGGAGGCGAACGCCGGCAATGTCGTGAAGTCGAACTGGTACGCGCCGGCAGTGCCCTTGGTCAGGGCTCCGACAAGATCAAGCCGATCCTGATTCGATCCGGGCGATCCCAACTCGAAGTCCATCGTTCCGCCGCCGTTCCATGTGAGCGAGGTCGCTGTGAGCGTGCCGGCGCTGTTACCGGGCGCGATCTTGCCGGTCGCATTGAGAGTCGCGGCGCCGACGCGCCCGCTGCCAGCGAGCGTACAGGCGCCGTTGATGGTGACCGGTGCGATGGTGGCGCCGTTGACGGCGAGCGTGCCGCCACCGACCGTGATCGCGCCGGTGTAGGTATTGTCGGCATTCAGCGCCAGCGTCCCGGCGCCGGCCTTGGTGATGGCGGAGTTGCCGCTGATCACGCCATTGAGGGTCGCGTTGTTCGCCTGCGTATTGATGCCAGCGACAAGCGAAATGTGCATCGGACGGCCGGTGATCCAGTTGCCGGTCAACTTGATGCCTTCGTTGGCGGCGGCGGTGCCCAGATCGATGCCGCCGGCAGGGTTGCCAAGATTCGCGTCCGAACTGAACACGAGATCGCCGTTGGCGATCCTGGTTCCGCCCAGGTACGTGTTGTTACCGGTGAAAGTGATGCTGGCTCCCGCGCCGGAGGCAAGGGTTTGCACGCCGCCGTCGCCGCTGATCACGCCGTCGAAGGTCATGCTGGCGCCGCCCGAGGTGGAACTGAGCCGGAAGTGGCCGCCGTTGGCGATCACGCTCTGCGGGAAGGTCGCGCTGGCGCCGGTGAACTGGAACTGCGGGAAGACGTTGCCGTTGTAGGTGAAGACGATCTGATTGCTGCTGCCCAGCACGGCCGTATCGGCGAAGGACAAGACGCCGGCATTGATCGTGATCGGGCCGGAGAAATTGTTCGTCGGGTTGGTCAGCGTCATCGTGCCGTAGCCGCTCTTGGTGACGCCATTGGATCCGCTGATCCGGCCGCCCATTGTCAGTGCGGCAGCGTTGGTGCCGGCGATGATGATGTGACCCTCGGCGACGCCGAAGTCGATGTTGTTCACCATAGTCTGCGGCGTGTTGGTGGGCGGGCTCGTCAGCCACACGCCACTGGTGATATTGATGGTCCCCGTGCCGTTGACGTGACCTTCGGTTACCAGCGCGTTAACGGTATGAGTCGCATCGTTGTTGGTTCCCGCGATCAGTCGCACGTTGTCGTTCGCGTTGCCTCCCAACGCGCCGGCGTATTCGCTGGGGGTCAGCAGGCGGATACCGTTGGTGCCGTACGTGACCAGGTCCGTCGCATTCGCCTGGCCGCCCGAGAAGGGCGAGCCGACCACAAATGGAATGATGCTGATCGTTGTTGTACCGTCAGCACCTCCGCCGCCGACCATGGCCGGCGGGCTGGTGACGTAGATGTTCGAGTTTCCTGGACCGGGCGCGGCAGCGATGTTGTTGCCACGTGCGAATATCGCACCGCGAAGCGTGCGGCTCAGGCTCGCCACCGACATCTGCGCCCCGGCGCCAGCGGTGGGTGTTACGGTAAGCGTGCTGTAGCCCGACGCGGTGACCGGACCGACCAACTGGTTGACGGCCGTCGTGGCATTGCCGGTGAGCGCCAGTTCGGCCGACTTGAGCGTCACGGGCGCAACGCCCGAGATTCGCTGCTCAGCTGCGGTGGTGTTGTCCAACAGCAAGGCACCCCCGGCGCCCACAGTAATGGCCGACGAGCCGAGGATGCTGCCCTGGTTGTTGATCAGGACGCGCGGCGCCGAAAGCGTCGAGTTGCCGAAGATGCCGCCCAAGGCCGTATGCAGCGTGGTGGACTGGAGATTGGTCGGGCCGGTGTACGTGCAGTGGTTGCGGATCTCGACCATTGCCGGCGTTGGCTGCGCACTACCCTGGTTTCGCGCGTTGAGGCCGCCAGGACCGCTCAATACGCCGGTGAGATAGATGAACCCTGAGTTGGCGATGTTGAGATTGCTGTTCAGAACGAAGTCATTGGGCACGTACACCGAGCCGATCGGCGAGCCGAAGGACCCGCCGTTGACGATGACCTGACCCGTGCCGAGCGGCGTACCCGTGCCCGGCGGCAATGCGATGGTGTTGGCGAGCATCAGCGTGCCTGAATTGAGGATCGTGCCGCCGCTGTAACTATTGATGGCGCTGCTGGCACCGAGCGCGCCGATCTGATAGATGTTGGTGAGGTTGTTGCTGGCTTGCGGTCCGCCGAGGATGAGCGCGCCGGCGCCGGTGATCGCGCCGGTGAGCGTTGTCGTGCCCGGGCCGGTCCCGCCGACGCCGCCCAGGGTCAGGTCGCTGGCAAGATCGATGGGGTTGCTGATCGTCCAGTTGCCGGTACCGGTGTTGCTCAGCAGCGCACCTGCTCCATTGAACTGAAGCGTGCTGCCTGCGATGGTGCCCAGACCGGAAGAGAGACTGTCGAGCGTGAGACCGTTGAGCACGAACGGATTGCCCAAGTCGTTGGTGGCCGTCCACGCGAACGCGCCGCTGTTGCCAAAGGTGAGTGTGACTCCGGCTCCACCACCTGCCGGAGGCGCGTTACCTCCAAGCCAGTTCGCCGGCAACGACCAGGGGGCGCTGGCTGTGGCGGTCCACGTGTGCTGTGCGTCAGCAACACCAGCCAGAAGAGCGATCCCGACGGAGGCAATGGCGAATGTGGCGACAGATGCTCGGCGGTTCATCTTGGCTTTCTCCTTTGGGGGGCTGGCAGGAATCCCCAGTCGGGGCGAGCGGCGAGTATCCGGACAATCGGCGGGCCTGTCAATGAGGTATCAGTAAGTTTCTGAAATTATCTCGCAACTCGAACCAGCGGTGTTACAATGGCTTTTGCGTGTTGACGACCAGCCGAAGGAGTTGATGTATTAGCACCGTGACGTCCGACAGATCGGCACCCCTCGCTTCGCCAGTGCCCTTTGAGGGTGCGGCCGGGGCTCTCATGGCGAACCTGCAGCGGGCGTTGGCTGATCTGGTGACGGCCCTGCCCGATCCCATCGAGCGTGCTGTCGACCTCGAGAACGCCTTGCGTGTGGATAAGAAACTCGGCTGGCAGGTGTTTCGACTTGCTCGATCAGCGAGCCTGGCGGAGGCTGCGAATGTCCCATCGCGCCGGTCTGGCGCACGACTGCTGGCAGCGGCCGAGGCGCGCGACGTCCCCCGGCCTGTCATCGAGAATATCCGTGCCGCCTTCCGGCGCTTCGAGGAGTTTGCGGCCGAACACGGCGGCGATCGAGAGGGACTGACCTCGCTTCTCCGCGGCATCGCCAGCGAGAAGGATGACCAGTACGAAGTCAAGGTTCGAAGGTCGCTCTTTCGCGCTCATGCTCATGTGTGGGGCACACAGGTGCAGATGCAGGTCCGCACGGCGATCTCGTTCCCCAAGCCGCCTCCCGCGAGCGTCGAAGACGTCGCGCTGATCATGGGCGACATCGGCATGCAGCGGCTGCGCGAGAGGGAACCGCTGAGCATCGTGCGCTGGATCAGAACAGGCGACAGCCCGCACAACGAAGTGCAGGGCGCGGGCCCCGACGCCGCGCCGATCGTCGAGCCGCGACGCGAACGCGGCGTCGACTTGCTGCACGAATTCTGCACGCACCCGCTTCCGAACATGATCCCCAAGCCCAGTGCGCTGGGTGGGATCGAAACGGAACTCGTCATGCCACCGGGCCGCGCCGGGGCCGTGACGATCTACTCGACGCAACTTCACGAGAACGCCGAGGTTGTGCCGCATGCCTTCTATGACGGCCGAATGTTCATCACCATGCCGGTTGAAACGGTGGTGTGGGATCTGCTGGTCCCGGCAGGTCTGAGCGATCCGGCAACGGCCCGAGCGGTGGTCTATGGACGGCGCTCGCATCCGGAGCAGGTCTACGACGAGCGGATGTCGGATCTGCTGCCGCAGCGCGAGACTGTGCGTTACCTGGGCGCGACCGAAAGCGTTCCGGCGCTCGATGGCGCGCCGCGCTACCCCGACGCTGTGCGCGAAGTGCTGCGAAGGCTCGGATGGGTGGGCGCCCGCTTCGATGTCTACCGATGCCGTATTGCCTTCCCCGTGCTGCACACCCTTTTGATCGTGCGCGTCGATGCCGTGCGCCGATGAGACGCGTTGCTGAGAGGGTTCCGTAGCGGCGTTTGGTGTGCCTCGACCTTGCGCAGCCTTGCATGCCACCGCCGCGCCGGCGGAGCGTGCCTCCCGACGACGCCTAGTCGAAGCGAACCACGCCGCCTCGTCACGCCGCCGCAGCGAACTGGTGTTCGCTGTCAGCAACCGTCCCCGGCAGCATGCCGCCGCGCACTTCGACGATCTTCTGCACTTCGGCCACGCCTTCGGGGCTCAAATGCGGTCGCTTGTAGCCTTCGAACTGATCGAAACGCTGCGAGCGCTTGGCGAACACCTCGATCGGGCCCGCGAAGGTGTTCAAGCCGTCACTGACGATCAGGTCGCCCTGCGCGAGAAACTGTCCAGTGGCGTGCCGCAGGTGTTTCTTGTCGATCGTCCGCTTGCAGCGGTTGTAGGTCGTCGTGAGCGGAGTCCAATACGACTCGCCTCGATCCTCGGCGAAGCACACGAACGGCCTGGGCTTCTTGTCCAGCGTCGCGTTGATGGTGCGGATATGCCTGCTCTTGCGCAGATCGTTGACCGTGAAGTACGCGATCATTCCGACGTAGAAATCTTCAGGTGTGAACGGCATGGTTCCAATCTCTATGCGGGCTCTCGCATCATCTGGCGGAGGGCTTGGCAACGTACATGCATCTGTGATCGGCGCGCCACCAACATCGATTGAGACCAGGCGCGCGAGAAGTGTCGACGCTGCGCACAGGCCGCACCGCTGGCGTTGGCGGGCATGCCGACGATCCCCCGGCTATGACACTGTCGAAGTCCTTGTACGCCAATGGTTTACCGCATACGTCGTCCGGAGCAGCCTAAGGCAGATCTGCCACCAAACATCGGCCTCTCCTCGTCCCAATAGGCTGCCCCCGCTATTCGCGTCACCCCCCGGGTCGCCAGACTCGGGGGTTTTCGATTTTTGCTCACGCGGCTGCAATCCGGTTCATCACGCACACCGCGCGCTCGCATTGCTCGCGCGTCACATCCAGGTGCGTGACGCGCGGATGGTCCAAGGTCCGAACTAGCGCGCGTATGATGACACACAACGCCTCAGGAGCAATCGCCATGGCCACCGCTGCACGCAGGACCACGGATCGGAACACGAGATCTGCGAGGCCTCGCACCTCGTCGGCGACGTCTCGTCCATCGAAGCGAAAAACGTCGAAGCGGCCGGCTGCGGATGCGCGCGAGCAGGTGCGCAAACTGACCTTGAAGGCGCTGCGCGATCACGACATGAGGCTGCGCGATGTTCCCAGTCTCGCACAGAAGTTCATCGAGGGCGCTGCGTCGGGCCTGAACAATGCTGTGCCGGCATCGAGCCGAAGCGTGCTGAGGCAGGTGGTTGATGGGCTGACCGATGCCGCCGAAGCGACGGTGCATGCCACACGATCGATCGTGTCGGGCACGACGAAGCGTGGCGGGAAGTACGTGAAGCACGATGCCGCCACGACGGTGAAGGATTTGCGGACGATTGAGTCGGAGTTCATCGCGGCCCTGGGGCGCGCGGGTCGGAAACTCAATGGCGCTGCCAAGGACGAAATGAAGTTGATCGTGAATCGTTCCCGGCGCGCGGGCACGCGAATCAAGCCGGCCGCACAGAGAGTATTGAAGGCTGCCGATGGCCACCTGCTGGAACTGGGCAAGGAAACCGCAGGCGCGTCGGGGCGTGCAGCTCGAAGCGCCGTGAGTTCGGTTCTTCAGGGCGCCAGCGGACTGCTGCAGGGATTGGGCGAGGTGGTGGAGGCCCGGCGAACGCCACCGCCTCGGAAGAAATCCAGAAAGCGATCCTAGAAGCGATCGTGAGCTTCAGAGTGCCATGCAAAGTGCCGGGGAGGATCAGTCCCTGTCTTTCTTCAGGCGCTTGTTGGTAATGATCATCAGCGCTGCCAGCACAAGGGCAGCGACAAAGCCGACGATCCCGACAAACCACAGCACGCCGGTTCCGGGCGCCCGAGCCGCCAACACCAGGATCGATGAGCCCACGAGCATGGCGGCGATGACCAGCGCGAACGAGATGTTGCGACTGGCATGCTCGATCGTGTTGACCAGGCGATTGAGTCCGCGATGCTCAATGTTGACGGCGAAGCGGTTGCGGCGCAGTTGCGACAGCAGCGAGCGGATCTCGACCGGTATGTCTTCCATCAGTTCCGCGTAACCCGCAAACCCGGCGGCGATGCGCCGTCGCAGGGCCGCGATGCCGTACTTCCGTTTCACGAGCTTTTCGACGTACGGGCGGGCGAACTCGGTCATCTGGAAATCGGGATCAAGCGCCGCGCCCACGCTCTCGATCGTGGTCAGCGCCTTGATGAGGAACACCAGGTCGCTCGGGCAACGGATGCGATGCGCCCGCAGCCGGTCGAAGAAATCCTGGAGCAACGGCCCGAGATTCAACTGCTCCAGCGGCTGGCTCTGGAAGCGCGAGACGAATTCCCGGACATCGGCCCGAAGGCTGCGATCCTCAAGCTTGTTGGGGTCAACATCCGCCAGCGCGCCGGCCACGATGATCACTCGGTCCACATCGCCGTTCACCACCGCTGACACGAGATCAGCCAGTTGCTGGCTGGTTCGCGTGTCCAGTTGCCCGGTCATGCCGCAGTCGATGAAGGCGATGCGGCCTGTCGGAAGCGCGAAGAGATTGCCGGGATGCGGGTCGGCATGGAAGAATCCGATTTCCAGACACTGCCGCAGCACCGCGCGCGCGCCGTTGGCGACCACGCGCTTGCGATCCTTCTCGCTCAACTCGCCGTCGGCCACGTGCGCGAGCGAAACGCCCTTGATCTCCTCAAGCGCCAGAATGTTGCGCGTGGTGGCCTCCCAATACACTTTCGGAAAAACGATCTCGGGGTCGTCCTCAAACGCCATGCGAAGCCGATCGGTGGCGCGGCCTTCGTGCGTCAGATCGACTTCCTTCTGCAGCTCGCGCGCGAACTCATTGACGACCTCAATGGGGCTGTACCCCATGTTTGCGAAGTGCTCCTCGGTCCATTGCGCGAGCGTGCGCATGATCTCCATGTCGGTCTCGGTGGTTTCGCGTATGCCCGGCCGAAGCACCTTGATCACCACGTGGGTGCCGTCCTTGAGCACCGCGCGATGCACCTGGGCCATGGACGCGGCAGCCAGCGCCTTGTGTTGCACCGATCGGAAGATCGCCGATCGCCGCTCCGGGAATTCCTCTTCCAGGCGCCGCTCGATGACGTCAAAGTCCATCTGCGGAACGTCGTCGTGGAGTTTCTTGAACTCGTCGGCCCACTCTCGAGGAATCAGGTCCGGCCGCGTGCCTAATACCTGACCAAGTTTGACGAACGTCGGCCCCAGACTCTCCATGGCCTTTCGCAGTCGCACCGGTCGTGGAAGATGTTCGAACTCGGGACGAATTCTCCCGGCGCTCACAAGGCTCACGCCGCGCTCGACCAGGCGATCCAGCTTCGTTTCATGCACGACATCGCCGAAGCCGTGCTTGGCCAGCACGGTCACGATCTCGGCGTAACGCTTGAGATTGCGCAGCGTCTGGTTGATCGAGAGCAGGTCGCGCATGGGTGAACGCAGCACCATCGTAGCCCTTGAGGTCGACTGGCCATGTGGCTGCTCTTCGTTCCAAGCCGCTTCTCAATAAGCGATCATCACTTTGATCTGCCCTGGACTGGAAACGACTACTGGGCGGCTGCGGAGAAATTGGTGAAGGTCCTGCCGTCGTAGCGGCACGCGCCCGCGTCGACGCTGCCAAACCAGATGTTTCCAGCCTTGTCTTCGCCCACCGCATAAACGTTGGCGCTGTTGAGGCCATCCTTTGGCGTGAAGCGCTTGAAGGACGTGCCGTCGTACCTGCTGGCGCCGCCTCCGCCACCGGGGTGACCGGGGTGGCCCAGCCAGACGTTTCCCGCTCGATCGACGATCATCGAGCCGACAAAGTCATCCACCA
>Ga0111538_10009662_pt1 | contig 12858 bp, 6 predicted proteins | sample SoiMethybrSBSTD1_FD_79669 | JGI IMG/M metagenome (GOLD analysis project Ga0111538, IMG submission 79669) | Bulk soil microbial communities from a Populus tree surrounding site in Tennessee, USA - Soil MetaG P. TD hybrid SBSTD1 (version 2)... | ecosystem: Environmental > Terrestrial > Soil > Tree...
CGTTAGGGGCATCCGTCACCGCTTACCAGTGCGTCGGAACAGGCAACGGGTGGGGCACCGTCACCCTCTGTCCGACAGCTGCGGGGGCTAGTGTCTTCGGGGGCGGCGATTTCAACTACTTCGGTGAGACCAACTCCAGTGCTACGGCCTGGTGCGTCGGACAGCCGGGCCTGCTCGCGTGCCATCCCCAGGATCAAGACGTCTTCAACTTCCAGCTCTACTCGACGCAGGGAACGATCGACGGCTTTGTCAGACGCATGCCGAGCGGCCAGCCGGTCGTGGGCACGCCGGTCAGCTTGCAGCGGCGCTACCCGACGGGCTGGGCCGCGAGCGATCACGGCGCGCGGATCACCGACACCTCCGGGTACTACACGTTCCACTACGGGGGCCCGAACAACTGGGGTGTCTTCGTGGGCAGGGCCGCCGGCGCCAGCGGGCCGGGCACGGCCGAGTACCGGTCGGGTGGCGGGCCCCTCGTGCCTTACAGCTACGCCACCATCACGAGCAACAAGGAGGGACGGATCAACCTCATCTGGAAGGATCCAGGCTACGAGGAGCCGGAACGGTGCGGGAATGGGGGCGGCGGCGGGTGCCAGGGGCCGCCTCAGGCGCCTTCACCGAGCGCTGGCAGCCCGGGGAACGTGGGACCCGGGACCCCCGTTCCCGGGGCGCCGTGCGCCGTCGGCAATCCGGTCAGCGTGACCACGGGGAACGCGTACCTGGACCAGACGGATGCCACCATCCCCGGGGCCGGGCTGGGGCTGCTCTTCACCCGGAGCTACAACAGCCGCAACATCGACGCCGGCGAATACGGCGCGTTCGGCCCCGGGTGGAGCTACTCCTACGAGAAGAGGCTGACCTTCCCCGCCACCGGCATCATCAAGCTGCGCGGCGGGGACGGGATGCCCAGCTTCTACCAGGACGTGGACAACGGCGACGGCACCTTCCTGGCCTCGATGCCCTTCTCGAAGGAGAGCCAGATCGTCCGCCTCTCGCCCACGGTGTACGTCCTCAACTACCGGCGTGGAGGGAGCGAGCGGTACGAGATCCCGGCCGGCGGCACCACCGCCCGGTTGACCCGGCTGACCGACGCGTCCGGGAACGTGACCAGCCTGACCTACGACGCCGCGGGCGCGGCGGGCCGGCTGGTCACCGTCGCCGATCCCGGCGGCCGCCAGCTCACGCTCACCTACACGGGCGCCGATCCCCAGCCGCGACAGCTCGTTGGACCGGCCGGCCTGATCGCCACCTTCACCTATGCGCTCATCGGGTCTCCGGCCGCCAGCGCCCTGCAGTCCGTGACCTACGCCGACGGCGACGGCGACACGCAGCCGGACGGCGCCTACACGTTCGCCTACCACCCCAGCGGCCGGCTGTGGACGGTGACCGATGGCGCGGGCAAGGTCCTGGAGACGCATGTCTACACCGGCGACCGCGCCACCGAGACGCAGCGGTCGGGAGGCGTGGACCGGTACACGCTGGTGTACGACGACGAGCTCGGCACGACGACGGTCACCGACGCCTTGAACAACGTCACGACGTATCACTGGCAGAACGTGTGGGGGGCCCGGCGGGTCACCAGGATCTCCGGACCGTGCTCGGGCTGCGGGGGCAGCGGGGGCGAGGTCCAGCAGTGGACGTACGACCTGCAGGGGCGTGTGGCGTCCCACAAGGACGGCGAGGGGAACGTCACCACCTACACGTACGACCTGGACGGCAACCTCATCGCCGCCGCCACTCCTCCGCCCACTCCCGGGGCCAAGGGCCTGACCACCAGCTATACGTACTACCCGGATGGCCGCATGCAGACCCGCACGGCCCCCAACGGCGGCGTGACGAGCTGGACCTACGGCCCAGCCGGGCCCTTGACCGTAACGGAAGCGGTCTCCACCGGCGTGACCCGGACGACCACCTTCGCCTACACGGCCTCCGCGCCGATCGGCAAGGTCGAGTTCATCACCGACCCGCTCAACAAGCAGACCCAGCTGCACTACCTGCCCAGCGGCGACCTGGAATGGATCCAGGACCCCATGGGCATCGCTCACCGCAAGACCTTCGAGTACGACCTCATGGGCCGGCTGGAGAAGGTGAACCAGCCGGCGACCCTTCCCGCCAACGACGCGCAGCGCACGAGCTACGACACGCTCGGACGGGTCTGGCGGGTCATGAACCCCAACGGCTCGGCCTGGCGCCACTGGTACGACGGAGGCGGGCGGCGCATCCTCACGCAGGACCCGAAAGGGGAGGGGACGGAGTACGTGCCCGACGCGTTCGGGCGCCTCGGGAAGGTGATCGACGCGAACAAGGATGAGACCGAGTTCCAGTACGACCTCATGTCCAACCCGCTCACCCTGACGGACGCGCGCGGCAAGACGACCAGCCTCGAGTACGACGCCTACCTGCGCGTGAAGAAGGTCACCTCGGCCGGCTCCCCTGCGCCCTTCGAGGAGTTCACCTACGACCACGCCGGCCGGCTCAAGACGCGCAAGGACCGCAAGGGGGTGACGACGACGTTCACCTACGATGGTCTGGGCCGCCTCACGGGCAAGACGTACTCCGATTCGAGCCCCCCGGTCGCCTACACGTACGACTTCAACGGCGACAAGGGCTTCCTGACCGGGGCCAGCAACAGCGCCGACTCGATCTCGAGGGACTACGACCTCGCCGGCCAGCTCCTGAGCGAGGGAAGCACGCTCAACGGCACGACCGTGTCCTACCTGTACGACCTGGCCGGCCACCGCACCAAGCTGCGTCTCAACGGGTCGGACCTCCTGACCTACGCCTACTACGACGACGGGCAGCTCGACACCATCACGCGCGCGGCGGGTGTCGTCTTCGACTTCACGCCCGACGCCGCCCATCGCCGGCAGGGCCTGTCGTTCCCCAACGGCACCAGCACCGAATACGGCTACGACCTCCTCTCGCGCCTCTCCCTGGTCCGCCTCAAGCGTGGGGCCACGGTCCTCAACGACATCGCCTACGAGTCGGACGACCTGGGCAACCGGACCTCGCGCACGGAAGGCACCTGGGGGCTGGACTACAGCTTCGACCCGGTGTCGCGCCTGACGAAGGTGGAGAGCCAGACGGGCGGCGGACCGACCACGACCGTCGAGCAGTACACGCTCGACGAGGTGGGCAACCGCCTCACGGCGCTCGGCGTCCTCGGGCCGTGGACCTACGGCGATCGCAACGAGCTGCTGTCCTACAACGGCATCACGTTCGGCTACGACGCCAACGGCAGCCAGGTCTCGCGCAGCGGGAGCCCGGCGCGGACGTACGAGTGGTACGCGGACAAGCGCCTCAAGCGCGTGCTCGACAACGGCACCCAGGTGGGCCTCTACCTCTACGATCCGTTCGGCCGGCGCGTGTTCAAGACCCTTGCCGGCGGCAACACGCGCTACGCCTACGACGGATCCGACATCGTGCTCGAGCAGGCGCCGTCGGGAAACTTGACCTACCTGCACGGTCCCGGGATGGACGAGCCCCTGGCCCGCGAAGCGGTCGGCGTGCGCACCTACTATCACGCCGACGGCCTGCGCAGCATCGTGAAGCGGACGGACGCGGCCGGTAACGTGATCGCGTCCCAGGTGTACGACTCGTTCGGGCAGGGCACTGGCCTGGCGAACGGTTACGCGTTCACCGGCAGGGAGTGGGACGCGGAGTCCGGCCTCTATTTCTACCGGGCCCGCTACTACGACCCGAGGGCCGGCCGCTTCATCAGCGAAGACCCGGCTGGACTCAAGGAGGACATCAACCCCTTCGCCTACGTCTTCCACAACCCGGTCACCTGGGTGGATCCCACCGGGTATGGAGCGGTGGCGCCGACGCCGACGCCCAGCCCGTCCCCCACCCCGCCCGCGGATCCGTGCAAGCTCCACCCATTTCTTTGCCTGCCGCCACCGGCGCCCCAGCGGAAACTGCCAGAGTTTCAGACGTGCGAGCAGACCTGCAAGCAGGAGAGCAAGACGGGATGGGAGTACACCCGATGCTGCATCGACTGCCCGTTCCGGCTCTGGCCGGACCACCACCAGCCCCACATCCCGCACCCAATGCCGGTACGGTAGCCTAGAGGTTGCGCTAGCAGCATGGCCCCGCCACAAAATGTTGTGGCGGGGCCCCGTTTTCGTGGTAGCTTCACCCTGCCGCCCGTGCGCCTGAGATCCGGGGGGCAAGGAGGCACCATGGTCCGTCGCACCGCCCTCGTCCTGCCGATCCTGCTCATGGCGCCCGCCGTCGTCCGGGCCCAGCAGGAGGACTACCCGAGCCAGGAGCGGTACCACCTGCGCGTCGAGTACCGGGACTACCACCCCTCGCTGGAAGCGACGATGCAGCACGGCAACGCCGAGGAGCCGGGCACGCCCCTCGACCTCACCAAGGACCTGGCCGTGCTCGACGACCGCACCTTCGAGGTCCGGGGCGCCATCCAGGTCGCGCGCGGCCACAAGCTGCGCGGCTCCTACACCCCGCTCGACTACCGGGGCGTGATGGCGGAGGCGAAGCGCGACTTCATCTACGGCAACACCGAGTTCGAGCGCTTCGAGCCCGTGGCCAGCACGTTCAAGGGCGCCTACTACGGCGCCGACTACGAATACGACTTCGTGAAGAACCCGCGCGGCTACCTGGGCGCATTCCTGGGCGCGCGCCTGCTCGACCTCGACGTCATCATCGCGGCCACCGACCGCAACGTCCGCGAGGTGGACACCGTCCGCACGCCGCTGCCCATCATCGGCGCCTCCACCCGCATGTACACCGGCCGCTTCAGCGTCGAGAGCGAGATCGGCGGCATGACGCTGGGCAGCCGGGGGAGCCTGTTCGAGTTCTCGGCCGCCACCCGCTTCCACGTCTCCGACCGCCTGGCCGCCTGCGGCGGCTACCGCAGCCTCCACATCAAGGGCGAAGACGGCCAGGACAACGGCGACGTGACGCTGAAGGGCTGGCACTTCGGGCTGGAGCTGAGCCTCTGAGGAGGCGGGCGGCCGGCGCCTTCGGGCGCACGGCTGCCGCGGCGGCCCCCGCCGCCGCCCCGTCGGGCCCGCGCCCGGCGGAGGGCCTCGTGCACGAGTACCTGGGGCACCTGCGCGTGGAGCGCGGGCTGTCGGCGAACACGCTCGCCGCCTATGGGGGCGATTTCGCGCGCCTGGCCGCCTTCGCGCAGGGCCGGGGCAAAGACGTCCTGGGCCTGGCCCAGGGCGACCTGGCCGACTTCATGGCCCACCTGCACCAGGCCGGCCTCTCCACGCGCTCGGTGGCCCGGGCCGTCCACTCCGCGCGCGGCCTCTACCGCTTCGCCCTGCGCGAGGGGATGCTGGCCGACGACCCCATGGAGAACCTGCGCGCGCCGCGCGCCTTCAAGGCCCTGCCGCGCGCGCTCAGCATGGCCCAGGTGGAGGCGCTGCTGGAGGCGCCCGACACCACCACGCCGCTGGGCGTGCGCGACCGGGCCATCCTGGAGGTGCTCTACGCGGCCGGCCTGCGCGTGTCGGAGCTGACCTCCCTCCGGCCCGAAGACGTGGACTTCGACCTGGGCGTGCTCACCTGCATGGGGAAGGGGAGCAAGGAGCGCCTGGTGCCGCTGGGCCAGCAGGCCCGGGCCTGGATCGCGCGCTACCGCGACGAGGTGCGCGGGGGCATGGACAAGCGCCGCCGCTCGCCCTTCCTCTTCCTGAGCCACCGCGGGGCGCGGCTCTCGCGCATGGGGCTCTGGGGCATCGTGCGCCGCCACGCGGTGGCGGCCGGGCTGGAGCAGCTCCTCACCCCGCACGTGCTGCGCCACTCGTTCGCCACCCACCTTCTGGAAAACGGGGCGGACCTGCGCGCCGTGCAGGCCATGCTCGGCCACGCCGACATCTCGACCACCCAGATCTACACCCACGTCAGCCGCGCCCGCCTGCGCAAGGTCTACGACCAGTTCCACCCGCGCGCCTGACCCACTTTCCGGGTTCTCGGAAAGCGGGTCTGGATATCCGGACACCGTTTCCGGAAAAGCGTCCCCGCCCATCGGGACGAAAGGGCCGTTTTCCCTATCGTGCGGGTGATCCATCTTTCGTATCCTCAGCAACGTCCGGGGACCGCCGGGCCAGCCCCATCGCCGTTGGCAGGGACGTTGCTTAGGTGCCGCCCCGCAGTCTGCGGAGGGGTGGGATGGGAACAACGATAGGGCGGACGAAGGCGGTCAGCCTGGCCATCGCGGGAGCGCTGGCGCTGCCCGGATTCGGCGTCGTGGCATCGGGACCGGCACCGGTGCCCGAGCAGTACGTCAACGAGGCGCCGGAAGAGGGCGTCGATTGGAGCTCCGCCCGGGCGGCGCTCGGAAAGCGGCTCTTCGAGGACCGGCGCCTCTCGCGCGACTCCACGGTGGCCTGCAGCGACTGCCACCGGGCCGATCTCGCGTTCACGGACGGCGTGGCCCGCGCAAAGGGCGTGGGAGGGCAGGTCGGACCCCGCAACTCGCCCACGCTGGTGAACCGCGCGCTGGGGCAGACGCAGTTCTGGGACGGCCGCTCGCGCACCCTCGAGGACCAGGCGCCCGGGCCGATCACCAGCGCGGCCGAGATGGGGCTCGACGCGAAGGAGGCGGTGGCCCGGGTGGCGGCCGATCCCGGGTACCGGCGCTCCTTCCGCCAGGCCTTCGGCGGCGCGCCCACCATGGAGCGGATGGCCCAGGCCATCGGCGCCTACGAGCGGACGATCTACTCCGTCGACGCTCCCTTCGACCGCTTCATGGCCGGGGAGCAGGCCGCGCTGAGCGCGCCCGCCCAGCGTGGCCTCAAGCTCTTCGGCGGCAAGGCGCGCTGCGGCGAGTGCCACGCCGGCGCCAACTTCACGGACGAGCAGTTCCACGCCCTGGGCCTGCAGGGCGACGCGGGGCGGGGCACGGTCACGAAGGACCCGAAGGACCAGGGGCGCTTCAAGACACCCACCCTGCGCGAGGTGGCGCGCACGGCCCCCTACATGCACGACGGCTCGATCCCCACGTTGTTGGAGGTGATCGACTACTACGACCGCGGCGGCGCCGAGCACCCGAACCTCGATCCGAAGATGACCAAGCTGAGCCTGACCCGGGAGGAGAAGGAGGACCTGGTGGCCTTCTTGCATTCGCTCTCGGGCCAGGTGGTCGAGCTGCAGATGGAGACAGGAGAGATCTCGAGATGAGCTGCTATCGCGCCCTGAGGGCCGGCGTCTTCCTGGTGGCCGTGGTTCCGACCGCGGCGGCTTCGGCCGGCACCGTGACCGGCAGCCTGAAGGTATCGGGCAGCGCGGAGGCCCAGCGCACGGTCGTCTACATCGAGACCATGCCCCAGGGGAGCTTCAGCCCCCCGGGCTCGCTGGCCCGCCTCTCGCAGCGGGGTGTCATCTTCAACCCCGGCGTCCTCCCGGTCGTGCAGGGCACGCGCGTCGACCTGACCAACGACGACTGGGTGGCCCACAACGTCTTCTCCAAGTCGCCCGTGAAGGCGTTCGATCTCGGGCTCTACGCCCAGGACCAGGCCAAGGTGCTCACCTTCGAGAGCGTGGGGCCGGTACCCGTGTTCTGCTCCATCCATCCCCGCATGAACGCGGTGATCCTGGTGCTCCAGAACCCGTACTTCACCAAGCCCGACCCCAAGGGCAACTTCACGCTGGACGGAGTGCCCCCGGGCACTTACGCCGTGAAGGTGTTCCGCAAGGGGGGCGCGGAGGCGAAGGCCAGCGTCACCGTGCCTGCTTCGGGGAGCGTGGCGGTCCACTTCTAGCCCGGCGCCCCGGCGCCGGTCGTCTTTCGGGCCGGCATGATACGCTGTCGCACCGCTGCCGGACCCGCGGTCGCCGCCGGAGGGAGAGCAAATGCGGCTGGCCACGCGCATCGGCGTTCTCACCACCCTCGCCGTGTTCGCGGCCATCGCGGGCAGCCTCGGCGCCGTCGGCTTCTCGCTGCGCTCCGAGGTCGAGCGCGGCCTGGCCGACGACCTGAAGCGGGCGCGCCTGGCCCTGGAGACGCTGCTCTTCCAGCAGGGCGCCGTGCTCGGCGCCGGCGCGGGAGCGGTGGCCAGCGCGTCCTTCCTCCAGGCGGCCATGACCAGCTCGGCCGTGGATGCCCAGACGCTGCAGGGCATCGCCGACGAGCAGCGTGTCGCCCTGGGGGTCGAGGTCTTTGTGCTGCTCGACGGGGAGGGCCGCGTCCGCGCGGCCAGCCCGCCCGGCCTGCGGGTGCCGCCCGAGATCGCCAGCCTGGCCCTGTCGAACGACGCCCAGGCGCGGCGGCTGGGCGACAACGTCTACCTGCTGGTGGCGCGCTCCATCCTGGTCGAAGGGCAGGAGATCGGATTCCTGGCCACCGGCAACCAGCTGGGCCCGGCCTTCCTCGAGTACCTCGGGCGCCAGTCGGGCGCCGAGTCCCTGCTCCTCTCGCAGGGCGAGATCCAGGGTGCGTGGCTGCACTCGGTGAAGCCGGAGGAGCTGGCCCGGGCCTCCGTGCCCGACACCGGCACCGTCTCCCTGTCCGTCTCGGGCGTGGCCCTGGTGGCGACGCGCATGAGCCTGGGCGACGGGGTGGAGGTGGTCCTGGCACGGAGCCCCGACGAGGCCTTCCGCCGGTTCACCAGCACGCTCTGGCGCCTCATCCTGGTGGGCCTGGTGACCTTCGCCGCCTGCGCGGGCCTGGCCGTGGTGGCCGCCCGCGGCATCGCCCGGCGGGTGGCGGCGGTGGCGGAAGTGGTGGCCCGCGTGGCCCAGGGCGACCTCACCCAGAAGGTCGCGGTCACCTCCGAAGACGAGGTGGGGGTGCTGGCCGAGAGCGTCAACCTGATGGCCGACCGCGTGAAGGCGGTGGTGGTCGAGGTGCGCAGCAGCAGCGAGAGCCTGGCCGCCACGGCCGAGGAGTACAGCGCGGCCAGCCGGGGGGTGAGCATGGGCATCGCCGACCAGCTCCGCGACGCCGAGCGCACCTCGTCCTCGATGGCGGAGATCGCCGCCCTCGGCCAGGCCGTGGCCCGGAGCGCCGAATCGCTCTCCGGCAGCGTGGCCAGCACCGTGCAGAGCATCGGCGACATGGAGAGCGCCAGCGGCCGCGTCTCCCAGGGCTTCGAGGGGTTGGCCGGGGCCATCGCGCGCACCTCGGCCACCGTGCAGCGGATGACCGGCTCCATCGACGTGGTGGCCGCCCGCTCCTCCGTCCTGAACCAGGGCGTGGACGAGAGCGCGGCCACGGTGGAGGAGATGGCGGCCTCGGTGGAGTCGACGGCCCAGCACGCGGGCGCGCTCCTCTCCTCGGTGGCCCAGGCCACCGGCGTGGTGGAGAGCCTGGTCGCGGGCGGCCAGCAGGTGGGGACGCAGGTCGAGCAGGTGGAGGTGCTGTCGCGCCAGGTGGCCGGGGAGGTGGCGGCCAGCGGCGCGGCCGTCCGCTCCGCGCTGGGCGCCATGGGGCGCATCGCCGGCTCCATCCAGGAGACGGCCGGCTTCATGCGCGAGCTGGACAGCCACTCGCGGGACATCCGCCGCATCCTGGAGGTGATCGAGGAGATCGCCGACCAGACGAACCTGCTGGCCCTGAACGCGGCCATCGAAGCGGCCCGGGCCGGCGCGGCCGGCCGCGGGTTCGCGGTGGTGGCCGACGAGGTGCGCAAGCTCTCCGAGCGGAGCGTGCGGGCGGCCCAGGAGATCGGGGTGGTGGTGGACGTGCTGCAGAACAAGACGCGCCACGCCTCCGAGTCGGCCGCCCGCGGCGAGGGGGAGACGAAAGACGGCATGCGGCTGGCCGACCGGGCCGGCGAGGCGCTCAAGACCATCCACGAGGCCGTGACCCGGGCCGCGGACCTGGCCACCGACCTGGGGCGGCGGGCCGGCGAGCAGACGGCGGCCTACGCGCTCGTCTCCGCGGCCGTGGAGGAGATGCGCAACTCCACGCAGCAGGTGGCGGCCGCCGTGCGCGAGCAGGGGGAGGGCGGCCAGCACATCCGCGCGGCCATGGTGCACATGCGGCTGGTGACCGGCGAGGTGACCGCGGCCACGAAGGAGCTGTCGCTGGGCGCGCTCGGCGTGGGCAAGGTGGTGGTGGAGATGGACCAGATCACCGAGCAGGTGGCCGACGCCATCCGCAGCCAGGCGCAGGGGATCCAGCAGATCAACCGGGCCGCCGACGCCATGCGCCTCTCCACCCGGCAGGTAGCGGAGGCCACCGTGGCCCAGCGCCAGGGTGGCGACCTGGTGGAGTCGGCCGCCCGCCGCATCACCCAGGTGGCGCAGGCCAACCTGACCGCCATCCAGCAGATCGCGGCCACGGCCGGGCACATCGCCAGCAGCTCGGAGGCGCTGCGCCAGCGCATCGGCGTGTTCAAGATCGACTGACGGGCGGCCGGGAGCGGCCTCGCGGCTATGCCACGGAAAGTGGGCGCGCCGATTTGGGAAGCCGGGGAGCCGGATGGTACCCTAGTGCGTTTTGACCGGCCGCTGCGTGCCCAACAGGGGCCGCGGCGGCCCCTTGGCGGGAGGGCCAGCGCAGCATGCCGAAAGGTCGTCATCTTTTCACGTCCGAGTCGGTCACCGAGGGGCATCCGGACAAGATCGCGGACCAGATCTCGGACGCCGTGCTCGACGCGCTCATCGAGCAGGACCCCCACAGCCGCGTGGCCTGCGAGACGGTGGTCACCACCGGCCTGGCCTTCATCGCGGGCGAGGTCACCAGCAAGGCCTACGCCGACCTGCCCGGCATCGTGCGCGAGACGATCAAGGGCGTGGGCTACACGCGCGCCAAGTACGGCTTCGACTACGAGACCTGTTCGGTCATCTCGTCCATCCACGAGCAGTCGCCCGACATCTCCATGGGCGTCGACGTGGGCGGGGCGGGCGACCAGGGTCTCATGTTCGGCTACGCCTGCAACGAGACCGAAGACCTGATGCCGCTGCCCATCACGCTGGCCCACCAGCTGGCGCGGCGCCTCAGCCAGGTGCGGCGGGAGGAGATCATCGACTACCTCCGCCCGGACGGGAAGAGCCAGGTCACGATCGAATACGACGGCGACAAGCCGGTGCGCGTGGAGGCGGTCGTCGTGTCCGCGCAGCACAGCAACCTGGTGAAGACGGAGACGATCCGCGAGGACATCCTGGAGAAGGTGATCCACGCGGTGGTGCCCTCCAGCCTCATCGACTCCAAGACCAAGTACTTCATCAACCCCACCGGCCGCTTCGTGGTGGGCGGGCCCCAGGGCGACTGCGGCCTCACCGGCCGCAAGATCATCGTCGACACCTACGGCGGCATGGGCCGCCACGGCGGCGGCGCCTTCTCGGGCAAGGACCCGACGAAGGTGGACCGCTCCGCCTGCTACATGGCGCGCCACGTGGCCAAGAACATCGTGGCCGCGGGCCTGGCCGACAAGGTGGAGGTCCAGGTGGCCTACGCCATCGGCGTGGCCGAGCCGGTCTCGGTGGCGGCCGACACGTTCGGCACGGCCAAGGTCGACGAGGGCAAGCTGGCCGAGGCCGTGCGCGCCATCTTCCCCCTCACGCCGGCCGGCATCATCGAGTACCTGAACCTGCGGCGCCCCATCTTCAAGAAGACGGCCGCCTACGGCCACTTCGGCCGCAAGGAGCCCGAGTTCACCTGGGAGCGCACCGACAAGGCCGAGGCCCTGCGGGCCCACGTCCGGAAGTAGGACCAGCCCCCCAAGTCGCTGTAGGCTGCTGACGTGCCAACTCGCTGGAGGAGGGCCGCGCTGCTCCTGGTGGGCGCGGTCCTCGTCTGCGAGGGCGTCCGGGTCGCGCTCTGGAAGCCGTTTGCGGTGGAGGGGCTGCCGCCGCCGGACGCGTGGACCCGTGCCAGCGGGGTCGTGCACGTGCACACGACCGTCTCCGACGGCGGCGGCACGCCCGAGCAGGTGATCGCCGCCGCGCAGGCGGCCGGGCTCGACTTCCTGGCCCTCACCGACCACAACACGTTCCAGGCCGCGCCCACCGAGGGCTGGCACGGGCGCACGCTGGTCCTGGCCGGCACCGAGTCCTCCACGGTGTCGGGACACCTGGTCGCGCTCGGCCTGCGCGATCCCGGGTACGTGTTCTCGCGCGACCCGGTCGACACGCTCGACGACGTGCAGGCGCTGGGCGGCGTCGCCTTCGCCGCCCATCCCACCAGCCCCCGGGCCGACCTGCGCTGGGAGGCCTGGGACGCCCCCGGCGGCTGGGGGATGGAGGTGCTGAACGGCGACAGCCAGTTCCGCCGCGCCTCCTGGCCGCGGCGCGCGCTCTCGGCCCTGCGCTATCCGCTCAACGCGCCCTACGCGCTGCTCGCCCACATGAGCCGGGAGGACGCCTCGCTCCAGCGCTGGGACGGGCTGCTGGCCCGGCGGCCGGTGGCCGGCATCGCGGGCGCGGACGCCCACGGCCAGATCGAGCTCACGCGCACGCGCGCGGTCAAGGTGCCCTCGTACGCGGCCTCGTTCGGGGTGGCGCGCACGCACGTGCTCCTGGAGCGGCCGTGGACGCGCCGCGTGGAGGCGGATGGCCCGGCCCTGGTGGCGGCCCTGGCCGCGGGCCGCAGCTACGCGGCCCTGGACGGCCTGGCCGACGCGCGCGCGTTCTTCTTCCAGGCCCAGGGGCCGGGAGGGAGCTGGACGATGGGGCAGACGGCGCCGGCGTCGCCCCTGCCGCACCTGCGCGCGGGCGGCCGCGTCCCGAAGGGGACCCGCCTCGTGCTGCTGCGGGACGGCCAGCCATTGGCCGAAGCCGCGTCCCCCCTGTCCATGGATGCGCCCGGGCCGGGGATCTACCGCGTGGAGGCCTACGTCCCGGGCTGGGCCGCGCCCTGGATCGTCACCAATCCCATCGCGGTGCTCGACGAGGCGGCGGCCGGCGCGCGCGCGCGCGCGGCGGCCTGGCCCGATCCCGCCC
>Ga0111538_10009663_pt1 | contig 12857 bp, 25 predicted proteins | sample SoiMethybrSBSTD1_FD_79669 | JGI IMG/M metagenome (GOLD analysis project Ga0111538, IMG submission 79669) | Bulk soil microbial communities from a Populus tree surrounding site in Tennessee, USA - Soil MetaG P. TD hybrid SBSTD1 (version 2)... | ecosystem: Environmental > Terrestrial > Soil >...
CCCATAGCACTCGCAGCCCGACCGCCCCCCACCTCTCGCGGGTTCTTTCCCTGGCGGCTTTCCGACGCTGGCCACAGTGTCTGACGCACCGTCGTAATGGGCCGGCATCTGAAAGCCTTCACAATTTGGGAACTCGGCTGTCCTCCGCAGCAGTTCCTCTGTGCTTCGCAAGCTGACATCAAACGCGCGCAGCCGATTGATCAGCTCCTGATTGCGAAACGCCTCGCCACACGTGTGGAACTTGGCGGTTGCCGTCATCGCTTCCAGGATCGTTTCCTTTTCCACGAGGCCTTAAGAGCAGACCGAAGCGCTTCGTGAAACCCTGAAAACAGATCTGCGCCGCTCGCTGCCTGGGGTGCGCAGGTCGGCCGCTCCCACCAGCCGTCCGTCTCGACCGACCAGAAAGGCCTTAGTGCTGTGGTCGAAGGTGGCGCCGCTGCCGCCAGTGGTCTTCGCATAGAAGGGCGCATCCACAAATGCATCAATCACGCGAACGGGATCACTCGGTACGCCCATAGCACATGCGACTATTTAAGTAGATTGCTCTGATTTGCCGTGTCGGAGTGGATCATTGAGCGTTGCCTGCGCTGCCTTCTCCCACAGCTTGGCGTTGGCCTTCTGGCGCTCGGTGCCCGAGCCATCTTCGGTAATCTTGCGACCGAGCGCAACGTAGACTGGGATGTCGGCATCGGCGAGCGGCGCCAGCTTCCCTTTGCGCGCCATCGCCTTCTCGATGTAGGGCGCGAGCTCGGCGAGTTTCCTCGCTTCCCGTTCGGCAGCCCGCGCCTTGAACTCGGGCATCACTTCCCGCCCGAACAGCTCCAGAGCCTCGCAAATGTGGGAGTGTTGGTTGCGGCCACCCTGCTGGATAAACACGGTCTGATCGACGCCGGCTTCCTCGAAGGCGCGAAGGTTATGGCGCAGTTCGTCAGGCGTGCCGATGCCGTCACTGGCGCCCGTCGTAGGGAGGGCATGTCTGGCTCGTTCGAAATTGGCCCAGATTTCGGTGCGGCCGGGCTTGTGCTCCCCGAAAATGTAATGGTGAGCAAGCGCGTAGCGGAAGAAGCGGAAGCCATCGGCGCCTCGACGGCGAGCCTCATCAGCGTCGGGGTGAACCGAGAAACCTGTTACCATAGCAACGTTGGGATTGACCGTGTGCCCGATCGGAACGCATTCCTCCTTGAAGATGCGATAATAGTCGTCAACCCATTGCTTAGCCTCGAGCGGATCGACGAACGCGAAGGTAAGAGCGCCGATACCGTTGCGAGCGGCCATCTTGATGGTGTCGCGGTTGGAACAGGCCACCCACACGGGCGGATGCGGACGCTGCACTGGCTTCGGCACTAGATTGCGACAGGGCATCTCGAAGTACTGGCCCTTGAAGCCGGGGTAGGGCTCCATGGCCAGCATGTTAAGGCACTGCTCGACACACTCGGTCCACTGCCTGCGTCGTTCGGCCGGATCGGTCGTCACCCGATAGCCGCCGAGTTCCATGATCGAGGCACTCTCGCCGGTGCCGAACTCCACGCGCCCCCTGGAGACGAGGTCGAGCGTGGCAATCCGCTCGGCCACTCTAGCCGGATGATTGTAGCCTGGCGGCATCAACACGATACCGTGCCCGAGGCGAATGTTCTTCGTGCGCTGCGAGCAGGCGGCGAGGAACACCTCCGGTGCAGAGGAATGGGAGTATTCCTCGAGGAAATGGTGCTCGACCTCCCAGGCGAAGTCGATGCCGAGCTGGTCGGCGAGCTCGACTTGGTCGAGCGCCTCTTGGAAGAGCCTGAGTTCGTCGCCGTCATGCCACGGCCGCGGGAGCTGGTGCTCGTAAAAAATGCCGAATTTCATGGATTAGCTTTCAGGCGGCCAGCTGGTGTCAGGTTTCTTCGGAACCGGGCGCACTTCGAGGAGTCGCACAACTTCAACATAGCTCACCCCACCCGGAGTGTTGTCCGTGCCAAAAGACATATCCGGGTGCCGTCGGACGAGAACGCCACTGACCAGACGGGCACCTAAGTGGGCCCCGAAGCTCCGGTTGAGCGCCCCTGAAGTGGTGTCCCACAGCTTGATCGTCTTGTCCGGCCGCCGGTTTCGGCTGCTGTACATGGGGAGCGGCCGAGCGATTGCCGCGCTACCAACCAAAATGAAGTTGCGTCGCCTCATTCGACCCCTTTGCAGCAGAGGAGATGCCGAAAGACTACCAGTTCTCAGGGAAACTTGCATCGATTTGCGTGCAATGTGCGGACATCGGACGAGGGCTGCTGTGGGTCACCAAGAGTCATGCCGGAAAGCTCGCAGGCGCGGCAGAAGACCCTCAACTATCGGACACAATCGTTGCAGCACGGTAGATTTCTCAGTCGTGCCATTAACGACTGTGAGCATCTGCAAATGGGGAGTGAATAAACCAAGCTATTCTTTGCGCCAGCCTGGTGACGAGCGCGGCGTGGCGCTGCCAGTGATGGTCACAAGCCGCCAAATGAAGCCAGAGAGCAATGGCTTGTTAAACGATCGAGAGAACTTGGCAAGCCGGCCGCTGGCGTCCGCCGGCTCCAAGGAGTCCGCAACGGGGGCTGGGCTCCAGATCGGCAGGTGAGCGTCATGGAACCCAGCAATCTGGCATTGTTTTGGGCCGGCGTTCTCGGCTGCGCGGTTCTGCTTTACGTGATCCTGGATGGCCTCGATCTCGGCGTTGGGATCCTATTCGGGACAACCCGGGACGAGTCGAAACGGGCCGGGATGATGGGTACAATCGCGCCGTTCTGGGATGGCAACGAGACCTGGTTGGTGGTGATCGGCGCCGGGCTGTTTGCGGCGTTTCCGGATGCGTACGCGGTGTTCCTCAGCGCCTTTTATTTTCCGGTGCTGTTGATGCTGTTTGGCTTGATCTTCCGCGGCATCGCCTTTGAGTTCCGTTACCGCAGCGAGCGGATGCGCCCGATCTGGGACGGGGGGTTCTTTGTTGGCTCGATCGTGGTCGCGTTCGCACAGGGCGCCGCGGTCGGCGCCATGATCCGGGGTATTCCGGTCGCGAACGGCCAGTACGCTGGCGGCCCGTTCGGCTGGCTGCACCCATTTGCGATCCTGACTGGGATCGGCCTGGTACTCGGCTACGCGCTGCTCGGCGCCGGCTGGCTCGTGCTGAAGAGCGATGGCGAGTTGCGCGACTGGGCGCATCGTCGCATCCGCTGGCTCACCATCACAGTGTTTGGCGTCCTGTTTGTGGCCTTCACCGCTACGTTTGACTACAGCATTCTCGCGCGCAGCAATTTGCTTGTCAGACCCTGGGCCCTCGCATTCCCCGGCATCGCGCTGCTGGCGTTGGCTGGGATCCTCCTGGGGGCCCGCAGGGACCGCGATCAAGTGCCGTTTGCCATGACGTGCCTGTCTTTTCTCGCCGCCTTCCTGAGCCTGGGCCTGATGTTCTGGCCCTACATGATCCCCTATTCCGTGACCGTCGCGAGCGCGGCCGCGCCGGACGCCTCATTGAGGTTCTTGTTTTACGGCGGCGTCGTGGTTCTGCCGGTCATCGCCGCTTATACCATCGGTGTCTACTGGGTCTTCCGCGGCAAGATCGGCAAGGTCGCCGGCAACCCTTAATCTGCCTCAGCGCGCCAACCCCGACCGAACATCCCCAGGGCGAAATCGGATACCAGCGCTGGCGATCCGTTCGCAAGCAGGGGCAGCGGCTTTGGTGTGTCAGCGCCGACCAGCCGTCGTGTTGCCAGCGCAAGCCGTGTGCGAGCGCCGGAGTGGCGTTGCCCGCCCGCAACGAGATGCGGTCAATTGTCAGCCGCGGAGCCTTATCGGCCAAGCTTTTCGCCGAGTGTGCGTTGTGACGAATCAGTTCGATGAATAGCCATCTTGCGTAGGCGTCCATTGATCATTGCGGGACCAAAGCGAGAGGTTGCTAATGCCACCCTTCTTTAGATGCTTTCTCCAGACAGTTTTGCTGGCGGCGTTGGCCATGCTGGGTTGGGGACAGACCGCAGGAGCGGCCGACCTTGGCTCAGGGCCGCCGCCGCGCCTGAGCGCGCCGCCCTCACCATGGACGGTGACCTTCACGCCCTACGGCTGGCTGCCCGCGCTCAACGGTGATGTAACGGTGAAGGGCCGGTCGGTGAATGTCGATGTCGATGCCTTCGAGGTTCTCGGGCACCTCGACGCGGCGCCGTGGATGAGCTATGCCGAGGCGCGGCGGGGGCCTCTCGCCCTCTACAACGATATCGTCTATGCCAAACTCGGTGTCGACGGCAGTGTCTCCAGATCCGTTCGCGGGCTTACCGTTGGGGCTAACGCCGACGTCGACTTTTCGGAAACCATCATCGAGCTTGGCGCCGCTTACGAGGTTGCCAGATGGCACTCCGGAGGCAGCATTGGCAGCACCGCCATTGACCTGCTGGCGGGGGCCAGGTACTGGCACCAGGACTTGTCCCTGAAATTCGGCCTGACCGGCACCTTGGACCTCAATGGTCTCGTGGTGTCGCGCAACCGCGCGATTGCCCGCAGCGGCGATGTGGACTGGGTTGACCCGCTCGTCGGCTTCAGAGTTCGCCATCAATTGGCTCCGGGTCAGGAGTTGGTGTTCCGGGCCGATGTGGGCGGCTTCGACGCCGGCAGCCAATTCTCATGGAATGTGGTTGGCGCCTACAGCTTCACTTTCGCCGTTCGCAATGGCGTCACCTACGCGGGCTTGCTGGGGTACCGGGCCCTGAGCGTGGATTTTGAAAAGGGTTCCGGCCTCAACAGATACGAATTCGATGTGGTGCAGCATGGGCCGGTCGTAGGATTGACCATAGGCTTTTGACACACCCGTGAGCCCGGCGGCGCCCGGCCAAGAAATTTGGGTGCGAGGTTTCCGACACAGCGCGAATTTTCCTCGCAGGGAAAATTGGAAATGCGCATCCGGGGGCAAAGGGGTCCATGCCATACCCCCGCCCCCCGTCGTCGGTCGCATGGGGGTCTCCCCCCTTGTACCCTTGGCGAGACTTGATCAGCCTGCGGAGTTCCGCCTGACGATGTCCATCACGGTGTTCTTGCTCAATCCCACGTTGCGCGCGATGAGCCGATAGGACAGCCCGTCGGCATGCATGCCGAGCACCCGCTTGGCCTTCTTGTCCGACGGGCGTTGGCCAATTTGACGCCCGAGTTTGACGCCCCTGGCCTAGCCACCGCAAGGGCGTGGCTGGCGCTAGATAGGCTTCGAGGCGGGGTAAGGCCTTTCCCGTTTCATAAACCTTATGCCTTCACATCGCACACCTCGTTTCCACCTCTCAACACAACAAGGTTGCGACCCGCCACATTTCGCCAGTGGTGGTCGCGGAACGCCGACCAGAGCTTTCGCGTTCACCTAACTAGAGCGTTGCGCGAGGTTCTCATGCAAAGCAGCGCAGAACTTAGCAATATCAAAGTCTTGGTGGTCGAAGACGAGCCGCTCATTGCCATGGGCCTCGCCGATCAATTGAGAGAGGCCGGCGCTACAGTCTTGGGGCCGTGCGCGACGGCCAGCGAGGCCATTGATGTATTCCAAGCCAACGATATCGACGTGGCAGTCATTGATTTCGTGTTGGCAGACCAAAACAGTGAAGGGTTGCAAACTGCCCTTGAGAACAAAGGTATCCCGTTTGTTGTGCTGACCGGTTATCCGCGCATTTTGGTGCGCCGCAATGAACGCCAACGAGTCCTATCGAAGCCGGTTAGACCCGACGACCTTTGTTCGGTCGTCAAAGAACTCGCGCGCGCTTAAGCGCTCCATTCAAGTGCAGCAAGCCCAAGAAAACGACCAGGGCCAGAACCCAGTCGAGCCCGCCCAACCCTACCCATCGGGCAAACTCCACAACCGGGCCCACGCTGAACCATGCCGCCGCAACGAGGTAGAAGCTAGCGAAGAAACCGAACAAGTACGCCTTGAGCTTTCCCATCTGCGGCAGGCCACACACCCCCGACGTAAGTAAGTCTATCATCAGAAAGCGCGCACCGCGATCGCGGCCTCCGGCCGTGCTCGCGCGCGTGGAGGGTCATCGCCGGGGGGCGGTATACTCTTGTTACCTACTTCCACAACCCCTCAAACCGGTGCCCGGCAACCCGGGTGTAGTGGGCTGTGTGCTTGGGATCGCGGTGGCCGAGGTAGTCCTGCATAGTCCGCAGATCGGTGCCTTGGTCGGCCAGGTAGTAGCCGCAGGAGTGGCGGAGCATGTGCGGCCAGACGCGCCCGAGCTTCGCAGTCTCGCCAGCGACCCGCACGATATAATTGACGGCTTGGCGGGTGAGCCGTGCCTGGCGCTCGGACACGAACAGCCAGGGCAGATTGTCCTCGCGGGTGGCGAGGTAGCGCTTGATCGCGCGCAGCTCGTCGCCCGCTATCGGATGCTCGACGCTGAGGCTGCCCTTAAGCCGCGCGACCCACAGCCTGGACCGTTTGACATCGAGCTGGCTGCGGCGCATCAGGATCGCCTCGCTGACCCGTAAGCCGTGTCGGTAGATCATGAGCAGAAGGACGTGGTCCCGAATGCCGTGACGTCCCTTCTTTGCCCCCTCAAGCAGGCGATCAATCTCCGGACTGTTCAGGAAATTCTTCGAGCGCTCGTGAGCGTCGGTCGTTGCCGTCTCACTCTTTGCTTTTCGCCTGTTGGTCGCCATCGCTGCGTGCCCCGGAAGTGCCTGATCTATCCAGGGCCAGCATAGCACACTTTTTACACATCGAGGTTTATGTAAAAAGTGGCGTATCCATTTTTACAGCGGTACAGGGCCAGAACATTCTCGCCTCGGTTGCCGTGCCGCGGGCGGGTCCCAAGCACCATCTCGCCGCTTCAGGTCACCCTCGAATTTTCGACACGGCGACTGCGCCAGGGTCGATGATCTGCCACGAACGGGCTCATGAGCCGCACCAAGTGTGAATAAACAGGTTTCTATCTTTTCTGCGGCGGAGGTAGCGAATAGCGCTTAGAGAGCAATTCATACAACCACTCGCGTTCAATCTCGCTAGCCGATTGCGCTATATCGAGACGCAACGCGTCAGCATCGACTGTAAGTCGATTTCCGTCATTGGTTCCCCTGAGACGAAGCGACTGAAGGTTCCGTCGATCAAGCTCTACGCGCGTCCTTTTTGGAAACATCAATTTCCATGCTTTGTTCGATGTGTAACCGAAATACATTTGCAACGGGGGAACACCGGAGTCGTAGGTCGCACCGTTCGGCATCAGCTTCAGCGATTCCGGCACGGACGGGCGAAACGCCCGATACGCCAAATACACTGCCCAGACGCCTCCCAGGGTCCAGGCTGCTAGCCAGAAGACGAGGAAGGCATAAGCACCGCTGGGGGTGCCACCGGACGACAGGGTTCGCACCACACTGACAAATCCAACAGTCCACCCCCCAAGCCATGCCAGTACGAACAGCCCCACAAAATAGCGCATCAAACCGCCGCTTTCGTGGGGAACGACGATCAACGGATTGACGCCCTCAGTCGTTACCGAAATCCTGGAGCCTCGTGGTGGTTCAGGACTCACTTGATCGCTCTACTCAATTGACGCCAGTAACCGAGCCAGTTTAGCTCAACTTGTGGGGAGAGCTTGAAATCCTCGACCTTAGTGGGCCTCCACCGCCGATTTAAAGGCGCAATGCTGCTGCGAGTTGCCATGAGAAGGCGACCAAGTCAGCAAGTCATCAAGAATAGAATTGGAATAGAAGCAATTCTACGCACTCATGCTGTTGTCCAACTGCTATATTACTTTGCCTGCGCAATAACCCAACCTCGGCAGCAACGACATCGCCCGCCCCCGCTGGCCGGGGCCTCATTCTCGTGTCAGTGTGGCTTCTCACTGTTCGGCGAGGGCAACGCAGCACGACGCGCAATCTCGCTGCCAAGCGTGCCGTTGGCGTTCTCGCGTAACAACTCGGCCAGCTGCTCGCTCACGCCATATGTCAGGGTGCCTTCGATTGACTGCGTTGCTCTCTCGCCAAGAAGCGCGCCGAGCTTGCCCGCGTGCTTGAACGGTTGCGCGATCCAGACTTGCGTCCCGGTCTCGCGCGCGAATTCCGCAAGCACGTTGAAATTCTGGAGCGCGAGATCGCCGATCTCACTACGTCGTCATAATGCCAAAGGCCTGGAAGAAGGCTATAAGCTTCTGGCCTATGTCAAAGATGGTTTTTGCGTCTTCCTCCATCTGACCTATGGGAGTTGTCTCATCGGCGATGTAAAAGCGCCCACCAGAACTACGCGTCACAACTCGGATAGGGACATCCGGAGTGTCTCCAGCTTTCCAGCGGGCGTGGACATATTTGTTACGCAAGCCGTAGGCGGCAAACACTTGCCTCGAAATGTCAGTGAACTCGCTCCATAGCTTGGGCATGTTCTCCTGGAGAGGACGCGCATAAGCCATTAATAGGTCCATCTTGGCGCGGAACGGAATATTTTCGGTCAATTGAGCAACCCTGACAAAGTCGTGCATCATCACTTCAGCCAATGCCCTCTGGATCGTCACATCCAAATATTCCCAGTGCGCAGAGATGATGCCCACCATGCGCATGTGCTCGTCAGGAAGATCAGAAAACGGACTGCGATAATTGGCCATGTCGGTTTGCCCGGTTTGCGCTCATCGCGCCGTGCGTAGTCACTTCACGGGGCGTTTGTTGCCGGGGAAAGCGGGGATATTCGGGCGGCTGGTGCCGAGAATCGTCCTACGGTCTCGGCCAAACCCGAAGCAATGGAGTTCTGGCTATGCCAACGGCGGCGAAAAAGGTGACTGCGCGCAGCTCTGATCCTACCGCCACGGTCTCGCATCTAGCCGACGTGACCGACAAAATGCACGCCATGTTGATGGATCGCGCTGACGCGTTGATGGGGTACGTGGAAGGTTCGGCTGAAGAAGCTGAATTGGCGACCCTCTCAGACCTCATCGAGGCCTACGAACGTTGGCGCTGGCCTGACGGCAAAATTCCCGGCGGCAAGGGATAGCGGCCAACACTCCGTCATTGCTCGCCCCGCGTGATCTTCGCGACGGCCACGTCCCACGGGCATTCTGGGTTATCCTCCAGGAAGGCGGCGACCCGCTCTCGCAGGTCGGGCGGCACGGCGACGCGGGTCTTGGTGGCCTCGGCAATCGCTCGCTCCACGGCAGGCTTTGCTAGATGACCGTGGGCGATTGCCCGATACGTTTGCTGCAAAAGCGTCTTACTCGGCACGACCTTGCGCACGCTGTGTTCGATCAGCTTGCGCTCGACGTACACCACGAAGCGATCAGACGTGAAGGCGTTAAGCTCGACGCGGCGGTCCAGCAGAAATTCAACTCTTTCTCCGTCGCGCCGTCCACGATGCCTGCGCGGTGTGCGCCTCGTGGCGATCTTGCGACCCGACGTTGCACTGAACCGGTTGTGTTCGAAGTGAGGACTGAGATTGCCAACGTCGCCCAGCGTAAGGCGACGAGGCGGGGAAGCCGCCGCCCAGCGAACAGGGCTAAGCGTCCGAAACCGCACCAACATCGGCGTAGACCCATCAAGTCCTGGGAATATGATGGCGACGCTCGTTCGCGTCGTGCACAAAGAGCTGTGCCCGATCTTTGGCCTTGATCCAATCGGTGCGCGAGATGCCCCATATTTTTTTCACATCAAGGAGGGCGACGAGGTTATTCACGATATGGAGGGAGTGGACCATCCCGATCTGGAAGCCGCACGCGCCGACGCGATTGGGGGCATTCGGCAAATCGTAGGCGATGCGCTCATGTTTGGAAGCCCGCTCCGCCTAGATCGCGAGATGCACGTCGTGGATGATGCAGGGGATACGTTGTTAAAGCTCACGTTTCACGAAGTTGTTGGTTTCAACGAAGGACATTAGACTGCGCCGCCCCCGGTCCGATGGCCGACGTGCGGCAACACGTCTCGATTTCTGCGCCGGTTAGAACGGGAATTCAAATAACGTCTGCCAGTTATGGTCGGCAACGATTATCCTCCCACGGCTGGCGGACTGCCCGTTCAAGAATTCCCCATTCAAGAATTTCCCGTTCAAGGACCCCCCGTTCAGGGACCCCCTATTCACGATCTGTTGCGCGCGTTGTGCTGCCTCCGCTTCAGCGCCCGCAGTATCAGCGAGTTCGATGCCTTCCTGGTCGAGTACGGTCATTTGGCCACGTCTGACGTGGAAGTAATAGCGAGGCATGCCGCTCTCCCCAAACCAGAGCTGCGTCGTGGTATGGGAAACCAGTTCGGTGCTGGTGGCACTAATCGAGGTTAGTGTTGCGGCGCTATTTTCACCGTTCCCATCGCATTGGTAAACCACGCCGCGTGTTAGAACAGGAATTCAAACAACGTGTCCCAATCGTCAGCAACGATTATCCTTCCGGGGGTGGCGGACGCCTCGCTCAAGGGTTCGGCATTCGCGAGCGCTTGTGCGCGTCGTGCTCCCTCCACTGCAGCGCCCGCAGTATTGGCGAGTTCGATGCCGCCGTGGTCTGGTACCGTGATTTGGCCACGTCTCACGTGGAAGTAATAGCGAGGTATAGCAAGCCTCCGCGCCATGTTTCGGATGTGAGGGATGGAGAGCGCTCGATGAACGGCGCGGCGCGGCACCTTGATTTAGTGACGTATGCCCCAGTACGAATGGTACAGTCTTCAAAGAAATTGTCCAACCCGAGTTGCCAGGGACTGATCACGGCGCGTACAGAAATCCCGCGCATCAACAAGCTTGCGTTGGAGGAGGTAGTACCTGTCCGGCCTCGAAGAGATAGAAGCCGGTCATCCTCGCCTGGCTCACCGCGTATCGCAAATACGCGGTGTCCCACTGTCGTGGAAGGCTATGTGTGTTGATCGCCTCCATGAACTGCCAAACTGTTGATGAAGTGACAGGCGGGATGTTGCGACCGGTCACGTCCATCGTGAACGCACGGTTGTCCGTTCTTTTGTCGCGGAACAGATAGATCAGCACCTACCAACGTCCCCAAAGACGGCAGAAGGTGAGAGCGGCCGAGAGAGTAGGCACCTGCCGCCCTCGCTTAGTTGGCAGCCTCCGCCAAACCGAGCGCGCGTGCAAGCTAGACTAATGATTGGCGCGCGAAGTCGTTGGCAGAGTTTGTAAAGTTATTGGACATAAGAGATTGCATTGCGCGAAGTTGCGAATGTGACACATGGCTCAGAGCCCGGCTGACGGGGTTTTCCCCTAACCTATTCCGAAGGACTGTCGTCAGACCGGCTCTAGGTAATGACCACCGGGACATTGTGTATTGCGGGTGCTCCGGAAGCTGAGCATGGTCGCAGCGCAAACGGTGGCTCGTGTCCCAACTTCGAGCCCGCACCGATTGCCGACTGGCCTTCAGATCTGAGGGCCTTTTTCTTTTTCCTGGACCGTCCCCCGCCTGCGTGATCTCATCGCCTCAGAACCCAGGAATAGCCGGCAGTAGTGCCGCTGGGCTCAGTCTCGCCCCGTGGCACGGTCAGCAAAGCCAGGCTCAAAACCGCCAAGGGGTGAATGTCGGCCCTCAGCTCGATGCCGCTCGGCGTCTTATAATGCCCCAGACCGTACAAAGCTGCCAAAAAAACGGGGAGGAGCAACCATGCTGCAGTTCCTGGCGTCATGGCCGGTGCTATTGGCAGTGGCTGCGGCTCTCATGGCGCTCGCATTGTTAATTGAACCGGCAATCCCAGCTCGCCTAGACGGTCAGTTTTCCGAGGTTGCCGAGTTGGCCTTTTAGTCTTTTGCCACGCGTTTGAGCGCGGTCTCCGCCTGATACATCGCCTCAGCAAGCGATGGAGCGAAGCCTCCGTCGTGCTGCCAATCTGCGAACCATGCCTTGCGCGTCACGGCCCAGACGTATGCCAGGCTTTGCGGGTCCGTCCTTACAGAGCACAGCCACTTACCAACGGTCAGTCGCGTTTGGTAAGGAGAGCCAGGTTCGTAATCGAACTGCCACCCAGCAGCGGGCTTCCACCCTTCACGCATCGCTGTAGTCCCCCACCGTGGCCAAAAGCCCGAAACGGTAGGTAGCATGAAAGCGTACTAGGGGGGCCACTCGTCAGAACACGGACCTTCAGACTGGCCAACTATTGTCGCCCCGCTGCAACAGGCGCGTTCAACTCAGCCAACAGATGAGTGTTCTCGCCGGTGACTGTGATGTCGCGCATTGCTCAGCGCCTTGATGCACAAGAGCATCTGCGCTTCTGCACGATCATTCCTTGCACCTGATTTGCCGCCGACGATAGCGGCCAAGCCGGATTTGCACACCGAGGTCGGCACCGGCCTATAAACCGTCTCGTTGGTGGCGATGTTGCGACCCGGCTCGTTGGGAATGCTGCCGCAGTTAATGTTTTGAGCCTCACCGGGCGTCGAGATAAGCAGCAAGGCCACAGACAGAATAGAAAGCACCGCTTTCATGTCGGCTTTCTCCAATCCCAGATGGCAACGATCAGCATCCAGAGTAGTTGTGTGCGCAGGCGAAAGGGAACGCAAGGGAAGGCAAGCTAACTATCCCTGGGCCGAGCGTTACGACCGCGAGCAAAAGGACGTCTTCGCTGTTCAGGATGAGGTTTCCCAGGCGATCGTTACGATCCTGGTGGCCCAAGCCACCCTCGCTCGCCAATCCTGTTGGATTGGGCAAGCGAGCGAGGATGGCTCCGAGGGAATGGCTTCACGTGACCTCCGATGATTACGAAGAATTGAAAGCTCAAATCGATCGGTTCAACAGCTTCCCCACCGAGGTCTGCGAGATGGAATGAGGAGATGGACGAACGGTCTGCCCGGCGCAACCGCCAGACTGGGTGCCAAGATGGCCTTCGAGGTCTAGCAGTTAGTAAGTGTCGGATGCGCAAGGATACCCATCCTGGCCCGGAGCATCAATGCTTCACACCAGAGGCCTGATACATTGATGCAGCTCTCA
>Ga0111538_10009664_pt1 | contig 12856 bp, 10 predicted proteins | sample SoiMethybrSBSTD1_FD_79669 | JGI IMG/M metagenome (GOLD analysis project Ga0111538, IMG submission 79669) | Bulk soil microbial communities from a Populus tree surrounding site in Tennessee, USA - Soil MetaG P. TD hybrid SBSTD1 (version 2)... | ecosystem: Environmental > Terrestrial > Soil >...
ATCGAAAGAGCGTGCCTCGGGATTCCTGATTCCATCCACGTCAACTTCCACGACAAAAGGGCGCAGCGTTTCCGAGAGTTTCTTTTGGGCTATCAGTCGCAGCTATGACGCAACCATAACCGGGGAATATTTCAGCAAGCGTGGGCCGACAGGGAAAGTGGACTTCCGTGCCGTCCCTAACCCAAACACCCGGGTCGATGTCAGTTCTTTCTTTGCGCACGATCGGCTGGGGCAGGGCGGATATCGAACGAACATTCGGATGCTGTCTGGATTCGCGAAGAATTGGCGGGCCGTGGGCAACGTCGACTTCACGAGCAACTTCGGGTTCCGGCAGGTTTATGAGGAGAGCTTCAGTGGCATATCGTCCCCGATCGAGCAATCGACCGTCTTTGCAACAACCAACAGACCTCGAGTCAGCCTCAATGCCGCGTACGAGAGGACTGCAGTCTTCTTTCCGCCCGCCCCCAATACGGTACTAAGGAAACTCCCGGCTCTCGATTTGCAGGTACCGACGAACTTTCTCGGGGGGCGGATTCCCGTTTATTTCAGTTTCGACGGCGGCGTCGCAGGAATTTCCCGGAGGGACAGTCAGATCACCACGCCCGGTTTCGTGCCGCGCATCGATTTCCACCCGTCGATACAGATTCCTCTTTTGCGATCCAGTCTTGTGACCTGGAGTCACCAACTGGGGGTTCGGGAGACGTTCTACTCCCACTCCGTCGACAACGGCGTTACTTCGAAGGTTCTGAATAGAAACCTATTCGATTACACGATGAAGATGTCGGGACCGCAGCTTGAACGGACTTTTGGCAAGTGGAAGCACCTGATCGAGCCGACACTGGAATACCGCTACGTTGCGGGCGTTGACGAATTTCGCAAGACGATCGTCGTGGACGAAATAGATCTTGTAACCAACACGAACGAAATTGAATATGGTTTGACCAATCGTTTCTTCGGCGGGCACGAGTTCCTCACGTGGCGCATTGCGCAAAAGTTGTACTTCGATCCCACTTTTGGTGGGGCGCTTGTCGCGGGCCGCAGAAACAGTCTGGACCCGTTAATGGACCTCACCGGTTTTGCGTTCTCTTCCGGAGAGCCGCGCCGCTTTTCACCGATCGTTTCGACTTTCCGAATTGCAACAACACCATCAACGTCTACGGACATCGAGGTGGACTACGATACGCTCCGCCACACCGTCAGCAGCGCCGGGATCATGGGCGGCCTCAACAAGAGTCTGGTTGGAGGCAGCGTCGGATATTTCTTCAACAAGAGGACTGAAATCCAGCCTCCCACCAACCAGCTTCGCGGGCTTGTCACCTACGGCTCAACGGTAAGGCAGGGAATCAATGCGGGATTCGGTTTCTACTACGACATCCGCCGCCAGTTTTTCCAGGGGTCCATAACACAGGTTAGCTATAATGCCGAATGCTACGGGCTCAGTGTCGAGTTCTCGCAACTCAACCTTGGTGCACGTATCGAGAGCCGCTTGCGATTTTCCCTGTCGCTTAAAAACCTCGGCTCGTTTGGGACCTCGCCCCCTCAGGAAAGAATCTTCTAAATGCCATTTCCGATTCATCGGCCTCGGCGGCTTCGGCGCACGTCCCGGCTCCGCAGTCTGGTCCAGGAGACACGGCTTTCGCCGGAGTCGATGATCTATCCCATCTTCATTGGCCCCGGTAAAAACCTGAAAAGAGAGATTTCAGCCATGCCCGGGCAGTACGCGATGTCCATCGACAAGGCTATCGAGACCGCGCGTGAAGTGGAAAAACTCGGGATAGGTGGTCTGTTGCTGTTTGGATTGCCCGAGGAGAAGGACGAGGTCGGCAGCGATGCCTATTCTGAAAACGGCATTGTTCAGCAGGCCCTTCGAGCGATCCGTCAAAATGTGAAGGATCTTCTCCTGATCACGGACATCTGCTTGTGCGAGTACACGTCGCATGGTCACTGTGGCGTCATCCGGCATCGAGACGTGGATAACGATTCCACCCTGAAACTGCTGGCGGATATTGCCGTGAGCCACGCACAGGCCGGAGCGGACATGGTGGCTCCGTCGGACATGATGGATGGTCGTGTCGCCGCGATCCGCGGTGCGTTGGATCAGGAAGGCCTTACGAATACTCCGATCATGGCGTATTCGGCAAAGTATGCCTCCGCTTTCTACGGACCATTTCGTGAAGCTGCGAACTCCGCACCTCAGTTTGGCGATCGCCGCAGCTACCAGATGGATGCACCGAATGCCCGTGAAGCTCTGAAGGAAATCGCGATGGATATCCAGGAGGGAGCCGACATCGTGATGGTGAAACCCGCTATGCCGTACCTCGACATCATTGCGCGGGCACGGCGGATGTTCAACGTTCCGATCGCGGCATATCAGGTCAGCGGCGAGTACTCCATGATTGAAGCGGCCGCGCGCAACGGCTGGATTGACCGCGAACGTACGATTCTCGAAGCCACGATCGCCATCAAGCGCGCCGGCGCCGACATCATCCTGACCTATTACGCGATGGAGCTCGCCCGCACCTTATGAATCGCTCGGAAGACCTCTTCAACCGGGCCCTGCAATGCATTCCTGGCGGCGTGAATTCCCCTGTGCGTGCGTTTCGCGCCGTCGGCGGAAATCCGCCGTTCATCGCGCGGGGTGATGGCTCGCGGATTTGGGACGTCGATGGACGCGAATACATCGATTACGTCGGTTCCTGGGGACCATTACTGTTTGGGCATCGACCGCCGGAGGTTTTGGCTGCGCTTGAAGATGTGTTGGGAACGGGCACTTCTTTTGGAGCACCGACGGAGCGGGAAGTCGAACTTGCTGAAGTGATCTGCAAAATGATTCCGTCTGTGGAGAAGGTTCGTCTGGTGAATTCGGGAACCGAAGCCACCATGTCCGCGATCCGGCTGGCGCGTGGATACACGAAACGCGACCGGATCGTGAAGTTCGACGGTTGTTACCACGGTCATGGGGACAGCCTGCTCGTGAAAGCAGGTTCAGGCGTTGCGACGCTGGGTTTGCCAGACAGTCCCGGCGTTCCTGCCTCACTGGCGCAGTGGACAACTGTTCTCCCTTATAACGATGTCGATGCCCTGGATCGCGAGTTCGGCGCGCGCGGAGCCGAGATTGCCTGCGTGATCATTGAGCCCGTTGCCGGAAACATGGGTTGTGTGCCTCCCAGGCCGGGGTATCTGAAAACCCTCCGAGAACTTACCCGCCGTGCAGGCTCCATTTTGATCTTTGACGAGGTGATGACCGGGTTCCGAGTTGCCGCGGGAGGGGCTCAGGAGTTGTACGGCATTCAGCCGGACCTGACGACATTGGGGAAGGTGATCGGTGGGGGACTGCCGGTCGGAGCGTATGGCGGCCGCGCGGACATCATGAACCAGGTTGCCCCGGCTGGCCCTATCTATCAAGCAGGGACTCTCTCGGGAAATCCTCTCGCGGTAGCGGCGGGACTGGCAACCCTGCGAAGAATCCAAAGGGAGAATCCTTATTCCAGGCTGGAGGCCCTTGGCGAACGGTTGGAGGCCGGTCTTCGACGTCCTGGAATGACGATCAACCGGGTCGGGTCGATGTTTACGGTGTTCTTTACATCCCAAAACGTCGTTGATTTTGAAACCGCAAAGACCTCTAATACATTGACCTTCAACAGTTATTTCCAGGCGATGCTGAGGCAGGGTATCTATCTTGCGCCGTCGCAGTTTGAAGCGGCCTTCCTATCGACGGCTCACACCATCGAAGATATCGACCGGACCATTTCGTGTGTTCGAAATTCCCTTTCCTCTGAATGAGTTAGTTAACGCTCCAGCTTGTAAAAAGTTGTTAAACCTCGGCAGGTGGTGTAACGCCACGCTTTGATAGCACGTAAGTGCAGTTGTTAGCTTAAAACGGAGGTCCCTGCTCGATGCGAAAGTTCTTGTCTTTGTTAGTTTTGTCCTTCCTCGCGAGTCTTACCGTCCTGGGAGCGCAGAACAATCAATCCCCGCATCTTCGGGGCAAGGTTCTGGACTCTACTGCTCTTCCGATGGCGGCCACCGATGTGAAGGTCTACAAGGGCACTGCAAAACCCAAGTCCGCGACCGAGCAGCCCTTCAAGACGGCGCAGACCAATACCAATGGGGATTTCGACATTGAAGTTCCGGCAGGGGACTACTTCATTGAGATCTCCGCACCGGATTTCAATGTGTACTCGCAGGCGGTAAAAGCCGCGGCAAGCTTGCAGCCGTTGTCGGTGACGTTGACAGTGAAGACGTTTGAGACCGTGGTCGACGTCAGCAGCCAGACCAACGAAGTCGGAGTGGATCCGAACGACAGCCTTACCACAGATACCATCACTGGCGACGCTCTGTTGGACCTGCCTGAGAATGAGGAAGACCTGCTGGCCTACCTGCAGGAATTGGCTGCAGCACGCGGTATTGTCGGTGACGAATTGAATATTCGCGTTGACGGCTTCGAGAACACCTACCTCCCGAACCGAAATGAGATTCAGGAAATCCGCATTGTGAACACGTCGTTCAGCGCGGATGGGGGTGGCGGTCCCCGCATCGAAATCGTGACCCGCCCGGGCACAGGTTTCTGGACTGGGAATTTGGGATTTACCTTCGCGGATGAATCGCTGAACGCTCGCAATCCGCTGACCAGCGCCACCAGCCGAAAGCCGTCCTCTCAGCAAAGAAACTTTGACGGGCAACTGCGTGGTCCCATCATTCCGGGCAAAGTCACCTCGACGATCTCGATTCAGAATTCGGAAAGCGAAAGCGAGGGCAATGCACTACGCGCCGTCGGCATCAATGGGCCCATCAACGAAGGTGTAACGGGTATGACCAGAAGCCGTAACTTCCGGTTCAATCCCAACTGGACGATCAGCAAAACTCATAACCTGGTCTCGAGCTTTCAATATCAGACAAGCCGTACTGAAAACCAGGGTATCGGCGGGTTTACTCTTCCCGAAAGAGCCTCCGACAGAAAGGGTCACAACTGGACGTTGCAGATGACCGAGCGAGCCAACTTCAATGCGCGCTTGACCAATGAGTTCCGCATTCAGGTTCGGAAGAACGTCAATGAAACGGTTCCTGTCACGAATGCGATGGCGATCAACGTCGCCGATGCCTTTAACGGTGGCGGCGCGACAAACCGAAGTCATAGCCAGACCACGGACTATCAGATCGGAAACCAGGTGCGCTGGCAGGCGACAAGAAAGCTCATGCTGACGATGGCCGGCGAAGCGAATTACCACAAGAGCAACAACGATTCGGAAAACAACTACCTGGGTACGTACAGTTTTGCGAGCCTCGCGGACTATTGCTATGCGGAGGGTTTCGTCGGCTCGAGTTGCCAGGAGTACCAGACGATCGTAACTGATGCGAATAACTCAGGTGTCACGCCGGTATTCTTCAATTCCGTCGGCACACCGATCGCGATCACGGGTATTCCGACCCGATTCACGATCACTCAAGGAAATCCTGCGATTACCGTAAGTCAGGCCGAGTTTGCCGCTTACGTTCAGGGCGAACTTCGCCTCACGCCGCGCGCCCAGGTTTCGTTCGGCGCTCGCTATCAGGTGCAGCAGCATCTCAAAGACTACGACAACCTTGCGCCGACAGCCGGCATCTCTTATCAGCTGAACACAAAACAAAACTGGCAAACGGTGGTTCGTGCCGGCGCGAGAATGAACTATTCCACCTACGGCATGGGGAACTGGGAAACTCTTCTCCGCAACAACGCGGCGTATCAGACGAACTACGAAATCCTGAACCCGGATTATCCGAATCCGGATCTATCGTCGCTGACCGCTCTTGCCAACGCCACCGCCACGACGCAGCGCATCCGTGCAGAAAACTACTCCGCGGGATACACGTTCGTCCCCACGTTCAGCCTGGACCAGCAGTTGCCCAAGGGCCACCGCTTGAGTTTCAATTTCCAGATTAGCCGAGGTCTTCACCAGACTCGGAACCGCAACATCAATGCCCCGTACCCGGGCACTGCGCTTCCCGCCGATATTCTTGCATTGCTGAACTTCAGGTCCTTCGACCGAGCGCTTCAGGATGCCACGCGGGCGCAGGGTCGCGCCTTTGTCGATGCGCTGCGTCCCGATCCGACGATGGGGAACATCAGCATGGCGGAATCGAGCGGCTCATCCCTTACGAAGAACTTCTCGATCCAGTACCGGGTGCAGAACAAGCGCGTCCTGTGGAATAAGTTCCAGATCGGTGGCACTGTTTCCTGGAACATGAACTGGGCTCAGGACGATTCCGGCACACCGATGAATAATTACGATTGGGCGTCGGAATGGGGCCGTTCCACCAACGATCAGAGACATCGCATCAGCGGCAGCCTGAACATTCAGGCTCCCTGGAATCTGCGATTCAACTTCCAGCAGGTTGGTTGGAATTCCGGCAGACCTTACAACATCACGACCGGAACGGACTTGAACGGCGACGGTTCCAACAATGACCGTCCGGATGGCCTTGCCCGAAACTCCGGCACCGGACCGAACACATTCAATCCCATGAACATGACGATCACCAAGCTGATTGTCCTGAGCAATCCGTCCCGACCCGCCCCGGCGAATGACTATGCCGAGCCGCAGCGAGGTGGTGGTGGTTTTGGCGGCGGCGGCGGGGGCTTCGGCGGTGGTGGTGGTGGAGGGAACGGCGGCGGCCGCGGCCCGCAGGGTCGTCAAATTCAGCTGAGTGTCCAAGTCAGGAACCTGTTCAACAGCACCGTCCGATCGAACATCAGCGGCGTGATGTCTTCGCCCTTATTCGGTCAGCCGACCGGTGGTGGCCGAGGCCGGACGATCACGCTCAGCTTGCAGACAAGCCTCGGACAACTGTTCTAGCAGACTCGAAAAAAGAAACGGGGTCAGACTACTCTGGCACCGAAATTAGTCAAGGAACGTTGATTAATTTCGGTGCCAGAGTAGTCTGACCCCGTTTCTTTTTTCACGCCGCCAGCTTCGTCGCCTGTAAATGACAACTGATGCGTTGAGCCACGAGCGATGCCGGTGCGTTGTGCGTGTACACGCAGACATCCTTTCCCACTGGTGTGGTGAGAATTGCATCATGCGGAAAGAGCATCTTCATGCTCTCCACAGCAGGCTCCACTTCAGATAGCGGGACAATGCGCACGCGGGAACCGTGAAAACCGGAGTTCACGACAGCGTGGTCGATGCCAGGATGGTCGAGGGCCATAATTACTCCCTTCAGGACACCGGCAGCGCCGTGCGCGTACCTGTGCCCCTGTCAGGAGTGTAACGGCAAGGTTTTCAGGCGAGGCTGAACGCCTACTTCACCAGGAGGATCTGACCCGAATAAATTGCGGTCTCATTGAGGGAGTTGAGCTCCATTAAAGACCGTATTGACGTCCCAAAGCGCTGGGCGACTTCCCACAGGGTATCGCCTCGCTTAACTTTGTATTTCTGATCGGCCGTGGAAGCTTTTGCGGTTTTCGTGGTTTTCGCTGCAGGCGCCTTGGCCTTGGCTGCCGGCTTGGTCGCTGCAGCCACCTGGACGGTGCGGGAAGTTGTTGTTGTGGGGAGATCGAGGACCAGTTCCCCGAAGAAGGTCGAATAACTGTTGTACACCTCGACGGCTGCCAGGAACTCCGAGTAGAAGTTCATCGAGGCATAACCGAATACTGGTCCCCGGTAGTTTTCGATGATGTCTGCGAGCTCAGAACCATGTTCGGCTTGCGCGCGGAGCATACCGCCGCGGCCATGATTATAGGCTGTGATCGCAAGCGGCCATTCCTGCAAGGCATCGTAATTGTCGCGAAGCAAGCGCGCTGCCGCATTCGCGGCCTTTGTGGGATCCAGCCGTTCATCGACCTTGTTCGTAATCCGGAGATATTGTCTTCCCGTGCCTCGCGTGAACTGCCAAACGCCGACTGCGCCAGCTTTGGAGCGCACGTTCGAAAAGGAGGATTCCACCATGGGAAGCAGTGCCAATTCTTCGGGGACTCCATTCCTCTTCAAAATTTCGCGAAACTCTTCCACATGGCGGCCCGAGCGAATGATACCGTCGCGGAACTGTTCCTTAATACCTCGCTGAGTATGGACGTTCGTGATTAAGGCGTCCAGGGTAGACGTGGTGAGCGTGGCACCTTGCGCGACGATCGCATCTGCGATTTGTCTGGCTTCCGGTGAAAAGACTTCCGGCGTCTCGAGTCCGGCTCGGATCTCGCGAAGAGTTGCCTGGATAGCGACGGTTTTTTCAGGGTAGTCGTCATCGTTGGCAACGTCGTAAATGAGATTTACGAGGAAAGCATCATGAATGACGATGTCGTCTTTGCCGTATTGCGTGTAGATTTTCTTCCAGAAATCGATGCGCTGCTCCAACCCCTGGCTGGGGAGTTCTTCGGTAACGGCGTAGGCGGCCGGAACCACCGCGAGCAAGACAATCAAAACCATAAAACTCAGGCATCGATTCATGGCAGAACTCCTAAAAAACGAAATCTCGGCTGCTATCTTAGCACATGGTCTCTGGCGTCAAATCTAGTCCATTCGTCGCAGGACAGCCTGGGCGGCGACCAATAAAGGGTCCCACAAGCTACCAAAAGGTGGGGCATAGGCCAGATCCAGCTGTGCCAGATCGTCGATGGTCATGCCGCTTGAGATCGCGGTCGCCGCGACGTCGATGCGTTTGGCAATATCTCCATAACCGACGGCCTGGGCTCCCAGGACTCTTCGGCTTTCGCGCTCGACGATCAGTTTGATCCATATTTTTGATGTGCCTGGGTAGTAAGACGCGCGGTCGTCCGCTTCGATTCGCGCAGACACGCAGGGAATTCGCTCGATTGCGGCTTCCCGTGAGGAGAGACCGGTTCGTCCCACTCCAAGCTGAAAGACCTTAAGTATCGTTGTTCCAATGGAACCCCGGAATTTCGCGCGCCGGCCGGCGAGGTTCTCGCCTGCGATCCGTCCCTGCTTTGCCGCGACGGTCCCGATGGCATTGAGGACTGGTCGTCGGCGGATCGGACAAAATGTCTCGGCGCAGTTTCCGGCCGCGAAGATTCCCGGGACCGTGGTTTCCATATGCTCATCGACTGCAATTCCACCCGCCAACCCGATACGGATGTCGGTGTCGGCCACGAGATCCGTGTTGGGACTTACTCCGGTATCCATCAGAACCAGGTCTGCGGGGACGATTCCGAGGCTGCTTACCGCCTTGATCCCTTGAACTCGCCCGTCCTGGCCCGTCAGGGCAAGAACCTTCGCGCTGGTAAACACTTCGACGCCAAACCGTCGCAATTCAAACTCGATGATCTGCGCCATATCCGGATCGATCGTGGGCATGACGTGCGGTTCGCGCTCGAAAACGCGGACTGTCTTTCCCAGCGTTCGCAGGCTTTCGGCGAATTCCAGCCCCGCATACCCGGCGCCGATGATCCCGACGGTTGATGCAGTTTCGAGGTGCTGCTGAAGCCGGAGTGCGTCCTGGAGGCTGAGGATGGAATAGACATGTTTCAGATCATTTCCCGGAATATTTGGGATATGGGCTCGTACACCGGCGGCAATGAGCAACCGGTCGAAGGCAAACGTCATCGACTCCCCGGTGTCCACCCGGGTGGCCTCGACACGCTTGCGGCCGGGAATGATCGCGTTCACCTGAACCTGGTTATGGACGCGAATACCACGCTCTTCCTGGAATTTTTCGGGCGTGAAGGAAATCAGGTGATCAGCCTCGACCAGTTTGGACAGCAGGTAGGGTATCCCGCATGTGCTGTAAGCAATCTGAGGCAGCCGCTCGAGTACGGTAATGTCCAGGCTCGGATTGATTCTCTTCGCCCGCGATGCGGCGGTGAGTCCTGCCGCGTTACCGCCGATGATGACAATGCTTTCCATCAGCGGTACTGATCTCGAACGCTTACCCACGACGACGGATCCGTTTCGCCGCGCCTTTCGAGGATGAAGTAGTCCGGATCACTGTCATCAACCAACACTCCGGTAAGCCCGGATTCGGCGACTGCCTGTCGAATCTCGTCGGGAGTGTATGCCGCCTGGATCGCCTGTTCTAGCTGCGGACGCATCGCCTCACCCAATCGGGCGGTATGCTGCTGTATTTTGCCAATCATCTTAAAGCGATTGGGTCTGCTGTAATCGCGAATGAGAATTGCTCCCTTCGGCTTGAGGACGCGCCCGATTTCCCGGAGAACGGCGACAACATTATCAAAACGGTGCAAGGAACAGTCGGAAACGATGAGATCGAAGTAGCTGCCCTTGAACCGCATGTGCCGTGGGTCACCAACCTGGAACACCGCCCGGCTCTGAACTTCCCACGCCGCGGCTGTGTCGCGAGCCCGCTCCACAAGAGGGCCAGATATGTCGAGTCCCATGGCGACCAGGTTTTCGTTCCGCCAGATGATTTTGAGAGCGGTCAGCCCGACGCGAGTTCCGACATCCAGGAGTATTCCGCTGTCGATTCCCAGTCCTAGTGCTCGCGTGGCAAAGCCGTCTTCGAGCACCGAGGCGTATTCGCTGCTTCGAGAGTCAATGAAAGCCTGAATGTCGTCCGAAGAAATATCGGGAGGAATGGGAAGCCGTGTCGGATAAAGCAAAGGCTGCCACAGCCGGCTTGCCATCGCTGGCTATTTGCTCGGTGACGTGGATTGCAGGCGCTTCTCCAATTCCTGCATCAACACGCTGTGTTCGATCATGTACCTGGCTTCGCGGAAGAAAGCTTGAAGGTTAAAAACCAAAGCTGCGGCGGCAAGGCCGAGATGGACCCACGAGGGAATCAATTTTGTGTGGACACCGCCTCCGAGAATCATCGTCGCCATGGTGAAAAGCATCGCCCAGAGCGCCGGCGGGAAAACGCGGGCTTTGAACACCTTTGTTCGCTGCACGAAACCTTCGGTTATCGAATGGCTGATGACCAGATCCTTCACCTGCTTGCCCGTTCCGATGAAGTAAAACATCGTCATGCTTTGCGCGAGAGTCACCAGGAAAGTCGCGAATATTCCAAAGAGAATGTGCTGCTGCATATTTGCGCGGCCCTCCAGCGTGAAACCGATGTAAACGGAGATGCCGAAGCACACGATTGAGAGAAAGGAAGTCGTCAGAAGACCAAGAACCATTATGGTGTGAAATTCTATCAGAATATGTCGCCTCGCCTTCCCGATCCGCGGTTCACATTCTTACGAAAACTTCAGAAATTCTGGTCCACACGGTCCCGTGCGTTGGGATAGCATTGCGCGCTAGAAAGGATCGGTCATGCGAAAATATCTGACATATTTCCTAGTACTTCCCGTCTTTTGTCTGTTCGTCTCGTGTGCGAAAAGCGATCAGCCCGCCGCTGCAGGGGACTACGAGCTTGTGGCAAGCATCAAGGACATCATGGATACACAAATCGACCCGTCCGCGGATTACATCTGGCAATCCATCGGTACGGAAGTCAGTGCGGAAGGTATCAAAGACAAGCGTCCTCAGAACCCTGACGAATGGAAAGAGGCCCGACGTAAGGCGATGCTTCTTGTCGAAGGAGCCAATCTGCTGATGATGCCGGGAAGGAAGGTCGCGAAGCCCGGCGAGAAGGCTGAAAATCCCGAAGTTGAATTGAATCCGGAACAAATCCAGGAGCTCATCGAGAAGGACAGGCCCGCCTTCATCAAACTGGCGAAGGAATTTCAGAAGATCTCGATCGAACAACTCAAGGCCGTCGAAGACAAGGATGTCGATTCCATGCTGAGGCTCGGAGGAACTCTCGACGAGACTTGCGAAAATTGTCACAAGGTCTACTGGTATCCGAACGATCCCGTCTACAAACAACAGTCCGAAGCAGAGAAAGCAGGGGCAACCGCGCCGGCTGGAGAAAAAAAGTAACAGACTGTCGCGTTTAAGGAGGTTGTTATGAAGGGAGTTCGTGTCTCTTCTATTGCGGCGATTCTCGTAGCAGCAACTTTGACCGCAGCCTGGGCTGTTGTTCCCGCGTCACCTGTGCAGGGTGGCACGGGCACGATCAAAGGGCACGTGAAACTCATGGGAAAGTTGCCCGGCAACAGCGTCATCCGTATGGGCGTCGATCCGAAGTGCTCAGACCTTAACAAGGGCAAGCAGGCCGTTCAGGAAACAGTAAAGGCAGCCCTCGACGGAAGCCTCGCGAATGTTTTCGTTCGGCTGGAAGGCAAGTTCCCGTCAACTCCGGTTCCCAAGACGCCGGTTGTGATTGACCAGCACTCCTGCTTCTATACCCCGCGCGTCGTGGGAGTTCGCGTTGGCCAGGTGTTGGAAATCCGGAACAGTGACAACTTGTTCCACAACGTTCACAGCGTGTCGAATCTCGATAATTCCTTCAATCTGGCGCAAGCCAAGGCTGGTGTTGTCGACACCTTTAAGATGAAGAGCGAAGAGGTGATGCTGCGAATCGGGTGCGACGTCCATCGATGGATGACGGCCTACGTGGGTGTTGTCGCGCATCCCTACTTCGCGGTGACGGACGCTTCCGGCGGTTTCCAGATCGCGAACGTGCCTGCAGGAACACACACGATCACCATTTGGCACGAAAAATATGGGCCACTGAAGAAAAGTGTGAAGGTTACGGCCGGAGGTACGGCAACCGTCGACTTCAGCTACACGGGGACTGAATCAACAAAACCTTAGGCCTGCAACATCCAGGAGTTGGGAGACTCCTTTCGCTGCTAATATCCAATAGCCGCGGCTTACACGCATGAGGTGAATCTTCCGCCGGCTTATCGGAGACAGTGTTGAGACTCACGATTCCCAAAGATGCTCCCGACTATCCTACGATTCTGCACGCACTGGAAGATGTTGCCAGGCGTGCCCCTGATCGGCTCGCGCTCGTTTGCGAAGATCGTTCATTGACGTTTTCGCAACATGCAACCGCCGTTGCGGGACTCGCCCGGCGA
>Ga0111538_10009666_pt1 | contig 12853 bp, 10 predicted proteins | sample SoiMethybrSBSTD1_FD_79669 | JGI IMG/M metagenome (GOLD analysis project Ga0111538, IMG submission 79669) | Bulk soil microbial communities from a Populus tree surrounding site in Tennessee, USA - Soil MetaG P. TD hybrid SBSTD1 (version 2)... | ecosystem: Environmental > Terrestrial > Soil >...
GATGAACCGGCTGGTGCCCCAGCGTTCGTCGCCGATACGTCACCTCTTGGTCGACCATCTCGGTCGTGACCCCGACGAGCTGCCTGTCCTGTCCGAGCCGCTCGAGTCGGCGGAGCATCCCAATGTCCAGCTCGCCCTCGACGAGCTGGCCGCCCCCGCGGGATGGCGGGTCGTCGGGCTCTCGCTGGGGCTCCGCCAGTACTGCGCGTTCTCGCTCGGCGCCCTGGCGACCGATCGCATGGTCGACTGGGGCTTCCCGAGCCCTCGACCCATGCCCGTCGAGTACTTGAATGTCCCGATAGGGCCCGACGACCCGAGTCCCGCCCCGAGCACGCCCTCGACCACCCCGGCGATGGCCACGATCCCGTCGTTCGCATCGACGACGAGGTCCCGCAACACCTCGCGATCACGCCACAACCGCAGGGACCGGGCCGTCACCGGCTCCATCGTGACACCGAGGGTGGGCGGATCAGGGGATCAGCGCGGAAGGGGGGCTCCCGGGAGCCGGGGCCACCGTCGCGGTGACGGTGGTCGGACCGGTGTCCCGGACGTCCTCGTCCCACTTCTCTGCGGTCTGGATGCTCCAGTAGATGCCGAAGAGGATGATCTCGTAGGCCTCCAGGACGAGGACCTTGTGCTCGCCGAAGACGTTGCTCAGCCCGATGAAGGCGGCGCCGAGGACCATCAGGACGGCGACCCCCGCGTACCACTTCCACCAGAAGGGCCGGCGGTGCCGGGTGTCGATCGTCACGAACACGATGGCGGCGATCAGCAGGCCGAACATTGCGAACGCCGCGTACACGTGGGCGCGAGCGTAGAAGCCACCCCAGTACGTGATCATCCACCAGGCGGCGAGCAGGGCGACGCCCGTGCCGATCAGCGACGCCGTCGTCCAGTACTGCGCCCGGGCCACGCCGATGAAGTCCTTGCGGTTCAGCCAGAGGGCGATGACGGCGGTTGCGGCCAGCCCGAGGGCACCGGCGATGAGGAGCGCATGGAAGTTGTTGTCGATGTTGGCCACCACCCAGTCGTCGAGCGAGCGGTCGGCCTTGACCGGGCTCGGCCTCGGCTCGATCGACCAGCAGGTGCCGACGTTCTTGGTCGGCACGATGGCCACGACGGGGGCGAGCATGCCCGCGAAGTTCAGGCACGGGTCCTCGCCCCGGCTGCGACCCTTGTAGACGATGAGCGACAACCCGACCGCCATCAGGGAGCCGACGAAGATGGCTCGCACCGGCGTGTAGTAGTACGCGCTGATCGAGTTCTGCCAGCAGTCCGCCTGGCTGTGCTCGATGCCGATCGAGACGGCCAGCAGGACGACCGCGCCGATCATCCCGATCCGCAGGTAGCGGTAGGTCTTGATCACGTCCGTGGGCTTGAGGGGGGCCGGTCTGCCCCGTTTGGGGGCAGGGCCGGTCTCGGCCGCGGCCTCCTCGGGGATGCCCAGGTCAGGACTGATCGCCATGGCTCGCCCTCCTGCTGACTGTCCGCCACGCCAGGCGTGAGGCAGGGCCGCTCCGCCGGGGCCGCCCGCGTTCAGGCGATAGTGCGCCCGCGCTCAGGCCTTGTCCAGCGCCAGGCCAGGGCCGTCAGGGAGGTGAGTGCCGGGCCGAGCACGAGGGCGTGCAGCGCCAGCCACCGGGTCAGGGTGGCCGGGGCGATCTCGACCGAACCGACGACGGCGAAGCGAATGGTGTCCCCGAAGAGCCACCCGTAGCCGTCGTAGGTCTGGCCCACCGTGACCGCGTGGAGCCCGAGCATGCTCCAGGGCACCAGGTATCCGGTCAGCGATGCCATCGCCGCGAGCAGCGGGATGGCCGCCGCGTGAGCCATGCCGAGTCCGCGCCGGAGGGGCGCGGCGGGCCCGACCACGAGCAGGACCGCGACCAGCACGGCGGTCGGGAGCGTGAGCGCGGACGTGACCTGGTGGATCGTGCGGACCACATCGGCCGCGTCCGGCCCGTCGGCTGCGCCCGCCCGGTAGATCGAGACGACGAAGGCGGTCGGAGCCGCGGGTCGGTAGACGAAGTAGAGCGCGACGCCGGTCACCGCCAGCGTGGCCAGTTCGACCCCGAGGAGCCCGAGTCCGATCGTGCGGGTCGTGGCGGTCAGGTCGCGGCCGGCCGGGACGCCGGCGACCGCCGCGGTCATCGGCGGCTCGACGGGGGTGTTGGGCGTGACCATGACCGTGACTCCGGCGCTAGCGTTCCGGCGATGCCGGCGACTGACGTTAGTGGTGATGACGAAGGCGCAGTGCGCAGCTACCTGGTCTTCCTGGACGATCCGCGCCAGCTGCGGGACGAGACCGCCATCCAGCGGTTGACCCAGGCCGTGCTGGTGGCCGACGACCCCATCGACAAGCTCAAGGCCCTGGCCGAGCTGGAGCGGGCGGCCCAGGTGGACGAGAAGGCGGTGCGGGCCGGCTTCGTCGAGCACGCTCGGACCTGGGCCGAGGCCGAGGCGGTGCCGGTGTCCGCCTTCCGGGAGCTGGGCGTGCCCGACGACGCGCTCCGGGAGGCGGGCTTCGACGTGCCCGCGGGGTCGCCCCGGCGGGCGCGGGCCGCTCGGGGGAGCGCCGCGGGGACCGCACGGACACGGGCCCGGGCCGTCCCGGTGGACGAGATCAAGGCCTACGTGCTCGGCCTGGACGAGCCGTTCGTCCTCACGGAGGTCATGAGCGGCGTCGGGGGCAGCCCGGCCACCATCCGCAAAGCGGTGGACGAACTGGTCGAGGCCGGCCGGGTCACGCGGCTCGGCCCGGTGCCCGACCACAGTGGGCGGGGCCGCGCCCCGGTGCGCTACGCACGCAGCTGAGGGCGCCCACCGTGGCGCGGACGGGGGACCGACCTTCATCCGGCCCCTCGTCGACTTCCTGCACACCGAGGCGGCCGGCGGGGTCGTGCTGGTGGCGGCCACGGTCGCCGCGCTGGTCTGGGCCAACTCGCCCTGGGATGCGAGCTACACCGCCCTGTGGGACACCCGCCTGGTGGTCGGCCTGGGCGACCACAGCGTCGACCTCGACCTGCGGGGCTGGGTCAACGACGGGCTCATGGCGCTGTTCTTCCTCGTGGTGGGACTGGAGATCAAGCGCGAGCTGGTCGAGGGCGAGCTGTCCGACCCGCGCCAGGCCGCCCTGCCGGTGGTGGCGGCCGCCGGTGGCATGGCCGTGCCCGCCCTCATCTACCTGGCCTTCAACGCCGGCGGGGACGGAGCCGCGGGGTGGGGGATCCCCATGGCCACCGACATCGCCATGGCCGTAGGTGTGGTGAGCCTGCTCGGCCGGCGGGTGGCGCCGTCCCTCCGGCTGTTCCTCCTCGCCCTGGCCATCGTGGACGACATCGGCGCGGTCCTGGTCATCGCGCTCGCCTACACACGCGGGATCGACCCGGCATCGCTGGCGGCGGCGGCCGGGATCGTCGCTGCCATCGCCGCGCTGCGGGCCGCCGGGGTACGGGCGCACCTGCCTTACGTCGTCGCGGGCGTGGCCCTGTGGCTGGCGCTGCAAGAGTCCGGGCTGAACGCCACCCTCGCCGGGGTCGTGCTCGGGCTCATGGCCCCCACCCGACCCGCCCGGCAGCCCGAGCTGATCGACGCCGCCGCGCTGGCCGACGTGTCGTCGCTGGCTGCCGCGCGCGAGACCGCCACGCTGGCTCGGGAAGCTGTGTCCGAGGTGGAATGGCTCGAGCACTCGCTGCACCCGTGGACGGGCTTCGTGGTCGTCCCGCTGTTCGCCCTGGCCAACGCGGGGCTGGTGATCAGCGGCGAGACCGTGCGCGATGCCGTGGCGTCACCGGTGGCGGCCGGCGTGGTGGCCGGGCTGGTGGTGGGCAAGCCGTTGGGCATCACTGCGTTCGCCTGGCTGGCGGTCCGCCTGCGCCTGGCCCGGCTGCCGTCCGGCACGACCTGGGGCGCGCTGGCGTCGCTCAGCGCTCTGGCCGGGATCGGCTTCACCGTGTCGATCCTTGTGGCCGGCCTCGCCTTCGACGACCCCGCCCGGGTGGATGTGGCCAAGCTGGCGATCCTGGCCGCTTCGCTGCTGGCCGCGCTGGCGGGATCGGTGCTGGTGACGCTGAGCGATCGCCGGGCGCGAGGACGCCCGCCCCGAAGGGCGGGCGTCGCTGCATGAGTGATGGGGTCGAGGTCTACCGCTCGACCATGACGGGCTCGTCCTCCTCGACGGTCACCTTGCGGCGCCGCGAGGGCAGCAGGCAGACGAGGGCGATGAACGCCGCACCGCCGGCCACGGTCCAGGCCCACCAGGTCTCGAGGGCGTACTGGGTGGCCAGGCGCCCCGGTTCGATGGCGGCCGCAGCCGCGGCCACGGCTAGGGCGACCGAGGCGAGCAGCGCCATGAAGCGCTGGCCGGTCACGCCGAACAGCACCAGGATGGCGCCCACGCCCACCTCGAGCGCGGCCAGCAGCGGGGTGTGGTCGATGCGGAGCACCGTGGTGACCGGCTCGTCCCACGAGTTGTTCAGGTCGCCGCGCAGCAGCGCTACGAGGCCGATCACGGCCAGGACGGCGCCGCCGACGATGGCGAAGAAGTTGCCGATGTGGAACGGCCGGTGGACACGCTCACGGCGCACACGACGGGGGCGCTCGACCACGGCGGCGCGGTCGTGGTCGGCGGTGTCCGCATCGTGGTCGCGGCGCCAGCGGCGTCGCCCGTGCATCATGCGGTCACGGTCATGGCCGTCGTCGACCGTCGTCGGGTCGTGGTCGGCGTCCCGATCGATGCGCTCCTCGCGCTCGACTTCGGGGTCGCGGTGGAGCAAACGCATGGGATCTCTCCTCCTTGAGGCTGATCAAGGGCTACCCCGTCGCGCCCGGCGTAATCCCGAGCACCGCGCGTGGGACTGACGCCACGCGGTAATCTGCTCACCGGCACACGTGCAGGGGAAGTGGGCGACTAGGGGATGCATCCGGACCTGCCCAGTGAGCAGGCCTACTTCGACAGGGCCTTGGCGTTGCGGGACCGGCAGCAGGCCGGCCTCGCCCGTGCGCCGCGCCTCGCCGCCAACCCCAAGGCCGCCATCGAGCTGCGCAAAAGGGTCAGCAAGCTCGGGCTCGCCGATCCCGACGAGGCCATCGCGTTCGGGCGCATCGACGCGGCCAACGACCGCTGGTACATCGGCAAGGGCGCCATCTGGGACGACGACAACGACCTGGTGGTGGTGAACTGGCAGGCCCCCATCGCCGCGCCCTTCTACACGGCCACGCCCGACGATCCCGAGGGGCTCGACGCCCGCCGGCTGTTCCGTTGCACCGGCAACCAGATCCGCGAGATCGAGGACCTGGTGTTCCGCGACATCGCCGACGCCATCGCCGCCGGCCGGGAGCCCGAACCGATCCTCACCGATGCGCTGCTCGACGCCCTCGGCAGTGCCCGCTCGGGCGAGCTGAGCGACATCGTCGCCACCATCCAAGCGGCCCAGTACGACGTCATCAGCCGCGACCTCAACCAGCTGCTGGTGGTGCAGGGCGGCCCGGGCACCGGCAAGACGGTGGTGGGCCTGCACCGGGTGTCGTGGCTGCTGTTCAACCGCCGCGACCGGCTCGAAGCCAACGACGTGCTCATCGTCGGACCGAACCCCGCCTTCGTGCACTACATCTCGTCGGTGCTGCCCTCGCTCGGCGAGGAAGCCGTCGTGCAGCTGCCGCTGCGCGCGCTCGGCCCCCGGGTGCGGATCGGCAGGGTCGACCCGCCCGAGCTACGCCGGCTCAAGGGCGACCGCCGCATGCTGCGCCTGATCCTCCGGGGGATGCGGAACCGCCAGCGGATCGACGCCCAGGACGTCGAGCTCAGCCTCGAGGGCCGCAAGGTCGTGCTCGACGGCCGCCGCATCGCCACCCGCTCGCGCCAGCTGGCCGGCCGCCCCCACAACCAGGCGCACCGCATGCTGCGGGCGTTCCTGATCTCCGAGGCGCGCACCGCGCTCAACCGCTTGGGCAGTCGCGACGCCGCGGCCCGGGGCATCGAGGTGCAGGGCGAGACGGCCAAGGACATCGACGCCCACCTCGACCGGGTGTGGCCCAGCCTGACCCCGCAAGGGTTCCTGGTGGAGCTGCTGTCCTCGCGCCGCCAGCTGCTGGCCGCCGGCGCGGGCACGCTGGCCGAGTCCGAGCTAGAGCTGCTGGCGCTGCCCCGCCACGCGCGGGTGGGCACCTGGCAGTGGGCGGTCGACGACGTCCCGCTGCTGGACGCGGCCGACACCCTGCTCAACGGGGTGGGCTCCACCTACGAGCACATCGTGGTGGACGAGGCGCAGGATCTGTCCCCGCTGCAGCTGGAGTCGATCCGGCGTCGCTCCCGGACCGGCTCGATGACCGTGCTCGGCGACCTGGCCCAGGCCACCAGCCCGTGGGCCCACCAGTCGTGGGACGCGGTGGTGTCCTGCCTGCGCCAGGAGCGGGTCACCGCCACCCCGGTCGAGCTGGAGTACGGCTACCGCCTGCCCGCCGAGGTCCACGACGTGGCCATGCGGCTGCTGCCCGACGCGGCCCCGGCGCTGGGCAGCCCCCGCCCCGTGCGCTGCTCGGGCTACGAGGTGGCCGTGGTCACCGCCGAGGCGGAGACCGGCCTGGCGGGCACGGTGGTGGCCGCGGTGCGGGAGCTGCTGGGCAGCGGCATCGTGGGCGTGATCACGCCGCCCTCGGCCCGGGCCGCGCTGGTGGCCGCGCTGGATGCCGACGGCATCGCCTGGACGCCCGAGCTGCGCCCGGCCGCCGCCCCGGTGGTCTTGCTCACCCCGGACGACGCCAAGGGCCTGGAGTTCGACGTCGTGGTGGTGGTCGAGCCCCAGACCATCGTGGACGAGTCCGAGCACGGGCTGCGCGCCCTGTACGTCGCCCTCACCCGCTGCACGAGCCGGCTGGTCGTGGTCCACGCCCGGTCGCTGCCGGCGGTGCTGGGCCTGGGGGGCGTCCTGGAGGCGGACGAGGTAGGCGAGGCGGGCGACGACGAGGATGGAGACGGCGTCACGCTGGATCACACCCCCGACAGGCCCGAGGCCGCCGAGCTCGTGGACGCGCCCGCCGAGGTCGAGGTCCCCGCCCGCGGCTCCTTCGAGGTCGAGGCGGAACCCGAGCCCGCCGCCGGCGGCTTCGACCTGGTCGAGGCGGAACCCGAGCCCGCCGCCCGCGGCTCCTTCGAGGTCGAGGCGGAACCCGAGCCCGCCGCCGGCGGCTTCGAGGTCGAGGCGGAACCCGAGCCCGCCGCCGGCGGCTTCGACCTGGACGAGATCTCCGAGGACAGCGCGCCGCCGGCACTGGCCGGCGCGTTCGACCATCACGAGAGCGCGCCCGTTCGCCCCGGCGTCGATCACGACGACAGCGTGGCGCCGGTGCCGGAGGTGGCGGCCACGCTCGATGCCCTCATGGGCCTGGACCGCGAGATCGCTCGAGCCATCGCGTCGGCGGTGATCGAGCGGCTGCGCCCGCTGGTGTCCCCGTCACTGCTCGCGCTGGTGGCCGAGGAGATCGCCCGCGCCGTGGCGCCGGCGGACGAGGCGGTCCGCGGCCGCTGATCGCGCGGCGAAGACACGCCCGACCGCGGAGCGAGAGCTAGCGTGAGGGCGTGCGCCTGTCCGACAGCCGCTCCGAAGGGCGGTTCCGGGCCGAGCTGGAGAGCTGGCTCGCCGAGAACGAGCCGGCCGCCGACCGGCTGTCCGACCCGCCGCGCTCGACCGGCCACATCCCAGGCTGGGCCCGCGACTGGCAGCGCACGCTGTTCGAGGCCGGTTGGCTGGTGCCGCGCTGGCCGCCGGAGCTGGGCGGGCGGGACGCCGGCGCGGTCGAGCAGATGATCTACCTCGAGGAGCTGTCGCGGCGGCGCCTGACCCGCACCACCAACCCCCAGGGGCTGGATGTGTGCGCGCCGACGCTGGTCGACCTCGGCCGCGGCCGCCAGCGCGACGAATGGGTCCCGGCCACGCTGCAGGGCGAGCTGAGCTGGTGCGTGGCCGTGGACGAGTCCGAGCCCGGTGACGGCACCTCGGGACTGGTGGCCACCGGCGAGCGGGACGGGGCGCTGACCGTTCAGGGCACCGTCCCCGCCCCGGCCGGCGCGGGGCACGCCGACCGTTGCCTGTGCGCGCTGTGGGCCCCGAAGGCCCGCGGCCGCCCCGATGGCGTGGCGCTGGTGGCGATCGACCTGGCCGCGCCGGGAGTGCTGCGGCCCGACGCCGACACCGACGCGCTGGCCTTCGAGGACGTGGCTCTGAGCGAGGACGAGATCGTCGGTGCCGGCGAGCAAGGCTGGGCCGCGGTGCAGTCGGTTCGGGCCCGGCTGCGTTCGGTGCGCTGGATCATCAGCCTCCTGGCCATCCAGCGGGCGCTCGAAGCCCTCGCCGACGTCGGCCGAGGCCGGGGCCTGGCCGACGACGCGGTGTTCCGCGACACCCTCGCCGGCCTGCAGGTGGACGCGGACGCGGTGCGGGCGCTGGCCTACCGGGCGCTGGCCAAACAGGGGACCGGGCGGCCCAACCCCGAGTTGGCCATGCTGCCGCTCGTGACCCGGGAGGTCGAGCAGCGCATCTACCTGGTCGGGGTGGAGTCGCTCGGGACCGACGGTCTCGACCTGGGCCTCGACGGGCCGCAGGCGTGGCCCAGCGGCTCGTGGGCCAGCGAGTGGCTCGACGCCACGGCCGAGGCGGCGGCCACGGGAGGCCTACCCGCCGAGCGCGACCGGGTGTCCGGTCGGGTGCTGGGGCTGCGGCTGCACTAGTGGACGAGAGCGGTGGCCAGCTGCGAGGCGCGGGCGCGGCGCGCGCTCAGCAGCTGGTCGGCGATCATGCGGCGGTGGTCCCCGGCCGAGCCGAACAGCAGGTCGTCGGCCTTGGCGCGACCCACCCACAAGCGTAGGTCACGCGCGTCACGGTCGATCGGCGTGCCGTGCAGCTCGAGGCAGGTGCCGGTGACCAGTCGCTGGCACTCGCCCATGGCGGCCTTGGCCGCGGACGCCATGCGGGATGCACCTGCGTCGCGCTCAGTCACCGCGCACGCGGCCTGATAGATCAGCGCCCGGGACATCTCGATCGACACGAGCATGGCGGCGAGCGCGTGCTCGGTGGCCTGACCCACGTGAGCGATGCGGCCATCGTGCGCCGCGGCCAGGCAGCTGTCGAACAGCGCGGCGCACGCGCCCAGCCCGTCGAGGGCCAGGGCGACCGTGGCGTCGCACAGGGCAACCTCCAGAGCCTTGCCCGCGTCGACGTCGGGCTCGCCCAGCATCCGCGCCTCGGGCACCCACACGCCGTTGAGCTCGACGTTGGCCAGGGACCGGGTGGGGTCGAGGCTGGTCGTGCGCTTGAACGTGAGCTCCGCGGCCGGCACCACGAACAGCCCGAGCGTGCCCGAGTCGCGGCGGGCGGCCACCACCACCTCGTCGACCTCCGGCGCGCCCATCACATGCTGCTTGTGGCCCCGCAGCAGCCAGCCGTCGCCGTCGCGCTCGGCGGTGGCGACGACGGTCAGCGGGTCCCACCGGCCGCCCTCGTGGAGGGCCAGCGTGCCGGTCGACGCGCCGGCGGCCACACCCGCTAGGAAGCGGTGGGCCTGGGCGGTGGTGCCCGCCTCCCGCACGACCGGCGCGAACAGGGCCTGGGTGGGGAGGAACGGCCCGGGCGCCGCGGCCCGGCCCAGCTCCTCCAGCAGCATGGCCAGCTCGACGAAGCTGCGGCCCAGGCCGCCGAGATCGACCTCGATGGTCAGGGCCGGCCAGCCCAGCCAGGTGAAGGCGGTGGCCAGCTCCTCGAGGCCGGGGCCGCCGGCGGCGATGTCGCGCACCAGCCGCGGCGGGCACTCGCGGGCGAGGATCGCCCGTGCGCTGTCGCGCAGCTCCAGCTGCTCATCGGTGAACTCGAGGTGCATCGCCAACCTCTTTCGACCGGGCGCCGGCGCCAAGCGCGGAACCTGTCGCCCGCCAGGGGTGGGGCGAGCAGCCAGAACGATACGTCGCCGTGGCGCTGCGTGGCGCCATCTCGGCGGGGAGGCCTCTATGTGGACCACCCGTTCGGTTGACACGCTCCAGCCCGATGTTCATATTCGTGGCGGCGGGGCTCGGGGTCACCCACTTCCGTGGGGGTTGAAGGGGGAGGGTCATGGCGAGGTCCGCGGCCGGGCGGACACCAGCGCATGATGCGACCGTGTCGCCGAGCTTGGGCTCGAGCGGCGACGACCACGGCAACGGCGCCTGGGTGTTCTCCGGTCGGCTGCGGTGGGCGTTCGTCATCTGGGCGGGGCTTTCCCTGCCGGTGGTGGCGATAGCCGCCCATCTCGCCAGCACCCCGAGCCAGTACCTCGTCGTGTTCGCCCTCCTGGCCAGCGGCTTCTACACCACGCCGGCGCTGGTGAACACCTGGTTGGCGGCTCGGCGCTCGCCCACACCGGACGACTGCTGCTGGTGGCTGTGGCTGGCGGCGCTCGTGGGGATGTACGGCGTGGGCTGCGCCATCGTGGTGGGCGCCTCGACCGGGCTGCGGGCCCCCACCGAGCTCAGCGCCCTCGTGATCGCCGCCATCGCGGTGCTGCTCATGACGTCGATCGTGCTCATGGTGCGGACGCGGTCGGGGGGCCGCGCCATGTCGATCGACCTCATCGAGAGCGCGATCTCGGTGATCGTCATCACCGCGCCGGCGGCGCTGCTGTGGGGCGAGGATGTGCTGGAGGCCGAAGCCCACTGGTATGCGCTGCCCGCTGCCATCGCTGTCCCGTGCATGGTCTTCGGCGTGTACTGGGCCGTGCTGCTGGTCACCCGCCTGCGGGGCGACGCCCGGCCGATCGGCGCCCTGGGCCTGGCCCTGGCGCTGTTCGGTCTGGCCAACGCGGTGGCGCAGACCGTCCAGGGCGTCACCGGCTTCGCGCTGCCGAGTGGGCCGCTGCTGGTCCTCCACGGGCTGTGCATGAGCCTGCTGGGGTTCATCCCGTTGTACGTCCCCGTCGCCATCTCGCCCGGCCTCGACCGGCTGCCGCTGCAGCGCCAGGTCCGCGCCGCGTGGATCCCCGCCGCGCTCATGCTGGCGGGCATGCCCGTGCTGGTCGCGGCGACGCTGGCCGTCCGCCACCGCTACGCGTGGGCGCCGCTCTACTCGCTGCTGGTGGCGGCGGTGCTGGTGGCCCTGGCGGCGTTGCACCAGCTGGCGGGCATGCGGGAGACCCGCCGCCTCTACGGCCAGGTCGCCCGAGCAGCCGAGACCCGCCGAGAGCTGCTGGCCCAGGTCATGCAGCGCAGCGACGACGACCGCCACCGGGTGGCTGCCCAGCTGCACGAGCAGGCCGTGTCGGCCTACGCCACGTTCGTGTCGTTCATGCAGACCAGCGCGCTGGTGGGCTCGGGCCCCGGAGCGCCTATGGCGGGAGCGTCGGCGCTGGTGCGCGACGAGCTGGGCAAGCAGGCCGAGTCGCTCCGCCAGCTCATGCTGGCGGTGCAGCCCCTGGCGGCCGACGGGCGGGACCAGCGCCCGTCGCGGGGTCTGAGCGCGGCCATCCGCGCCTATGTGGACAGCCTCTACGGCGATCGGCGGGTGCCATGCCTCACGGTCACGGTGGATGAGGCGCTGGTGCTCGACTGGTCGACGGAGACCATCGTGCTGCGCATCGTGCAGGAGGCCGTGAGCAACGTGCGGCGCCACAGCCGAGCTTCACAGGTGGTCGTCACCATCCGGTTCGACGGCGGGGTGGTCGAGGCCGAGGTGGCCGACGACGGCCGGGGCTTCGACGTCGGGTCCACGCTGTTCGAGTCGGGCATCGAGGTCATGCGCTCGTGCGCCGCACTGGCCGACGGCTCGCTCGTCATCGACAGTGCCGCGGGCGAGGGCACCCGGGTCACCGCCCGGCTGGGCTCCGAGCCGGTGGCGCCGGAGGACGAGGGCACGGCCCGTGTGGTGCCCCTGCGGTTGGTGGGGGAGCCGGACCCGCCGCCCCCGCGCCTGGTCTCAGTCGACGAACCGTGAGGTCGCGTACTCGCAGGTGACCCGCCACGCCGTCTCGGCGTCGACCTGGCCTGCGATGCACAGCTCGACATTGGCGAGCGCGAACCCCAGCATGCCGGTGCTGGCCGATACGAGGTCGTCGGCCGGCAGCGCCGAACCGGCCATGAGGGCCGCGAGCTCGGACGCGATCTGCACCCGGGTGGCGATGGCCGACGCCTCGACCGTCTCGTCGTGGGTCACCCACGGGTCGCGGAAGAGCAGGCGGTAGGCCGCGGGGTTCTCGTCGAAGAACCCGAACAGCGCGGCGAGCAGCTGCTCCATGCGGGTGCGGGGGGAGAACGGCATCTTCGACGCCTGGCGCAGCCGCTGCTGGAACTCGGCCAGCAGACCCTGCATCACGCTCACGAAGAGCTGGGGCCGTCCCTCGGGGAAGTAGTGGTAGAGGAGACCCTTCGACACGCTGGCGGCGCTGGCGATCTCGGCCAGGCCGGACTCGGCGTACCCGGTGGCCGCGAACACCTCGCGCGCCGTCGCCACGATCTCGGCCCGCCTGGTCTCGGGATGTTTACGCACCCGTTTGGGCGAAGGGCGCTCGTCGCCTGGCTCTGGTGCCTGAGCTGCCGTCACAGGAGCACCATATTCCTGCACGGCGCGTGTAACAACTTACTCTTCGGTAACTGGCCGATTTATCGACCATAAGGTCAATAAAATCGTTGACACTTCTGGCCGGCTTCGCTGATACTGCCATGAGGGTGGAGCACGCATCCGGGCATAGTTGACACGCGAAGCGTCACGCACAGGACTACGTGACACCCTAAGATATCCGAGTCCGCAGGCGCGATTTCGCTTGGCGGGCGATGTTGACAACCTCGCATCCGCGACGGAGCGAGCGTCGCGCCGGGTCCGCCGCCCCCGGCCGCGAC
>Ga0111538_10009667_pt1 | contig 12851 bp, 13 predicted proteins | sample SoiMethybrSBSTD1_FD_79669 | JGI IMG/M metagenome (GOLD analysis project Ga0111538, IMG submission 79669) | Bulk soil microbial communities from a Populus tree surrounding site in Tennessee, USA - Soil MetaG P. TD hybrid SBSTD1 (version 2)... | ecosystem: Environmental > Terrestrial > Soil >...
AAAGAATACTCGGCCTTAGCCAACACGAAAAATGCCGCGAAGGACATTCTAGCGGCGCATCGGCATTTGGTGAAGAACGCAGCGATTGATCCGGAAAACATCTTTCTGTGCACGAGCAGCGCCGGCAGCATAGTAGTGGCGGAGCTTCTAGCGACCTCACCCAATTTGTGGCGCGGTGTCGCCATAGACAAGCCGGTCCGCGATGGACTGGGGGCGCCCATTCTCCACAAGCGAACGCCACCCATATTGCTCATTGCGGGTGACGCCGACCCTGCTTTTGATTCGGTCCGGGATTTTCATTTGCGCGCCCGACGCGGGCAGTTGCCCGTGAGACTGACTGTTCATTCGAACTCAGCGCATTTTACTTACAAAATGAACGAGCGAAGAGACAGTTTGGATCAGATCGGCCGTTTCTTTTTGGAGTCCATGAAGTGAATAGACGCAATACCATTACGTTGATCGTTGCAAGTGGGCTCGTCGGAGGAGGCGCTCTGTTTTGGGCGAAGGGTCGGGATCCTTTTCAACGAACGTGGTTTCATGTGCCGTTCAATGATCCCGACCCTGTGCAGTGCGTAGCCGTCATGCCGAAGACAGTTTCACGACCCTGGGCCACCGTCGTCTACGCCCAGGACTCCGCCGCGAACCTGCTGACGATCGGCACATCTTTGCGGCAACTCGCTGAAATGGGCCTGGCGGTGGTTGCTATCGACTACAACCAAACCAACCACCATGTAGCGGACCGGCAATTCCTTGCGGTCACACAGTTTCTGAATCGGCAGCACTGGGTTGATACCAATCGCATGGCATGGGTGGGAACAGGCATCGGCGCCCAACGCCTGCTCAACCTGGCGCTAACCCATCCTGAATTGCGGCCGGGAATTATGGTTGGCGTGCGTTCCGGCCGCCTCAAGACCGCTGAGTGGCCGAAGGTGCAGGACCGGTTGGGCCGACCCTGCGCAACGTTGCTCGTCCGTGACGCGGAGGATCACGTTTTTTTTTCGGAGACGGATGCGCTGTACACCGCCAAAGTTCTGGAGAGCACTGGGATCCCGACCCATGTCGAGGTGCTTGGAGCAGGCAAAGATTTCCAGGCGAATACCGAGCTCGTTTATCGCGCCATCGCCGAATACACCTTCGAGCGGCTAAGAGGTCCGGATGCGTTCGCGAACTATCGATCCATTACTGAATGGCGGACGAGAGCAAAACCCCTTTGGCTGTTGTGGGCGCCTGCCGCCTTATGGACTTTTCTGCGACTGCGCGCTTCTCTCCTTTCATGGAAAGGACATAGCCCGTCGATTACGCTTTGCTGGGCCTGCGGAATCATCGCTGCCCTCGCCATCGCTCGGAGTGCCGTCCACCTCTGGGCCGGGCAACGGATGGTAAACTCGATAAGTGCGGCCACAGCCCGCACGTTCTTGATTCATCCGAAGCACCGCCAGGACTTTGACGCCCTGATAGTCGAACCTGTCTTCCAAACGGCGCCAGTGAAAGCAGTCCTCGAGCACGTTGAATTGGCGGATTACAATCGGCTTTTGGTTTCCTGGAAAGTGGATCAATCAGTGTACCGGGCTTATGTGCTCTCGCCGACAATCCAGAGAACACCAGACGAAAAGCCCTTTCCAAGACGATCCTTATGGGAGCACCTGTACCCCCGGATTGCGAAGGAGCAAAGTATCGCGCAGGCCAGCGAAGTGGTTGTTCGAGAACTCCGCGAACGCATCACCATTGTGCCATCCATCCAGAGTGACCGAAGCGTGAGCAGCATGTGGCGACGCCAAATTACTGACTATGAAGGCTTCGAATTGCTTTACGTGGCCGCTCTTCGCGCTGTTGGAATCCCAGCCCGGTTGGACAGCAGTGGTCGGGCAGAGATCCAGTTCCAAGGGAGTTGGCGAGCTGCTCCACGCCCTTTTCTGGAACGCCTACCGTCAGCGTAATTTCTGGACCGTCGCAACGTGCCCGTCGAAATAGAGGCGGTTCCAGCGGGACCCGTGGACGGCGCTTGGGGGAAGATTCGACTGCCACGGCCCAAAAGTGACGCTGAGTTTATCCGCATCCATAATGGCCCAAGTACCTGTGGTATCAGCTATCTCGCCAAAGGACTTTGGCTGCCTGGTCACCACAAAGTCGCCGTCCAGGTATCCAAATGGGAATTCGAACCACTGCATCGGATTGGAATTTGTAGATGGTTTTCGGATCCGGTTGCAGAAGTAGCTGTACCCGGGTTGTCTTGGATTCGGCGGCGGCGTCGGCGCATTCCGTGCAAATCCCGGACACACAGCCACGCGACCGTGAGATTTCTCTGGCAATTTTGGCGCCGGTGGCAGCGATAAGTAAGGAGCAATGTAACCGATGAGTTCGGTCGGCCCCTCCACAATGCCCTCGCCGAATTGCGAGAAATCCCTCTCGACGCGATAGTAATACTCACTGACCCCCATGTAACAAGGTCCGGGTAATCGCTGATGGTTATCGTCAGCGTACATCAAAATTCCCAGTCCAATCTGTCTTTGATTGTTCGCGCATTCGATCTGCTGCGGCTTGCGCTTGGCCTGCGCAAGAGAGGACAGCAATAGCGAAGCCAGGATCGCGGCCACAGCAATTGAAACGAGTAACTCAATCAGCGTAAGGGCTTGTGCGTTCGTTGATCGCGCAAGCCAGAAAATCCGCTGACTCCCCTCACTGGCATTGTTCCACCACAAGCGCATACTGGATGCTTCCCGCCCCGGACTTTAACGTCCCGAAACTTCATGTCGAGCACAATTTTTGGAGCGCTTGGGAGTGGTGGGCTGGTCGGGACTCGAACCCGAGACCAACGGCTTAAAAGGCCGCTGCTCTACCGACTGAGCTACCAGCCCAACAGAAGCGGCGAAACCTAACTGTTTGAAATAGGGCCGTCAAATTTCAAATCTCCCAACCATAAACACGAATAAACACGAATTCGTCTGGAGGCGATTCTTATTCGTGTTTATTCGTGTCCATTCGTGGTTTTAATTAACGTCTTCGTCCTTCGCGGCGCCGCGTTTTTTGGCAGCTTCGGCTTGTTCGGCTGGGGTGCGTATGGGCCAGCGCTCCGATTCGCTGCGGGCAGTCAGGAGATAGTTTTCGATCTTTGAAACGATCTGGGGATTGTCGGCGGCGACGTTGTTGGTTTCAGTGCGATCGGTTTTCAGATTGTAGAGCTCGAGGGGTTCTTTGGGCGCGAGGCGAACGGCTTTCCAATCGCCCATGCGGACGGCTTGCTTGGTTCCTCTTTCGTGGAATTCCCAATAGAGGAATTCATGTTGATTGGTCTGCTTTTGGCCGAGGAGAGTCGGGAGCATGGAGATGCCGTCCATTTGGCCTCGGCTCGCGGGGACGCTCGTCCCACCGGTATTGCTCGCGGCCGCAACGGTGTTCGTGGGAAGCGGTTGGCCAGCGATCTCAGCGGCAGTCGGCAGGAAATCCCAGAAGGCCCAAACCTGGTCACTGACTTTGCCGGCAGGAATTTTACCGGGCCAGCGGACGATCATGGGCACGCGAATGCCGCCCTCGTAGAGGTCGCGCTTGATGCCACGCAAGCCGCCGGAGCTGTTGAAGAATTCGGGTTTCACGCCGCCTTCCTTGTGCGGGCCATTGTCGCTGGTGAAAAAAATAATCGTGTTGTCGTCGATGCTCAATTTCTCGAGCTGATCGAGGATGGCGCCAATGTCTCGATCAAGGCGGGTGATCATGGCCGCTTTGTTTTTTTCCTGCTGCGGCCAATCTTCTTTGCTGTAAGGAGCGTCGCTGGGGATTTCCATGCCGTTGCCGGTTACTTTCGTAAGCTCGTTGTTGGCGTGTGGCACCGTGTAAGGCAGATAGAGGAAGAAGGAAAAATATTTGTAGGAACGGACAAAGTTGGTCGCGGTTTTTGTGAAGAGATTGTGTGACCATGCCCCTTTGCGCCCGGCGCTGTTCTCGTCGAAAAACATGATCTCATCATTGCGGAAGAGCTGCGTGGGATAATAGTCGTGCGCGTGCGTCTGGCTGAGGTAACCGAACCATTCATCGAAGCCTTGTTTGGTCGGGACACCGGTGGTATTCGCAAGGCCGAGGCCCCATTTGCCGAACGCGCCTGTCTTATAGCCGGCCTTCTGCAATACTTCCGCGACAGTGACATCCTCCGGCCGCAGCGGTACAGGTTCGTTGCCGCGGACGCGCGTGTGGCCGGTATGCTGGCCGGTCATCAGCGCCGAGCGCGACGGCGCACAAACGGTGCTGCCGGCGTAACATTGAGTGAAGCGCATGCCTTCGGCGGCAAGGCGATCGATATTCGGCGTTTTGATTTTCGCCTGGCCGTAACAACCGAGATCGCCGTAACCGAGATCGTCCGCGAGAATGAAAATGATGTTCGGATGTTTGGGCTTGAGCTTGTCGGCGAGTGGATTGGTGGGAGCCGGGCGCGGAGCGGCGGCGACCGAAAGCAGCGCGCAAATAATGAGAAAGCGAAATCTCGCCATACGGTGTAATGCTAAATGATGGGGGCAGGGTTTCAAGTTTGTGATGATGGAGCGCGGGGCAGTGACCTGCGTTCCGGTGAAAAAATGAAAATATAGTTTTCCGAATCCGCATTTGTTGGCCATGTTGAAGGTGGATATGGGAAAACGACGCGAGGCGCGGGAACGCGCCGTCCAGTTTTTATTCCAGTATGACTTGAACCCGACGGACAACCTCGAGGAAAGTCTGCGGCATTTCTGGGATTCCCAAAGAGCAGCGGCGTTGGCGGACGACAAAGGGCCGGCGAAATGGGGGCAACAGGTGGAATTGCCGCCGGCGAGCGTGGATGAAGTGGCGATGCGCAAGTTCGCCGAACCGCTGATCCGCGGCGTCCTGGAGCATCGCGCGGAGTTGGATGACATCATTCGCAAGTACGCGGAGAATTGGGAATTGCACCGAATCGCGAATGTAGACCGGAATATTTTGCGACTGGCGATCTTTGAGATGCAACACCGCGAGGACATCCCGCCGGTGGTCAGCATCAATGAGGCGGTCGAGATCGCGAAGAAGTTTTCCACGCAGGACAGCGGACGATTCGTGAACGGAATCCTGGACAAGGTGAAGGGCGAGTTGCTGCGCCCAGCCCGCAGCCGGAAAGAAGAAGTTACGTGACGGCCGATCTGCATCTGCACACAAATTTTTCGGACGGAACGTTTACGCCGGAAGAACTCGCGGCACACGCGAAACGGCACGAACTGCGCGCGATTGCATTGACGGACCACGACACGATGGAAGGTTGCGCGCGCACGGCCGCCGCTTGCAGCGAGGCGGGGATCGAATTCATTCCCGCCAGTGAGTTGACGGCTGAACAGGAAGGAATCGAACTACATTTGCTCGGATATTACCTGGACGCGGAAAACGACACGCTTAAGGGGCAACTCACGAAATTCCAGGAGGTGCGACAAAACCGGATCCACGAAATCACCGAGCGGCTGCGCGGGTTGGGTGTGCAATTGGAAGCGGAATCGGTTTTTCGGCTGGCGAATTGCCGCGCCCCAGGCCGGCCCCACGTGGCGCGCGCGATGGTAAAGGAAGGTTACGTCGGCAGTTTGGATGAAGCGTTCGAGCGATTTTTGAAGAAGGGAAAGCCCGCGTGGGCGCCGAAGTTCAAGATGTCAGCGACGGAAGCGATTGAACTGATTCATCAGGCGGGTGGACTGGCGGTGCTGGCGCATCCGGGATTGAGCCGCGCCGATGAAACGATCGAAGCGCTTATCCGCAGCGGGTTGGACGGCCTGGAATGTTTTCACACCAAGCATTCCACTTATATGACCGAGCATTATCTTGAGCTGGCCGAGAAGCACGGGCTCGTGGTCACGGGCGGATCGGATTGCCACGGCATGAGCAAGGGCAAGCCGCTGATCGGTTCACTGAAGATTCCGTACCAGTATGTCGAGTGGCTGGAGCAACGTCGCAGCGCCAGAATGAAGAATTAGCAATGGGGTTGTTCGACAAGTTCAAGGCGGGCTTACAGAAGAGTCACAACAAGCTCGTCCACGAGATCAAGCGAATCGTGACGCTTTCGCCCAAGCTGACGGGCGAGACGGTCGAGGAATTGGAAGCGGCGCTGCTCGGCGCGGACCTCGGCACTGCGATGACGAACCAGATCATTGAGCAGGTCAAGAAGGCTTACGAAACCCAGGGGCGCGGCGGCGGCGCGATTTTTGAAGTGGCACAGGCGGAAATCGAGAAGAGCCTGCAAGGAAATGATGCGCGGTTGAAACGGCAATCGAACGGAGTGACGGTTGTTTCCATCGTTGGCGTGAACGGTTCGGGCAAAACGACGACTGCGGCCAAGCTCGCCCACTATCTCGGAACGCAAAAACAAACTGCCGTGTTGGCCGCGTGCGACACGTTTCGCGCAGCGGCGATCGAACAGTTGAAGCTCTGGGGCCAGCGTTTGAACATCCCGGTCGTCTCCGGCGCGTACAACGCCGATCCCGCCGCTGTCGCGCACGACGCGATCATGGCCGCGCAATCCCGCAGCGCCGATTGGCTGCTGGTGGACACCGCTGGCCGCCTGCACACCAAGCACAATCTCATGCAGGAGTTGCAAAAGGTGCATCGCGTGATGGAAAAGAAATTGCCCGGCTCGCCGCACGAGACGTTGCTGGTGCTGGACGGCACCACCGGCATGAACGCGCTGAATCAGGCGCGCGACTTCCACAAAATGATCCCCATCACCGGCCTGGTCGTGACAAAACTCGACGGCACCAGCAAAGCCGGGATGGTCATTTCGATTTTCAAAGAACTCGGTTTACCCATCAAATTCGTCGGCCTGGGCGAGCAACCCGATGACCTGCAGCCCTTCGACGCCAAACAATTCGCGGAAGCCTTGTTCTCGGCGAAGGAGTAAGGCTTCCGGCAGCACACGGAAATGCGTTGCGTGCATGGCCATGGCCGGTTAGTAAACCGGCGCGATGGCGGCGGCGTTTCTGACGACAATCCTGTTCTCGATTTCCGCGGTGTGCGGCAGGCGCACGGCGCAAATCATGGGCGGGAACGAAGCAAACTTCTGGCGACTGCTGTTCGCGGCGGCACTGCTCGCATTGTATGCGCATCTTTTTGGCAGCGGCGTGAGCGGCGCGGGCTTTCGGATATTCCTGATCAGCGGTGCAATTGGCTTTGGGATCGGTGACGCGGCGCTCTTCCAAACCCTGCCGCGCATCGGATCGCGCTTGTCAGTAATGATGGTGCTGTGTCTTTCCTCGCCCATGGGGGGGCTGCTTGAATGGATGTGGCTGGGAACGCGCTTGCGTCCGGTGGAGATGCTCTGCGGCGTAATCATTTTGTGCGGAGTGGCCGTAGCGCTGGCGCCGAGCGGTCACATCGATACGCCGCGCAAGCAATTCATATTGGGGATCATGTTCGGTCTCGTCGCCGCAGTTTGCCAGGCGCTCGGTGCGGTGCTGAGCCGGAAAGCCTTTGCCATTGGCGCAAACATCGACGGCATCACGGCCGCGTATCAACGGATTCTCGGCGGCGTGGCCGTGACCGCGATGTTCTTCGCCTACGTCAAGCTGCACCATCCCGGTGGGAACAACACGGAAAAGCGCAAAGCCTGGCCGTGGGTCCTTGCGAACGGGCTCTCCGGTCCGACACTCGGCGTGAGTTGCTACCAATGGGCCCTCAAAACCACGCCCACCGGCATCGTGCTTCCGATTGTGGCGCTCACGCCCATCGTCATCATTCCCTTCGCGCGCTACACCGAAGGCGAGCGCCCAACCGCCCGCTCGATCATCGGAAGCATCATCGCCGTCGCAGGCGCAGCGGCGCTGGCGCTGTCGCGTTAAGCTTATGCTTTCGTCCCCGTCGTGACTCTGAATCTCCCCCTACCCCCTCTCCAGAAAATCTGCGTACAGTGTGACATTTGCGATTTTGCTCAGGAATTCGCAAATTCATCTACGTACAAATCTATGTACGTACATAGATCGAAGTGTGACACTCACGTCGGTGCGGAGCGCAGAAAGCGTCAGCGTGTGAGCAGACCGGCGTCGATGACAAATTGGGAACCGGTGACGAAGCGGGCCTTGTCGGAGGCCAGGTAGAGGACGGCGTTGGCGACGTCTTCGGGTTCGATCCAGGGGACGGGAAGCAAATTGCCGGCAGAGGCTTCGGCGATTTGTTGCGGAGTTTTGCCTTCCAAGGCGGCGAGGCCATCGTTCATAGGCGTGTTCACTCCGGTGGGGTGGATGGAAACGACACGAATATTGTGCGGCGCTAATTCGATGGCCCAGGATTTGGTCAGGCCGGTCAGGCCCCACTTCGACGCCGCATAGTGCGAGAGACGGTTCATCCCCCGAAAGCTGGCGATGGACGCATTGTTAATGATCACGCCCGAACGTTGCTGGATCATGATGGGAATGATGCGGCGAGCGACCAGCCACGCGCCTTTGAGGTTGATGTCGAGCATCGCGTCCCAGGCTTCTTCGGTGAGCTCGTGTGATTTGCCGTAGAAACAAATGCCGGCGTTGTTAAAGAGAATATCGATGCGGCCGAACTGCGTCATGGTGTCGTTGACCGCTTTGGTGATCGCCGCATCATCGCGCACATCACCGGCGAAGACCAACGCCTGGCTGCCTCGCGCCTTGACCTCGCGCTCGAGGGTCTTTAGTTCCTCAGCCGAACCCAGGGTATAGCCCGGATGAGGAATCTGCCTGGCGATGTCGAAACCGACCACCCGCGCACCTTCGCCAGCCAGGCCTAACGCCACGGCGCGTCCCTGCCCGTGCGCCGCGCCGGTGATGAACGCCACCTTGCCTTCGAAATCACGTGCCATGCTTCAGCGGTCTGCCGTTCGTTGTCCGGCCTTCAAGCCGTCTTGAGTTTGTTGTCCGGCCTTTAGGCCGTCTTCAGGTTTTCTGTCGCGGTATTCGTACAAGTATTCATCCAGGTCTACTTCCAGCACATTGTTGATGATGTTGGTCGCCACCATCAAAGCGGCGAAAGCAGTGAGCGCGACGAGCTGTTCCGGACTGAAGAAACCGGCCATCCTTTGATAAAGCTCATCCGGAACGCGGTTTCCATGCCGGGACAATGCGCGGCCAAACTCCACGAGCGCCCCGCCTTTCGCGTCGAGCTTTAATTCGTTCGGATTTTCCCCCCACTCGATCAGAATGCGGCGCATGTATGTGGTACAGATCAAACAGTGACTCTCGGAGGAAATCGCATGTGCAAAGATGATCGCCAACCGCTCGCCAAGGAACGTCTTGACGGTTTCGAAGAGCGAATACCACTCCATTAAAGCCCGATAGGCGGGCAACGAATGCAATAACGTGCGCTTCATATTGGTCATGCGACCCCATCTGGCCAGGCCTTCATCGAAGGCGTCGCGCACCTCACCTTCGGTCTGTTCACGTTCAACAGGGACAATTCGTGGCATCACTGTTCCTTTCTACCTTGCTGGTTCCTAGGGTACCACACGCCATTCTGCGCTTCAAACCCGTCTATTGAGCGGGACAACCTCATCAAAAAAATTCTGCCGATTCGCCGCGTTCAGAATGAAGATGGATTTGGTCCTAAAATTTTATTTGTGAAACAGGTTCAAGCTGCGACAGTCAGTCGTATGAAACGGGCATGGATGGTGCTCTGTGCAACGGCATTGCTATGCGCGGGTTGCAAGAAATCCGAAACGGCTTCGTCGTCGACATCGGCGTCCAAAGGAGGTTCGGAGCCTTCCTCTGAAAGCGCGCCAGCCGACGATGGCCAGACGGTCACCTTGCGCGCGAAATGGCCCGTCGGAAACCGCTACACCCAACGCATGGAAGTCAACGGCGACACGGAAACGCGCGTCCCGCAAATGCCCAAACCGATGCAGCAAAAGGTCAACCTGAACCAGGAGTACAACATCACGGTCGTGGGCGAGCGTCCCCAGGGCGGCCGCGAACTTGAGCTCGAGGTCGAATCGGCCGAAATCGATGTTACGATGGACGGCAAACCAGTCGTGAATCTCGATACGAAGGCCGAAGCGAGTCCGCTGGAAAGCAGCAATCCCGCGCTGGCGAGCTTCCGGCAGATCATCGGCACGAAAATCAAATTCCTCCTCGACGGGAGCAATCGCGTCGAAAAGGTTGAGGGCGTGCCGGAGTTTGCCGCCAAAGCTACCGCGGGCGCCAATCCGCAGGGGCGCGCCGCGATTCAAAGCATGTTCAGCGAAGATTATTTCAAGCAGATGGTCGATACGCAGCGCGCCCTGCCCCCCAAACCGGTGAAAGCCGGAGATTCATGGCCGGTAAAACAGGACATTTCCATGCCCGCGTTTGGCACGATGCACATCGATGTGAATTACACGTTCAAAGGCTGGGAGCAGCGCGAGAAACGCAAGTGCGCCGCTATCGATTTTGTCGGAACAATGTCCGCCAAAGGCGATACCAACTCCCAACCCGGCATGAGCATGCAAATCGAATCTGGTAACGTCGCCGGTCGCAGTTGGTTTGATCCCGAGCTTGGCGCGAACGTCGAAACCTCGTTCGGCCAGGACCTCGTCATCCACATTACTGTGCCCTCCCGTGCGAACGCAAAGGGCGGCAGCCAGCCTCCCTCCATGCAAACCATAACCAACAACACGAAGCAAAAGATTGTCATCAAGCTCGTGGACTTGGTAAGCGCTGCCAGGTGAAGTTCGTTTGTATCAACGGCGAAGTCGTGCCCGCCGAAACGGCACGTGTCTCCGTTCACGATCGCAGCTTCATGTACGGCGACGGGATCTTCGAGACGCTGCGCGTCGCCGGCGGCCAACCGCGTTTGTGGGACCCCCACTGGGACCGTTTTCGGATGGGCGCCGAATTGTTGCGCATCAGCTTGCCGGTCGATTCGCGTCAAGCGCGCGGACACGCTGACAAACTATTGCAGGAAAACCACACGGCCGAAGCGGTGCTGCGCATTCAATTGTCGCGCGGCGTGGGTCCTCGCGGTTATTCGCCGCGCGAGGCGAAGTCGCCGGTGATCGTCATGACGATGCATCCGCTGGCGACCACGCCGACCGGATGGAAGCTGATGACGACCTCCTATTCGTTGCCGGCGCGCAATCCGTTGAACGGCGTCAAGACCACCAACAAGCTTCTGCACGTCCTTGCGAAAGCCGAAGCTGAGGAACGTGGCGCGGACGAAGGTTTGCTGCTCACCGATTCCGGCGCGGTCGCGCAAGGCACGTCGTCCAACCTGTTTTGGATCGAGAGCAAATTCGTTTGCACAGCGCCGGAACAAAGCGGCATTCTGCCGGGCATCACGCGCGGCTCAGTGCTGCGCGCGTGTGGCCGTTTGAATATCCCCGTCCGCCAAACCACCGTCCAACCCGAAAGACTTAAGGACTGCGACGGCATTTTTATGACGCAGAGCGCGTTCGGGGTTGTCGAAGGCGCGTTTCTGGATGGCCGCGAGCTGCCCCGTTCGCCTTTGACCGCGCAAATCCGTGAAACTTTAGTCGAGTCAGGCGGGTTCTAGCCTTGTATGAAAAAGATATTCGGCTGCACGATTGGTCTGGGTTTTCTACTGCTGATCGCCGCTTTGTGGGCACAGGAGAAAAGCCCCGGGTTTGTAGATTTCGGCAAGCTTCCGGCCTCGGCCGTGGCCGACTCGGGCGACCAGGTAGAAGTCAACCTCGGGCGCGCGATCTTCGCCATAACCGGCAAGTTCTTCGAGAAGAGCGAGCCTGAAGTCGCCTCCCTGCTCCGCGGCCTGCACCGGGTACAGGTCAACGTCGTGGGAATGGCCGACGACAATCGCCCCGCGATCCAGGAGCACATTCGCAAATTGCGCGCGGAGCTTTCAGGCAAAGGCTGGGAACGCATCGTCTCGGTCAAAGATGGAAAGGACGACGTCGCCATTTTCCTGAAAACGAAAGGCGAAGAAGCTGTCGAAGGCCTCGTCGTAACCGTACTCGACGGCAATAAAGAAGCCGTCCTCGTGAACATCGTCGGCAACATCAAGCCCGAACAAGTCGCCATGCTCGGCGAGAAGATGAACATTGAACCGCTGAAAAAGTTCGCCCCACCCAAAGAGAAAACCAAAGAGAAGTCAGACAAAGCGGACAAAGCGGAAAAGCAGCCGTAAGTAATTTGGCAATCACGCACGCCATTCCGCCATCCCAGCAGCCGTAAATTATCCTCGACATTGCTCTGCGATTCGGCCCAAACTGCCTCACCAATTGGGTTTTAGGGTCGCTATGCGTTCCTCCAGGACCAGCTATGTGTTTCTTGGCGTCGCTCTCACTGCGCTTGCCATTTCCACTCATGCCGCCACGCGCACCTGGACTGGTGCGGACCCTTCCAATTACTGGTCCGTGCCGACGAATTGGTCGCCAGTTGGTATTCCTGAGGACTGCGACGAACTGGTATTTCCAGACGGTGTTCCAGCCTGGTCCCTTTCGAATACGAATGATCTCGTCGGACGCACCTTCGATCGGATCAGGATCGAAGCAACCAACGTTTACACGCTTTACGGCAATGCGGTCGCGCTCACGAATGGCATTAGAGTTCAGGCCGGCGGCCCCCACATCGTCGCGCTCGATCTGCGACTCGCGCATCATCTTTTCTCTCTCAATGGCGGGTTGTACATCAACGGCAACATTGAGCTCGGCAGCAATTCGATCTACCTTGCCAACGGTGGCGTCACCATCAATGGCGTCGTCAGCGGCTCCGGTGGCATCGTTGCCATTCAGGGCGGTCTGATGCTGAATGGCAACAACACCTACACGGGCGGAACCGCCGCTTGGGGCGGTGGGGCCCTGTACATCAACGGCTTTCAACCGGACAGCAACGTCTACATCGATGAAGCACACCTGGGCGGCAGCGGCACAGTCGGCAACATCACCACGGCAATCGGCTCGGTTGCTCCTT
>Ga0111538_10009668_pt1 | contig 12850 bp, 13 predicted proteins | sample SoiMethybrSBSTD1_FD_79669 | JGI IMG/M metagenome (GOLD analysis project Ga0111538, IMG submission 79669) | Bulk soil microbial communities from a Populus tree surrounding site in Tennessee, USA - Soil MetaG P. TD hybrid SBSTD1 (version 2)... | ecosystem: Environmental > Terrestrial > Soil >...
AGACGGCGGCGATCCGCTCGCGGACCAGCGTGTGGCCCTCGGCGATCAGCGCACCGTCCCAGGCGCCGCGGTCCTGGTCGTCGAGCGTGACCAGCTCACCCGACGCCGAGACCCGCGCCGACCGGCGAGCCTCGGTGAGGAGCATCAGCGCCAGTAGGCCGGCGACCTCGCCGTCAGACGGCATCAGGGCGTACACCAGGCGGGTCAGCCGGATCGCCTCGAGCGTGAGGTCGCTGCGGACAGCCTCCTTCTCGGGATCCGAGCTGAGGTAGCCCTCGTTGAAGATCAGGAACAGGACCGACAAGACGCCGGAGACACGCGCTGGAAGGTCCTCGGACGACGGCACTCGGTAGGGGATCTTCGCCGTCTTGATCTTGCCCTTCGCGCGGGTGATCCGCTGGCCCATGGTGGTCTCCTGCACGAGGAAGGCGCGGGCGATCTCTGGCACGGTCAGGCCGCCGACCATGCGCAGCGTCAACGCGACCCGGGCCTCCATCGCCAGCGACGGGTGACAGCAGGTGAAGATCAGGCGGAGCCGGTCGTCGTCGATCGCGCCGAGCGGCTCAGGCGGAGTGTCGTCGTGCAGCATCTGCGCCTCCTGCTGCTTGTCGTCACGACGGGATTCGCGACGCAGCCGGTCGATCGCGCGGCGATTCGCAGTGGTGGTGATCCAGGCGCCGGGATTGGGTGGTACGCCGTCGGTGGGCCAGCGCTCGACGGCCACCGCGAACGCCTCGGCGGTCATCTCCTCGGCGATGTCCAGGTCGCCGAAGCGTCTGGTCAGCGCGGCGACGACCCGGGCCCATTCCTCGCGGTGGACCCGGGTGATCGTGTCGGCGACGGCAGTCACGCGCCGTGGAAGGGTCGCACTTCGACCTTGCCACGGCAGGCCTTCGACGCATCCGCTGCGATCTTCAGCGCCACGTCGAGATCGGGAGCCTCGATGATCCAGAAGCCGCCGATGTACTCCTTCGACTCCAGGTAGGGCCCGTCGGTGAACACCGGCTCGGCGCCCTGCCCGTCGACGACGGTGGCAGTCGACGCCGCTCCCAGCCCGTTGGCGAAGACCCAGTGACCCTCCTCCATCAGGCGTTCGTTGAAGGCGCCGGTTTCGGCGTGCGCCTGGTTCATCTCCTCCTCGGAGGAGTAGCTGCCGTACTCGGTGGGCTCGGCCGGCCCGAAGACCGACATCAGGTATTGCGTCATCGCTGTCTCCTCGGGGTTTCGTGGACCTGTCCGGCCCGTTTCTCACTCCTGCTACGAACGCCTGCGGCCGATCCGACACCCTATGCCGGGGTTTCTTCAAGGAAACTGGTACACCACGTACCTGACTCCGGGGGCGTCAGCCTGCGAGCTGGTCGCGAGATGACGCCCTCCTGGCCGGTGCGGCGACGGCCGCGTGGTGCGGGCCATGTCAGCGGTCGCGGTTGCGGCGCGCCTGCTTGGCCTGCTTGGCCTGCTGTCGCCGAGTCAGGTCCGCACGGAGCTGCTGGCGGCGGTACCGAAGCTCGGCCTGGTAAGCGTTGCTGTTGCTGAGCATGTCGATCTCCTCGTGTGCTTGGCACCTCTCGGTGCCTCTCACTACTGCTACGGAGAGGACCTGCTCGTTTCGACATTCTCGGCCGAGATCCGCAAAATTCGTCAGGATGGCGGTAGGAGGCCGACGCTGGTGACATCAGAGGAGCTGTACGCGGAGTTCGTCAACGCCAGGGCATCGGCCCTGCTGCGTACGGCGATCCTGCTGACGGCCGGCGACCGGGCGACCGCCGAGGACGTGGTGCAGACGGCGCTGGCCGGGGCGTACGCCAAGCGTCGTCGGATCCGTACGCCGGCTGCGACTGAGGCCGACGCCAGGCGGACTCTCGTACGTGCGGTGGTCCGTGGCCGGCACGACAACGCGCGGCTCAACGCCGTCGCTGACCGGGACGTGCGCCGGCCCACCACCCTCCCGGATGCGCTTCGCGCACTCCCAGTGCGGCAACGGGCCACGATCGTCCTGCGCTACTACGACGATTACTCAGAGGCCCAGGTCGCTGACGCGCTCGGGTGTTCGGCGGGCACGGTGAGGCGCCACAGCACGCGCGCGTTCGAGACGCTGGGCGAGCCGTGGGCGGCAGACGAGCAACTGCGTACGAGCATGGCGGCCGCTGCCGATCCGGTCCGTGCCGACCCGGAGCTGGTCATCCGGGTGATCGAGGGGAGCCGGTCGGCACGACGTCGGCAGACGTATTGGCTGACCGGCTGCGCCGCGGCATTAGCGGCGCTTGTCGGCGCCGGCGTGACCTTCTTCGATGGGTCGGATGACTCGCCGACCGAGCCGGATCCGCCTCCGGTCGTCGACGTCGATCCGATCGCGTGGGCTCGCCAGCTTCCCCAGGGTGCACCGGTACGACTCGCCTACCTGGCCAACGGGGCGATCCATGTCCCGGACCAACCGGAACCGCTCCCCCGCCAGGCCGTCCGGCCGATCGGCAAGACCGCCGAGGGATGGCTGGTCAACGTCGCGGGCGACGCACGGCAAGGCCAAGGCGGCCCCTCCGTCGGGCTCGGCTACGGTCTCGTCACCGCGAACGGGGCGATCGAGCCGCTGCCGCAAGACCCGTACGACGGCCCGCCCATGCTGGAGGCGCTGTCGCCGGACGGGAAGCTGTTCGCTGTGGGAGGCGCGCTGGTCGACCTCGGGCAACGCCGCGTGGTCGGCCGCACGCCCGCTGGCGCGCTCTACTCGACCGGCTGGACGCCCGTCGGAATGGTGTACATCGGCGGTCCGTATGAATCGGGCTGGCTGTGGCGACCGGGGAGTCCTCCGATCGGGCTGCCGGTCAGGATCTGGGACACGGCTACGAACGCGCCAATCGCGCTCGCGACCTCAAGACACGACTGTGTGAACGTCGTGCGACTCACGGCCGACGGTGACGTCTCCCCGATCTATGACGACTGCGCGTCCGGAGCCAGCTCCCCCGTTTCGCTTTCCCCGGACGGCTCTCACGCCGTGACCGCGGCTCTCGACGTCCTCGACGTGGACGAGGGCACCATCACTCCGTATGGGCTGCCGACACGAGGCATCGCCGGCATGCTCGCATGGGAGGACGACGACCACTTCGTACTCCCCTTCGAGACCCAACAGACCGCGACCCGCGATCGGGCGGTATTCGTCCGATGTTCCGTCACCACACAGGAGTGCGAGCGCGCCGGGCCCGAGTTCACCAAGCCGGCGCCGGAGCAGGTGCTCGTCGGCTAGCTCAGCTGGCGGTGGCCTCGCGGTGCCAGGCACCAGATTGGGCCGTTGTCCTCTAGACCTTCACCCGGCAGTACGCGAGATTCTGGCGGCACCGGCTGGATCTGATTGTCATGCGAAGCGGAGTTGTCAGCGCTGTCATCGCCGCCACGGCGATGCTGGCAGTCGCGTGCTCTTCGTCGTCTGACTCCAGTGCTGAGCCGAGCCCGTCCGCCAGCCCGACAACCTCCGCTGCGGATGCTGCCGCAATGCGCGGCGCACCCCAGATCGGGACCTGCTGGGACATACCTCCGCCGATCTTTACGCCCGGACACCGCTTCAACTCCTCACCCAAGGTGGCGTGCACCAAACCGCACACAGCCGAAACCGTCTTCGTCCTGAAGGTGTCGGACCCGACCGTCCAAGCGGCCAAACACTGGCAGGACCAGTGCGGAACCGCGGCAAGTAGATACGTCGGGCGTACCGACTACTGGTATCCGGTGTCCCCTCTCGCTTGGCTGCCGTCGAAGAAGCAGGTAGCCGCAGGCGCCTCGTGGGTCCGCTGCGACGTGGGCTTCCCACGCGATTGGGCGGACGTCATCGGCGCGAAGTTCGACAAAACGTACGAGCAGTCCGTGCGCACGTACTCCGCCAAGGACGCAGCGACGAAGCACCCAGCCGACGTGCGGGTCTGCCTGCAGCGAGATCCGCAGATCTTCAACCAGTGGTTCGTCCCGTGCGGCAAGCCCCACAGGTACGAGGAGACCGGGCAGTTCGCGAGCCTCCAAGGCCTCAACCGCTACCCGCCGCCCAGCCAGCTGCAACACGCATCAAGCCAGTGCCGCGATGGTCTTCCCGCCAACGAGCAAACGCCCGCCTTCGGAGTCACAGCGGGCTGGCAGCCTTCCGAGGCATTCCCCGGCTACATCGCCAACCTGTACGGCGTCTGCTTCCTCTACCGCCAGGACGGCACACCCCTCCCGCCATTCACCTAAGCTCAGCTGGATACGGTTCAGGGCATGAGCGGCGCCGGTCCCGACGCCCCGCGCGCGGGATTCTCGTCGGAGCAGCCGGTATCGAGGGCCGAGATCGTCATCTGGTCGGTGGTCGTTCTCGCCGCCACGATTCTCCCGGGCCTCGGCATCGTCATCGCGGCCGTGCTCGCGTTCAAGCGGCTGCGTCACAACCCCTTTGCCCGCTGGGTTCTTCTTGGCGTCAGCATCGTCGCCACCGTCATGTTCGTCACCATCACGACGTGACCTACTGACCGGCCCGCAGCGCCGGGAGGACGGACGCGGCGATCTCCTCGAGGACCGCCCACTCCTGCCGCTCTGCGTGCGATGGCTCCGGTAGGTAGAGGACGAACTCGTCAATCCCCATGGCTCGGAACCGTCCCACCATGTCGTGGAAGTACTCAACCGACTTCCAGGGAGTCAGCGGTGGGAAGCAGACGACCGAGTGCCTGATGGTCGACGGGTCTCGGCCGAGCTCGATGCAGTAGTCGTCGAAACGGGCGCCGCGTTCCTGGGTCGCCTGATAGAAGTCGGCCTCGGTCTCGATGCCATAGCCGCCCCATGAGCTCCATCCGTCGGCGTAACGGGCGGCTAGGCGCAGCATTCGCGGGCCATGCGCGGCGACGGTGAGCGGTGGCCGTGGTTGCTGCAACGGTGGCGGGATGATCTCCGCACCACTGCATCGGTAGAACTGCCCGTCGTAGTCGGTCGTCTCCTGGCGGAGCAACAGGTCGGTCAGCTCGAGAAACTCGGTGAACCGATCCACCTGCTCACGTGCGGTGAACTGCGCGCCCACTGCCGCCGCGCCGGCCGACGGATCTCCGACTCCGAGGGCAAGCTCGACCCGGCCGCCGCTGAGATGGTCCACTGTCATGGCAGCCTTCGCCAGCGGCACCGGATGGCGGAAGTAGAGGCTCGTGACGAGGGTCCCGATGCGCACCCGATCGGTCTGCGTCGCCAGCATTGCGAGCGTCGTCGGCCCGTCGAACATGACGCGCCGCGGCTGGTCGGGATCCACCATGGTGTCGCAGTTCCAGACGACGTCGAAGCCCAGCTGCTCGGCCCTGCTCCACCTGCGCGTCAGCTCGTCCAGCGGCAGGTTCTGGTACTGGTAGGCACAAAATCGCAGCGCAGCCATGACGCCTCCAAGCTCGCGACGCCTGTACTGGCCGCCGATGGTCTCGGACAACGGTAGTCAGCATCGGGCTCAGCGCAGGATGCGATAGCGGATGTGGGTGGCCTCCGGCGTGTCGATCACGCGGACGATCTCCAGCTCGATCTCCGACTGCAGGACGTCCTCGAACAGCCGACGACCGCGACCGAGCAACACCGGGATCTGATGGACCTGGATCTCGTCGAGCACGCCGGCCTCGATCGCTCGCTGCCCCGTGTACCCGCCCCGCACCTGGACGTCCCGGTCGCCTGCGGCGGCCTTCGCCTGCTGCATCGCGCTCGCGATCCCGTCGGCCACGTACGTCACGAGCGGGTAGCCCCAGCGGGCGGCCGGAGGCGGCGGGCGGTGGCTGGGCACGAAGATCGGTGCGCCGGCGTGGTCACCGCCCCAGTGGTCCATGAGCTCGGCGGTACGGCGTCCGGCGACGACGGCTCCGCAGGCCTGCCACTCGTCGAAGAACTCCTTGGTCGGCCCCGAGGGTGGTGCGGATTCGCCGCCCGGGGCGAACCAGTTGTGCAGCCGATGACCGTCGTCGCCGCCGAGATAGTCGTCCGGATCGGCGACATACCCGTCGAGCGACACCGACATGTCGAGCACGGAGACTGACACCGCGTTCACCTCCCCTGGCACCGCTTCAGACGGGCCTCAGCGTCGTGGTGTCATCACGGTGCCACCCATGCGGGGCGTCGATAAGGTCCGATGCGACAGCAGGATCCCGGACCAATTCGGACCGGGATCCACGTTGCCGGTCGCTCAGCCGCCGTTGTGGAGCCGGGTCCAGACGGCGGAGTCGGCGATGCCGTCCACCGTCAGCCCACGCGTCCGCTCGTACGCCCGGACCGCGTCGCTGGTCGCCTTGGTGACCACGCCACTGATCCCGACCGGACGATCCAACGCTGCGGTGAGCGCCCGCTGCAGATGGCGCACCGCCTCACCGGTGGAGCCGACCTTCAGCAGTGGCGAGTCCCCGTGGGCCAGTAGCGTCGTCCACGTACGCGCGTTCATCGCCCCGGTCACGGCGAGATCGCGTGCCCGCTGCGCGCGGCGCACCGCATCCGCTGTCGCCTGGTCGTAGCGCCCACTCACGCTCACCCGGCCGAACCCCTGCTGCTTGAGCAGACACTGCGCGGCCGACACCACGGCGCCGTGGCTGCCCCGGCGACGAGCGGGGTAGTCGGCGAAGTTCATCCGCACTCCGCAGGTACGCGCGGCCTTCGGCGCGACCGAGCCGCGGCCGACGTTCATCCAGTTGGCGTCGATGGTCAGCGTGACGCCACCGAAGGTCCGAGGCACGTCGATCTGGTACTGGTGCACTCGACGAGGACCGTCCCACCGGTCGCTGAGCACCCAGTCGCCCGCGTACGTGTCGGCGCGGTTGTTGGCCCACGCGAACCAGATGTTGTCCGGCATCACGTACGAGCCGCGCGAGACTCGATGGGCGAGATCCAGCGACTGGATCGCCGCCGCGATATTGGAGTAGACCCCTGACTTGTAGCCGAGCTCGTGCAGTCGCTTGGTCCAGCCGGACATGAACGACAGGGCGGCCCGTCGGCAGTCGTCCGGGGCGGTGTCGTAGTCCTCGAGGTCGTAGAAGATCGTGCTGCCGCGCCCGATCGCGAGTGCCTTGGCATTCTGGACGGCCCTCGCTGCCGCCTGCCGCCCTTCGGTGAGAGCAGTCGCCCGAGTCGACGACATCTTGTGCTCGTAGGTCGAGCAGCTGGCCTGCAGACCGACGAACAGAGGCAGGATCTTCCAGCCGCGAGCGTGCTGGGTGCGCACCCAGTTCGCCGTCAGATTCGGCTGGTCGCACACGCGCTGCACGCCGCCGATGTAGATCCCGACGCCAGCGTACGGCGACGACTGCCGCCAGGTGTCCATCGTCGACTGAGACGGTGCCGCGCAGGCGTCGAACGCATACCCCGTGAACGAGCCGGGCACGGTTACCGGCCCGGGTGCCTTGCTGGACTCCGCATCCGCCGGCGCGTCACCAGTCGAGCCCAGCACACCGGCCACCAGCGCGGCCGACAGTGCTGCGAACACAGTCGTACTCCGAAATCCCATGGTCCCTCCCCAAGCCCGGCGCGCCCCTCGGCACATGGAGACACGGATGCTAGCCGACCGTCCAGGGGCGGTCGAGCCGATGTGGTCTTCCGCATCCGCCGCCCCGACGAGGGCCTCGAGCACGGATAGCGTGTCCGATGTGGACGTATTCCTGCCGCCGGACGGTCATGTGCACAGCGAGTGGTCGTGGGATGCCGTGGCCGGATCGATGGAGCACTCCTGTGCCCGGGCGAGCGCGGTCGGGCTGCCGGCGATCGCCTTCACCGAACACGTGGATCACACCGTGTGGCAGGTCGACCCGGAGGATTTGGAGGCGCTGCCGCCGGACAACGGGCTCGTGACGACGAGCGACTCCGACGGACAGATCAAGCCGCCTCCGTTCGACGTCGAGGGCTACTTCGAGTGCATCGACCGCTGCCGCGACCTGTTCCCTGACCTGACGGTGCTGACTGGCGTGGAGGTGGGCGAGCCCCATTGGTACGCCGACACTGTCGGGAGTGTCCTCGGCGCCGGGACGTTCGACCGCGTGCTCGGCTCGCTGCACTGCCTCCCGGACGGCGACCTGTTTCGGGAGCCGCCCGGGCTCTACCGGCATCGGCACCCGGACGAGGTGGTGCGCGAGTACCTCCTGGAGGTCGCCGTGCTGGTAGCGAACAGCGATGCGTTCGCCGTGCTGGCCCATATCGACTATCCGGTCCGATCCTGGCCGAGCGAGCACGGACCATTCGATCCGACGGACTTCGAGGACGAGTTCCGGCACGCGCTGCGGGCCACCGCGCAGTCCGGCCGGGCGCTGGAGATCAACACGAGGGTTCCGCTGGACGCGACCGTCCTGGGTTGGTGGCGCGACGAGGGTGGCGACGCCGTGTCGTTCGGGAGCGACGCACACGACCCCTTGGCGGTCGGGCGGGGGCTTGCCGACGCGGCCGGGATGGCCGAGGCCCACGGCTACCGGCCGAGTCGCAACCCGCTCGATCTCTGGCCCCGCACCGCCTGACCGCTCCCCGTGCGACGATGACAGCAACTCCGAGTGGGACCGGACCATGGAGACTATCGCCGTCAACACCGCCACCCTGTCGAGCGGGCTCAGGCTTCCGTACGCCGAGACCGGCGACGCCTCGGGCACACCGGTCGTTCTGGTCCACGCGTACGTCGAGAGCTGGCGCTATTTCGAGGCCGTACTCCAGCGGCTGCCCGCATCGGTGCACTGCTACGCGCCGACGCTGCGCGGCCATGGTGATGCGGATCGGCCGTTGGGTGGATTTCGGCTCGAGGACTTCGCCGCCGACGTCATGGAGTTCATGGACGTGGTCGGAATCGAGCGAGCGGCGCTGGTCGGCACCTCCAGCGGCGGGCTCGTCTCGCAGCTGGTCGCGATCGGCCGACCCGAGCGGGTCTCCGCCCTGATCCTGGTCAGCAGCCCGGCCGTCCTTGCCGACAAGCCCGAGGTCGTCGCCATGTCGGAGGAGATCATGGGACTGTCCGACCCGCTCGATCCGGGCTTCGTCAGGGACTTCGTGCGCAACACGTCCCCCCGATCACTGCCCGACGAGTTCGCCGCCCTCCTGGTGGAGGAGAGCCTCAAGGCGCCGGCCGCGGTCTGGCAGGAGAGCCTGCGCGGGCTGCTCGACGCGGATCTGCCGGCGGCACTCGAACACATCGCGGCGCCGACCCTGCTGATCTGCGGCGGCCAGGACGAGTTCGCCTGCGCGGACCAGGATCGGCTGCTCCGTGGCATCGCCGACTCCCGGCTCATCACGTACAGCGGGATCGGGCACGGCTTCCACCTGGCCTACCCCGGCCCGGTCGCCGACGACCTGATGAGCTTCCTGGCCGCACGCGCCTGACGGTCTACGGATCGATTCGGACGGCCTCACGGAGTACGTAGAGTGCGTCCGCCGTGATCCACTCGTTCAGCCGCCGAATGCTGGTGCCGCCCCAGTCGACGTAGTCGTGACCGAGGGCGATCTCGTCGGACGTTCGGTAGTAGCGACTCTCAGCGGGCCAGCCGCCGTCCGCGAAGCGCTTGCCCTCCAGGAGATCGAGGGCGTCGGCGCATCGATCGTCGGCGAGGACGCCGAGCTCGGCCAGGCCGCGCAGCCCACCGAGGACGTCATAGTGCCAGTAGAGCGGGAAATGCAGCCGAGCGAACTCCTTGTGGATCAGCGCACCGTTCGAGCGTCGATAGATGACCCGGCGGCTGAGCATGACCTCGCTTGCCTGCCGAGCGACCTCGCGCGCCTCGCTGCTGTCGTACGCGTTCGCGTACGAGATGAGGCCGCGCATCGGGAGCAGGGTCTCGGCGAAGGCGGACGTGTCGGCTCCCGGATTCTTGTCACAGTTCCAGCCGCCGTCGGGCCATTGCCAGTGCAGCAACCGCTCCACGAGGTCCGGTGTCCGGTCGTTCGTCAGGCCGAGGACGCAGATGCTGCGGAGCGCGTTGCCCTGCTGAGATGCGCAGCGCCGATGACGCCCCTGCATCACCGGAACCCCGCGGCGGTTGTAGACGTGCGACTTGCTGGTCGCCTCGAACTCCTCGTAGAAGACGTCGGTCAGCCAGGCGTCCTGCACCTGCTCGACCATCGGACGGAGCGTCTCGTCGCCCGGCGGATAGCCGATGTCGGCGAGGGTGGCGAGCACCCAGTGGGCACCCTGCCATTTGGCGTAGACACCCTTGCTCACCGTCGATCGTCCGTCGGGACCGCGACGGGTCAGAAGGGCCTGCGCCCGCGGCGAGCGGCGTACCTCCTCGCGCAGCCGGCGCATCGCGGCGGAGTCGACCGGCTCCCGCAAGACCTCGGCACGCACCCTCCAACGCACCGACGGCTCGTCCGACTGGAGCAGGCGGTCGACGATCTGACTCACCACGCGAACACCGTACGATCTGGCGCCGACCGGCGGCACGCGGTAGACACATGACGTGGCATTGACCCCCTGTACGGACCTGTCGCCAGCCGACTGGCTCACCGGCAGCGAACTCCCGTGGCAGCATCTGGTGGCCTTGGGGCCGTCGGGGTTCGAGGCGTACGCGCGGCTGCGGTTCCTGCCCGACCCGGCCTACCCGGGCCAGTCGGAGAACGACGTCGACCGGGAAGGGCCGCCCGAGCACGAGCTGCTGCGTACGGCGCTGGACGTGTTGAGCGAGCACACCCGCACTCCGGACGACTGCTACTTCTGCCTGTGGGAGGGCTGGGGGACCGACATCGAGGGCGATGACGGCACCCAGGTCATGGTGTTCGACCGAGCCGACGGACCTCCGATGACCTACCGCGACCCACCCGAGGCGAGCCGTGCGGCGCCGACTGGGCAGCAGACCGCGCCGGCGTTCCCGCGCTCGGTGCTCGACGGGCCGAAGGTGGCGATTCCCAGTCGGGTGACGATCCCCGCGCGTGCCTACTTCCTGTTCCGCGGCTCGCTGGCCGAGTTCGGCGACTGGGGCGCCGCCGACAGGCGACCCGGCCAGCCTCGAGACTTCATGCCTGATCCCGCGTTCATCTGGCCGGCCGACCACACGTGGTGCGTCGCCAACGACGTGGATCCGCACTACGCCGGTATCGGAGCGGACGCCATGGTCATCGGCCGGCTCCTCGCGCATCCCGATCTCGACGTCGTGGCCGCCGATCCCGGAGCGGAGCAGCCGGACTACCGCTGACCCCTTGGACCTCGTCGATCCGGGCAGCGCCGACTGCGTCCAGCGACCGGCCGCTCACGTCCCGTCCAGCTGACGGGACGCTGGCCGATGTCCGATTCATCTCGCTGGACATGGCTCCATACGCGGGCAATGCTTCATCACGTGAGGAGCAGCCGGGGACGGCGCCTGCGGTAGTGGTTTGCCACTATCAGGGTCGTTCTGCGTAGATCTCATGGATGCGCCACGGAGCGACGAATCAGGTCGTGGCGGATATGACCCTGGCCAAATCGCGGACACTCCAGACGTCTTGGTCGCCGGGACCGCCCATCAGTGGTCCTGGCCGACTCGGGAGGAGATCCAGCGCTGGGTCATCGCGGCGCTGCCCAGTCTCGGCGTCGCTCTCGCCTACTACCTGACCGCCAGGCTGGGCCTCCAGCAAGAGCTCGTACGAAACCAGGTCACGCCGTACTGGCCGCCCACCGGCGTCGCCCTGTTCGCACTGTTCCTGCTCGGCATCCGGATCTGGCCCGGCATCGCGCTGGGTGCGTTCGTCCTCAACGCGACCATCGGATCCTCGATCGTGGCCGCGACGCTCATCACCGTCGGCAACACGGTCGCGCCGGTGTGCGCCTACCTGCTGCTGCGGCTGGTCGGCTTCCGGATCCAGATCGATCGGCGTCGCGATGCGGTCGCGCTGGTGTTCCTCGGCGCTCTGGCCGGGATGCTGCTCAGTGCCACCATCGGCACGGCAGCCCTGCTGCTGACCAATTCGATCCCGACCGACGATTTCTGGCCGACCTGGTCAGTGTGGTGGGCCGGCGACGCGATGGGCGTGCTCGTCGTGACGCCGTTCCTACTGGTGATCATGACCAACCTGCGGATCCCGCGTGGCGTCCCCTGGCATCGGTGGGTCGAGGGCGGCTGCCTGTTCGCCAGCACATTGGTGATCAGCATCGTGGCGATGACCAGCCAGTACGAGATCTTGTTCCTGGTTTTCCCGTTCCTCATCTGGGCCGCCTTGCGATTCCAGATCGTCGGTGTGGCACCGTGCGCGCTCATCGTGTCGACAGTCGCGGTCATCGCGGCCGCGAACGACACCGGCCCGTTCTCCCGCCACGAACTGTTCGCGAACATGGCGACCCTGCAGGCATTCAACGGCACGACGGCACTGACCGCTCTGGTGCTGGCCGCGATCATCGCCGAGCGCAACAGCGCCCACGAGCAGGTCGAGTCGGCGGTCACCCAGCTCACCGCGGCTCTCGGACGACTCGACCGGGGCCGCCATATCGACCTGCAACTGCCGCCGACGACGCTGGAGATCGACGACAAGGATTGACGGAGTCGGCAACGTCAGGGCGCGAGATGGCCGGTGTCGCCGAGGCGTACGACCTGACGATTGTGGAAGTAGTCGTCCTCCCGCAGCTCGGTGATGCTGCCGGCCGGCACCCGGAAGCTGACATAGGCGAGCGACTCGAGCGGCATCGCGATCCATGACGTCACCACGTAGCCCGTCGCCATGCCATGCGTGACGACGATCTGGTGGCCACAGTCGCTCGCCAGGATCTCCGCCATGGCCGCGTAGACACGCCGGGCACACGCTCCCTTGGTCTCCCCGCCCGGCACACCCTCGTCATGCTCCAGCCGCTCCCCGACGGCCGGCGGCGGCACGAAGCGCTCGTCGAGCCACTCCTGCGGTCGCCCCTCGGCCTCGCCGTACGACTTCTCACGCAGCCGAGGGTCTGGGATCGGCTCGA